>Ga0116216_10000370_pt1 | contig 37980 bp, 32 predicted proteins | sample Sb_taG_11_FD_89696 | JGI IMG/M metagenome (GOLD analysis project Ga0116216, IMG submission 89696) | Peat soil microbial communities from Weissenstadt, Germany - Sb_50d_3_AS metaG | ecosystem: Environmental > Terrestrial > Soil > Wetlands > Peat | place: Germany: Weissenstadt | collected 2010-09-21
CCCCCCCCCCCCCCCCCCCGATTCTTGGTAAGATATAGATTACAAAGTACTTCCTTGCAAAATATTCAGGAATAACGACTTAGCTCGCCTCCTTGTTTCATTCTCCGAAAATCCACAGTTCAGCGGCTTTGTTGATTGTCGCGCATTGCGGGGTGGGCGTCTGTGACAGGGTGCACCGGGCGTTTGTGATGAAAAAATAAGGCGTCAGATTGCGGATAAGGATGAGGCAGCCGCAAGTACAACGGCAAAGTCAAAGGCGGCGGACAGGAGTGTCCGCCCCACACGAGCTTACTGTCTTATCCTCGGATTCACCGCCGAGTACAGCAAGTCGGTTAGAAAGTTCACGCCTACATAGGTCAACCCAATCGCCAGAATGCATCCCTGCACCACGTTGTAGTCGCGGTTGCCGATGGCTTGGATGGTCAGTCGTCCTATGCCGGGCCAGGAGAAGATGGTTTCGGTTACGATCGCTCCGGCTAAGAGCGCGCCGAATTGTAATCCTAGGACGGTCAGGATCGGGATCATGGCGTTGCGCAGGGCGTGACGATAGACGACGGTGCGCTCGGGCAGGCCTTTGGCTCGGGCGGTGCGAATGTAGTCTTGGCCTAACTCCTCTAACATTGATGTCCGCACCATGCGGGTCAGGATTGCGGCTAAGGCTCCGCCCATGGTGATGGCGGGGAGCACTAGATGGGCTACGCTGCCGGAGCCGGAGACCGGGAGCCATCCCAGTTTGACGGCGAAGAGCAGGATTAGGACTGGGCCTAGCGCGAAGTTTGGAAACGACAGGCCGAAGAGACTGACTACGCTTAGGGCGCGGTCATCCCATAGATTGCGGTGCCGCGCTGAACGCACGCCTGCTGGAATCGCCAGCACGATCGCCACGAACAACGATGCCAGCGTTAGCTGCAAGGTAAATGGATAGCGCTGCGCGATCAGCGTAGTAACTCCCTGGTTGAAGCGGAGCGACTTGCCTAGGTCTCCGTGGAGCACACCTCGCCAGTAGTTCAGATATTGCTGGCCTAGCGGGACGTCGAGGCCGTAGGCGTGGCGGGCGGCCTGGATGTCACCCACGGCTGCGCCTTCGCCTAGCATTTGTTGAATGGGGTCGCCCGGGACGAAGTGGATTAGCAGGAAGACGGTGGAGACGACTAGCCAGATGACGGGCAGAGTGTAGAGGACGCGGGAGATGAGGTAGCGCGGCATTGGGAGCTAAGAAAGTATCACGTAACCTCAGCGGCAAAAGCCGCATTCACAACGATGCAATTACCGCAGCGCTGAAGCGCTGCGCCACCCAAAATCAACTCCAAACAAAATCAATTCCAACGTCGGTTTGTTTCGCACGCAAGACGGGGCAAGCCCCGTCTCTACACGAATCTTGCTAGTCTCCGGCTCGCTCGACCGGAGCTGGCGACACATGGGCCGGCTGCGCCCCTGGCACAGGCTCGATGCGGACGGTGGCGATGCGATGGCCGTCCATTTTTTCTACTACATAACGGCGGCCTTCATAATCGAACGCCTCGCCGCCTGTGGGCATCTTCTGCAGCCTTGATAGCAGAAAACCGGCGAGCGTCTCGAAGCCTTCGTCTTGTGGAAGTTTCAGTTCGTATTGAGCTTCGAGGTCGCGAATGTTGACCGCTCCGTCGAGCACGAGCGGGGCATTCGCGTCGGTCACCGCTGGTTGGGTTGAAGCTACGTCGAATTCGTCTTCCAGTTCGCCGACCAGTTGCTCGAGCACATCTTCCACGCTGATTACTCCGGCGGTGGAACCGAATTCATCGACCACCACCGCCAGATGGCGCTTGCGTTGCTGGAATTCACCGAGCAGTTCCAGCAATGACTTGGTTTCAGGCACCACCAGCACGTCATGCATGACCTGGCCGATCTTCATCTGGGAAATGCGCTGGGCAGCGGGAGGATCGGCGGCTAGGCCGAGGCGAAGGCGCGTCCAGCGCACCAGGTCCTTGGCATAGAGCACGCCGATAATATGTTCGGGACCACGCTGCGGATCATACACGGGGACGCGCGAGTGCTGATCGTCGACCACTCGCGACAGGGCCTCGTCGAGGTTGAGGTCGGCGGGCAAGGAAAAAATTCTGGTGCGCGGCACCATCACCTGGCGCGCGGCAATGCTGTCGAGTTCGAGCGCATTCAGCAGCATCTCCTCTTGAGCGGAAGACAACTGTCCAGAGGTACGCGCGGCGGTTACGATGAGCTTGAGTTCGTCGGGGGAGTGAACCGAACCGTGGCGGATCTCGTGGGTGCCGAAGGCGCGCAGAACAAAACCAGCGGCGCGGCTCATGCCAATCGTCAGGGGGGCGGTGACGGTGAGGAAAACATCCATGGGCGCGGCGACGGCGAGTGCGACCCGCTCGGCCCGTTGCAAGGCTAGCGACTTGGGAACGAGTTCTCCCAGGATCACGTGCAGGCTGGTGATCATCACAAAGGCCACGGCTACGGCGATGGCATGAGCGTAGAGGATGGCGTGCGGAATGCTACCGATCAAGCCCTCAAACAGGCGGGCCAGAACCGGCTCGCCCAGCCAACCCAGGGTAAGGCTGGTGACGGTGATTCCCAGTTGAACGCCGTTTACGACGCGGCCGAGTTGCTGGTGAAGTTTGAGAACGATGCGGGCCCCAGCGCGGTGGGCTTCGATCAACTGCTGGATCCGGGTTTCGCGGACGCTGACGAGCGCGAACTCGGCTGCGGCGAAGAAGGCATTGGCCGCCACCAGGAGCAGGATGACGAACACCCGCAGCAGCACGTATGCAATCATGGAACTCTAATACTAACATTCCAAAGGGATAATGGCTCGGCGGGAGCAAAATTCGTGGAGCATGATGGCGGGCTTTTGGAAGTTGCTGGCAGTACAATCAGAAATGAAGCCTTGATGGTTGTCGGAAACTGATCGCTTTCTTTTTCGTGGGCCGGCGGTCTAAGTACGTAAGATGCGGCGGTGACGGCGTCCGAATCAGTGCGGAGACGGGGCAAGCCCCGTCTCTACAGCGGAAACAGAAACTATTGAGGAACTATTTCGATGGTTCTCCCGTAACAACAGGTGAATGCCAGTTCTAAGATTTGAAATCGCGCAGGAGGCGGTCGTGGAAGGCAATGGTAACGGCACTGCAAAGAAGAAACGGCGTAAGCGAATCATTATCTGGAGCTCGATAGCGGCGGCGGTTGTGGTTCTGCTCGCTGCGGGCGCGCTGATTGCATACAGCGGCGGCACCAAGATCGATCCCTCGAAGCTGGCCAAGGTCGAAAAGGGAGACCTGGCAAAGAGCGTGGTGGCGACTGGCAAGATCGAGCCCATCACCAAGGTGGAGATCAAATCGAAGGCCAGCGGCATCGTGAAGAAGCTCTACGTCGAATACGGCGACAAAGTTAAGAAGGGGCAAATCCTCGCCGAACTGGACAAGGAAGAGATTCAGGCTCGTGTCGACCAGGCTCGCGCGCAATTGGAGGGCTCGAGCGCCAGCTTGAACGGGACGCGCGCCGACCTGGAGCGCGCCAAAGTGGATGCCGAAGGTCCCGACGTGCCGCTGCTGAAGCGCGCGTATGTGCGTGCGCAGGGCATGGCGAAGGACGGAGTGGTTTCCGCTTCCGCGCTCGACGACGCGGAGAAAAATTACGAAATGTCGTTGAACAAGCAAAATGTGGCTAAGGCGCAGCTACAGGTTTTGCAGGCCAAGATTGGTCAGGCGCAGGGGCAGGTGTCACAGGACCGTGCCAATCTGAAGCAACTGGAAGAGCAACTGGGCTACACCACGATTGAGTCGCCGATTGACGGGATCGTGCTTTCGCGCGACGTGGAGATTGGCGATGCGGTGAGTTCGATTCTGGTGCTGGGTTCCACGGCGACGCTGGTGATGACGCTTGGCGACACCAGTGAGGTTTACGTCAAGGGCAAAGTGGACGAGAGCGATATCGGCAAGGTTTATTTGGGACAACCCGCGCGGATTAAAGTCGAGTCGTTCAAGGACAAGACGTTCACTGGCAAGGTGACGAAGATTTCTCCCATGGGCGTGGAGAAAGACAACGTTACGACGTTTGAAGTGCGGGTCTCGATCAATAATCCCGAGGGCGTCCTGAAAGCCATGATGACGGCCAACGCCGAGATCATTCTGGAAGAGCACAAGAACGTGCTGCAGATTCCGGAAGGCTCGATCCTTTACGACAAGGATAAGAAGGCATCGGTCGAGATACCGGATCCGAAAGCCAAAGAAGGCAAGAAGAAGATTGCAGTAAACATCGGCATCTCGAATGGCGCCAAGACCGAGTTGCTGCAAGGACTGAAGGAAGGCGACCAGGTAGTGCTGCAGTAGGAAAAGGAGGTCTCAGGTGTCAGGTCTCAGGAAGAGCTGGTGTCCGGACCGAAGCGGACGACCTATGGATTATCTGGGTGCGGGCAAAGTGCATAGGTCCTTCGCTTCGCTCAGGATGACAAAGCGGACTTGATGACAAAGCAGACTTGATGGCGAAGCAGATTTGCGGAGTCAAACCATTTATGACTAAAACTTTCTTGATTCAGCATCGAGCCGTTAGAACGATGATCTTTATATTGGCCACGACACTGGCCGGTTTCGCTTCGGGTATCGGAACCTTTGACCGGTCGTTCCAGGTCAGCGGGCCAGTCGATCTTGAAGTGCTGACTCGTTCGGGCGACATCACCGTCCGGAATGGTGCTGCGGGCACGGTCTCGATTCATGCCAAGATCGTGACCGGCAATTCCTGGTTTGGCGGCGACCACTCGGCGGAAGTGCAGGGGTTGCAGAACAATCCTCCGATTCACCAGAACGGCAATAGCATCCGCATCGACTACGTGAACCTCAACAACATTTCTATCGACTACGAGATCACTGTCCCCGAGGACACCTCGATTCGCGCGCATACGGGCAGCGGCGATCAGAAGGTGGAAGGGCTCAAGGGCACCATCGATCTGGAGAGCGGATCGGGCGACTTGCGACTGGCGCGGCTTACCGGCGGAATGCATTTCCAGACGGGGTCGGGAAATGTTAAGGGGCGGGAGCTTGCTGGACCGGCGAAGATCAGAGCGGGCAGCGGCGACATTGAAATCGACGAGACGGGTGCGGGCGACGTGGACATCCACACCGGATCGGGCAACATCACGGTAAACGGCATTAATGGAGGATTTCGAGCTGAGGCGGGCAGCGGCGACATTCACGGTAAGGGCTTGCCCAAGAATATGTGGAGCGTTCGTACGGGCTCGGGAAACGTCACCCTTAATTTGCCCTCGGACGCCGCTTTCGACGTCGACATCTCCTCGAATTCGGGAAGCGTGACGCTGGGCCATCCCGTGACCACGACCGTGCAGGGCCGCATCCGGGAGGACAGGAAGAGTGTGGTGGGCAAAGTAGGCGGCGGGGGTCCGATGGTTTCCGTGCACACTGGTTCGGGCGACGTGCAGGTGGAGTAAAAAAGCGGCGCGTGACGAATCGTTTTGGGACGGGCGTCTCCCCCGTCCACCAGTTCGACGCCGGGCGGGGACGCCCGGCGCTCCACAACAACTTACCTTGACGCGCCATCGTTTTACATCCGATACTTCGTTGGAGTCTCCGACAACTTCCAGGCTTAACGAGGTAACCGATTGGCGCGCACTGCGATCATCACTCTCACCACCGATTTCGGACTCAACGATCATTTCATCGGCGCCATGAAAGGCGTCATTCTCGAGATTGCTCCCGAGGCGCAGATCGTTGACATCAGCCATGCCGTGCAGCCCTTCGACATTCTGGACGGCGCGCTGACCATTTCGCAGGCCTACTCCTACTTCCCTTCCGGCACGGTGCACATGGTGATCGTCGATCCGGGGGTGGGAGCGGCGCGGCGGCCGGTGATTATGACCGGCGACCGCCACCTGTTCGTGGCTCCCGACAACGGCGTGCTTTCGATGATCTACGATCGCCAGGAGCGTATCTCTGTCCGGCATGTCACCGCCGAACATTATTTTCTGCAGCCACGCAGCAATACCTTCCACGCGCGCGATATCTTCTCGCCGGTCGCGGCCCAGCTGGCGAAGGGCGTCCAAGCGAATCGCTTCGGCGAAGAGATCACCGATTATGTCCGCTTTGGCGCGCCTCGGCCCAAGCCGGTGGATGAACGCACGCTGCGAGGAGTGGTGCTGAAGGTCGACCGGTTTGGCAACCTCATCACCAACATCACGCCGCAGGATGCGCCACAACTTTTTGCGGACGCGCCGCCCGCCTTCAAGATCGCGATTGGAACGAAGGGGCCGGCAACTCGCATGTGCAAAAACTACGCGGAAGGCTCTCCGGGCGAAGTTTTCGGAATCCTGGGCAGCATGGGTTTCCTGGAAATCGCCGCCAACCGCGGATCAGCCTTCCAACTGCTGGGCGCAGGCAAGGGCAGCGAAGTGAATGTGGTGATGGGCTGAGGGTGAAGCAAACATAGGGACAGCCGCCCTCGGCTGTCCAGGCGAGCGCCAGCTCGCCGGGGTTTGGTCTGTTAATACGGACGATCATTCATACTTACGATCAAGAGCGTAGCGGGGCTTCGCCCCGCCAGACAGCCGAGGGCGGCTGTCCCTACGCGTTCTTTGCTCCGGGATGGACGTAGTGGTCCATTTCGGCTGTCCACTTCAGGAAGCGCCACAGGTTGGTTCGCTCCGTCCACAGAAACGTCCAGAATTCCAGGAAGCCTATCTGGGTCATTTTGACGCCGGTGTAGGTCTCGATACGCCATAGAAGAAACGGACTGCGCCAGGGGGCAATCCGGTGGCCACGGGTGGAGTTCCAAAGAAAGCGGAGCATCGGGCGCATCGGGTTCCAGTATAGCGCCGTGGAGACGGGGCAAGCCCCGTCTCTACAGGGGTTTTTTATTTGGTAATGTCTACGCTGGCGCGGGTGTTTTCCCACTCGATGCGCAGGGTGCACTTGCTGCCAGCCTGGTCGAACGCGATGGTGAAGTTCTCCACCGGCGCGGCGGTTTTGGAAACACTCATGGGTACGCGTAACAGATCTTCCTTCTCGCCGGGATAATCCGTTCCCCATTCTCCCGTCTTTTTGCTGATGACGAGCGTCCACGCGCCAGCCTTTGGGACGGTGAAGATGGTGTAGCTGCCCGCCGGAACGTCCTTGCCACCTGCCTTCACGTTCGAATCGGTGACGAATGTGGTTGCTTCATTCGCGCCGGTGCGCCAGATCTCGCCGTACGGGACCAAAGCCTTCTCGCTCGCGTCACCGAAAATCTTGCGCCCTTTTGCGCGCGGGCTGGAATAGTCCACCATGATTGTCTTGCCATCGGAAAACTTGCAGGCGGCATTGGCCGGCGGACTGGGCCGTTTGGATTTGTCCTCAGACATGTTCATTTGCGCCGAGGCGAGAGTTGCAACTGCGAGGAGTGACGCTGCGATTAAGGCAAATTTCTTCATGACTTTTTCCTCCGGGGGATAGCGCTTGGCTTTTGGCTTTTTGTTAAGAGCTGAAGGCTAAGAGCTAAGAGCTCCAGGAGAATTATACCCACATCCCCGTTACAATTTGTCCATGGCCGTCTTCAACGAAAAGCAGGAAGAACTCGAGCACTATGAAATCCGCATGGGCGTGCCCCGCGGACGCCTCGCCGTCACCATGGACCTGGTCACCGACGCCATGGCCTTGGTCGGGCAACATGGCGTCTACTGTCAGAGCCAGCGCTGGCCGGGCAAGCCGGTCATGGATGTGCAGCTGATCATGAAAAACCTCACCGACGCCAAAGAGCTGATTCAGAGTGTGATGGAAGAACTCAAGCCCAAAGCGTGATAGGAGACGGCCGCGTCTTCGCGGCTGAGACGGGGCAAGCCCAGTCTCTACACCAAAGTTTTCCAGCAGGCTGTTACGCGGAATCGCAAGTGGCGGGAAAGACTTACAATCCAGAATATGGAGCGCAAGATTTTCTGGTTCGCCTTCACCGTGCTGGGGCTGGCTGCCGATTTTATCCTGCCGATCTGGTGGGCGCTGGGGGCGACCATCCCGATTGGCTACGCGTCATGGTGGCTGGCTTATCGCAGTGGCTGGTTCGAGTGAGCCTCGGGGGCCGCGAGCTGCGCTCGCTTGGACAGCCGAGGGCGGCTGTCGCTACGCGATTCTTTAAGGGCAAAGCCTGAGCGGATTTGCGCTTTGCCTCCCCTCCATTCATAATTGCCCTGCCGCATTTCAAATCTCACAGGGGTAAGGAATGAAAATCCAATTAGCGACGTTCGCTGCCGGGCTGTGCCTTGTGCTCACGCTGACGCTGGCTAGCGTCGGTCAGACTTCTTCTTCTGCCGCTGCCGCGCCCGCACCAACGACCTTGTCGGCTGAGGAGCGTGCAGCCGCGCTCACCAGTCTGCAAGCGACTCACGACGCATTTCTGAAATCGATTGCCGGATTATCGGAGAAGCAGTGGCGATTCAAGCCGGCTCCGGACCGCTGGTCGGTCGCCGAAGTCTCGGAGCACATTGCCGTGTCCGAATCCTTGCTTCTAGGGTTGGTGCAGACCAAGATCATGACGTCGCCAGCTGACCCGGGCAAACGTGCCGAAGCGGCGGGGAAAGACCAGATCATCATGGAGAAGGTTCCGGACCGCAGTCGCAAAGCGCAGGCGCCGGAATTTCTGAAGCCAACCAATCGCTGGGCGACTGAGGCGGAGCTGACCAAGGCCTTCGAAGACAGCCGCAAGGCGACGATGGACTACATCCGCACCACCAACGATGATCTGCGCGACCATTTCGGTCCGCATCCGCTGCTCGGAACGCTCGATGCTTATCAGTGGATCCTGCTGATCTCGGCGCACTCCGAGCGCCACACGAAGCAGATTGAAGAAGTGAAGGCGGACCCGAACTTTCCGAAGGAATGATGGAACAGTTTAAGCGGCAGGCCGCGGCGCAAAGGATGGCCGCGGCCTGCCTCTCAGAATAGCTACAGCTGCGCGATAAATTCTTGGCACCCGCTCGAAGAGTAAGTCTGCTGTGCCCGCAGAGCAATTCTTTTACCGGAAAATGACACGTCAGTGACAACCACCGCCGCAGTGTTTCCTAACATTGTCACTTGAGCTTAGCCAGCTCTCGGAGGTGGTAACCATGAAGCTTTTGTCAGTCTTGTTGATCATGATGCTCAGCTTCGGCTGCGGCGGGTATGGTTCGGGCAGTGGCATGAAACCTGCCACGCCAAACATTTCCGGGCTAATGCCGGATAGCGCGACGGCCGGAAGCGGCGACTTTTTGCTAAAGGTCGATGGAACAAGCTTCGCCAGCAATTCAGTGATCTTTTGGAACTCAGCTAGCGTTCCCACAACTTACGTGAGCGCTCAAGAGGTCGACGCAAACATTCCGGCAGCGGACCTAGCCACTGCCGGCAACGTTTCGGTGTACGTCAACAATCCGGGCACGGGGACATACTCGATGGGAGTGAATTCGAACTCAGTGAACTTTCCCATCAACTAAGAACCGGCCCGTCACTCAGGCGTCTACGCCAGCGTGTACTTCCCTGCCTCGATTGTCTTCTGCGCAATCTGCTGGCGCAGCGCGATCGTGTTGAAGGGCTCGTGCTTGGACAAACGGCGCACGATGGCCAACTGCGTCCGCAGCATGTCGCCTTCGGCCACGTCGGCAATGACCTTTTTGGCCGCCGCTTCGACTTTTTCGAGAGCCTGCGTCAGATAGACTCGGGTCATCGCAATCGGAAGTTCGGCCGACGCTTCTCCTTTTAGTTCGACCATTTTCTGCGCGCGCAGGACGGCCGACTCCATGGCGTAAATTTCGATCGTCATATCGGCGATCGCCCCCATCACTTCCTGCTGGTCTTGAATCGTCATCATGTATTTCTGCGTGGCCGCTCCGGAAACGAACAGACCAAGCTTCTTCGCTTGCGCAACCAGTTTGCGTTCTTCGGCCAACGGACCCTCGATCTCTTCGCCGACAGACGGACCGCTCAACACTTCGTCCATCAGCTTCTTGATCGCGGGCATCAGCGGCAACTGGCCGCTCATCGCACGCTTCAACAGGAATCCGGTGATGATCAGGCGGTTGATCTCGTTCGTGCCTTCGAAGATGCGGTTGATGCGAGCATCGCGATAGGCGCGCTCCGCCGGATACTCTTCCACGAAGCCGTAGCCGGCATAGATCTGCAGCGTCTCGTCGACTACGTAATCGATCATCTCCGATCCCCAGACTTTGAGGATCGAGCACTCGACCGCGTATTCCTCGATCGCCTTGCGCCGTTCTTTGGCTATGGCGCCGGCGTCGCCGCTGGCGGAATCAATTTCCGAAAGCAGCGCGTCCATCATTCCGACGGTGCGATAGACGAGCGATTCGCCAACATAGATCAGAGTGGCCATGTTGGCGATTTTTTCGCGCACCAGGCCGAATTCGCCAATCGTCTTGCCGAATGCCTTGCGCTGCTTGGCATAGGACACGGCGCTCTCGATTGAAACCCGGGCTCCGCCTACGCACATCGCGCCGAGTTTGAAACGTCCGATGTTCAGAATGTTGAAGGCGATGATGTGTCCCTTGCCAATTTCGCCGAGCAGGTTGTCGACTGGCACCTTGCAATCATTCAGAATGACGGGGCAGGTGGAAGATCCGCGAATGCCCATTTTGTGCTCTTCGGCGCCGGTGGAAAATCCCGGAAAAGTTCTTTCCACCAGGAACGCGGAAAACTTTTCGCCGTCGATCTTTGCGAACACGGTGAACAGGTCGGCAAAGCCGGCATTGGTGATCCACATCTTCTCGCCGTTCAGGATGTAGTGCTTGCCGTCGGGTGAAAGCACGGCACGGGCGCGGCAATTGAGAGCGTCGGAGCCGGAGGTCGCTTCCGACAAAGCGTACGCGCCAACCATTTCTCCCGTGGCCAGCCGCGGCAGATATTTTTTCTTCTGCTCTTCGGTGCCGAAATAGACGATGGGTAACATGCCAATGCCGCTGTGCGCACCCCAGGTGGTGGCAAATCCGGCGTACTTGGCCATGTGGTCGGCGATGATGGCCGCGGTGACTTTGTCCATATCGAGGCCGCCGTAAGCCTCGGGAATTTCAACTCCGCTGAGGCCGAGGTCACCGGCCTTTTTCAGCAGAGCGCGCGAAATCGAATAGTCCTTGTGTTCGATCTTCTCCGCCTGGGGAAGAATTTCGTTGACGGCAAACTCTTCGGTGGTCTGCCCGATCATCCGATGCTGCTCGGAAAAATCTTCTGGGATGAATACATCGGCAGTCTGCCGCTCTTCCAGCAGAAAGCTGCCGCCGAGAATCTTGGTCTTGGGTAATGCGGTGGTGGTAGCCATTTCTTTAGCCCTCGAGAATTAGACCTTGAAAATTAGCCTTTGACAATTGGACCTTGAAATTCCAGTCTCGAATTCAGATCGCTTCATGGAAACCGCTGCATGGATGCGGGGCGGCCACATCCATTCTAACGCCGGAGGCGAGACAAGTGGAGATCCTTGCGCGAGAGTGACCAATGGCCGTCAGGCGGCGGCCACCAGGCTGCGGAAAAACCAGTTCCCGAGGAGAAAGTGTGACCACAGCGGCTGAAGCCGCAATCAGGACTATGCCATTATCGCAGCGGTGAACCGCTGCGCCACCCAAAGGCAAGCACAACCCCGGTAAACCGCTGCGCCACCCAAAACCAAGTGCAACCGCAAGTTTTTCCGCAGCCTGCTAGGGGGCATTGAACAGCGAATCGAACAGGAGCGCGTTGCCGAACATGGGAGAACCGTAACGTTGCAGGCATGACTCGTATTGCTGTCGCAGCATCCGATAGAACACGGCTTGGCCGGGATCAGATTGCCCCTGCATGCGTCGGCGTTCGGCCTCCAATTGATTCGCCAAGGCGCTGCAATCGTTAAACCGATAAGGCACGCCGCAAGCAAAGCCGTTCCAGGATAGTCCGGGCGTGCAGGCGTTCGTCGCAACTGCGCATACACCACTGCCACTGCGCGATTCTCCCGGAGGGCAGACCGGGCATCGTCCTTTCAGACAGGGCGCCGGACGCTTGAATTTCGCGGTCTGCACCGGCTGTGGCTTTCGGAAAGGATGAAGGAGCGAACGGGAACTTTTCTTTTCCGGTGCGGCGTTTCCCTTGCCAGACAATTTGGAGGACGACGACGGATGCGCCGCCGCACTCGTGCTGCCCACATGCGCAGCGGAAGCACTGGAAGTGTGGCTGCTCATGGAACCGGCCGACGAAGTCGAGCCGCCCGAGTGACTTGAGACGCTGGCAGAGCCACCGGAACTCGCTCCACCACCGGAGGAGTGCTGTGCCACAAGAGTTACTGAAACCAACAGGATAGTCGCGATGACAAGACCGGAGAGCCGCATAAAGCACCTCCCACCCGACCGACGCGAATCGGGGAGATCTCTGCCGTTCTACTTACTTGGACGGTAAGGAGCAACTAAAGGATACCCCAAAACAGCGTCAACGAGCATAGAGATTGGTAAAGATCGAGTAAAGACCTCACCACAGATTTTCGAAAATCCCCGCCGCACCCATGCCTCCGCCGACGCACATCGTCACCATGCCGTAACGGCCTTTGCGGCGTTTCAGTTCACGGATCACGCTGGCCGTCAGCTTCGCGCCTGTGCATCCGAGGGGATGGCCGAGGGCGATCGCTCCGCCGTTTGGATTCACGCGCTCAAGGTCGAGCCCGGCTTCCTGGATGACCGCCAGCGATTGCGCCGCGAACGCCTCGTTCAGTTCGATCACGTCAATGTCGGAGAGCTTTAACCCGGCCAGCTTCAGCGCTTTGGGGATGGCAAACACCGGGCCGAGGCCCATCTCTTCCGGCTTGTATCCGGCGGTCGAGAACGCGACGTAGCGTGCCAATGGGGTGATGCCCAGCGCTTTCGCCCTCTCGGCCGACATCAACACGGCCGCAGCCGCGCCATCCGACATCTGCGAGGAATTTCCCGCCGTGGTCACGCCCTTCACGTGAAACGCCGGCTTCAGCGCGCCCAGAGCCTCGAGCGAAGTATCGGCGCGCGGGCCTTCGTCCACTTTGAAGATGATTTCAGTGCGTTTCGGCTTCGATCCATTCGGCGTAGTGAAGCTCACCGGCACGGCTACGGTCTCATCTTCGAACTTGCCCGCGGCAATTGCCGCCAGCGCTTTCTGATGGCTGCGCAACGAGAACTGATCGCACTGCTCGCGCGTGATGCTGAAGCGCGTCGCCAGCCGCTCTGACGTCAGGCCCATCGAAAGATAAGTACCAGGATGATGATCCACCAGCCATGGATTCGGCGAAATCTTGTTGCCGCCCATGGGGATCATGGACATGGATTCGGTGCCGCCGGCCACCATCACCTCGGCGCCGCCGCTCATGATGCGCTCGGCCGCCATGGCAATCGCCTGCAATCCGGACGAGCAGAAGCGATTGATGGTCACGGCCGACACCTCAACTGGCAGCCCCGCGCGCAGCGACGCGATGCGGGCTACGTTCATCCCCTGCTCGGCCTCGGGCATGGCGCAGCCCAGGATGACGTCTTCAATTTCCTTGAGATCAAGCTGGGGCACGCGGTCAAGCGCGCCCTTGATCGCAACGGCAGCCAGTTCATCGGGACGCGTAGCCCGCAGCGTCCCCTTGGACGCGCGGCCTACCGGAGTGCGAACGGAGGAAACTACTACGACTTCTCGCATAGGGTAATTTTACCGCAGAGGCCTCGTGTGAGGGAGCATCAACGGCGCTCAGGGTCTACCCTTCGGAGGCGGGTCACAGCACGAAGCAGAGCCCATATGATCGAACAACAGCAAACTCCATTTACAAACCCGACGGCAATCAATATGGGAAGGGTGATGACTCCAGGTGGGGCTGGGAACAGCCACCCGATAAAGATCCCGGGCGTCGGGAAATGGTACAGAAGACCAGCCACAGTGATCAGGAAGCCGACCGGAATGCACAGCAATATCAGAGCGGCAATCCCAACATTGCGCAGCAACTCTTTGCGAGGCTCCATCGTCCCTTTCTAATCGTCCCCGGTGCCGTCCTCACCCACTCCCCTTTTTCAACTGCTGCTTCCACCCCAGCACTCGCGCCTTGTTGCCTTCGGCTTCGGCCTCGGGAACCATTCCCTTCTTCTGATACAGGATCGAGAGGCTGGTGTGCGCCAGAATGTCGTCGGGATCGATATCCGAGATTTGTCGCGCAACAACGATCGCTTCGTCGAAGCGGTTGAGGTCCTGCAGGGCGCGACTTAGTCCGTGCAGCGCGTCGGTGAATTTGGGATCGGCCGCCACCGCCTGCCGGTACTCTGCGACTGCTTGCTCGTGGTGGCCTTCGAGAACCAGATCGAGCGCGGCGTAGTAGTGGTGTTCGGCTTGCTGGCGGGCGGTTTCTGGGTGGGCGGGATCTTCGGGCATAGGGTTGGGCTTCGCTGATTCTAGCAAGGACCACACTGGCCTGAGCACCCTCAGGGGCTAAAACCCGTATCTATTGGGCTCTTATCAGCACGGCTGACGCCGTGCCCTGCCCATCCTTGCTCGAACATAGTTCTGAAGTGACCCAAGACGGGGCAAGCCCCGTCTCCACACGGCATTTTTCCGCTAGCTGTGAAGGCGTGCCCTGCCAAACCTGCGTCAGTTTGGCTCGCGGCTTTTGGCCGGCGAGGACGCCGGCGCTACATTCTAGTTTTGCGGGCGGGGGGACGCGCTGGCTTCGGGACTGGCGTCCGCTACCGTGCCTATGGCATTGCCGGAGACTACCAGTTCTACGCGGCGATTTTGCTGGCGGCCTTCGGGGGTATCGTTGGAGGCCACGGGCTCGCTTTTTCCGAAACCGCTGGCGCTGATTGCTTCAGCTTCGATGCCCTGCTGCACCAGGTAGTCGCGGACGGCGTCGGCGCGCTGCTCTGAGAGCCGGCGGTTGTATTCGTCGCTGCCGATGCTGTCGGTGTGGCCTTCGACCGCAAGACGGAGGCCTTGATAGGCGAGCACGATGCCCGATACTTTGGCTAGCCGCTCACGCGCTCCGGGCAACAATTCGAAGCTGCCGCTTTTGAAGAGCACGTCTGACATGTTGGCGATCAGACCGCGCGCCGTGTCCCGGGTGGAGAGAACGGAGTTGAGTTGCTGCAGAAGGCGGGCGCGTATTTCCTGCTTTTCTTTTTCGGCTTGCTCGCGAAGCTTGTCGGACTCGGCTGCGGCCTGGTGAGCTTTTTCGGTTTCGGCGGCTAGCACCTGCTGCTGGGCCAGAGCCTCGGCCTTCGCTTTCTCGGCTTCCTCACGCTGGCGCGCCGCTTCTTCGGCGGCCTTTTGCGCTTCGGCCTTGGCGACTTCCGCTTCCGCCCGCGCCCGGGCTTGCGCTTCGGCGTCGGCTTGCGCTTTGGCGGCTCGCTCTTCGGCGGCTTTCTTTTCCGCGGCGGCCTGAGCTTGCGCTTCTTCTTCAGCCTTCTGCTGGACGGCCATCACGCGCGCTTCCTCGGCGGTCTGGGCCGCTTCTCGCGCAGCCGCTTCGATCGCACTCTTGTTCTCCTTGTGACTGTAGGCTTCCTCCGCCTGACGCAGCTGCAGTTCAGCCTTCGAGAGGATGGAGGGCGCATACCGGTCCGCCTGCGCTACACGTGCGATGCGGATTGCGTTGCGCGCTTCAAACAGCTCCAGCGGGGTTTTCGGGTCGATGCCGAAGATCGCATCCTGAATATGCGTATTCGAGGAAGAATACGTTCCGCTGCGGACCAGTTCGTATTTGGCGCTGATCTCTTCGCCGCCGGCGTCGGCTGAGAATACGTTCTCCATCACCACCATGTTGTCGGGCTGGGTGACGGCGGAATAGGGCTCGGCGGTTACGATCATGCCGAAAGTCTGCAGATCGGTGAAGGCCTTGAGATGGCCTTTGCCGTGATCGAGGGCGAGTTCGCCGAGATTCACGGCGCGGCCCTGCGGAGAAATTGCCCACGCTACGTAGGTGAGATATTCGAGGCCAAACTTGGTGGCGCTGTCCATGCCTTCGAATTTGGCGTCCACTTCGATGTTGGTTCTCTTGCCTTCGACCTTGGCTTCGCCGGAGGCGTTCTGCATCAATTCCGTGCCGCGAAATTCAATCTTGACGTTTGATCCCGGACGATAGTGGAGGGCCTTGGTGGTGCGGACGACGGGCTCGGCTTTCCGTGGAAGTGGAGCTTGGGCTTGCGCGGACGTTGGCGCGGACGACAGCGAAGCGACGATGCAAAGCAATAAGGCCAGATGTTTGTTCACGGGATCCTCGCGAGGGGAGACTCGGCGAATATTCGAGTTAACTAAAGAATAACGTCCCGTTGCTCGTGGAGCAAAGAACGGGAGGTACGGGGGGGAAATTGGACTTTAGTCATGTGCCGGGGCCGTCGCGTATTCAAGCTCGCGATCTATGGCGACTGCCGAGTTGCGCTCGGCTTGGACGGCCGAGGCGGCCGTCCCTACGCAGTCTCTGGCTTCCAGCGCAGCACTGGCTTGCGCGCGGCTGCGGTCTCGTCGAGACGCGAGATGCGGGTGTTGTGAGGGGCGTCGAGCACGAACTGCGGATCTTCTTCCACTTCTTCTGCAATCGATTTCATGGCTTCGATGAAGAGGTCCAGTTCTTCTTTGGGCTCGCTCTCGGTCGGCTCGATCATCAGCGCACCAGCTACGATCAGCGGGAACGCCGTGGTGTACGGATGGAATCCGTAGTCGATGAGGCGCTTCGCCAGGTCCATGGTCTTGACGCCCTTCTTCGACTGCAGCTTATCGCTGAAGACTACCTCGTGCATTGACGGCGTCGAGTAGGGCAGGTCGTAGATTCCTTCGAGGCCCTTGCGGATGTAATTCGCGTTGAGGACTGCGTCTTCCGTTGTCTGGCGCAGGCCGTCGGGGCCGTTGGCAAAGATGTAGGCGAGGGCGCGAATGAACATGCCGAAATTTCCGTAGAAGGCGCGCACTCGGCCCACCGACTGCGGACGGCTGTATTCGAAGCCCAGCGTGCCGTCCGACTTGGTAATGACGACCGGCGTCGGCAGGAAAGGCTCGAGAATTTTCTTTACCGCCACCGGCCCCGAGCCTGGACCGCCTCCGCCGTGCGGCGTGGAAAATGTTTTGTGCAGATTGAGGTGCATGACATCGACGCCGAAATCTCCAGGCCGGGTTTTCGCGACCAGCGCGTTCATGTTGGCGCCGTCCATATACAGAAGACCGCCTTTGTCGTGCATGAGGCCTGCAATCTTGTGAATCTCCTGCTCGAAAACGCCGAGCGTATTCGGATTGGTCACCATCAGCGCGGCGACGTCTTCATTCATTTGCGCCGCCAGGGCTGCTACGTCGACCATGCCGCGGTCGTTCGATTTCAGATTTTCGACCGCGTAACCTACCGTGGCCGCGGTTGCCGGATTCGTGCCATGCGCCGAGTCTGGGATCAGAATCTTTTTTCGCGCGTTGCCTTTTGACTGGTGATAGGCGCGTACTAACAACAATCCGGTGAGCTCGCCGTGCGCGCCGGCGGCGGGTTGCAGGGTGATCGCGTCCATGCCGGTGATTTCCAGCAGGCAGTCGCTTAGCGTCTTGATGATGCGGAGGGCGCCCTGCGAAATTTTCTCGGCCTGATAGGGATGTCCGTTGGCGAGGCCTTCGACGCGCGCCACAAATTCGTTTACGCGCGGGTTGTATTTCATAGTGCAGGAGCCGAGCGGGTACATTCCCAGATCAATGGCGTAATTCCAGGTCGAGAGACGCGTGAAGTGGCGAATGATTTCGATCTCGCTGACCTCGGGCATGTCGCCGAGATCCTTGCGCTCCTGCTTGCCGAGCAGTTTGGCCGTGTCGACTTCCGGAACATCGAGTGGCGGCAACTTCCACGCGGCTTTGCCGGGCGACGACTTTTCGAAAATCAAGCCTTCGTTCTGACTGATGTGACGCGTCGCTTTACGAGTGATGTGCTTCATCGCGTCACCTCCTCGGGCTCGGCATCTTTACTGAGCACCGAACGCTCGCTTTCGGCGACGAGGCCGACTGCGGTATCGATCATGGACCGTGTGGTCAATTCCGTGCAGCACCACAGCGCCGCGTGGCCAAGTTCGGGATAGAACTTCTTTAATGGCAGGCCGCCGACGATTTTGTGGCCGAGCAGGCGCGAGTTGATGGCATAAGGATCCTCGCTGGTCTGGACCACGAACTCGTTGAATCGGGGCGCGCCCGTGAAGCGCACCTTCGCGTGTTTGCTGAACTGGTCGGCAGCGTATGCGGCCTTGGCCAGATTCTGCTTCGCCAGTTCCCGCAATCCGATCTTGCCGTATACGGTCATGAAGATGTTCACCATCAGCGCGACCAGCGCCTGGTTGGTGCAAATGTTCGAAGTCGCCTTCTCGCGGCGGATGTGCTGTTCGCGCGTCGCCAGCGTCAGCACGAAGCCGCGTTTGCCGTTCTTGTCGACCGTTTGACCGGCGAGGCGTCCCGGCATCTGCCTTACGAATTTCTCTTTGGTGGCGAGCACTCCGCAGTAGGGACCGCCGAAACCTAGCGGTACGCCGAACGACTGCGCTTCCATGGCCACGATGTCGGCAGTCCGCGGCGGCTCGACAATGCCGAGCGAAACCGCTTCGGCGATGGAGACAATCAGCAGCGCTCCTCGTTTGTGCGCGATCTCGGCGATGGCTTCGACGTCTTCGATCGTCCCAAAGAAATTCGGCGACTGAATCAGGACGCACGCCGTATCGTCGCTTACTGCCTTTTCGAGTTCCTTCAGATCGATTTGTCCCGCGTCGGTGAATGGGACCGTCTTCAGCGGAATCGCCTGGTGAGTGGCATAGGTGTTGAGTACCTCGCGATACTCGGGATGCAAGTTGCGCGCGATCACGGCCGACTGTCTGCCGGTGATGCGGACTGCCATCATCACGGCCTCGGCGGCGCCGGTCGATCCGTCGTACATCGAGGCGTTGGCCAGTTCCATGCCGGTGAGCTCCGAGATCATGGTCTGGAACTCGAAGATGGCTTGCAGCGTGCCCTGCGCAAACTCCGCCTGGTACGGGGTGTAGGAAGTCAGGAATTCGCCGCGTTGCACCAGCGCGTCGATGACCACGGGCCGGTAATGGAAGTAAGCCCCGGCTCCGAGAAAACTGGTGTAACCTTCGCCGTTTTCTTTGGCGCGTTGCTTGAACCAGTCCACGATTTCCGACTCCGCCATTTGACGCGGGACAGCAAGATCGCGCGTCAGCCGATACTCGGCGGGAATCGGCGAGAAAAGATCGTCGACGGAGCGGATCCCGATCGCCTGCAGCATGGCGGCGCGATCCGCGGGAGATTTAGGCAGATATCTCATAGTCATTGAGGCATTGAGGCATTGAATCAATGACCAAATGATTCAATGACTCAATGACCTTTTTCAGTGTCCCGCCTCTTCGCTCACAAATTTATCGTAGTCTGACGCTGAGAGCAGAGAATTCATCTCCGCCGGATCTTTCACCTTGATCTTGACCATCCAGGCTGCGTGCGCATCTTTGTTCACTTGCTCTGGCGCGGTGGCGAGAGCCTCATTCACGGTCGTCACGGTCCCAGAAACCGGTGCGAACAAGTCGGATACGGCCTTCACCGACTCTACCGTGCCGAAGGGCTTCCCCACGGTGATCTCCGTCCCCACCTTGGGCAGTTCGACGAAAACGATGTCGCCGAGCGAATCCTGGGCATGGGTGGTGATGCCGATGGTGCCATCGGCGGTGATCCACTCATGTTCTTTTGTGTACTTGCGGTCGGTTGGGTAAGGCATCGGCTTCTGGCTCCTAGCTCTTGGCTTCTAGCTTGTAGCGCCGGCATCTTGCCGGCTGTCCCGAGGGCATCTGGGCTCTCAGCGCGGCGGCCGAGGACGGCCGCCGGACAGCCGCCGAGACGGCGGCGCTACGACTTCTTCGGACGCTTGTAGAATGGTGTCGGCACTACTTGCGCTTTTACGGCCTGTCCGCGGATTTCCACTTTTGCCGTTGCTCCGATCGCGGCATGCTCAGGCGGAACATAAGCCAGCGCAATATTTTTCTTCAGGAACGGCGCCGGAGAACCGCTGGTGACGAAGCCAATCTCGCGCCCGCCATCGTCCAGAATCTTGTATCCGTCGCGGGCGATGCCTCGATCGACCATCTCGAGCCCGACCAGCGTTCTTTTGACACCCTTGGCTTTTGCCGTCTCTAGTGCGGCCCGGCCGATAAAATCTGGCTTCTCCATCTTGCAGAAACGATCCAGCCCCGCTTCCCACACATTGATCGTGTCCGAGATTTCGTGTCCATAGAGGGGGAGTTTGCCTTCCAATCGTAACGTGTTGCGCGCGCCCAGACCGCAGGGGACAACGCCGAATTCCTTTCCGGCGTCCAGAATTTCGTACCAGACACGCGCGCTGGTTTCCTCGTCCGGCGGAATGTAAATCTCGAATCCGTCTTCGGCGGTATAACCTGTGCGGCCCATCAGGATATTCTCCAGTCCGCATACCGTCCCGCGCGTCAGCCAGTAGAACTTCACCGCGCTCAGGTTGGCGTCGGTCAGCTTTTGCAACACGTCAACGCCCTTCGGGCCCTGGATCGCAATCTGCGTGAAATCGTCGGAGAGATGCTCAACTTTGCAGTCAAACTGGCGCGTGTTGTCGCGAACCCAATTAAAATCCTTTTCGCGCGTGCCCGCATTGATCACGAGCAGGTACTCGTCCTCACCGAGACGGTGAACGATCACATCATCAACGAAAGTGCCTTGCGGATAGAGCAACGCCGAATACTGCGCCTGGCCGATGACGAGCCGTGACGCGTCATTCATCGAGATATGCTGCACGGCGGCCAGTGCTTCACGTCCGGCCAACCGGATATCGCCCATGTGGCTGACGTCAAAAATGCCGACGCCGGTGCGCACCGCCATGTGCTCGGCCACAATGCCGCATCCGATCGAGGCAGGGTATTCGACTGGCATGTCCCAGCCGTTGAACTCCACCATCTTCGCGCCCATCTGGCGATGGACGGCGTTCAACGCGGTCTTGCGGACGTTATTGCCGACTATGGGCGATGCTTCGACAGCGGACAAGAAGAACCTCGATCGGGCGTCGGTCAGACAGTGAGTTGGGCTGCCGGAATCTGGAACTGATTAAGTTAACATCCGGGTGGGAAGCACGGCAACCTAACACCTGCAACCTGCCGTTGAGTGACTTCCGTCACGTTCCTTCCCTGCCGGCGCCGAACTAAACTTCAATTATGTCCTCTAAACCAGGCTTAACTAAGCAAGGTGTCCTCTGCGCCCAATGCGAAAAGACTGAAGCAGGGTGCGGGTGCGACAAATACTGTGTGTACTGCCAGTCGCAACTCGACGTGCGCCTCTGCATCGACGGTCTGTATTACTGCGAAGGGTGCCGCACCGCGTGCGACTACAAACCGGCAAACTCTTGATCGGATTTCCGTAGAGACGCGGCTGGCCGCGGCTCTCGCGGCGGAGACGGGGCAAGCCCCGTCTCTACCGGCATGATCACCTAGATCACCACTGCTTCCTTGTACTCACCGTACACTTTCCGCATGGCATCGGAAACTTCGCCCACCGTGGCATTTGCTTCCACTGCCGCGAGTATCCGAGGCATTAGATTTTCTCCGGAGCGGGCCGTGTCTTCGACCGCACGGATCGCGGCCTGCCAAGTCTGGGAATTGCGTTTCGCGCGCAGCGCTCGCAGGCGCTCTACCTGCCTCGGTTCCAGTGCCGGATCAATGCGCAGAATGGGGACTGCGTGCTCCTGTTCAATCTGAAAACGGTTCACGCCAACCACCACCGCCTCCTGGCGATCGACCGCCTGCTGATATTCGTAGGCCGCGTTCTGGATCTCCTGCTGCACGTATCCGCGTTCGATCGCCTTCAACATGCCGCCCATGGCTTCGATTTTTTCCAGATAGTCATCGGCGCGCTTCTCGATTTCGCTGGTCAGCGATTCGACGTAATATGAGCCCGCCAGCGGATCGACCGTTTGCGGCGCTCCCGACTCGAAGGCGATCACCTGCTGGGTGCGCAGCGCGATCCGCGCCAAGGCCTCGGTGGGCAGGGCCAGCGCTTCATCATAAGAATTGGTGTGCAGAGACTGCGTTCCTCCGAGCACCGCAGCCATGGCCTGGATCGCCGTGCGCACGATGTTGTTCTCCGGTTGCTGCGCGGTCAGCGTGGAGCCGGCCGTTTGCGCGTGGAAGCGGAGCATCCACGATTTTGGATTCTTCGCCTCAAAACGGTTGCGCATGATCTTTGCCCACATGCGGCGCGCGGCGCGGAACTTCGCTACCTCTTCCAGGAAATTGCTGTGGGCATTGAAGAAGAAGGAGAGCCGCGGCGCGAACTTATCGATATCGAGGCCCGCTCGAATCGCCGCTTCCACATAGGCAATGCCGTTGCCCAAGGTGAAGGCGACTTCCTGCACCGCCGTCGATCCCGCCTCGCGCATGTGATAGCCAGAAATTGAGATCGTGTTCCACTCCGGCACGTTCTGATTCGACCAGGCAAACATGTCGGTGATGATGCGCATGGCCTGGTGGGGCGGATAAATATAGGTTCCGCGCGCGATGTACTCCTTGAGCACATCGTTCTGCACCGTGCCCGAGAGCTTGCGAATGTCCCGGCCCTGCCGCCGCGCCACAGCCACGTACAGCGCCAGCAGAATCGACGCCGTTGCATTGATGGTCATCGACGTTGAAATCGCGGTCAGGTCAATGCCATCGAACAGCCGCTGCATGTCTTCGATCGAATCGATGGCCACACCGACTTTGCCAACTTCTCCCACGGCCAGCGGGTTGTCCGAATCGAGGCCAATCTGCGTCGGCAAATCAAAGGCTACCGATAGCCCCGTCGTGCCGTTCGCGAGCAGATACTTGTAGCGCTTGTTCGACTCCTCGGCGTCGCCCATGCCGGCGTACTGGCGCATGGTCCAGAGGCGACCGCGGTACATGGTGGCCTGGACGCCGCGCGTGTAGGGAAATTCTCCCGGATAGCCGACATCGCGGTCGTAGTCCCGAGCGGCCAGATCTTCGGGCGTGTAGAGGGGACGGACGGGGATGTGCGAAGACGTCTCTTGAACTGGCAGGTTGGCTTCTCGCTTGCTTGCGGGCTCGGGCGTCTTGAGTTGCGTCATGTTCTCCTGCCCTTCTTCTTCTGCTTCTGCGCTTCGACGTCTTTGCGGTGGCTCTCAGCTCTTGGCTTTTCTCTTTACCCGCCAGAATGAGCTCACCCCGAACCAGGCGAAGGAAACGGTGAAGCCTACCGCCAGCACTAACCGTCCTGGGCCTGCGGCGTGGCCTGCCTGGTACTTCCCGTATTCGCGGATGCCGGCGAGCGCCCCGATTACGGCAATCGCGAGAAACATGAATCCCGTCACTTCCAGCCAGAGCTGGTGCAGGACCCGCCCGAAGGACTGGCCGGCCGCACGGATCCCGGCCAGCAGCGCTCGGCCCGCCCGGCTACGCTCTAGCAGGTTGGCGGCCGCACGGAAAATCAGCTTGATCTTTCTTGCCCATTGGCCGTCGATCATTTGGCCGTCGATCATTGGTCCGTTACCATCCGTTACCATCAGTAGTCGGTCATAATTGGCCGGTCACTATCAGTCGATTTTAGCAGCGGCCGGGCGTACAATGGCGATGGGCGGCGTCACAAACGCTTGTGATGTTCGCCATCAGCGGCGTCCGATTCCAGGGGGATTCGTGGATCAGCAACTGAAGCAGCTCATGAAAGATCTCGGAGAAGCGATCAACGAGTCACTGTCCGATTCGGAGCAGATTGCCGAAGTCGTTGCCCGCATCAAGGAAGGCGGCTACGACATTTTCCTGGTTCTTGAAGCCACCATCGGCGTCAGCAAGCAAGGCGAACATACCACCGACAACACTTCCCTGGTCTCCACCCTCAGCACTAATCCTGAACTCAAGATCAGCGATCAGGATATGAAGTTCCTCAAGTCGCTCCGCATCAAGATCAGCGAAGAAGCAGAAGAAGACTAGGACTGAGCAGTTCTAGCCTGAAAGCGCGATGCGCGAACGCCTCTTCCATTCCGTCACACACACTACATTCCTGCTACTTGCGCTGGCCACGAACGTATCGGGAGCAACTGCTGCCCACTCGGCTACCGCCCATTGGACGGTCGTCACCCAGCCCGCGCGCCTGGTCAACGGAGCGCCGGTACTTTTCCGCGTCACCGCGCCGAAGCCGGTTCGCACGCTTTCGGCTAACTGGCTCGGACATGAGATTGCGTTCAGCTTTGACGCGGACCACAAGTCATGGTTCGCGCTCGCCGGAGTTAGCCTGGAAACCAAGCCGGGAGCTTATCCTATCGATCTTCACGCGGAAACTTCGTCTGCTACATCCGCCGGACAGGCGATCTCATTCGAAAAACAAATTCGGGTGCAACACCAAAGCTATCCCCGTCACGTGGTATTGACAGTTCCCGGACGCTACACCGCGCCCAGCCCCGAAGACCTGCACCAGATCGAACAGGACAAAGAGACCAAAGCCGAGGCTTTTAAAACCCTGAGCCCAGAGCGCGAATGGAAAGGTTCGTTCGCTGCCCCGGTGACTGCCGAAATCTCGGACGTGTTTGGAGCCGAGCGCGTCTTCAACGGCTCGGTGCAGAGCACCCATTTTGGGCTTGATTTCCGCGTGCCCGGTGGAACCTCGGTCGCGGCGGTGAATAGCGGACGCGTCATTCTGGCGCGGCCTCTGTTCTACGAAGGCAACTTCGTGGTGATCGACCATGGCCAGGGACTGCTGACGCTCTATCTGCATCTGTCGAGCTTTCTCGTCAAAGAGGGCGACGATGTGAGTAAAGGCCAGCCGATCGGACTTAGCGGAGGCACGGGGCGCGCTACGGGGCCGCATTTGCACTTGGCATTGCGCTGGCAGGGGGTGTATTTGGATCCGCAGGCGCTGCTGAAGTTGAATTTGCCGTGAGAAACGGGGAGCACGGGGAGAATGCCTTGCGGCTGCGGTGGAGATGGCTAACGTGCAGGGGTCCTTCGACTCCGCAGAGCGATTCGCTTCGTGAATCGTTCTGCTCCGCTCAGGATGACAAAGTGTGGGTGGCACTAAGAGCAGAATGAGCTTAGTAGCCAGAAGCCAGCAGCGCATCTTCCGCTTCCCAGACGCCGTCGCGAAAGGTAACGCTTCTGCCTGAGATTGCCGGAATCCGCTCGCCGGGAACGATGATTCCGACGAGGTTCAGCGGATCGGCGGCGGCTATGACGACGCGTTCGGCATTAGCATGCTGGGGCAACTTGCGGTGGGCGCGCAAGGATTCGACGGCCACCGGAAGCGCGAACTGCTCTCCTAGAAATCCATCGACGAAGCGGCCGCCACGTACTTCGCCGCGATCTTCGAGGCGGCGGTAGCCGATCTGCAATTCACGCCAGCGCGGAAGATTGGTCTCGCGCACCAGCAGGTCGCGGAAGACCACGCCATAGCGGCGCAACAACATCCAGCAGCAAGATTCGACGCTGCGGTCTCGATCGGCACCTTCGGTGTGCAGGAGCGACCAGCGTCCGGGCGCATGGCGCGGGCGTCGCATTTTCGCGAGGCCGCTGCCAGACGCGCTTTTCGGCGTTACCAGCGCGCGCAGGTTTTCGAATCCGTCGGCGGTCACGAGGCCGGCTGCGACCAGTTCCCACAGTCCGGTTTCGACTTCCGCTTTGAGCCGGCCCGTGGCTCGCACCATGTCGGGGAAGAAAAGAGCGCCGCGCTGCTTCAAGAGTTCGAGCAGCGCCTGCGCCACCGGGCTCAGAAACGAAGTGGTGGAATCCTCCGCGCCGGGGTGGTGTGGACGGAGCCAGTCGGCATCTTCGCGGACGAAGAACGCGATGGGCGCGACGCGCGTTGGAATCACTCGGCGCCGGTTTTCGTGACCCGCCGCATCGGTGCCAGTTGCTTCCAGAGTCGCCGGATGCGGCGACAGACGGCCCCATCCCACCGCTCCCGTCAGGCAGAGTTGATCGAGGTTAGCCGGGTCGTAATCCGAGATTCTGCGGGCCAGCACAAATCTCTCCCACGCGCTGGCGGGAATTTCAAACCCCTGCAACTGGCGGATCACTTCGAGCGTGCCATGCTCTCCGCGCACCTGCGTGCCGGGAGCGAGATGCTGCCAGCGCAAAAGCCAGGTCATGAACTGCGCTGCAATTACCGGCTCGATCTGTTTGCGCAAGGTCGCAACCGTCAGGCGATGAATGCGGGCCAGCAGACGGCGCTCGCACCACTCGGTTTCGGGGACGGTCGCAGCGGATGATAACGCGCGCGAATTGGCTGGGCGAAAGTTGCCGCGCAGAATGGCGCCGCTGGCTTCGATGCGGAGCAGAGCTTTTTCGATCTCAACCGCGGGTAGTCCCAGCAAGTCGCCGATTTCCGACGCAGTGGTTGGACCGACATGCGTCATCCATCCCTGGACTGCGGCCAGCACGGCATCATCAAATTTCACTGTAGAGACGCGGCTTGCCGCGTCTCCGCGCGCAGATCCACCATCCGCAGCGGGAGACGGGCCGATCCCCGTCACCACACGATGCATTGCCTGGAACCATTCGACTCGCTCGGCGGCTACCCAATAGCGTTTTCCCGCAGCTTCGGCGACTACGGCTCGATTCTCTTGTTGCAGGCGATCGAAGAATCCGACCCAGCTTGCCGTGCGCTGCGAGCCTCCCTCGATGGGCACTGTTATCAGGGTGTGCAGCACGTCCTGCAGTTCATCGGCGTCGCGTACGTCGGGCCACGCCTCCTGCTGTACCTGCGCGATGGCTGCGGGATCGAGAGCGCCGACTTCTTCCAGCACGGATGCCGGCAATACGCGCCGCATCTCGACGGCGCGCGCCCGGCGCTCTTCGAGCGGCGCGTCATCAAGGTAGGCGTATGGGTTTGCATTCAGAATTTCGTGCGAGAATTGCGACGGCACCGGCGTGTCGACGGCGAGGCAGCGAATCCTTCCCTGCTCGATGCCGCGCAAGACCTCGGCTAGGCCTTCGATATCCAGCGCCTCGGTGAGTACGTCTTTCATGACCTCGTGCACCAGCGGATGGTCAGGAATCTGAATGTCACCGGCAATATTTTCCTGGCACGCTGCCACATCCGGAAAAACCGAGGCCAACAAATCGTCGGAGCGCATGCGCTGGATTTGCGGCGGCACTTTCTTGCCGCCCTGAAAACGCAACAGAGCCAACGCGCGCGTTGCGTCCCACCGCCAGCGGGTTTGAAATATCGGTGATGCCAGCGCCGCTTGTTCCAGGATTGGCGGCATGCTCTCCGAGGCCAGGAATTGAAAAACATCCGCCAGCGGAAAACTGTGTTGCTCGGCTAGCGCGATGTTCAAGCCATTGTCGGTGGCCGCCGCTTGCAGTTCGAAATTGAAGCCGCGGCAGAAGCGCTTGCGCAGAGCGAGTCCCCAGGCCTTGTTGATGCGTCCGCCGAAGGGAGCGTGGATGATCAACTGCATCCCGCCACCTTCGTCGAAAAATCTTTCGGCGATGATGGTCGTCTGCGTCGGAACATCGCCCAGCACCGCACGGCCTTCAAGCGTGTACTGAATCAGTTGCTCGGCACCGGAAAGATCGAGCCCGCATTCCTCCTGCAGCCAACTCACGGCGTCGGTGACTACAGGCAGATTCCGCCATCCCTCTATGGGAAGCACGCCGGGCAGTCGGTCGCTGATTTCTTTGCGCAATTCGCCTAGCTGCTGCGAAAGTTCCGCAGTGCGCGCCGGAGCTTCTCCCCGCCAGAACGGTATCCCGGGCGGAGCGCCCTGCGCGTTTTCCACGAGTATGCGCGAGGACTTTCCTTCGATCCGGCGAATCCGCCACGATGTGTTCCCCAGCAGCATGACCTCTCCCGCCATGCTCTCGACCGCGAAGTCTTCATCGACCGTTCCCACGACTCCGCCATCCGGTTCGGCGACCACGGTGAACAGGGCGTTGTCGGGAATCGCGCCGCCGCTGGTGATCGCCGCCAGACGGGCTCCACGGCGCGCGCGCAGTTTGCGGTTGATGCGGTCGTGATGCAGATATGCGCCGTAGCGACCGCGTTGCGAGGCGATTCCTTCGGAAAGCATCGCGAGCACCGCGTCGAATCTTTCACGCGAGAGATTGCGATAGGGATATGCCCGCTTCACGAGCGCGAATAATTCGTCTTCATCCCAGCCGTCGTTTGACTGGTCTCCAGATTTGTTAGCCGTGGCGGCACTGCCCGAAGCGGCGCAGCACGCTACGATCTGCTGCGCGAGCACATCGAGCGACGCTTCGGGAAAAATCAGGCGATCGAGATCGCCCAGGCGAATCGCCCGCACCAGCACGGCGCATTCCGCCAGATCGTCGCGCGTGGTGACAAAAAAACGTCCTTTGGGGACCGCGCCCCGCCAGTGGCCCGAACGGCCTACGCGCTGCAACGCAACCGCAATCGAACGCGGCGAACTGATGTGGCACACCAGGTCCACGGTTCCGACGTCGATGCCAAGTTCGAGCGATGCGGTCGCCACCAGCACCTTTACCTGGCCTTCCTTCAGTTTTCGTTCGGCTTCAAGACGTAGCTTGCGCGACAGGCTTCCGTGATGCGCGGCAACGTTTTCCTCGCCCAGTCGCTCGCCCAGTTGATGAGCAATGCGCTCGGCCAAGCGCCGCGTGTTCACGAAGACGAGCGTAGAGCGGTGCTGGTTCACAAGTTGCACGATGCGCTCGTAAATCTCGTCCCACATTTCGTTCGAGGCGACCGGGCCGAGTTCGGAAGATGGGACTTCGACTCCGAGATCGAGCTTTCGCTTGTGGCCGACGTTGACGATCACGGGAGCAGGGCGCCCGCTGCCTGAAAGGAAGTGCGCAACTTCTTCGATGGGCTTCTGCGTCGCGGAAAGGCCGATGCGCGCGGGCGGACGCTCAGTCAGCGCTTCCAGGCGCTCGAGCGAAAGCGCCAGATGCACGCCGCGCTTGTCGTCGGCCACGGCGTGGATTTCGTCGATAATTACGGTCTCGACATCGCGCAGGATGGCGCGGCTCTTCTCGGCCGTCAGCAGGATGTAGAACGACTCGGGCGTGGTGACCAGAATATGCGGCGGGCGCTTCAGCATGAGGCGCCGGTCTTTCATCAAGGTGTCACCGGTGCGTACGGCGGTTCGAATCTCGGGCATCAGCAGGCCGCGATCGCCAGCCATCTGCAGAATTTCTCCGAGCGGGATTTCGAGATTCTTCTGAATGTCGTTGCCGAGGGCTTTAAGGGGAGACACGTACAGAACTTCCGTCCGATCACGAAGATCGCCAGCCAGGGCCTTGCAGACGAGGCGGTTGATGCAGGCGAGAAAGGCGGCCAGCGTTTTGCCAGATCCGGTTGGAGCCGAGATTAGGGTGGTGTGGCCGGCGAGGATGTGGGGCCAGCCCTGCTCCTGCGGTTCAGTGGGCGTCGAGAAACGCGCGGTGAACCACTCCTGAACCAGCGGATGCGCCCAGGCCAGCGAAGGAGAGACGGCGGACGGCATGGGAAAGATTGTAGCGGGAATTTTCAGTTTCGTAAAATGTTCGCCTTGGCGGGACTAAGACAATCGGGCCGTCTGAGCTTAATATGGCAGGGTATGACTTTGACCTATTCATATTCTGACTTGGCGGAGATGATTGATCATTCGCTGCTGAATCCCACGTTGAAGTGGGACGATCTGGAGAATGGCATATCGCTGGCGCTGGCCTACGATGTGGCGAGCGTCTGCATCATGCCTTACGCGCTGAAGCACTGTGCGGAGCGGCTGCACGGCAGTCATTCCAATTCCCCAGTCCGCGCCAGCACTACGATTGGGTTCCCGCACGGAGTCCACACGACCGCGATCAAGGTGGCCGAGGTTCGGCAGGCGCTGGCTGACGGCGGCGAAGAACTCGACATGGTGGTGAACATCAGCAAGGTACTGAGCGGCGATTGGGTGTATGTGGAAGACGACATCCGCGCCGTGGTGGACATTACGCATGCGGCGGGTCAGAAGGCGAAGGTCATCTTCGAGAACGCGTACCTCAACGATGATCAGAAGATACGGCTGTGCGAGATCTGCGGCGAGGTAGGCGCGGATTGGGTGAAGACGTCGACTGGCTATGCTCCAACGGGCGCGACGGATGCGGATCTGATCTTGATGCGTCGGCATTCTCCACCTTCGGTGCAGGTGAAGGCTGCCGGCGGCATTCGGGACTTGGACGGACTGCTGCGGGTGCGGGCTCTGGGTGTGACGCGCTGCGGGGCCACGCGGACGACCTCCATGCTGGACGAAGCGCGGCGCCGACTGGGGTTGCCTGCCATCGAGTTTCACGGGGCAGCCGTGCCGCAACCTTAAAGTGGTGGTCGAGTTGCGCTCCGCTCGACGGCCGAGGGCGGCCGTCGCTACGCAACCTGCCCGCTGGGGCTACTGCCTGCTAGAATCGCGGCGATGGCTAAATCGTCTGCTAGCGCTCGTGCCCGTAAAATTAAACTCATCCTCTTCGACGTTGACGGCGTGCTTACTGACGGCAAAATCTGGATTTTCCCCGCACCTGGAGGCTCGCAGTCGGGAATTCCGCAGAGTGTGCTCGAAAAATCCGCCCAGGGCTCTCGTCCAGAGGGACAAGGAGGCTTCGGACTGCACAGCACCAGCCTGATCGAGGCCAAGGGCTTCCACGCGCACGACGGTACCGCAATTTCGCTGGCGCGGCTGGCGGGAATCAAGACCGGGATCATCACCAAGCGCATCTCTGAAACCGTTGCCCTGCGCGCGCGTGATCTGAAGATGGATCACGTGTACCAGGGGATTCAGGACAAGGCTTCCGTATTTGCGCAGATTCTTGAGAAAGACGGAATCATCTCCGCCGAGGCTGCTTTCGTTGGCGACGACGTGATCGATCTTCCGGCGATGCGCAAATGTGGCCTGGCCATTGCGGTAAAGAACGCGCGGCCCGAGGTGAAAGCCGAAGCCCACTGGACTACGCCGCACGCTGGAGGAGATGGCGCGGCTCGCGACGCGGTCGAATACATCTTGAAAGCGCAAGGGAAATGGAAGCCGGTGGTCGAGGAATATATCTCGGAGAGAAGCTGACGGCGGTCTTTCAATTTTCAGTTATCAGCGAAATTAACCCACCGGTTGCGTACTTGGGGCGTGCTCGGGTTTGCAACCGGTGGGTTTTTTCTCCCTACTCACCCTGTTGTTTTCAGGAGCAATAACTTTGAAAACCCCGCGTCACCCCAAAAGTTTCGCGGAGTCTTCCGATTTTCCTGAACCCCTTCCGGGCCAGCAGATTGTCCGGTATCTAATCGGGGATGGCCAGCGTCTTCGCCGCCATCAGTTCGGTGAAACGGGGATCCTTGCGTAGAGTGCTGAATTCATTGTCTTTGTATACGTCTTTGATGTCCTTGTAACCGTCCTCCATTGCCTTTCTCAGGTAGTGCAATGAGCGATCGTTGACCCCCATTTTGGCATAGAGCTTGGCGACGACATACTCATATCGGGCCCGGTCCTCGGGAGAAGGCAGCATGGCCTGCACACCCGCCCTTGCGGTTCGTTCAAAGACGTCCGGATCCAACTTGAGCGCAGTCGAGTAATCGGCCGCCGCCTGTTCATATCGTTTTTCAGCAAAATATGCGGCGCCACGGTTGTTGTAGTAAGACGCGTACTCGTCGCTGAGCGCGATCGCTTTGTCATACATTTTGATTGCCTTGCCGAAATCGCTGCTCGAGTGATAATTGACACCCGTCTCGTAATAGACCACGCCGAGGTTGTTATATGCGTCGGCATACCTACGATCAAGCCGGATGGCGCGCTCCAGAGTCTTCTTACTCTCGCGCAGACGACGCGCTTGTATTTGGCAGATTCCGATCCTGTTCAGCAGCGAGGCGTCTCCTGGCACGCGTTTTATGGCCGCTTGGTAGTAATCGATGGCGTCGAGCCAGTTCTTCTCTTCGCGCAGCTCGTCGCCACGCTGTTCGAGCTCCTCCGGCGATGCCCCCGGGGATGGCGGATCGACGCGGTGGAGCGGCGGAGGGCCGACCTGCAACTGTTCGGTGCTCTGAGCTTGCGATGGGAGAACGAGAAGAGCAGCGGAGAGAAGTGATACAGAGCTGATGCGGATCCAGGAAAACATATCCCACCCCCGGCCAGACCTACCAAACTTCACAGTTTCGTAGCATTTCAGCGTGCGAAGTTACGCCACCTGCAAGTTTGAGGCCATGGGACCGGGCTTGCGATATTAAGGCGCTCTGTATTATGACGCTACTACATTATTACGCTACTATGGCGGCGGCGTGCTGCCACTACTTTTAGACGGGGCAGGCGCGTTTTTGTCATCCTTTTGGGGAGGGCTGTCCCCCTTAAACACATCAACAATCTTGCCGAAGAAGCTTTTCTTCTTCTTGGCCTCTTCCTCAGATTGGACACCGTTGGGCGCCTGCGGGTTCCCGTTCGCGGTGGGCGGAGGCAGCGGTTTTTCGGAATTTCCGCCGAACATCCGGGAGAAGAAGCCCTGTACACCACCGCTCTGATCGCAGGTATCGCGCGGCTCGGTTCCGGCCACGAAGGCAATCGTGTAGTCGTCGGGGCAGGCAGGGGTCGCCAGACGGTTGGTGATTTTGTCGAGCTGGACATCCACCACGCCTACGGGCTGGGTGAAGGGCTGCACGTTCTCATACTGGGGCAGCGTGACCGCCTTTTTCATGAACTCAGCCCAAATGGGGGCGGCTGTATGCGCGCCTTCTAGGTGGATGTCGCTGTAATCGTCGTACCCCACCCAGACGATGCAGAGCAGATTGCTGGTGTAGCCGGCGAACCATCCGTCGTGCGAAGTGCCGGTTTTTCCCGCCGCGGGAGCGGTGAATCCGCGGGAGCGCACACCGGCGGCGGTGCCGAAGTTCATGACACCCTCCAGCATGCTGGTCATGACGAAGGCGATGCGCGGATCGAGAACCTGTTTCTTCTCGGTTCCGAAGTTGACGACGATGTCGCCCTTGGAGTTGCGCACGGAATTTACGAAAACGGGTGAAAGCCGTATACCGCCGTTGGCAAAGCTTGTGTATGCCGCCGTCATGTCGACGGGACTGGCGTCGTAGGCGCCGATCGCCATCGCCGGCGTAGCTTTCACAGATGCGATTCCGGCGGCCCGGGCCAGATCCGCCACTTTGTCGTAGCCGACTTCTTCCGCCACTTTCACGGTCGCGTTGTTCAGCGAAAGCGCCAGCGCGTAGCGCAGGGTGATGTCGCCGTGATATTCCTCTTTGTAGTTGCGCGGCTCATAAATCTGATCGCCGTAGGCGAAGGTCGAAGGCTGATCGGAAACCGTGGACGCCGGAGTGATCACGGCGGTCGATCCGTCAATCGCCGTATTCATGGCGGCCGCGTACACAAACGGTTTGAAGATGGAGCCGGTGGGACGCTTGGCGAGGGCGTGATTCAACTGGCTGGTTCCGTAGTTTCGCCCGCCGACGAGCGCCCTGATTTCACCGGTGTGCGGGTCCATGGCGACGAGCGCCACCTGCGCCTGCGGGCCGGGCGTGACCGTGGTTTCAAACTTCTTCCCGACCTTGATGCGTTTGGTGCGCATTTTCGTGATCTGATCGTCCACCAGCTTGATACCGGTTTCGACCGCCTGCGCGGCGGCCTGTTGCAGCGCGGGATCGAGCGTCGTGTAAATGCGATACTCCTGCTCGTTGACCTCGTGCTCATTCAGTTTGTTGACGACGGTGTCGCGAACCATATCGACGAAGTAGGGCGCATCGCTGGCCTCAACGTTGGGCGGAGCGAGTTTCAGCGGCATCGCCTTGGCTTTATCGGCCTGCTCGCGCGTGATGTCGCCGGTTTCCACCATGGACTCGATCACCAGATTGCGGCGGTCGAGGGCGCGTTCGGGATGGCGATAGGGCGAAAGATAACTGGGCGCCTGGATCAAACCGGCGAGCAGCGCGGCTTCCGGCAGGGTGATGTCTTTGAGGTCTTTGTTGAAATAGGAGCGGGAGCCTTCGGCCAGGCCCGAGATGGTGAACGATCCGCGTTGTCCCAGATCGACGCGATTGGCGTAGAACTCGAAAATCTGTTGCTTGGAGAATTTCTGTTCCAGCTCCACCGCGATCAGCATTTCGATCAGCTTGCGCTTGAAGGTTTTCTCCGGGGTCAGAAAGAACGCCCGGGACAGCTGCATGGTGATGGTCGAACCGCCCTGCTGATGGCGCTGATGGGTAAAGTCGATCCAGGCGGCCTCGGCCAGCCGCATGAAATTGACGCCGCTGTGCTGAAAGAAGCGGCGGTCTTCGATCGACGTAACCGCTTGCACCACGATCTTGGGGATGTCGTCGTACTTTACCAATTGACGCTTGGAGCGTTGCTCGGCGTCGAACAGCGAAGCCAGCATCTGGGGCTCGAGCTCATAGGCGGCGAGGTCGCCGGTAACGCGGCTGTTGATGGCGGAAACCGTTCCGTCGACGACGGTGATGGTGGCCGGTTCGGGACTGTGGTAAGACTCGGGGCCGGGCAGAACTTCAATCGAGCCGCCATGCAGACGGTAACTGCCGAGCGAAGATTCATCATCCTTTTCGGCGTAGCCGGCGTGACGCAGCTCGGCGGCAATTTCGGAGACGGTCGCCTTCATTCCGACCCTCACCACCCGCGGAGCAGCGAAAATCTTGGCCGCCGTGGCGAACGCCGGACCGCGGAAGCGCTGCTCGATGATGCGGTCGTACTTTACATACCAGTAGGCAAAAAAGCCGATGACCAGGAGTGCAGCCGAGAGAAAACAGAGCAGGGCAACGCGCATGACAGGATCGCGAGCCGACAGGCGGCTTCTGCCGCGGCCTGGATCGCGGCCCTGGTTGCGGGCTTGATCACTCAGCCCGCCGTTTCGCGCCCTCGGGATTTTCAGCTTAATGGCCATGGAGAGAGCGGTGCATCATGCACAAGAGCAATTCTCAGTCCGAAACTGATTTTGGAGTTAAGGTTCGCTTGTGATTGATTCTAAATCACCAGGCAACCCCTACAACCATTTGGATGCGTGTCAAAGGATGGACGGGGTGTGTGGGGGGTGGGGTTGGAGGCGTCCGTGGCTTGAGCGGAATCCGAACCCCGGGCTGATCTGGGTCGTGAGTGCTACCGCCTGTTAGCGTCAGTCATCAGGCTACGCGTCATAACCGCGTGTAGTATTGTGATCAACTCGCACTTCGCTAAGAACTGATGGTGCCGTTTTGAAGGAGGAATACCCATGCAGGCAATTTATGCTGCCCCCTTCATTCTGCTGTCCTTGATTGCATTCGCGTGTTCCCTCGCCATTCCCAAGTTGCGACCGTATGCATTCCGCGCTCTGGTAGCGCCAGTGGCCTTTGGATTCTGTTCAATCGTGGCTATGGTATTCATTTTAATTGGCGCCCACGGTCTTGGTCTTCAATTCGCAAATTATCCGCTCGCCGGAATGAGAGGAGTACTCGAAGGCATCGCCATCTACTTCATACCGGGCCTGATCGGTGCTTGGATTGCAGTTGAGATAGTTAGGCAGATCGAAACGAGGGCATTGAATACTCAACGCAGACGAGACTGCGCAATCAGAACCATCATCGCCCTTATCATTTTCGGCCCTGCCTTTATTGTCTGTACTGGTGTCCAATTCAAACTGTTTTCCAGAGAGGAGTGGTGGCCCCTATGTCTGGCCCTTTCGTTCATCGTGGCAGTGCTGGCTGCAGCCGCCACCTATCTGCTCGTCGGAGCTTTGTAAAAGCGCGTGCACGCCGAGCCACTCTAAAAGGACATAGTAGTTAGCGATAAATCCCATCGCGCTCACAACCGGGCCAAATGAGTACTACCGTGGCGCCGTGGGCCCCAGACGTTACCGTCCTATCGGAATACGAGGTCAGTCGTCGGTGGCCTAGAACGGGTCGACCTGGGGAAAATGAATCTTCAGCTTATAGCAAATGAAGAGAATGAGGATCGCGCCCACGGTGGAAAAAATGAGGCCGGCCGGATGATATCGTTCATTTGTCGGGCGCGAAAACATGTGGGTAACGGCGCCGCCCATGATCGATCCGATGATGCCGAGCACGATCGTCCAGAAGATCGTCATATGCACATGCATCACCGATTTTGCGACAACCCCCGAGATTAGCCCAATGAGAATGTACCAGACTAAGTGAAACATACTTTTTCTCCAGCGTTCGCCCGGACTCCTTTGCTGCTCGCCCATATGGGCAAGGAAGGGGCGCGGTCAAGTGATGCACCGACCGGCCTTTCGTTGTGTACGCCTCAGACTGGCTTATTGCGGAACCTTAGGCTTTGCCCTTCTTCTTGTCGCTGGCCCGGCCGTTTTCTTGGCTCCTTTCTGCTGGAGCAGAGTCAAGGAATCCGCCGCGTTGAACGGGTATTCGCGGATCGACTTTTGCCCAGTGGTACTAAGAGTGACGTCCACGCGGCGGTTGCTCGCCAGCAGGATCGTCTGCAGGTTGTCGAGCACCCTCTGCCGCTGCTCGGGAGTCAATTCGGGGTTCTTCTCAACCGCATCTTTCACCTGGTCTGCGGTTAGATTTCTTTCCTCGCCAAACGCCTTGGTTTCGATGTTGGCTTCGGGAACGCCGTGTTCGATCAAGAAGCGTTTGGTGCGCTCGACCCGCCGTTCGGAGAGCGCCTGATTGTAAGCTACGGAGGCTCGTGGGTCGGCATGGCCTCCGAGAATCAAGTGAGCATCCGGCTTAGTCTCGAGATACTTCTTGAAATCGTCCGCCAGCGAAACGAGCGTTTGCTCCTGGCTGGCCAGCAGGCCGCCATTGGGGTTCGCGACTCTAGGCTGATCCGTCGCAAAGTAAATGCTGTGCAAGGCAAGTCTGGCTTCCAGTTGGATGAACTCAGGCGAAGGCGAAGGCGGAGGCGGGTTCTCTACCATTACCTGGGCGGTAGCCGGAGTGCTCAGGCCACGCGAGTCGGTGCAACTCGCACTCACCATGATCGGGCCGGCGGACGCGCCGGACGTATTCAGAGCCGCAGCGTTGCCGCCGCTGCTTGAAACGCTGCCGCCGCTCGCGGTCCAGCCGCCCACCGTAACGGAGGCATTGTCCGGACTGGTGCAGTTGCAGTTGATGGTAGAAGACGCGCCCGCCTGAACCGTGGACGGGTCAGCCGAACACGAAATGGCCGGCGGATTCTTCGGCGGTTCCTTCACCGTGAAGCTCGCCATGCAGCTTGCCTCGCCGCCAGTCTTCATCCTGGGGTCGGAGACATGGGCGGTAACCGTGTAACTGCCACCCGCCATGCCGTTCGTGGTAACGTTCGCGGTATTATCCTTGCCGATAATTTGGCCTCCGGTGCTGCTCCATGTGTAATTCAGCGTGTGCTTGAGATTGAAGTTGCTCACGGCAGCAGTTGCCGTCGTGGGCTCGCCCACCAAGACTGCAGCAGGGTTAATGGTGCAACTTGCGGAAACCGGCGGCCCAGGCTGTTCACCACCAAACATATATACCAGGCCAGCTTGCAGTCTTAGGCCTCTCACATCAGTGGCGGGAACAACCGACGACGGGCCATACTGATGATCCGAGTACACGAAATCGGCTCTAGCCAAGCGCACCGCCCAGTGTTGGCCCAGGTTCAGATCGAGACCGCCACCGGCCATGAACCCGGGTGCGAGATCGTTCCCGAAAACTTCCGACGCCAGTCGATGCTCACCGCCGAGAACTTCGAGAAACGGGGAAAAATAGTGCGTGCGATAAGTTATCTTAGGCCCAGCGGAGATGTTGAAGAATTCGACTTGGTCAATTCGGGCAGCCACCCCGTTGTTACCGCTGCCCCATTGCCCACTGCTGTCGACTGTCAATCCGAACCAGCGGTTAAAGTCGTAGGTGATACTGGCGCCCACGCCCCGCGGATCCCATTTCAGGCAGCTGGTCACCGGGACCACTCCTCCTGGAAGCAGGCCGTACACATTGCAGCCTGGATAGAAAGCGGAGTATCCGCCGTAAATTTCCCATTTGGGAGCAGGCTGATCCTGCCCTGCCGCGAGCGTGCCCACGCTGCACAGGAGAGCAATCATTGCCAACAGCATAACTGCAACACGGCCACAAGGGTTATAAGAGTGAGATGACATGTGTCAATTCCTCCGAACTTCAA
>Ga0116216_10000378_pt1 | contig 37587 bp, 40 predicted proteins | sample Sb_taG_11_FD_89696 | JGI IMG/M metagenome (GOLD analysis project Ga0116216, IMG submission 89696) | Peat soil microbial communities from Weissenstadt, Germany - Sb_50d_3_AS metaG | ecosystem: Environmental > Terrestrial > Soil > Wetlands > Peat | place: Germany: Weissenstadt | collected 2010-09-21
ACTGCTACCTTTCTCATACTCACAAGTGTTTAGAACACTCATGAGCGGTCAGTTGTTCCTGCTTCCTCGCGGGTTGCCATGGCACGGGAACCTTTGGATCAGCCCTCCCGTTTCGGTCTCACATCCCCTCCACAGGCGCTTTTACGTCATCGGTCGTAGCCACTACCCAGGACGGCCAACAGTTAAGCCAGTTGGCGAAGCTTCTCTAATGCAAACTGAGCAAGATTCAATGCGGCGTTGAGATCTCGATCAATCACCAGCCCACAGGCCAAACACTGATAGGTGCGATGCTTCAGCGGCATGCGCATTTTCACGTGCCCACAGCCCGAACAGCGTTTGGTGGACGGAAACCAGCGGGAAGCCATGAAGACCTGACCTCCTGCCGATGACATCTTGTTCTTCAAGAAGGTGAGCAATTGCCCCATCGCCGCATCTGCGACTGCACGAGCCAGCTTCCGGTTCGCCATCATCCCCAGGATGTGCAGATCCTCGATGCCGATCGCGCCACACGTGCGTGCCAGTTCCGTAGTGAATTTGTGCTGCACATCGCGTCTGAGAGCCGCGATGTGTTGATGCTTGCGTGCGACCTTGAGCCGTTGTTTTTCATAGTTGCGGCTGAAGGTGGTTCTGCCGGTTTCAGGGTCTTTCGTTTTTTTCTTCCTCGAAAGCCTTCGTTGCAAGGTACCGAGTCTCTTGAGATGGACCGCGAGCGGCTTTTGGTTCTCAAGTCGTCGTCCATCGGAGACCACAGCAACTTGCTTCAAGCCCACATCTACTCCAACAACGGGTTGAGGGGTCGGAGGCAGGGCTTGCTTGATATCGACTTGAATGCTGATGTACCAGTGCCCGGCCTCACAGGACACCGTCGCACCCATAATCTTGACTTGCTGACAGAGCGCCTGTTTGCGCCGGTTCCGTTTCTTGGTAGGGAAAGAGGCCTTCCCTTCCTCGATAAAGCGCAACTTTTCCGAAAGATTGACTGTCCCGAGCTTGCGCCTCAGCTTTCCTCGTCCCTTCTCGATCTTCTGGGTATCCAGCAGGAAGCGGCCGAGTCCAGGGATGGAGATCCAGTGACTGCCCACGACGAATTTATCGTTAGAGAGATAAAACGACTCGCGCGATTTGCCCTTCTTCTTGTACTGCGGGTACCCGGCGCGCCCCGCAAAGAAGTTGGCATACGCCTTGTCCAGATCGTCAAAAGCCCCTTCCACCACGCACTTGGTCACGTCATACGTCCAAGGATAGTCCTGTTCTCGAAGCGCATGGAACTGCGACTTCAGCGCCATCGCGTTGGGGGATTGCAGCTTGCGCTCAGCTTCAGGAATGGTTTCCTGCTCAGCCTTGTAGGCCTGATACTCTGCTTCCCAGTGCTCTCGTCCCCAGTTGTACACGAAGCGCCTGGTGCCACACGCACGCTTGAGGTACTCCACCTGCTCAGCAGTAGGGTTCATGCGGATTTTGTGCGCCTTTTTCATCTTTGAGTGCCTTCTCAAGCGCTTTGCGGTAGTTGCGCAGTCCATACAATCGTGAGCTAAAACACTGCGTAATCGTGAGCAAATCTTGCACGAGCTCTTGCTCAGGGGAAAGCTGCTCGGTATTCATCACCACCAGTCGGCAGCCATGCATCTCACAGAGGTGAACGAGCAAGCTCCATCCAAAACGAGCCAGTCGATCTTTGTGGGCAATGAGCAGCAGCGCGATTTCCCCAGCAATGATCGCATCGATGAGTCTGAGAAACTGCTTGCGCTTGAAATTGAGTCCCCCGCCAATTTCTGCAATCCATTCATCGACGACATATCCATTGGCGGAGCACCACTCGGCGAGCATCCTGCGCTGGTTCTCCAGATCCGGTTTTTGCGCCACACTGGACACCCGGCAATAGCCAACTGTTCGTCGCTTGGTCGCAGCTTCCTGGGGCAAGATGGCGGCCACGTCTTCCTGGGTATAATACCGCCGGTTGGTCGCTGTTCGATGGGCTTTGAGTACCCCCTGTCGATCCCATCGTTGCAGGGTCTTCACGGAAACACGGATCCTCTTCCCAAATTCGCTAGGTGTATACATATGCATATCTTACACACCTTTGCGTACTTTGTCAAGAACTAGCTATGATCTCCTTTATGCCCAATCGATTGCTGGCGCAGCAAAACATGCTGGCAATGAATAAGGTAGGAGTGAATGTCATGACGCTACCTACCGATCGCCCGGGAGAGCGTTCTTGGAAAGTTGCCGCACCGGTGGAGCCCTTGCAGCCATTTGCCGAGCACATGATCGAGGGGTACCTGGAACTGACATCGCCTTCACACAATACTCTCATGAGGCATCGTTTCGTTGATCGCCCTGAGCGTAGTAAAGGTATCAGGGTGTAGCCTACTGAGGGATCTGACGCTCATGTACGTCGCCGAGCAGGTTCACTCATCTTCAATACTGGTACGATATGCTTCCTATAAAAGCCCGGCCTCTTCTGTTCCAGCCAGCGCAGTGGGACGAGTAGCACCTCTGGTAACGGCACCTCCGCAGCTATGGCCTGCACGAGCGTTGTCACTGCGTCCTCATCTTGCTTCAGGAAGGCGTAGGTCATGCTCTTCCAGAAGAGTGCTTCCCCTTTCCGTGGATCCAGCAGAAGCGCTCGGGCCAATTCTGCCAGCGCCTCCTCAAAGCGCTCGCGCAACACGAGTGCTACCCCTCGGCAGACATACGCCGCGTACTGATGCGGGTTTACTGCCGCCATTGTCTCCAGGCGCGTCGGTGTTTCGGGATCGGGTCCTTCCATGCATATGGCAATCCACTCGAGCGATAACTTGATGTCGATGTCATTGGGGTCTCGTTCCTGACTGTGGCGAAAATCATCCCTTGCCCGCCCGAGATCTCCCATCTCCAGGTACACATGGCCCCGGCCAGCATAGGCATGTGCATCGTTGGGATCCAGTTCAATCGCCCTGCTCAGGTTCTGAATGGCTCGTTCGTACTCGCCCAGGGAGCAGAGCGCCATACCTCGTAGAATGTATGCACGCGTATCATCGGGGTTTTGCTCGATCAGATGATCGAAGTTCCCCAGACCTCGACGACTTTCGTCGAGCTTCTCATAGGTGAGGCTGCGGAGAAGGTATGCCCCATCAAGTTTGGGTTCGAGCACAAGTACGCTGTCGAAGTCCGCGATTGCTCGCTCGTAGTCTTTAAGCTCCTTATATGCGATACCCCGGTGAGCATACGCAAACGTCTCTCTGGCATCCAGTGACAGTGCATGGTCAAAGTCCTCGATCGCCCGCCGATACGAACTGAGGAGGGAGTAGGTGATTCCTCGGAGGAGATACGCCCCGGTATACATGGAATCAAGAACCAGCGCCCGGTCAAAGTCAGCAATGGCTCGTTGGTATTCGTTGCAGGAGAAGTACGCCATGCCTCGCTTGGCGTAGATCCGCGCCAGCAATGATGCTGAAAATGTTAGAACGTGATCCACCTCCTCTATAAGGTCACTTACGACAGTGAGAAATTCCTGGCTTGCCAGGTCTGTCTCGAAATACTGCACAAGCAAGCTGGCAGTGCGTTTGGCACTCGCGTTCACCTGGCTCTGGGGTTGCTCCTGAGACAGGCTGCGGAGCACCTGGATGATGTCCTCTTCTTGCTTGGTGTTGTGGGAGATCGTCATAATCTGCTCAAGAGCGCTGACGTGGCTGGCTTCGTCCGGTAAGGAGAACAACTGGACTACAAGTGCCAGTGCCAGTTCCAACCAATCTGCTGTGGAGTAGGCCCTCTGTCCCCTTTCGGCCTCGATATGCCCAAGCAGTCGCCGGTAGTGATTCGCCAGTGCTCGGCGGGTGACCTGGTACTCCTGCGCGGAAAGCCGGGAAAGCGTGCGGCTCAACTGCTTTTGGATCAGATCATGGTAGCTATGCCTCCCATCCAGTGGATCGTGCTGTATGAAGGGCAGGCCAATCAGCCAGCGATAAAGGCTGGTGTGCTCCTGCTCAGGTAAATAGTGGAAAACGTCCAGGTCATCCTGGGCAAAGGGACTGGAGAACAGAGCCGCGTGCAGCACCAACTGCTGTCTGACATGTCCCTGCCCAGCTATCCAGCGCAGCATATTGGTCACCACATCTTTCTCTGTATCAATGATCCCTTGAGGATCGCATATCAGCATGCTCAGAGAGAGCGGCAAGCCGCCCGAAAGCTGCCAGATTGCAGTAACGCGGTCTGCTTCGGTAATCCCTCGCGCAGCGAGGTATGTGCGGGTTTCATGTCTGGTGAAAGGTTCGAGCGGCACGGATTTCATCGTCTGCTCATTGGAGATGGAGCGCTCGATAGGGTCACGTCCGGCTACGACCAGAACCACATTCTTGCTGAGAGTTGTTTGCAGAAAGGGGTCGAGCAACCAGGTAGCAGCTTCAGTCGCCGAAGGCTCGAATCCGTCGAAGAAGAGGATCACCCGAAGCCCTCGCTTTGTCCGCTTACCCTGGGATAGGACCTGGGTGGCGGTCAGCCAATTGAGATCCTCGACAAACGCCTGGGTCAGATCGCCGGTTGGATCGTGCACTTGCCAGGTCTCACCGAATTGTTGGAGAGAGCGGCGATGACCCCAAAAAGATGCTCTTGACTCCTGAGCCACTCTTTCATACAGCCCGCCGATCACCGGGATACCCCTGACTCCTGAGCCACCGAGGTCCAGGACTTGATACAAAAAAGCGGCTCGTGCAACTTTTTGCTCGTCTTGCCGATGCTGCATAGTTTCCTTGTAGTCAGCGAGGGCATGCTCAAATGTAGGGAGAGGGAAGCCCGCCATGCGCAATTGAGCGGCGCACTGCTCCATCATGTGTGCAGGCGTACCCTGCCGCGAATCTACCAGAGCCGTTATACAGGAGTTCTTGAAGCGAACCGTGCAAGCTTTGTCTCGAAACCTCGAAAGCAGGGTCGATTTGCCAACGCCAGCAATGCCCGAAATCGAGACGATATTGTATGCGGGATGTTTGGGCTTGAGGATGTGCTGAACAAAGAAGTGCAGTTCATTGGTTCGGCCAATAAAGATGTTCCTGGCCTCGATCTGAGGTCGGAGCGTTTGCTTGATGAAGGGCATGGTACTAGAACCTCATTTCCTGTTCGAAGAGAGACTCCAATGGAGCTAAAGACACCATTCTCTCCTTCTCCGTTAAACTACTACCTGGCTCACTTGTTGAGGGCCTCAGCTGGAACCGCGTAGTAGCAGGTCGCGCAGCACGACAGCATTGGCATGCTCAGTATCGTGCGCGGCAAATACTAAAGTAACGGGTTCCTGTTTCGCCAGGTCACGCAGCTTCGTTAACGCTACCTGTCCAGTCTCAGATGCCAATTCAGCTTCGTATCGACGACGAAATTCTGCGAATTTCTCGTGGTCGTGACCAAACCAGGTACGCAATTGGCTACTTGGCGCAATTTCCTTGAGCCAGAGATCAACATGCGCACGTTCTTTGGAGAGTCCACGTGGCCACAGCCGGTCCACCAGCACGCGGGTGCCATCGCCCGGTTCTGGTTCGTCGTAGACACGCTTCAGCGTTATCATAGATCCCTGCTTCTCCATGACTCTTCCTCCTCTGCTATGCCATCCCTTTTGTTTCCATCTTGAAAGAAGAGAAAGGGATGGTACGTGTGGCGCACGGCAAGATGCGTTACAACACTCGTGTACCCATCAGCATCTTGCCACGTTTCACGATGGTTTCTTTCCCTACTCGCCCTGTCCCAGCAAACATGCTGATGACCTGCTGCAACGCAAGCTCACCCACCGGGAGAGGCAAGCGCAACACAAACTCCTTGCCCGCGCCTAATCCAAGCTTGCGCTGCCAGAAGAAAGCGTGCGCCAGGTACATTTGCTCGGCAACCTGTTCCATCAACACTTTCACTTCCTGTCGGAAAGCATTGTACTGGATTGGTCCTTTATTGAAAGCAAACGTGACTTCCTGGGTTCCTGCGTCCTGTGCAAGATCAGCTGTCAGAGACACACCAAACTGATGGATCAGGTTGTATGTGCCGAAGGAGGTACGGGTGACATTTTGGATGTGGAACCCATGGCTCCCTCTGTAGATGCCCATCCGATCACGCACGATATGCTCCATCACATCGTAATGGATGGAACCACGAAACAGCAGCCAGGTCTCATACAGCGAATCCTGACCGGGCTTAAAACCGAAGGAGGCTACATACTCCTGACCATCAACAAAACGTCTGGCCAGATCGGGATGAGTTGACACCTCCTCCCTGAAGATCTCTTCAGCCGACCCCTGTAATCCTAGCAACGACTCTGTGCCTATTTTGAGTGTACCATACACATCCAAAGTGAGTTCCTCTCTCTCTGGCTAGTATTCCTAAAATGACACTATGTACTCTGTGGTTTTCGACCCTCCAGATTGCAAGAAGTGCGTCCTCTCCTCAGCAGTGCGAGCATGCCATGACATGTTCACACTGCTGCATAGACATATGGTGCAATCGTGGCATTGGTTTCCATCTGAGAAGAGCATATTTGAAAAGTACGCTTGACGATGCACCGCACATCCTTGTGAAGTAGAGTGAAGTGACTCTTCAGATACGCTCTCATGTATCGGGTAACGATACATGAGAGTATAGCATACCTATCTGCTGAGGGAGGGAGCAGGGCAATCACAAAGCAATCACAATGTGGGGTAAAGGATGATCCCCTATTCCCCTGAAGCAAGCAGGCGGAGGCGCTCGCTGCTCAACACCACGGCACGGCCCTGGCGCATCACAATGGCGCCCGCAGTCTCAAGCTCTTTGAGTGCTCGCCCCACCACCTCACGCGCGCTGCCTGCCAAAGCTGCCATCTCCTGCTGTGTCAGGTGATAGACATGTTGTTCCTCATGGGACGATGCCTCCTGATCTAGCAGGATCTTTGCCACGCGGGCCGTGACATGCCGCAAAGAGAGGTCCTCCACCAGAGCCACGAGATGACGTAAGGCACTGGCGAGTGTCTGCACCACAGCTTCGGCGACCTCAGGTCGCGTGATGATCAGGTGGCGTAGCTCGGCACGTCCTATCACATAGACGACGCTCGGTTCCATCGCTGCCGCACTCGCAGGATTGGGGCCGCCATCGAGTGCTGGCACATCGTTGAAGGTGTGTCCTGACGCGATCATACGCAGCACCTGCTCCTTGCCTCCTACTGAGGTCTTGAAGACCTTGACCAGCCCGGATCGCACGTAATGCAATGCTCCACCCAGGTCACCTTCGAGCAAGATGAGATCACCGCGATCATAGTGGCGCACCACAGTCATCGCTGCCACTTGCGCCAGGTCTTCTGCACTGAGCGTGGCAAAAAGCGGTATCTGACGAAGCATTTCAACATCAATGGGCATGGCGTCCCTCTTTTTCAAGATGTGTGCCATCCTTCCTGTCAAGAGCAGAATGTCGTATGACGATAAAACCATAGCAGAGTTGGAACCAGTGTGTCAAGCTCAATATGATGACACTATGCAGGTCTGTGAATGCTTGCTCTCAGTGAGCGTTTGGCTTCCAGGGTAAACATTCACAGACCCTTGATGTGACTAGCTGGGCTTTAGCCCTTGATCCAATTCTTGAAAGTATGTTCTATGTGTTGTATAATGTCTCAGAGAAAAGGGAAAAGCAAGGAGGTTCATATGGCGAAAGCGATCACGACGATCAGACAGAGCTTGAACTATCAATCGCAGCATGCAGATTACCTTGCGGCCAATCACGCGCTGTTCAACCATGTAGTGGCCTTCTACTTTGCAGTCATCCAGGCGCATGAGAACGTGCTCGACCTTCCCACGAAAGAAGCCCTCACCGCCCTGGAAACGCTCACCCATGCGACGAGCAAGAACCGTGCTCCTGTGATGCCACTGGCGGAGATTGCGCAGGATGTCCCGGCGATGTTTCGGCGAGCTGCCATCAATGCGGCTCTTGGATCTGCCCGCTCTTTTTACACCTCTCTCAAGAAGTGGCGTACGCGCCGCGAACACGCCGAGGCTAAGAAAGCCAGGAAAGGCAAGAGGAACAAATGCGCCGAACGGCCGCCGGTCCCTCCTCGCACATGGAACAAGCCCGTGCCCTTCTATGCGGGGCAATGGAAAGAGCGCACCGGCTCTTCCATTCTCCTGAAAGTGTGGACCGGAAGCTGTTGGAGTTGGATCAAGGTTCGCTCGTTCGGACGCGCTCTGCCCGATGGAGTAGAGATGGGCAGTCCCGCGCTCGTTCGACGTGGGAAGCGGTGGTGGCTTCACACACCCCTGGAGAAAAAGTTCAGCAGTCCAGCCACGATTGAGCAGCAAGTTACGACCAACGCGCACACCAGGATCTGTGCCGTCGATCTCAATCTCGACACCCATCTGGCCGTCTGCACCGTCCAAACTGTTGAAGGTACGATCCTCGCTACCCGCTTTATCGGGCATGGCAGAGCGATATCCGGCTTTAGGAAGCGACAGTTAGGACGCATTGCACGCAACCGATCCAAGACTGGCATCATGCAGAGAACGAACAGGACAATGCTGACCTCTGGCGCAAGATCCGCCGCGTGGACGAGCAGATTGCCCATCTGGTGAGTGCCCGCATTGTCCAGTTTGCCTGCGAGCAAGCGGCGACGATCCTCGTCTTTGAGCATCTGGGTAACCTCAAGCCTGAAAAGGGCAGGTATAGCCGACGGGGCAATAGCAAACGGGCTTTCTGGATGAAGGGGCGTATCTTCAGCTATGCCAAATACAAGGCATGGAACGAGCAGATCATCACCAGTCGGGTCAATCCGCGCGATACGAGCAAGGAATGTCACCGCTGCCACCGCCTCCTCATTCGCTACAATACGGGCCAGCCACTGCAAGGCTATACCCCAGGCGCATCCCTCGTGTGCTGTGAACACTGCTCCATGCAAGGCCACGCCGATCGCAATGCCAGTCTCGTCATTGGACAGCGGCTGATTGCCCGCTCTCAAGAACCACGCAAGGAAAAGCCTCTTGCTCCTGTGCGACGTGCAGGGAGGGAGTCGAAAGACTCAGGTGTTGTTCTCTCCCAAGACGCCACACGCGAACGTCGGCCATCTGCCGACGACGCCCGGCATGGAGACGGCAACGGGCATGGCACCGCCCAGGAGAGAGGGCGTCGGATGGGACGGCCTCTCGCAGCTATTCCTCACCAACTCCGCTTGCCACTGGAGTAAGGGCCACGCCCTCTGTCTCCGGCAAGCGACTACGTAGGAGTGGCAGAAGCCGCTCGGTTTCAACCGAAGCGGAGTGTCACTTATGTCACTGTCGCACCAGCGTTCCTTCGTCTATACTCTCAACATCCGGTCCATATGCGTGTGTGGCGGACATGGAATACGAAACACATGAGAGACCACGTGGGTGCGCGAGTAGCCATATGGCGCACCGGGTCACGAAGGAGAGAGGACAATGGCAGAGCAAGCAGCAAGCGTGAAGGCGCAAGCACATACAGTACTTGATGTGCGGCCTGAGTTGGAACAAGGTGGAGAACCGTTTGTGAGCATTATGGAGGCGGCTTCTGCAATCACGCCCGGCGGGACACTGGTGATCATTGCACCATTCGAACCGGTCCCGCTCTATGATGTGCTAGGAGCACGTGGATTCACCCATGAGACGGAGAAGGTGGCAGCAGACGAGTGGATCGTGCAGTTCACGCGCAGCTAAGTTGCCATGGACAGGAAAAAAGCCGTCGCCACGAGAGCATATGCGAAGACTCACTCAATGCAACCATGAAGGTGAGGAAGGAGGGATGGTGCTTTGGATACGCTGGAATCCACCCAGGACAATGAAAGGTTCCCGCTCTCAAAGAGCGTCGTCCCTATCTCGACCAGCGGTATGCAGACCATGATGACAGGACGCCGTGGGGTATCGCTGGCCGTCCCGCTCCCTTTATTGCTAACGGGCGCCTGTGCTGCAGCTCTCTTTGGTCTCCTGCTGCCCTGGATTGTGCCCGAAGCCATCCAGGCCCCTGACTTTCCACATGTGCTGGCACTCGTCCATATCGCTACGCTCGGCTGGCTGACCATGACGATCATGGGAGCATCTCTACAGCTCACCCCTGTCATAGTCGTGGCACCTCTACGAGCAACGCGCTTCATCCGCTGGCACTATCCTGTGTACGTGAGCGGTGTGATCCTGCTACTGAGTGGCTTCTGGTGGATGCATCCCTGGTTGATGGCCGTTGGGGGAACAGTGATTGTGCTTGCCATCGCCCATTACGTGGTTGTGCTCGGCACCACGCTCGTTCACGCGACCGCCCGTCCCCTGACAGTACGGTTTCTCGTCGCCTCGCTGATCTACGTGTGCATTGTGGTGAGCCTGGGACTAACCGCCGCCTTTGACTTTCAATTTGGTTTTCTTGGAGCTGCTTTCGATCAGGTATTTCTCACACATATTACGCTCGGTATCCTCGGCTGGCTGAGCAGCACCTTGATAGGCGTGTCCTATACGCTTGTGCGCATGTTTGCGCTGGCCCATGGGCATACTGATCGTCTTGGGCGGTTCATCTTTGTCCTTTTGAATGTGAGCATCGTGAGCCTCGCGCTGGGTTTCATCTTCTCCTGGCTTCCCCTGATCCTGCTTGGAGGGGCCGTACTCATCGCGACCGCCTGGCTTTTTGCCTACGATTTCACAGCCATGATCCGTATCCGCCATCGCAAGGTGCTTGACGTGACGCAGTATCACAGCATGGTGGCAGTTGGGTACTTCACCGTGATCATCCCGCTTGGGATAGTGGCTGCTGTCTTTGGATGGCGGCAGCCTGCCGTGCTGGCGGCGCTCGGGCTGGCTGCATTGGTTGGCTGGCTTGGACAGAGCATCATCGGCTACCTGTATAAAATCGTGCCGTTCCTCATCTGGCATACCCGCTATGGGCCACAGGTGGGGCGGGAGCGCGTTCCTTTGATGCGTGAACTTGTACACGAGCGCTGGGAATGGGCAAGCTTTTGGCTGATCAACGTTGGGTTGGTTGGAGCAATGTTCTCGGCGCTGCTCATGTGGGTCTTGCCATTGCAGATCACCAGCGGACTCCTTGGTGCCGGATTACTACTCGCGGCAGCAAATGTTATCAGCGTTGTACGTCATCTCGAACGGCGATACTCGACCGCTCATGCTCAGCAGTAGTGTAATGAGCACCTACAGGGCACCAGGTCATGTGTTGGTTGCAGGAGTATCTGTTGGGGTTGCCTATCATCCTCACTCAAAACCGAGCATACGGCGACCTTCCTCGGTCATACGTGATGGATCCCAGGGAGGGTCCCACACGAGCCGAATCTCGGCGCCGGTGACCCCTGGTACGTCCTGCAACGCTACCCCCACTCCCTCACCAATGGATTCATGCATCGGGCACCCGGGTGTCGTAAGCGTCATGGTAATGGTGACATGACCTTCTTCGTTCACATCCACATCGTAGTTCAGGCCTAGATCCACAACATTGACACCCAGTTCAGGATCATAGACATTGCGCAAGGCTTCATAGATCAGCAAGCGTGTTGTTTCGATCGCTGTCGTATCCATAGTGTGTTCCTCCTTCTGTGTTAACCTGACTGATGCCTTACGCAAAGGGTGCCATGGAAAAAGGTCTACTAGCAGCGTAACCGACAACGCATAGGAAAGGCAGTGACATTTGTCACAGCAGGGTCACGAACACATCGTGCATACTTAAACTGTACGTACAAGCCATCATGCTTGTGTAGTCAGTTCTCTCGAACACATCTCTTTTCGTAGAAGAAGGAGTTGAGAATGCTATGGCAGAACCAACCGTTATGACCCTTGATGTCCGTGACATGGCTCCGCGTGAGCGCCACCCTACCATCTTTGATCGTCTTGAGGCTCTCGATCCAGGAAGCACCTTGCGCCTGGTGAACGATCATGATCCCGCTCCGCTCAGGTATCAATTGCTTGCAGAATACCCCGATATGTTCAACTGGGAGCCGGAAAAACAGGGGCCAAAAGAGTGGATTATTCGTATGCAAAAGGTCGAGGCCGAGTCCCCAAAAGCGTTTCCCTCTTTCGAGGAGTGAAAGCCATGAGTCAACTATCAGGAAAACCAGCAGAGCAAGTGAATGCGACGCACGGAGATGCTGGCAATCTCATCGTCTTCGACTTGCGCACGCTGACCCACTTCCGTGAGGAGGAGCCGTATGTCCAGGTACTGTCCGACATCGGGACGGCTCGCCTGGTGCTCTTCGCCTTCAAAGCTGGGCAGCAGTTACGAGAACACTGTACTTCCAGCCAGATTCTCGTACAGGCGCTACGTGGTCGGTTGACGTTTACGGCTGCTGGTCAGAGTATCAAGTTGCAAGCGGGGATGGTGCTTCAGCTAGAGGCGAACATCCCACATGCGGTGATTGCAAAGACCGACGCAGTTATGTTACTGACCATGACACCAAGTCCAGTGAACCTGAGCCTGGGGGGCGAAGCCTTTCAAGACCTTCCCCCCTTAGTCACACGCACCGTCAGCGCTTCAGAACAAGGAGTGTAGCTATGAACTCGAGCGATACTACTTCCGCTCAGACAACTGCTACAGCATATCCATCCCTGGCTGCCGATGAAGATGCCAGCCTCCAGGAAGTCATCCATGTATTCTCTTGTATGCAGTGTGATCTCCAATTCCTGGTGGATATGGCGTGCCGCGTGACCTCGACTTGGCAACTGCGTGTTTGTGGACCACTACGCGTTCAGCAGTTCTCCGAACAGGAATTGGTCAATCTGACGTTGGCTGTTGTTGTCATTTATGGCAGGAACCGCTTTGCCATCAGCTTCCATACCGTTCCAGGTATTTATCAATCGAAACAGCATTGATCTCATCTTTTTGAAAGGTGTTGATTCTATCTCAAGAATACATCGTATAACGATATATTTGAGTGCAGCTCACACATGGTTTTGAGAGGGTTCATAGAAATTACAAAGCAATCGCAATCCGGTGTGGAAGACACAGGTCAAGCCTTATGTATTGTTTGTATTGTTGAGAATCGAGTTGAGCGCCTGAACGAGAGCCGGACCAATCGAAAGCAACTCGTCACGATGAGAGAGCGAAAGATTCCTCAGCACTTCTTCTCCCTGTGGGGTGAGGGTAACAAGAACTTTCCGTTGATCAGCTTCATCCCGGCTGCGCTGAATAAAACCGCGCTCAACGAGCCGATCAACCAGTTCGACCGTGCTATGATGCGCGAGTTGTAGCCGCTCGGCCAAAGTACCGATCGTCGCTTTCTTTCCCTCCGGCAGACCCATTAAGGCGAGAAGCAATTGATGCTGCTGTGGCTCAAGACCAGCAGCACGCGCAGCTTGTTCGCTGAAACGCAGAAAGCGACGAAGCTGATAGCGAAATTCAGCTAACGTTTGATACTCAGTGATTGAGATCGCATCGTCTAGATTCATCATGCCAACCTTTGGTTCTCCTGCAACTTGCGTGAAAGCTCTTGCATATCTCAGTTATGTTTACAAACGAACTGGCTTTATCAGAGCTTCACTCTTTCTGACGGCTTTCTTGACAGCCTTAGAATCACGCAAGTTGCGGGAGCACCAACCTTTCTGTCATTGGTATACTATCGCAGTGAGATATAACAATAGCAGAGCTACAGCCCATGCGTCAAGCTTGGGAGATCACGAATCAAGTTGGTCTACAGGAGGGAGGAAACCTCATCGGTCTGGGAGAGTGAAACTCTTCCTGCTTATCTTGCTGAGATTTTCTTTACAGAAGCACTGACGTGACATCAGCATATACTTGGAATAGAAGGCTCCTAGCGTTTGCAATACACCTGAAAATGTGACAAGTCAATAGTATGCGCGTGCGTCTTGATGTCGCATTGCCTCACGGGAAACCGGCTCATCCTCACTTTGATGAAAGCTCTTCTCTAATGTGGAATGAGACAGGTGTTTGAGCATAAAAAAGGAACCAGTCTGAACGATACACTCAGCAATCTTCACATGTGATACCGCTGGCGAACCCTCAAATCCCATTTGAAGGCGATAGGCAAAGAAGCGCATGTTTGGTATGATAGTCAAAACGTGAACACTGAAGCGCCGTCAGCACAGAGGAGGAAAGCGATGTCACTCAAGCCAGAAGAAATCAATCCGGTTCCCGAAGAAACTGCTCGTATTGCCCATGCCGCCTATCCGAAGGGGAACGTCTTTATACATATGCGCGATGAACTGGGCACGATGTATGAGGATGAAAACTTCGCGGACTTGTTTTCACACACCGGACAACCAGCCGAAGCGCCCTGGCGCCTGGCATTGGTCACCATCATGCAGTTTGCCCAAGGGCTTTCTGATCAGCAGGCTGCTGATGCCGTGCGTGGTCGCATCGATTGGAAGTATGCATTGGGGCTCGAACTCGCTGATCCCGGCTTTGATGCCTCGGTCCTCAGCGAGTTCCGCACGCGGCTGGTGGAAGGCCATGCCGAAGAACGACTTTTGACGGTGATGCTGACGCTGTTTAAGGAACGCGGCTGGCTCAAAGCCCGCGGCAAACAACGCACCGATTCGACGCATGTGCTGGCCAAGATTCGCGCCATCAATCGACTCGTGTGTGTGGGAGAAACGCTGCGTCATGTGCTCAATTGTCTAGCGATTGTGGCACCTGAATGGCTGCTTGAGCGGAGTCAGCCTGAATGGGTGGATCGCTATGGGGTGCGGATGGAAGACTCGCGGCTGCCTTCCGGCGAACAAGAGCGTCTAGCCTGGGCTCAAAGTGTTGGGCAAGATGGAATGAGCTTACTCGATGCCCTCTTTGGGTCAGATGCCCCTTCGTGGTTGGCGCAAGTGCCAGCAGTCGAGATTTTACGGCGTGTGTGGGTCCAAAACTATCAGTGGAGCGAAGGCCAGCTGAGCTGGCGTTCCTCGGAGAACATCCCGCCTGCAGGCTTGTACATCAGTTCCCCGTATGATCTGGACGCGCATTACAGCAAGAAGCGCACCACCAGTTGGGTAGGCTTTAAGGTTCACCTGACGGAAACCTGTGAGAAAGACAGCCCGCATCTGATCACCCATGTCGAGACGACCACAGCCCCCGTCTCCGATAATGCGAGAACCGCCGTCATCCACGAAGGGCTCAAGCAGAAGGACCTCCTACCAGGGCAACATATCGTCGATACCGGCTATGTTGATGCCCAGTTGTTGCATAACAGTCAGAAGGAGTATGGCATTGATCTGGTTGGCCCCACACGCCCCGATGTCAAATGGCAAGCCCAGCAAAAGATGGGCTTCGCGGCGGCCCAGTTTCACCTCGATTGGCAAGCCGAGCAAGCCACCTGTCCTGAAGGTCACATGAGTCTCAGTTGGACCCCGGCAATTGACAACCGCAAGAATGAGGTCATCAAGATCAAGTTCTCCATCAAGGACTGTCAAAGCTGTCCAAGTCGTGTATTGTGCACCCACTCGACGCGTTACCCGCGCCGCACCATCACGGTGCGTCGGGAGCAGCAGCATCAAGCGTTACAACGTGCACGGGCGCGTGCCAAGACTGAGGAGTTCAAAACGCTCTATGCGCGCCGCGCCGGGGTGGAAGGCACCATTTCGCAAGGTGTCCGGGCGATGGGGTTACGCCGTTCCCGATACATCGGTCAAGAAAAGACGCATCTTCAGCATCTGGCTACCGCCGCTGCCATGAATATCATTCGCTTGATACGTTGGCTCGATGGTGAGCCTCATGCTCAAACCAGACGCTCGCCTTTCGTTCAATTACTTCGCCCGGTCGCTTAATCGCCTTGGAAGAGTTCGCCAGCGGTATCACATGTGAGGGAGACCCAGTTTTTGATGAGCGGAAACAGGACCTCACTTCTTTCTTATGGTGAAGCAACATCGCGGCACCTCGCCATAGGTACACTGTTCCTGAACGGGTACACCTACTAGCTCCATCAGGAGTGTCTCGGTGAGGTGGCAGACCTCCGGATGGCCCGGGACCACCGATGCGAGCGGGCAACTATAGCCGCGGATACAGTAATACCCGTCACCCTCTTCAAGTTCTGCCAGCCCACCGAGTTCATTCAATACCTCGACAGCCGCCTCAAGTCGCACATGCAGGTCACCGGACGGAACATTCCACTTTGCAGCAATGCGACGACCTACCTCACGTAGAAGCGTTTCGACCTCGTCGACGGCCATGCGCTCACTCAGTACTTCCAAGACGTGCTGAAGCACCGGTCCGTATGCTTTTGGGAACAGTTGATCAGCTTCTCCTGTCAGATCGTAGACAGCTGCAGGTTTGCCGCTGCCACGACGCACACCGCGCTGTTGCACCAATCCATCGCGCTCAAGAGTCGCAAGGTGCGCACGGACAGCGTTGTCCGTGAGGTCAAGTGCTTGGGCCAGTTCATCCACGGTCCGGTTTGAACGGCGAAGCAGCGTGATGATCTGCCCACGTGTGCTGGCAAAAAAACGTTGATAGCTCTGTGATACTGACATGCAGCTCCTCCAATCTTCATAGGAGTAGTATGCCTTATAGATGCCTTAATTGTCAAGTAAGTCAAATAAAACATTGACTTATTGTGATTAATGTGTTATACTCAAGAGAGAGCGATGGATCAACGAAGATTCATCGTGCAAAATGACGTACGCCTGCTCAAGCTTCTTTGGTACATGTATGTGTTCGCCGACGTATTCGCTGACGCTCACAGATGGACATGCTTGAGCTGAATACAGACCTCCTCGGCGCGCGCTGCATGGTGTACTGAAATGCTCGTCGCGTCGGCGAGGTATGCATACGATATAATGGCGTTTGGTAGCCCTCTACAATGTATAAGCGGAAAACTACGATGCAAGAGACTGCAAGAGCAAGAGAAGAGAACGAGACTGATGCCTTTTGATGAAGACCTTGATGAACTGGATGTTCACACTTTGGAGCCTGATGAGCAGCACGTCCATGCAGCAATGGACCTGCACCATCGCCACCTTTCGGACGAGCAGGTGCGGACGTTCGAAGAGTATATATCCGAAATCTTCACGGCGTTTGGGTTAGATCTGACCACCCCGGCTACGAAGCAAACACCACAACGCTTTCTGCGAGCTATGTTTGATGCGACTGAAGGCTATGAGGGCGATCTCAAATTGCTTACGGTGTTTGAAACCGAATGTCGCGGTGGCCCGGACTGCCGCCTGAGCCAGGTGATTGAGGGGCCAATTCAGTTTTTTGGTCTCTGTGAGCACCATGCACTGCCCTTTCACGGGCAAGCCTACCTGGGATATATTGCGCACGAGCACATCATCGGCATTTCCAAGCTCACGCGCCTCGTGCGTCTGTTTGCCAAGCGCTTCACGGTGCAAGAGCGCATTGGGCAGCACATCGCTGATACCCTGGAAGCGATGCTCCAGCCACATGGGGTCGCCGTGTATCTTGAAGCCCATCACCTTTGCACCCAGATGCGGGGAGTTCGAGAAGCCGCGCCCTTGACCCGCACCACATTCTGGCGAGGCGAGTACGAAAACAATGCGCAGCTGCGAGCCGAGTTCTTTGCCATGTGTGGGGTGCGCTCATGAACACGTTGACACCGCTGGAATCACTCTACGGCCTGGAGCGCAGAGCAGAGCGCAGAGACATGTCACTGCCGCCTCTACTGGCGACTCTGTATGGTCGTCTTCTCTTCCCATCTTACGCCCATCGGCCCTCAGTAATTGGCAACTTTGTTTCCACATTGGATGGAGTCGTGGCATTCAATGAAACAGATCATGTTGGCGGGGGCGAGATTAGCGGGTTCAATCAGCATGATCGGATGGTGATGGGACTGTTACGAGCGGTTGCCGATGTGGTCATCGTGGGTGCAGGGACGCTGCGGTCGGTTCCCCAACACCGCTGGACCGCCCAATACATCTATCCAGCGCTCGCCGATGCATACCAGGAGTTACGTACCACCCTGGGAAAAGCAGAACCGCCGCTCAATGTCGTCGTGACTGCTCGAGGTGAACTCAACCTTGGTGTACCGGTGTTCCAATCCGGTGAGGTTGCCGCCTTGATCGTCACGACCACCCTCGGAGCAGAGCGCATTCGTCAGCAACGACTTCCACCTTCTGTGCACATCTCGGAGGTGCGAAATGCTGGTGGACTCAGCGCCCAGGCCATCCTGGAGGCAATCAGCCGTGTCCGCCAGAGTGACATGATCCTTGTTGAGGGTGGGCCACAGTTGATGGGGGACTTCTTTGCGGAACGATGCCTGGATGAACTCTTCTTGACGCTGGCCCCTCAAATTGCTGGACGAGATGAGAACACCCAACGACCAGGATTTGTCGCTGGCAAGCGTTTTGCACCGGAGCATCCATTGTGGGGAACACTCATCGGGGTCAAACGTGGGGGAAGCCATCTTTTCCTGCGCTATGCATTTGAAACAGCTGAACATCCAGAGATGAATGCAAAGGAGCTATCAGCATGACCAATCCATTACGACAATTGAAAGCGCTCGGACAAAGTGTCTGGTATGACAACATTGACCGGGCACAACTCCTCTCAGGTCTCTTCCAACGGCTGATCGACGAGGACGGTATTGTGGGCACCACCGCCAATCCCACCATCTTTGAGCAATCGATCAGTAAAGGTACCGCCTACGACGAGCAGATTCGGCAGTTGATCCAGGAGCATACAAGCACCAACGAGATCTACGAGGCACTTGTTATGACGGATGTGCGTCTGGTCGCCGACAAGTTGCGCCCGGTCTATGAGCAGACGAACAAGCAGGATGGATACGTGAGCCTGGAAATCTCCCCCGACCTGTCGTATGATACCGAAGCCATGCTTGCCGAGGCCAGGCGATTTTGGAACACGGTCGACCGTCCCAATCTGCTGGTGAAGATCCCAGCAACACCTGCTGGCATTCCTGCCATTCGCCAGGCCTTGAGCGAGGGCATCAACATCAACATCACGCTTATCTTCGCTCTTGAAAACTACCGTCAGGTGGTGGAGTCCTATCTGCGTGCTCTGGAGGAGCGCAGTGCCAGAGGCCAGGATATCAGCCACATCGCTTCGGTGGCCAGCTTTTTTGTCAGCCGTGTGGATGTGCTGGTCGACCCCCTGCTCGAGGAGAGGATCACGGCAGCTGGCGAAAGCGTTGAGCGCCAGAAGCTGAAAGCCCTACTGGGCAAAGCGGCCATCGCCAATGCCCGCCTGGTCTACCAGGAGTTCAAACGCCTATTTGACACACCGCGCTTCGAGAAACTAAAGGACCATGGCGCACACGTCCAGCGACCGCTCTGGGCGAGCACGAGCACGAAAAACCCGGCGTACCGGGATGTACTCTATGCGGAGGAACTGATCGGTCCTGACACCGTTGATACCATGCCACTCACAACGATCGAGAACTTCCGCGATCATGGGAGAGTGCACCACAGCATCGAGGACAACATCCCAGAGGCGAAGGCTGAACTCGCGACCCTGGAGGAAGTCGGGATCCACTACAACCAGGTTACCCGGCAGTTGCAGGAGGAGGGCGTGGCACGTTTCGCGGACTCCTTCCACAAACTGTATGCAGGCATTGACACCAAACGGAAAGTGCTTCAGCAGGAACGAGGCGTGTAAAGTAAGGAGACAGACATGACCCAGGTGGAACAGCTAGTAGCATTCGTCGCGAAGAAGGAGCTCAATTCATGATCACTGGATATATGAGACCACTCTATCTCCTCCCGTTCGACCATCGCGCGTCCTACATCTCGGGACTCTTCGGCTGGGAAGAGCCGCTCACTGTGGAGCAGATGGTCATCGTTGCACAGAGTAAGCACGTCATCTATGAAGGCTTTCAGCGGGCCATTGCGGACCATGTGCCAAAGGATCACGTCGGCATTCTGGTTGACGAGGAATTTGGTTCCGCTATCCTCCGTGACGCCGCGAGCAAGGGATATATTACGGTGGTATCCGTCGAGAAGAGCGGCCAGGAGGAGTTCGAGTTCGCCTATGGTGAGGACTTTGCGCAGCACATTGAGGCGTTTCATCCAACCTTCGCCAAAGTGCTTGTGCGCTTTAATCCTGAAGGAGATGTGACTCTCAACCAACGCCAGGTCAGTCGGCTCAAACGCTTATCCGACTCTCTGCACCAGACACAGACCCTGTTCATGTTCGAACTGCTGGTCCCACCTGAGTCGGTACAACTGGAACAGTTTGCTGGGGACAAGTACGCGTATGATTTGCAGGTACGTCCAGGCTTGATGAGGCAGGCCATACAAGCACTGCAGGATGCTGGGGTTGAGCCAGATGTCTGGAAGATCGAAGGGCTTGATCGCCGGGAAGATTGCGTCAAGATGGTGGAGATAGCTCGGCGTGGAGGACGGAACACTGTGGGTCTTATCGTGCTGGGGCGAGGCGCAGAGCGAGACCGGGTCGTGGGTTGGCTGAAGACAGCGGCGAGCGTTCCCGGGTTCATCGGTTTTGCAATAGGGCGAACGAGTTTCTGGCAGCCCCTTGTCGATTTCGAGGCCGCACGCATCTCCAAAGAGGAGGCTGCCACGCACATCGCCCACAATTTTGAAGCATGGATCCACATCTTTGAAGAAGCCCGAAGCGCATAGGCGCCTGCGCTCAACAATGCACAAAGGAGATTGCTCGTATGGATGCAGCGAACAACGATCAGGAGCTGGAATCGGCTTCTGTCACACTCGTGGATGGTCTGTATTTTGCCGGGGACATCGGCGGCGTTCGCATTGACCTCGATGCCGAGGAAAGTGTTGGCGGAGTGGGCGCCGGCCCCCAGCCGCATCGCCTGCTTTTGCTGGCGATGGCGGGCTGCACGGCAATGGATGTCCTCTCGATACTGCGCAAAAAACGCCAGCAGGTAAGTGGCCTCAGCGTGGAAGTCCAGGGGAGTCGGGCAGATCAACACCCGAGGGTCTACACGCGATTCGACGTGCTCTACCGGGTGCGAGGCACCAACATCGATCCTCAAGCGGTAGCGCGTGCCATTGAGCTTTCCACCACCCGTTATTGCCCGGTGATCGGGTTGCTCGGGAAAGTGGCGGAAGTCGCCACACACTCTGAAATCGAGTAGGAATAGAGCCTGTTCAAAAGGAGAAGACACCATGTCCCAAACGTCTCCCTCGCCGCAACCGTTCCTGGAGCGGCTGAGCGATGGCCTGCAACATCTGATCCAGGTGGTGATCGGTTCTCAGCGAAAGCCGCCACGACGCCTCAGGAGCTTGCTCAACGGAACGTGGTTGGGTCATCCGCTGCACCCGGTCATCACCGATGTACCCATCACGGCCTGGATGCTCACCGCGCTCTTTGATATCATCTGGCTGATCTCCCCGGCCCACAACACGTGGGCAGCGTATGGGGCCTTTGTCGCTGTGATCTTGGGCCTCTTGGGAGCGTTGGGAGCAATTGTGACCGGCTTTACAGACTGGAGCGATACCTACGGTCCCGAGCGCAGGATTGGCCTCAATCACTCCATGTTCAACGTGAGTGCAACGATCCTCTACCTCGTCTCCTTCATTCTCCGGCTCCTGGCCGGTCCCGGTGATGGGGTCGCTGCCGCCATTCTTGGCTTCGTGGGGTTGGTCTGTGTGCTTTATGCCGGGTATCTGGGTGGCGAAATGGTCTTCACCAAAGGCACCGGCGTCAACCATACCGCCTGGGAAGCTGCGAGCGAGGATTACGAAGCGGTACTACCGTTGGAGAAGGTCGAGGAGAACACCCTCTATCGTGTGACGGCCTCTGGCGTTCCAGTCGTCTTGCTGCGCCAGGGCGAACAAGTATATGCCATTTCAGCGACCTGTCCCCATGCAGGCGGCCCACTGGATGAAGGGCCGCTTCAGGGTGATGTCATGGAGTGCCCGTGGCATGGCTCACGCTTCTGCATGCGCGACGGTCGCGTGCTCACCGGTCCGGCGACCGTCAACGCCCCTCGCTACGATGTCCGTGTGCGCAATGGTCAGGTCGAGATCAAGCGCATCGGCGAGCATTGAGCGTAAAAGGAACAATATCTGCAGTGGATCGTGGTAGTCAACTACTGCCACTGCTCTTCAGCTTCAAATTATCTATAGCAATACTCTCAGTAGGGAGTATAGTTTTCGGCTGATGACACTCGATGGCAGCCTGTTTAATGTGGCTGACACGAAAGCCAACGTGCAGGCCTTTGGGCGCAGTTGCAACCAGTATGGAAAGGGTGCCTATCCGCAGTGCATTGCCTCACCAGGAATCTGACTTTGCGTTCTTCAAGAATATCCCCTCTGCGAATCAGGTTTGCGTTTTCCACCAAACCATTGCTTCACCAATTTCCCCTCGCCCAAAAGGCAGAAAGCAAATAGAATATATCTCAAGAGGCAGATTCCTGGTGAGGCAATCGGAGGACTTACTGTCATGTCGGCAGAGGTGCCTCACACCGGATGTGTGAAAGGGAGGTAATGATGGGGGGAGTAAGTCTTCAAACCAGGCGCGCATTACTTCAGTCCCTGATCCCACAATATCGTGAGGCATCCTCAGTTAAGAAGAAAAGCAAGCTGCTGGATGCCTTTACTGCTACGACTGGCTATAATCGTAAGTACGCCATGTGGCTCCTCAACCATGCCCAAGTGGAGCAATCCACCCCTCCGTGCCAGCGCCCTCGCCGCTACGGGCCAGATGTCCAACATGCGCTCTTTCTGGTCTGGCACGCCGCCAATCGCATCTGCACCAAACGACTCATGCCCTTTCTCCCCACGCTCATTGAGGCGCTGGAGCGGCATGAGCACCGCCACCTCACTGAAGAGTGCCGCCGCCAACTGCTCACCATGAGCGCGGCGACCGCAGATCGGAGGCTCGCGTTCTCATCGCAAAGTGGATCGTCATGGCCTCTCCACGACACGAGAGGGAACACTGCTCAAGCAGCAGATCCCGGTTCGCACGTTTGAGCAGTGGGAGGAGACCCGACCCGGCTTTCTAGAAGCGGACTTGGTAGCTCATTGTGGCGCAGACATCGAGGGCGGCTATCTGTACACGGCTTTCGCTCACCGATATAGCCACCGGGTGGACAGAATGCCTGCCTCTCATACATGCATTGCCTCACCAAAATCTTCCTCGGCCGGTTCCTTTTCGCCTTTCTCTCCCAGGCTATTGTTGGCGCTGGCACCAGGTCAGAAGCGTGCTGATCACCTCTGGCCAAACCACTCCTCAACCGCTATACTCACGACAAAAGGACGAGAGTCGTGAGGCAAGCGGAAGGAGAGCTGTCGCACGCGATCCTCGGTTGCTTGACAGGGAATAGGAGGAACACGTGGAAAAAGGATTCAGGACGCAAGCCCGGCGGGTCTTGCTCGGGCAGGTTGCGCCGGTATATCACCGCGCGTCGGGGGTTCAAAAGCAACAGATCTTCGAGGAATTTGTGAGCGCCACCGGGTACGCGCGTAAATATGCCCTCTGGCTGCTCAACCATAGTGAGGAGGTCTGTGCGCCGCCGGCAGCACTCCGCCGCCGGTATGGGCTGGAGGTCGAAGAGGCATTGGTGCTGGCCTGGAAGACCCTCAACCGGATTTGTACCAAACGCTTGATGCCGTTTCTGCCAAGCATCATCGAAACGCTGGAGCAACATGGGCATGTCCAACTCAGCACGGAAGTCCGCAGCCAGCTGCTCTCGATGAGCGCGGCTACCGCAGATCGCTTCCTGCAGGCGCTACATCCATCCCCACGGCCTTTCGACCACCAAAGCAGGTCCCTTGCTCAAACAGCAGATCCCGATCCGCACCTTCGGAAAGTCGGGACGAGGCCAAACCAGGCTTCCTGGAAGTCGATCTGGTCGCCCATTGTGGAGGGCGAATGCAGGGTGGTTGCCTCTACACCATCACGCTGACTGATATCGCCACCGGGTGGACGGAATGTCTCCCTTTACTTAACCGTGGGAGAGAGGCAGTGCTGGTTGCCCTCCAGCGTGCCCGTGCTCTCTTTCCATTTCCCATCCTGGGACTTGATACCGACAACGGTGGAGAATTTATCAACGAAGAGGTTGCCGCGTTTTGTGTGCGTGAGCAGATCACCTTTACGCGAGGACGCCCCTATGAGAAGCGGGACCAATGCAACGCCCGAGCAGAAAAATGGGGTAGTCGTGCGACAGGTGGTCGGGGGATGGGGCCATGGTCGACTGGTTGGAGTGTATGCGAGCCTCCAACTGGATGAATTATATCGCGCCTTACATTGGTATGTGAACTGTTTTCAACCGTCGATGAAGCTGGTATCCAAACAGATCGAAGGGAGAAAGATCCGCCGGACCTACGATACGGCCAAAACGCCGCTGCAACGGGTAATATCCTCTGGAGTGGTGCCCTCTACCCAGCAGCAGGAACTGCGTGCCATCGGGAAAGCGTTCGACCCGCTTCGGCTCTTCCAGCAGGTAGAACAGTTGCAGCAAGCCACCTTTCGCTTTGAAGCTAATCTCTTATCAGTCAGCCAACCTACACTGACCTCGCCGCTGGTCCTGTTTGATCTCGCAGGATGCGCAATGGAGCTGGTTCTGCTGGAAGGAAGAGAAGTGGATGAGCTTCCCTATGAGGAGCAGAAAAGTGCAAGTGTTCTGGACTGGCGACGGACCAGCAAAGATCCTTTTGCCGGGCAATGGGAGCAGCGGAGATATCCTTCAGGAACTCCAGTCCCGATTTCCCGGATGCTATGAGCGCTCGCACTTGCGCACCCTTCAACGGGGTATCCGCAAGATCCGGGCGCAGGTGCTCAAAGGGCATGATGAAGCGGGATCACCACAAGAACCTGAGGGAAACTTGCTTTCCTCTGCCGATCTAAAGACCACCAAGCCGGAGCCAGAGGGACTGACCTCTTCTTCCACTCCCGTTTGCGATGGGACACACGCTCCAGATAGCACACACACGTGCTCATCCGACAGGCCTCCGGCAGAAGAGCTGTCGTCACACACTGGCAGGAGGACAAGAAGGTCCATCGCCGCTGCCATGACTTCCTCGAAGAGAGAACCGGGCCAGATCGTCCGACACCCTCCCACCGTCTCGTCCCCATCTGCCTCTCATCCTACCTCACTTGATAAAGGCCAGCGTCTGACTATTGAACGGGCGATCCAGGAGTATCTCCGGGCTCACCGCACTGTCGGTCATCGCCCGAAAACCCTCGAATGGCATCAGATGGCGCTCTGTCATTTGCAACGGTATCTACTGACCGAGTGTCATCTCCTCCTAATCAATCAGCTCACTGAAACGACCATGAGGAGTTGGCTGGTGTTTCTGTCGCAGACACCAATCAGGAGAGGATTACAGCGTTCGGCGAGCACGATTGAAACCTATGCGCGCTCAGCGCGAGCGTTCTGCAACTGGCTGGTCGAGCGAGGAACGCTCTCGTGCTCTCCCTTGAGTGAACGAGCATTCCCTCAGACCAGTGTCCCTCCGCCTCGCTTTGTCTCGCCAGCTACCTTTGAACAGATGATGCGAGCAAGTTTTTCTCGGAAAACGAAAGCGCATTGGGCAGAGCGTATGGCCCAGCGTGATCAGGCACTCCTCTGGGTGCTCTTTGACACCGGGATCACGGTGTCTGAGCTGTGTGCGTTACGTCTCGCTGATCTGGACCAACACACGGGCAGGCTCGCGTGTGAGAGGGAAAGGAGGCAAAGAGCGCCAGATGCTTCTCGGGTCCATCTGCCTAAGCCACCTGCGTTCGTATCTGAGGCAGGTGGAGCCGACAACCATGCTGGTGGAGATCCGCTGTTCGGTTCACAGGGGAAGCAGCAACTCACCAGGAACGGAGTGACCATGATGTTTGCTCGGTTCCGCACACGAGCAGGGATCAGTGAAGAAGCTATCAGCCCTCAGATCCTCCGCCATAGCTTTGCGTTACGGTATCTGCGGGCAGGAGGGAACCCACAGGGATTACAAGAATCGATGGGCTATGAGGGCATGGCTCTAATCAGACAATATCTGCGCTGGTATGACCAATTGCTCCACGAGCAGATGCAGAAAGGGACCGAAGAGGTGTGATGGAGAGGTGGCGCAAGAACAGCACCGCACAGATTCAAGCCAGAGAGAGGGAACAGAAGGAAATACATTCAGTGAAAAACAGGCGTGGTATGCGAAGCTTCCATCTGTGTGCACAAGGCACAGCTTCTTTTTTCCCGGTTATAGTGTCGCGTCCATTGCCATGCATGCGGAAACCTGAGGCGACAGATTTGTCTCTCCCTGCCTCACGACGATCGGCTTCTTGTCGTTGGCTCGACGCTGGTTTGCTGTTTGGTGAAAGACTCTGAAAGCGCTTGAGACGGTATGGTAGTGTCAACAAAGAGTAGGAGAGAAGAGGGTTGGGAAGGCAGATGGAGGAAGATTCTCGTGAGGCAGTGCACCTGCTTTGGCTCCAGACCTTGATTCAGGCTTTATTCATGCCACTGAGGAATGCAGCACAAGGAAAGCGGTCAGATCCGGCAAGGTGGATGGTCGGTCGCGCACCCTGGCCCCCGAAGCGCGCGACCTCAATCCCCAGGAAGATTCCCAACAAGGGATTGAGCGTCCAGTTGAGGTGATAGGCTCGCCGTTGACCAGGGGTGCAGACCGCGTGCGTCATCGTTCGTGTCCGTTTCGACCTGCTGACGATCTCCCCAAGAGCATCAGCGCCAACAACGGGAAAAGCATCACCGAAAGCAAGCCAGCGCCGATGAGGGCCGCGCCTGTAGCCGCACTGATCTCACCGAAGAGCGTTCCGATCTGAACTGCGGCCACGACGAAGGTCAGCGACGTCGCCTGCAGGAGGCCCGCTGCGATGGTCCGGCGATTGCTGAGCACGTGACGGTACAGCAGCGCTGGTATCCCCCGCACAAAGAGCAGCGCGAGCAGGAAGATGGGCACCCGGACCATCGTGGAAGCACTCGAGAGCAGAGCAGAGAGGTTGAACTCGACACCACTTGAGACGAAGAAGACGGGGATGAGAAACCCGTAGCCGATCCCCTCCAGCTTCAGCCGGAAGTGGGGATGGGTCGCAGTGGCGTCGGGGTCCACGATCCTCAGGATGACTCCGGCCATGAAGGCCCCAAGGATCGTCTGCACTCCGAACCGCTCGGCCAGAGCAACGAACCCGATCAGCAGCAGCACCGCCCCCCGGACACGGATCTGTGCCGTGGTGTCTCCTAGCCTGCTCAGGACACCCGAGAGTATCTTCGATCGTTCCGCACGAGCTACGCCAAACCCCACCGCTGCGACCAGCGCTCCGAAACTGCCCAAAAAGGCCAGCCTTGAGCCAACGCCGCCAGCGATCCTGGAGAAAAGTATAGACAGAAGGATGACCGTGCCAAAGTCGGCGATAGTCGCAGCCGCCAGCACGAGCTGTCCGAATTCGCCTTCGCTCTCGCCAGCATCCTTCAGAATCGGGGCCACCAAACCGAGTGACGTGGCCGAAAGCACGATCCCGACAAAAAAGGGAGAGCGAATCTGCCCCGCCGCATCAAGAGCGTAGCCTACCGATAGGGCGAGGCCGAGCGAGAGTGCGAACCCCAATCCGGCCAGTTGGAGCAGCCGACCCCGTAGCCGCCCGAGTTCGACGTCCAGGCCGGCCAGGAACAGCAGGAACGCCAACCCCATGAGCGCCAGGACCTGGACGGGAAGGTCGGATGTGACCCACCCCAAGCCCGACGGGCCGACGGCGATCCCGAGCACGATCTCGAGGACGACCGCCGGCAGCCGGATCCTTGGGATCAATCCCAGTGCCAGTGGTGCCGCGAATGCCACGGCGGCCACGATGACCACGTTGGAGAACGAGATCTCGGTCATGTGGCTCCTCCAATCCAGACGCCATCAGCTGCACCACCCCGGTTCGGGTCTTGGGTCGAAGCCGGAACACCAGGATGACCCGCCCGGCGTGGTGAAAAAGGCGCGTTTACCTGATGGGTCATATGGTCAGGACCTGAGGGCTACGGTGAGCAGTTTGGCGGCCCCGACAGCGAGGCGCGGGTGCTGCAGCTTCCCGTCGCCGGCTTTAGCCGTTGACCACCTCGGTCTTCCTTGCGACGATGGCGGCCAAGACTTTCTGCTTTTCGCGCTCCGGAACGTGGCAGTGGCCCTCGGCGCGCCAGTGACCGGCAGGCTGTACACATGCAGCAGCGCGACCGGCGGTGCGCTTAGCGATCAGCGGATCACTTTGCTGCAAGGCACCGCCGCACCACCACACCGGCTCCAGTGAGCTGTTCTACGTCGTGTCAGGCGTGGCCCAGATGCTCGCTGACGAGAGCGTCATGACCGCAGACGAGGGTGATCTCTCCGGTCTCATTCGCTGTTCGGATCATGCCCGGCTCAACGCCAACGGCGCCAATTGACAGACCCAGGCTCAGAACCAGCCGTGACTTCACCCTTCCATCCAGCGAAGGCGCCCAACACTTCTCCCTTCTCGCGCTCGGGCACCTTGAAATGATCAAGGGTGAGGCTAAGCTCCGCAGCGACTTCGTCGAACACCGCGGGTGAGATCTGCAGGTCGAAATGTGCATCGCGCAGCTCTCTGCCGGTGTACTCGAATGGTCCTCCCGCCAACGAGGCGACCCACAAGGTTCTTAGCCACTTGAGGCCCGGCAGCCGCCCGGGGTACGTCACTGTATGCCATTCGTGCAACTCGGGGTTCGCCTCGATGATCTTTGGGTTCTTCAGTAGTCGGTCGCTGAAGTTGTCCACTACGGCGGCAATGGCGAAGATGCCACCTAGACGCTCATAAAGAGTTGGTTCTGCCATGACTTCGTCCTCCTGTTGGTCTGCGTCTTGGTTAGATATTCTTCAAATAGATATGCTTCTCGAGAGCCGACAAGCAGTGGAATTCAAGCCTTGAGGAACCTGATTCCCCAACTGATGGGCCTCTAGAAGGGGATACGCGGAAGGGTTACATCGCTCTTGAGCGACCCCTTGATACCTCTCCAGTCTTCCCAGAACGGAAGGCTCAATCTATATGAGGCCGCTGTAAGCAAAGCGCTACGAAGTAGCTTGTATCACTATTCCTGGCAGGTGAAGTCCCTCCCGATTCTCACCTCTTTGGATTCTATACCATATTTCTTCCATAAAGTCAATGATATATTTTACTTCGTTAAATTCATTGTTTTCATTGCCTTGATTGACGGCACGAGAGCTCTCCTGTACACTAGAGCCATCTAGGAGGTAGGAGATGACACAAAAGAATTGGAACCGATGGTTTTTTGCAAGTACACGCGGGCAGATCGTTACTCTGCTGCGTAGATCTAGTCGCACCGTAGACGAACTGGCGCAAGCGCTGAACCTGACCCATACGGCTGTCCGCGCTCATCTTGCCTCACTTGAGCGGGATGGATTGGTGAAGCAGAGCAGTGAACGTCGAGGCAGCGGCAAACCCTCCTCGGTGTATGATCTGACGGAAGCCTCCGAGTATTTGTTCCCAAAGTCATATGGCTTGTACCTGGACCAGCTTCTGGACATACTCGGCGAGCGCAAACCCGCTGACGAAGTGGGAACGCTCCTGCGCGAGGTCGGGCGGCGTATCGCTGCACAGTGGACGATCCCGCCCGGAGATTTGCCTGTACGACTTGATGAAGCTGCCCGGGTTCTCAATGAACTGGGTGGTCTGATGGAACGAGAGACAGAGGGGGAGACGTTGTGTATTCGCGGATATCGGTGTCCGTTCGCTGCGGTGGTGCAAGAACATCCTGAGGTATGTGACCTCGCAGAGACGCTGGTTACGGAGTTAGTGGGTGTCCCCATTCAGGAACAATGCGGCCGAACCGGTCCAGAGCCATGCCGCTTCGTCGTGCTCGTGTAAGTGGCATGCTACACTACACCAGAAGAGAGAACATTAAGCAACACCCAGTCCCCGTCTTCTCTCTGGAAAAACAGCCTGAACAACGTATGCTTGATCCTCCAACCGCGTGTATCTCACTGCTTCCACCTCCCGAAGTAGCTGCTGTTTGCCATCACTGACGACTGCGCAGGTTTCCTACAACTTAGTACGATCGTATTGCATGGTGCCCTCCCAATTAGACAGAAGAGCGTCAGTCTTTCTTCAATCTTGACTACTTACCGCCAACATGAGCGAACTAGACATTGAGTAGGGGAGCATTCTGCCCATTTATTAAACAAAGTCGTAACTACTCAGGTGCCCAAGCGACCGGGAAAGGGCGACCATGGAAGACAGCAGTAAGAGCAGAGAGCATGGAGTGTCCTTGCTTTTGCATCGTCGAAATATAACTGCGGATGCGGCCATTCCATGAATCATCTGTTGTATGGCAGATAGTTGTGAAGAAACTACCTCGCTGCATTCTGAAGATGACACCTGTCCTGAAAGCTTTTGTTGCAGAAGCGGGGGTGGCTATCTAGTGGCAAAGAGTTGTTTCACAAAGCTTCTTGCCTATCTCTTCCGGCCATCCCTGCTGACTTCTCAGCCTTGCGCCGGATCCGATTCCACACTCCTGTAAAACCCATCACCTTCTGCATCTCGTACAACGTCTTCTTGGTCTCTTCTCGCACCCATTGCGTCCCGTTGTAAATAAGCTCCTCGATACGCCCCGGTGCATCATACGCCGCCCGCCTTTCACGCATCGGATCAAGCATCGCATTCAAAGTCAGGGCTAACTTCTGCTTCACCTCAACATCCCCCACCCTGCCAGCCCGATAGCGTATCTTCAAATCTTCCACCTCTTCAAGATTCGGGTTGAACGCATCATGATAGATAAACAGGGGATTTCCCTCCACCGTCCCAGGAATATCAGCTCGCACCCGGTTAGGATCAGTATACATCCTCATCACCTTGCGCTCGACCTCTTTAGCCGTATCACTCAAAAAAATGGCATTATTGAGGCTCTTACTCATCTTCAACTGCCCGTCGATACCCACCAGCGTCGGAACCTCCCCAACAATCACCTCAGGGATCGGAAAAATCTCCCCGTACAACGAATTGAAGCGCCGCGCAATCTCTCGCGTCACCTCCACGTGCGCCACATTATCCTTGCCAACCGGTACTATATTCGCCTTCACGCACAAGATATCAGCAGCCTGCAGAACAGGATACCCCAGCAACCCAAAAGGCATCTCAACATTCGCATCCCGTGCCATCTCCTTCAAACTCGGAATGCGCTCCAACCGCGAAACAGTTACCAGGCTCTGAAAAAGTGTATACATTTCAGAAATCTCATGCACGCCCGACTGCACATAAAAAGTCGCATGCTCCGGCTCAATACCAGCCGAGATAGCATCGAGCACCAACTCGCGTGCATGAACATCTGTCTCGCGAATATGCTCCGGCAAATGCTTCGTCGTCAGCATATGCAAATCAGCAAAAATAAAAAAACTCTCATACTCCTGCTGAAGCTTCACACGCTTTTTAAGCGTACCGACATAGTGCCCCAGGTGTAACTTCCCCGTTGGCCTATCCCCTGTCAGCATTCTGGGCTTAGACATAGCAGTGTCATCCTCTCTGAGATAATTTTGTAACAGCTTCGGTGCCCCAGGCGATCGGGAAGGCTTGCCGACAAAGACCGCCGCCAGGGCAGCCAACATGGCATATTCCTGTTTGCGCATCGTCGAGAGATAACTGCGAATGCGACAAAACGCTGTGGCCCCGTCGCGACTCGCGAAAGTTGCCGGAGATCTTTTGTTGCACGCGAGACCATGCGCAAGTCGCGTTCGGCCTGGTTATTGGTGAACGGTATCGAGAGATCGTCTAAGAAGGCCAGCACCTGCTCGGCGCGTCGCAGCAACTCATCGAGCAGATTCTTGGCCGCACTCTGTTTGCGCCGTCCGCGCTGTTTGGATACCTCCTCTGGCGAGAACGCCGGTTGTGCTGCATAGCCTTGCGCGAGCAGTTCAAAATACTGCGCGATCCACTCATTGCGTTCCCCGCTGGGCACCGCCTTGACCCCTCGGTGCCGCCACTCCTGGGCGGCGGCCGCCATGCTCAAGAGCAAATCGTGCATCTGCCCCGCCCATGAAAGCGCGGCCAGATGCCGATCACTTCCAAGGCAGCTTTGCCGCGCTTGGGATGCCAGGCCAGATGTGTCAGAAAGCTGGTACTGGCGACGTGAAGCCAGTGGCGCTTGCCAATCACTCGCAGGCCCGTTTCATCCCCATGCGAGCCTCCGGCCCACCCTCAGCCACTGCGCAATCCGCTCGACCGTCGCCTCCAAGCTGGTCGAGGCTATCTGCACCCAACTGATGAGCGTTGCTTCCGACACGTGACAGTTGTAGAGGTCTGCCAGCACTTCACAGCTGCGTCCCAAGGGGACTAACTGGTACTGATGCAGATACACCCCCAGCGCTTGCACGTTTGGCCCATACTGCACCGGAGCTTCGACTCCTGTGGGAAAGCTTCCCGCGTTGAGGTGCCCACAGGCTGGGCAGTACACTTCCTCCACCTGATGTTCTTGCACCACCAGGCGCACGGCTGGCAGGTCATGCACTTGGCGAAGTTCCTTGACCTGACCGGCAACGGCCTCTAAAGACTGCTGGCAGTGCATACACCTGGCCGGACGATGAGGCACAATCTCGTCTGGCTTTGCCACTGAAAGCCTCGTGCGTCCTTCATGGCTCGGCTGCCCTCCGGTCTTCTTCCCACTCTTGGCCCGCCGACTCCTGCGCTTGCGTGAGGGGCCATCACTCGATGGGGGCTTGCTGCTATTGTGACTATCTTTGGCCAGCCGTCCTTCCACCTCCTGCAAACGGGCCAGCAAGTGCTCCATCTGCTGCACGAAGAGGGCTCTTTCTTCCCGCAAGGCCGCATTCTCCGCTCGCAGGGCAGCGTTTTCGCTTTCCAGTTGTGCAATCCGTTCTTCTGCTTTCATGCCCCTATTCTAGCAGAGCCAGCAACCCCACCTAAGCTGTTACGATTGTACTATACATCCTGATACTACCAAAAATCTGTCGATGAAAATACAATTTTATACATTGCATTGCCAGTATGTATCGCAAAAAGGCGCTTGTTCAAGAGTAGGCTAAAATGACCAAAGCTTGCCGTTTTTGAAGCAAGGGCAGAAACTTGTGATGGCTCCACTGGAGATCAGTTCCAAATGAGCAACAATAATAGCTCTCCCCATTCCTTCATTCTACCGAGGCAGTATTCGAAGGAAATACCTCAACAGTCGGTATGAGACGACCAGCCGTATGTTATCTCACGGTGCGGACTGTTGATGAAGCAAACTTCTGCGAAACGGAGAAGAGGATGAAAGTGGGTGTGCAGAGCTGTAGGAGTAGAACTGATTTCCTACTGTCCTTGTTTTCTTTCCGAGCTGAGTGTATAGTAGTGAGCAGTATAGATTTCGTAACGTTCTGCCTCCAGAAGTGCGCAACATTCTATGTCAGAGCCGCACGCATGGCACAGGTGAGCGATAAACGCGCTCCTGGAGCCATTCTACAGCAAGCGAGCGGTGATCTCGTGACATTCTGCCTTCCAAGCAGGCTGTCGCGGGTTCGAGCCCCGTCTCCCGCTCTTACCTCTTCAATTACGCCTCTTAAATACGCTCCTCAGGCTGATTCCCAGGTTTATACTATGAGTAGATGTAGCAATAATGTGGATGAAATTAGAACACTCGATCTATATTCTAGGACATCTGGGTATCATGATGGACTTCCCAGAAAACCCCTCCAGATGATACGTCGAGAGCTAAGTAGATAGATGGTATAAGCCTCTTATTCGTAGTTATGTGTCCTAATCTGAACAATCAGGCATCTGTGAGTGGCACTACGAGGAGAGTCCTGGCGCTTGCAGTATATCCAGCACACTGCGGGAATCTATGGCTTTTTCGCTGGCTTGGCTCAGATGGCGAGACAACAACCTGAACAGGTACTCCGCTGGTGGGAGACAAGTGCCAAGTGCGAGCGGCGGTACAAGGTGGGTGAACAGTGGTACAATCTGAGACCCGATGCTCTGGCAAAATATCAAGTGAGATCGCAGCAGGTGCGTTTCTGATTGGAGTGGGATTGCGGTACCATGAACGCGCGCGAACTGCTCATCAAATTCACACTACATCGCCTCTCGTGCGTGAGCAAGAGAGTGTTCACTGCTGCCAGTGCTGGTCTGCATCGCGCCAGATATCGCGCTGGAGAGGCGCATGCAACATGTGGCTCAGACCAGACTTGCACATACTCCTGGATTAGTGATGTGGACGACTACGGAAGTGTTGTTACATGACCAGCGACCGCCGGCAACCCTCTGGTTACAAGGTATTCGACAGCGCAGTCAAGCTATGTGGCCTGGCAGTAGATGATCATTTTCCCATCCATTTTGGAATGAAACGCGGACTGGCGCTCAAGAAATCTTCACTGCGGTTGTTCCAAGCGCTCAGCCAAAGGGAAAGCCATAAGTTACTCGATTTGTCATTTTCAAGCATCATTATTTTATGGTTAAGTTATATATTTTCCATAATGTGCCTATGTAACCGGGTACCCGCGCGGGATGTACCTTCATTGATACTGTTTTACTTATTCGACTGAATAGCGGGAAATCTAGAGGCTGATAAATCGGCACCTACTTGTCCGTCAACCCTCAATTGGTGTGCGGAGCCTGGCACCCGCGAGGGGTGCTACTACATATTGGACTGTCACATGACTGTTGGGAGCCTGACACTCACGAGGGGTGATTACATTTGAGGCTATCAAACGCAGGTGCTATGAGTCGAGTACAAACCTAAAAATGAGAGAAAAAACTCGGGGAGGTTAGCTTGATTACCCGTGTATTGCATGCAATAACTGATGCTTCTTCATCAAGACGGGGTAAATTCGTGACCATGATTGCCTGGCTTATTATTGCTGGCGTATTAATGGTTGTAGCTCCATCATTGTCGAGTATTTACAATAATAGTAATACACAAGACCTACCTACGAATGCTCAATCACAGGTAGCGCAGCGTGTGTTATTACAAGAATTTCCTAATAGCCATGGTACGCCAGCCGTGCTTGTCTTTCATAATCCAGGTGGCTTGAACGCAGGTGACAAGACGCGAGTCAAACAAGTGAGTGACTGGCTCACTTCTGATCAGAAGCCGACTGCAGTTGGCCAGGTGCTTTCAATATTCACAGTTCCACAGGCTGCCAGCCAGCTTATCTCTCAAGACGGTACAACCATGACGATGGTTGTCACCCTGAATGGATCGACTTCAGATACATCATTTCAAAATAGTGTGAAAGATATGCGTAATTACGTGAAGAACGCTACTGCGGGTTCTACTATGAAGGCGTATGTAACTGGCCCTGCCGGTGTCATTGCCGATGCCGTATCGATCTTTGCCTCAACTGATGTAAAATTGATACTGGCGACCGTTCTGCTTGTGCTTGTTCTGCTGATTTTGCTGTACCGTTCTCCCATCCTGGCATTTTTGCCGCTAGTGGGTGTTGGTTGGGCGCTGGTGGTCGTCAATGCTCTTATCGGTTTTGCCGGAAAGGCAGGTCTCTTCGGAGTTAGCCAGCAGGCTACGTCTATTATGACGGTCCTGCTCTTTGGCGCTGGCACAGACTACACCATCTTCATCGCTTCACGTTTCCGCGAAGAACTGGCACGCACACAGGATAAGCATATCGCTATGCGTGATACGATGCGAGCAGTAGGTGAAGCCATCACTTCGAGCGCGAGCACTGTCATTCTGGCCTTACTTACCTTGACTTTTGCAGCTTTAGGCCTGTATAGCTCTCTTGGCCCAGCACTGGCTATTGCGATTTTCGTCATGCTACTTGCAGGACTAACACTCGTACCAGCACTGCTTGTCTGGCCAGGGCGAGCGGCTTACTGGCCTTTTGTCCCTCGCTACCAGCCAGAACAGGCGACTATTCAGACTGAGACTACGTTGCGAGGCTTCTGGGGTAGATTGGGAGCATGGACTGCCAGGCATCGCGTTTTAGCGGTAGTGATCAGTGGTACGTTTTTGGGTATACTTGCCCTTGGTAATATTGGTTCGCAACCGACATTTAATTTCCTGACATCTTTTCGCGACCCTACGGACTCAAGCAATGGCTATGCAATTTTGCAGCAGCACTTTCCAGCAGGTACCCTTGCTCCTACGACTGTCTTGATCCAATTCAAAGGCGATACACCCGAAGCATACCAGCACCTTGCGCAAATCGACGCGGTTACAGCAGCGCTGCAGAAGGTGCCTGGTGTTGCGAAAGTCACAGGACCGACCCGCCCAGACGGTAATACGCCGGCTATAGACCCGGCTGCACTCCAACAAGCTATTGCCGCGTTGCCACCCGAAGTGAGAGATGCTATTCGCTCTGGGAAGTCTCCCACTCAGTGTACAGGGCCAAATTGTCCTCCGATTGATCCGCAACTCGCTGCCACTATCGGAGCGTATGCTGCAAGTACGAACTTTGTATCGCCGGGTAATAACGCAGTTCAACTTTCAGTGGTTCTGAAGGATGATCCATACTCGCTTGCTGCCATCAATCGCATGGGTCCACTGCAAGATACGTTGCACAAAGCGCTCAGCGATACTGGATTAACGGGCAGCTCGGCAACCACTTCCACCGGTTATATAGCTGGTCAAACAGCGCTCCTGGCAGATACATTGCAATACAATCAGCGCGATACCTTTTTGATAGTTCCATTGGTACTCGTACTGGTAGGCATCGTACTGGCGATATTGTTGCGCAGCCTGATTGCGCCTCTGTACCTGCTTGGCGCGGTAACGCTGAACTTCTTTGCCGCAATAGGCGTCTGCTCTTTCTTCTTCCAGCACATCCAGGGACAGGATGGCTTCAGCTATGCTATTCCGCTCTACACGTTCATCTTCCTGGTAGCGCTGGGCGCGGATTATACCATCTTTCTGATGTCGCGTGTGCGGGAAGAAGCGCGTAAGCAGGGGCTGGAACAAGGTGTGCCTTACGCCGTGTCTCGTACTGGTGGGGTGATTACGTCGGCGGGCTTAATATTGGCTGGTACTTTTGCAGTATTAACGACATTGCCATTGAATATTCTCTACCAGCTTGGTATCTGTGTTGCAGTTGGTATTCTCCTTGATACCTTTATTGTGCGCGGCTTACTTGTCCCAGGTGTTGTCCTGCTGCTTGGTAAGTGGAACTGGTGGCCTGGGAAGTTAGCAGAAGGGCAAACTGAGGAGGTTGAACGTGTAGATGGAGTACCTGATCAAGTGGCTACTACAGGTATGGGTCGCGAATTGACTTAAGCCTGGCAATGAAAGGTCTGGGATGAATGTAACGGTCGACTGCTAAAACAACGGGCCTGGCGGTACTTGCGGCGCAATTCACGATTGGTGCCATCCAGCAGGGACGTGGTGTGCACGAGTTCGCGAGCGATGCCCTCAAGGGCCAATACATTTCAAATAAGGGGATTTTATCCCCATAGGGTAGAGGTAAAATCTCTCAATTTGAGCTTGCGAATTAGCATTGTTTGACTCGCAAAACTTCTTATTGAATGTGAGAGAACGAATGATACTCGATACTTCTTAGAAACTCTTTCACGGTAGGAGAGGTAACGATACGGCGACCTCTCCTGTTGTGATTATGTAAAAATTTGTGTTGCCTTAAAATGTTGCACCACTCTTGATCGCTTACCAGTGAACATGTTGTCGAGTCTTGTATGGTATAGTGATGCGTGGAAGTTCATGAGGTATCGATATCGTTATATACTCTGCAACGCTGAAAAATACATGAAACTGAGGTTAAAAATATGATGGGTAGTACACCTGCGACACGCACGATACTGGTGACCGGGGCGACCGGCTATGTGGGGGGACGATTGGTCCCGCGTTTGCTGGAGCAAGGCTACCGGGTGCGCTGCCTGGTGCGAGAT
>Ga0116216_10000379_pt1 | contig 37348 bp, 37 predicted proteins | sample Sb_taG_11_FD_89696 | JGI IMG/M metagenome (GOLD analysis project Ga0116216, IMG submission 89696) | Peat soil microbial communities from Weissenstadt, Germany - Sb_50d_3_AS metaG | ecosystem: Environmental > Terrestrial > Soil > Wetlands > Peat | place: Germany: Weissenstadt | collected 2010-09-21
GCAAAGGGGTCTGTCCTGACCCGACGGCGCCGCCTCGCGCCCGAAGCGTGGCGAACCGCGTCCGGGGCCCACTCCTCGAGCGTGCGCCCGCCGACCGGCCACGTCGCCGCCCCTACCGCTGCTCCGACCACGACGAGCGCAGCGACCGCACCCGTGACCGAGCTGTCGGCTCGCACGATGAGCACTGCTACGACGAGGCTCGCGGCCACCGTCGCGATCTGACCCCCGCGCCAGCCTGCGACGATGCCTCGACGCTCGAGCGGGCCGAACCGGTAGCGGACGCGCGAGTCCCCGTCAGCCGCCAACGCCTGCCCCACTGTCGCGGGCGCGCTCGGGCCGCTCGCCTGCAGCTTCGAAGAGGTGCAGCCAATCCGGTGCGCCTTCGGGTTTGCGCTCGTCGAGCCCAATGTCGTGCTCGGCGGCACCCGCGCCCGGAGTGTCTCCTCCGCTTTGTCCCGCACCGGGTCGTCCTCCGGGAGCGCCGCCTGTCGGTGCGCCGCCTCCTGCTGCTTCGGCGATGTCTCCGCCACCGCCTCCCGAGCCGACCGAACCGACCGAACCGGCCAGCGCAGCTGCTCCCGCTGGAGCGGCGCCGAGCGCAGCGATGTCGAGGGCGAGGCGCCCAGCTCGCAACGGTGCGCGAGCTGCGCTCGTGAGCCGATGGCGCGCCGATTCGAGATGAGAGACGGCGCCGGCCTCCACGGCCGGCACGAGCTTCAGGAGCGTGAACGGGGATGTCGCCGCGATCAGCAACATCGCTATGCCGGTGATCACGGCCGCGGCACCGCCGCCGTTCGGTCCCTCGGTCCCGAGCCCGCCTGCGATCGCGCCGACCGCGAGAGACATGACCGCCGCTATGACGAACTTGGAAAGCACGAGAGCGGCGAGCGTGTCCGCGAGGCGCCGGCACCAGTGGGAGACCGCAGGCCATACGAGTGCCGCGAGGGTGAGCGGCAGGAAGAGCGTCGCTGCCGTGACCGCGGCGGCGCGCACTATCAGCTCGAGCCACAACACCAACGCGGATACCGCGACGATCAGCGCCACGACGAAGACGACGAAGCCCGGTGCGCCGGTCGCTCCACCGGAAGCGAGGAAGCCGGTTATCGGAGTGAGCAGATGAGAAGTGTCGACCCCGCCCGCCTGCAGCACCTTGTCGCTCAGCGTGTCCGTGACCGAGAGGGCGAGGCGGACCAGCTCGACCGACGCTCCGGTGAGCAGCATCGCCAAAGGGAGGTGCACGAGGAACGAACGCGCCAACCCCGAGGCGTTCTGCCGGTAGACCGCCTGGATCACACCGACGAATGCCATCGGCAGCACCACCGCCGCAGCCATCGTGGCCATCACCGTCTCGTGGGCGGAAAACCAGTTCGTGCCGAGCCCGACCGAGGTGCTCGACGACATGAGGCTCCCCACTTGACCGAGCAGCCAGACCGCGCCGCTCGCCACCCACTGGCTCGCCGCATCGAAGATCGCCCCTATGCCCGATCCCAGGATCGACCCGCCCGCTCCCGAGGCGGCGTTCCCGATTCCGCCGGTCACCGCGTTGCACACCGCGCCCACGACGGGAATGGCACCGGCGGGACAAAGAGGAGTCGCTTCAGCGTAGAAGTGCATGGTCAGCTCCGAGACACGGTCACGTCCGAGGCAGGCTCATCGCCCGAGCGCGACACGCCGCTCGCGCACGTGGCGGGCCGAGCTGCTCAGTGGACGCCGGAACCGGCGTGGAAGAAGAAGTTCACGAGCCCGGGGCCCGCTCCGACGAGCAGGGCAGCGAGACCCGAGACGAGCACGGTCCGTCTGCCTACGAACGACTGTTGGTAGTTCTGGGAGTGAGAGCCGAGTGCCCATGCGGCGGCCCCCAAGACGAGACCGATTAGAGCGGCGACGAGCGCCCAGCCGCCGAATCCGTCGGTGAGCCTCTGGAGCACGTCCCCTCCCGGGAGGTCGCCGACCGACGGGTTGAGGGTGACGTCGGCCAGCGCCGGCAAGGCACTTAGCAGCATGGCTCCTCCTCGCAGATCGTCCGTTCAATCCTTGTGTCCCCCAGGCTACGGCTCCTTTCGAGTCTTTTCAAGATGTTTCATATCTTTTTGTTCCAGCATCGCGGGTGGGCGAGACGGCCCGGCAGAGCCGCAAAGGGGTCACGAGGCGGTGCCTCAGAGCGGGCGGCAGTCCTGTCATGCTGTTGACGGTGTTAGGCGCGTCCGGGATTTCGCAGAACGCGGTCATCGCGGGCTACGCCGCGTTGGGCGGAGTGGCGATCGTCGCTGTGATCGTCGCCACCATCCTCGGACGGCGGTCAGGGCGCCACTCCCTGGAGCAACGCCTGGGCGCGCTCGCCTCGAGGCTGGGCGTGGACGCGCCCGAAGGCGAGCCCGAGGGCGTGGAGCCGGCCCTGCATCACCTAGAGCTCGTGACCGACCGAGCGGCCGAGGCCGTGGCCGAGTCCTCGGCGGACGCGATCCGCCTTCGCCACTCTCTCGACACGCTGCCCCAGGGCGTCATCGTCTGCAACGAGAGCGGCGAGGAGGTGTTCCGAAACGCGCGCGCGGTCGGCCTCATGGGCGGCCGTCACGGGGACGCCCTCGCTGCGCAGGCCGTGGTCGACCTGCTCGAAGGTGCATGGGATCAGGGTGCAGCGGTGCGGACGCTGGACCTCTACGGTCCGCCCCGGCGGACCTTGGCCGTGAGCACCGAGCTCATAGACGACGGGCGGCGCACCCTGGGGGTGATCGCCGTGATCGACGACGTTTCGGAGCGACGGCGACTCGAGGAGATACGCCGTGACTTCGTGGCGAACGTGAGCCACGAGCTCAAGACCCCGATGGGAGCACTCGGGCTCCTCGCCGAGACCCTGGTGTCCGAGACCGATCCCGACGTAGGACGGCGTCTGGCCTCGCGAATCCACACCGAGGCCTTCAGGGTGAGCAGGATCATCGACGACCTGCTCGACCTCTCGCGCATAGAGGCCGAGGAGGCTCCGCCGCGCGAGCCGGTCCTCGTGAGCCTCGTGATGGCAGAGGCGGTCGAGCGCGTCCGGGCCGCCGCGGAGCACAGGAACGTGAAGATCCTGATGGAGGAGCCCGAGACCCCGGTCGCTGTGATCGGCGACCGCCGCCAGTTGGTGTCTGCGCTCTACAACCTGCTAGAGAACGCGGTGAAGTTCTCCTACGACTCGGGAACGGTCCGCTTCGAGGGTCGCCGCATGAACACCGAGGTGGTGGTGGAAGTCGAGGACCATGGGATAGGCATCCCGACCCGAGACCTCGAGCGCATCTTCGAGCGCTTCTACCGGGTCGACCAAGGACGCAGCCACACCACCGGGGGCACCGGGCTCGGCCTTTCCATCGCGCGCCACGTCGCTGCCAACCATCACGGCCGCATCGAGGTCGACTCGCGCGAAGGGGAGGGGTCCACCTTCAGGTTGATCCTCCCCACCCAACCCGAGGTGACCTGAGGATGGCCCGTGGCTCCACCCAACGCCGGCCCCAGACCCTGGCCGCAGAGCCCGGAGCCCCCCAGGACAGGGTGAAGGTCCTCCTCGCCGAGGACGAGGAGTCCTTCGTGGACGCCCTCGCCGTGGGACTTGCCCGTGAAGGCTTCGACGTCACTGTCGCCAGGGACGGACCGCAGGCGCTGGCGCTCTTCGACGTGGTCGAGCCCGACCTCGTCCTGCTCGACATCATGCTCCCGAGGCTCTCGGGCATCGACGTCTGTAGGACCATCCGCTCGCGATCTGCCGTGCCGATCATCATGGTCACGGCAAAGGGCACCGAGATCGACACGGTCGTGGGGCTCGAGATGGGGGCCGACGACTACGTGGCGAAGCCCTACCGCCTTCGCGAGCTCGTGGCACGCATGCGCGCCGTGCTTCGCCGCTCGCTTCGCGACGCGACCCCCGGGGCGGCGGACGGCTCAGGTGAGGGCAGCGTCGTCGAGATCGGGGCGGTGCGCCTCGACACCGACCGCCACCGCGTCTTCGTGCGCGGCGACGAAGTGCACTTGAGGCGCAAGGAGTTCGAGCTGCTGGAGCTCCTCATGCAGAACCCCGGGCGCGTGCTCACCCGCGACACGCTCATAGACAGGGTCTGGGGGACCGACTACGTGGGGGACACCAAGACTCTCGACGTCCACGTGAAGCGGCTGCGCAGCCACATCGAGCAGGACCCCTCCTCGCCGACGACCATCACGACCGTGCGCGGCGTGGGATACCGCTTCGAAGTGCCGGCGGAGAAGCAGTAGAGAAGTCGCCGGGAACGGGAAGAGACGGCGACCCTCAGCGCGGTTCGATCACGGTCTCGCCCCCGAGGTAACCCGAGAGCACTTCGGGGAGAAGTACCGATCCGTCGGGCTGTCGTCCCGCCTCGATGAGCGTCGGCCAGATGCGCGACCACGCGAGCGCCGAGCCGTTCAGGGTGTGCACGAACACCGGCTGTCCGCCGGCTTCGGGGCGATAGCGGATGTTCGCCCTGCGCGCCTGGTAGTCGCTGCACCAGCTCACCGAGGAGACCTCGAGCCACATGTCGCTGCCGGGAGCGTAGACCTCGAGGTCGTATGTGCGGGCGGCCGAGTTGCCGAGGTCGCCGGTGCAGAGGTCGATCACCCGGTACTCGAGGTCGAGCTCCTGCAAGAGCCGCTCGGCGCGACCCGTCATCTCCTCGTGCAACGCCGGTGACTGCTCGGCCGTCGCGTATGCGAAGAGCTCGACCTTGTCGAACTCGTGGGTGCGCAGGACGCCTCGGGTGTCGCGGCCTGCGGCCCCCGCCTCGCGGCGAAAGCACGCCGTCGACGCGCAGAGGCGGATCGGCAGGTCGGACTCCTCGAGGATGTCGCCGCGGTGCATCGACGTGAGCGGGACTTCGGCCGTAGGGATCGTCCACAGGTCGTCGCGTTCGACGTGGTAGGCCTCGTCGGAGAACTTGGGCAGGTGCCCCGTCGACACCATGGTCTCGGTGCGCACGAGCGTCGGCGGGCGGACCTCCTCGAACGCGTCCGAGTGCCTGTCGAGCGCGAACGCGCTGAGCGCCCTGATCAGCCTCGCGCCGAGTCCCCGGTAGAGCGGGAACATCGACCCCGAGAGCTTCGCCGCTCGCTCGAGGTCCAAGATGCCGAGCTGCGCGCCGACGTCCCAGTGAGGCACGCGCTGGTGCTCGGCGTAGGTGCGGGGATCGGCGGGCCAGCGCCGCAGAAGCACGTTGTCCTGTGGCCCCGCGCCGTCGGGGGCGTCGGGCGAAGGGAGGTTCGGGAGCCACAGCAGCATCTCGCGGATCTCGCCCTGCGCAGTCACCGCCTCGGCGTCCGCCCCGCTCTCGGAATCCCCCAGCGCGCGGCTTCGGGCCGTGAGCTCCTCCACCTTCTCGGTGTCTTTGGAGCGTCGTGCTTCTCCGACCTGGCGGCTCAACTCCTTCACCTGGGCGCGGATCTCGTCGCGGCGCCCCACGGCCGCCCGGGCGCGCTTGTCCGCGTCGAGGAGGCGGTCGACCTCGGCAGGGTCGACGAGCCTGCGGGAGAGCGCTCCCCGCACGGCGTCAGGGTCGGCCCTGACCATGTGGATGTCGATCATGTTCCGGCCAAAGGTAGTACCCATGGGTAGCCTCGCCCGGATGGCCGAGCGTGCGATCGACTGCCACGGACTCGTCGTGCGATACGGCGATCTCGTCGCGGTGGACCGGTTGTCGATCACAGCCGAGCGCGGGCAGGTGCTTGCACTGCTGGGACCGAACGGGGCGGGGAAGACCTCGACCGTCGAGACCCTAGAGGGATACAGGCGCGCAGCCGCTGGCGACGTGAGGGTGCTCGGGCTCGATCCGGTCGCTGAGCACCGCAGGCTCGTGGCGCACGTGGGAGTGATGCTCCAGCGCGGCGGGGTCTACCCGACCATGCCGGCGCGCCGGGTGCTCGAGCTGTTCTCCCGCTACTACGAGGATCCCGAGGACCCCGGCGAGCTCCTCTCGCTCGTCGGGTTGAACGCTGTGGCTTCGACAACGTGGCGGCGTCTCTCGGGTGGCGAACAGCAGCGACTGTCGCTCGCGCTCGCGCTCGTCGGGCGTCCGGACGTGGTGTTCCTCGACGAGCCGACCGCGGGAGTCGACCCCGAGGGGCGCATCGCGATCCGCTCGGTCATCTCGGCGTTGCGAGACCGCGGCACCTGCGTGCTGCTGACCACGCACGAGCTTCCGGAGGCAGAGCGACTCGCCGACTACGTCGTGATCATCTCCCACGGGCGCGCCGTTGCGAACGGCACGGTCGCAGAGCTCGCGCAAGCCGGGACCAGAGGCGGCATCCACTTCGCCGCACCGGCGGGGGTGGACGTCGCCGGGCTCGCGGACACGCTCGACGTCGAGGCGAGCTCGGTCGTAGAGGAGGCGGGCGGGCGCTACACGGTGACCGAGGAGGCGACCCCCGCGAGGCTCGGCGCGCTGGCGAGCTGGCTCGCAGAGCACGACCTGCCGCTGGCGGACCTCCACGCGGGGACGCGCTCGCTGGAGGACGTGTACCTCGAGGTGACGCGCGAGGCCGCTCTCGGCGGCGCCGACGCAGGCGGCGCGAGCAGCGGGGGTGTCGCTGGCGACAGGCCCGGGGACTCCGCCCATGGCGCGCAGGACTCCGTTCACTCACCGACGGGAGCCGGCGAGAACTCCTCTCCAAGTTCCTCGGAGATCTCGGCAGCTCGGCGCACGAGCGTGCGGATGGGGCTTCGGCGCTTCGTCGCCCAGGCCGCGGCGGAGACCGGCATGACGCTTCGGCGCGGGGAGTCGCTGTTGCTCACCCTCGGCATCCCGGTCGTGCTGCTCGTCTTCTTCTCCGAGGTGCATTTGCTCCCGGTGGGGACCACGCATCCTGTCTCGTTCCTCGCGCCGGGGGTCCTGGCGCTCGCGGTGATGAGCACCTCGATGGTCAACCTCTCGATCGCCACCGGGTTCGAGCGCGGCTACGGCGTGCTGAAGCGTCTCGGTTCCACTCCCCTCGGGCGACCGACCCTCCTCGGAGCCAAGATCGCCGCGGTCGTCGTGGTCGAGATCCTGCAGGCCGTGGTGCTCGTGCCCGTGGCGCTCGGGCTCGGCTGGCATCCGAGCGCGGGGGGAGCGGGCGTCGCCGTGGCGGTCGTGCTGCTGGCATCGGCCGGTTTCGGGGGCCTGGGGCTCTTCATGGCGGGGGTGCTTCGCGCAGAGGTGAACCTGGCCGCAGCCAACGGGCTGTGGCTGCTGCTGCTCCTCGTGAGCGGAATGCTCGCGCCGCTGTCGAAGCTGCCCGGTTGGCTCGAGGAGGTGGCGAAGGTGCTTCCCGCCGCCGCGCCGGCGCAGGCGCTCCACGACTCATTGGGCCTCGGGTCCGGCGTCCCCGTGTGGGCATGGGTGGCACTGGCGGCGTGGGCGCTCGCCGCGCCGCTGGCCGCGGCCCTCACCTTCCGCTGGGAATGATCGGTTCGGAATGAAAGGGGATGATGGGTTGGTGGGGACCGTTCTCTACGTGGCAGTCGTGGGAGGAAGCAGGGCCTCCGAGGAGGAGTGCGCTCTCGCCGAGGCGGTCGGGCGGGGACTGGCCGAGGCCGGAGCCGTGGTCGTGTGCGGTGGGCTCACCGGCGTGATGGAAGCGGCGTGCAAAGGTGCACGCGCTGGTGGAGGCCTCACGGTCGGCATCCTCCCGGGGAGCGATCGCGCCGACGCGAACCCATTCGTCGAGGTGGCTCTTCCGACCGGTCTCGGAGAAGCTCGGAACGCGCTGGTCGTGCGCGCAGCCGACGCCCTGTTGGCCGTGGCGGGGGAATTCGGCACCCTCTCGGAGATAGCGCTGGCGCTGTCCACAGGAGTGCCGGTGGTGGGGCTGCGGACCTGGGAGCTCGCAAAGGCAGGACAGCCGGACGACTCGATTGTGCGCGCCGACGACCCCGAAGCTGCCGTCAGCCTCGCGCTCGCGCTCGCCGGCGAGCGAAGATCTAGCAGCTAGCAGCGAGCAGTCGGCGGTTCGGCACTCCGAGAGTCGCTGCCGCTGCCGGAGCGACCGCTTCTCAGTGGTGGCGGATCAGCACGTCGCCGGCCATCGCGACGAACAGCAGCGTGAGATAGGTGATGGAGTAGCGGAACAACGCCATCGCCGAGGCGGAGGTCTGCGCGAACCGCAGGCGCAGGGCGTAGGAGAAGAACACAGCCCCTAGGACCGCCGCGGACGCGACGTAGAGCCAACCCATGTGGGCGACCGGGGCGAACGCGATCGTCACGCCGACCAGCGCCACCGTGTAGAGGAGGATCTGCAGAGCCGTGCGCTCGAACGGTGCGACCACAGGCAGCATCGGCACATTTGCCGCCTCGTAGTCCTCGCGATAGCGCACGGCCAGAGCCCAGAAGTGCGGAGGAGTCCACAGGAACACCACCGCGAACAGAAGCAGTGGGGCCCACGAGAGCCGGTCGGTGACCGCCGCCCACCCGACGAGGACGGGCACGGCGCCCGCCGCCCCCCCGATCACGATGTTCTGCGACGAGGTCCGCTTCAGCCAAAGCGTGTAGACGAAGACATAGAAGGCGGTCGCAGAGATTGCGAGCGCCGCCGAGAGCAGGTTCACGACGAGCCAGAGCTCGACGAACGCCACGATCTCGAGCGCGAGCGCGAAGACGAAAGCAGCCGCGGGGGTCAGCTCCCCGGTGACGAGCGGACGGTGGCGTGTGCGATGCATGACGCTGTCGATGTCGCGGTCGACGATCATGTTGAACGCGTTGGCGCCGCCGGCTGCGAGTGCACCTCCTGCAAGCGTCGCGACCATCAACCCCACCGAGGGGATGCCCCTGCGGGCCACGAACATCGTCGGCAGCGTGGTGACGAGGAGCAGCTCGATTATCCGCGGCTTGGTCAGCGCCAGATAGCTGCGAAAACGCCTGCTTCGAGAGCGCAGCCGCTCGAGCGCGGGCACCCTTTCGATAGCGGGGGTCAGGGCTGACACGGCCCCTGAGCATACGGCGGGGGCGGATACCATGGACAGCCGGTGAAGGCCGTCGACGCCATCACGTCCCTCGAGGTGACTCCCAGGACGTTCCTACGCATCACGCAGGTCAACCTCGTGCTGGTCGTGCTCAACATCGTCACAGGCGGCGCTGTCAGGCTCACCGACTCTGGCCTCGGGTGCCCGGACTGGCCGACCTGCTCGAGGCACCACCTCACCCCCGCTCTGTCGTTTCACCCGGCGGTCGAGTTCGGCAACCGCATGGTGGTCGTCGCCCTGTGCATCGCCGCCGCGGTGGCAGTGCTGGGCGCGTGGCGCAGGGCCCCGTATCGCAGGGACCTGGTCGCATTGTCGGGCGGGTTGATCGGCGGGATAGTCGCAGAAGCGGTCCTCGGCGGGGTGGTCGTCTACTCGAAGCTCAACCCGTACGTAGTGATGACGCACTTCATGGTGGGCATAGCGCTGCTCACCGTCGCGCTCGCACTGGCGCTTCGAGCCGGGAGGGCTCCCGGGCGGGGCGTCTCCAAGGTCGTGGCCCGGGATCTTCTCGTGAGCAGGGTGGCCGAAGCGATGCTGCTACTCGCGATCGTCGCCGGCACAGCCACGACGGCTGCCGGTCCTCATGCCGGGGGCGCGGGCGCGAAGCGCCTGCCCGTGCCGCTCGCCGACATGGCGCGTGTGCACTCGGGGATGGCCATCGCGACGGGGGTGGTGGTGCTCGCACTCCTGTACCTCCTCGAGCGCGACGGCGCGCCGGAGTCGGTGCGTCTGCGGGGACGGCTGTTGCTGGCGGCGATGGTGGTGCAGGGCATCATCGGCTACACGCAGTACTTCAGCCACTTGCCGGCGTGGCTCGTCGGGATCCACTTGTTCGGTGTCACGGTGATCTGGAGCGCCATGTACTGGTTCGTCGACGGGTTGTGGCACACGAGGCCCGAGGCGGTCTCGCTGTCCGCCGACGAGAACGGTGCCGACGGGTCCGCAGCTCCCGCAGCGCACTCGCCCGACGACGCCGAGATCGGCGTGCCCGGCGCGCACAAGGAAGTGGTGCCGGGGTGAGGGCCGTCGGCGTCGTGTCGCAAGCGGGCCCCATGACGGCCCCCGTCGAGACCGAGCGACCCTCGAGCGGCGAAGACGTCAGGCCCGACCGCCCCTGGCTCGTGATCGTATGGAACGACCCGATCAACCTGATGTCGTACGTCACCTACGTCTTTCAGAAGCTCTTCGGGTACAGCAGGGAGAAGGCGACGCGTCTCATGCTGGACGTCCACCACAAAGGGCGTGCGATCGTCACCTCGGGGCCACGCGAGCGGGCGGAGATGGACGTGTTCCGTCTTCACGAGCACGGGCTCTGGGCGACGCTCGAACAGGCTTCGTGAGCGCCCCGCAACGTGTGATCACGTGATCGGGCGTCGGCGCTTCGCGCGCGATCGCCACGGACGCTTCCGCACGGGGCTCGGCTCCAACGAGCGCGAGCTGTTGAAAGCCCTGCCGCGCCAGGCCCAGGAGCTTCTCGAGGTGCAGGACCCGAGCGTGCAAAGGGTCTTTCCAGTCGCCTACCCGAATGACGAAAAAGCCGAGTCGGACTACAGAGAGATGATGGGCTCGAACCTGTTGCAGAGACACCAGCACTCCCTCGACACGCTGGCCACGACCGCCGACTCCTCGAGCCTCGACGAGGAGGAGATCCACCAGTGGCTCGACGCTCTCGAAGTGCTGAGGCTCGTGCTCGGAACGCAGCTCGACGTGAGCGAGGACATCGCGGTCGTGGACGATTCCGACCCGCGTGCTCCGCAGTTCGCCGTCTACCGGTACCTGAGCATGCTCCAGGGGGAGATCATCGACTCGCTCGCCGAGGCGCTGCCAGGTGGGGCGGGAGCCGGCGTGGACGACGAGGGCGAACAAGAGCTGTGATGTCGACGAGCGAGCACCGACTCCCGAGGCTGCTCACGATCATGGGATCGGGAGAGACGGCGCCCACCATGGTGAAGGTCCACAGGGCGGTGGTCGAGCGCCTGCGCGACAGCGGCGCTCCCGAGGGCGTCCTCGGTCTCCTGCTCGACACCCCGTTCGGGTTCCAGACGAACGCCGCGGAGATCTCGGTGAGGGCGGTCACCTACTTCCGAGAGAGCGTCGGGGCCGCTCTCGAGGTGGCGGGCATGCGATCGTCTGCGGACCTCGCAGGTGAGAATGGGCACGAGATCATCGCCAGGATGGTGGAGCTGCCGCTCGTCTTCGCGGGGCCGGGAAGTCCTTCGTATGCGCTGCGCCAGTGGCGCGACACGCTCGTGCCTTCGGTCCTCAAAGAGAAGCTGACGCTCGGGGGTGCGGTGACCTTCGCTTCCGCAGCGGCACTCACCCTCGGGAGCGCGACCGTCCCTGTGTACGAGGTCTACAAGGTCGGCGAGGAACCCCGCTGGCTCGAGGGGCTCGACCTGCTGAGCACCCTTGGGCTGCCTGCGGTCGTGATCCCCCACTACGACAACGCGGAGGGCCAGACCCACGACACCCGCTACTGCTATCTCGGAGAAGAGCGCCTCTCGATGATGGAGAAGGAGCTAGAGGCGGGAACGTTCGTGCTCGGGGTCGACGAGCACACGGCCGTTTGCATCGACTTCGAGGCGGCTACAGCCGTGGTCATGGGCATCGGCGCCGTCACGGTGCGGGTACACGGAGACTCCGCGCGCATCGAGACCGGAGAGACAGTCGCCTTGGACCGCATCCTCGACATCGCGGCGGGCCTGACGTCGAGCATTCCCGGCGCAAGTCGGACATCTGGAGCTCCGCCGGAGAAAGGTGCGCGGGACGACCTCGAAGCAGAGGGTGCTCCGCGCGCCGCGTCGACCGGCGCTGGCGTCGGTCTCGGCGTCGGTCTCGGCGTCGGGGCCGGGCAACAGCCCGGTGCCTCGCCGCTCTTGAGCGCGATCCGTGTGCACGAGGCGTCCTTCCGCTCGGCCAAAGCTTCAGCGGACGCGCCCGGGATGGTCGGCGCTGTGCTCGCTCTCGAAGAGGAGCTGTGGGCGTGGCGCGCCGACACCCTTCAGTCCGACGAGATGGACCGCGGGCGCGCGAGCTTGCGCGCCATGATCGGCGAGCTCGGCCAACTGTCGGAGGTCGGCACACGGGACCCCGCCGAGTTGATCGGGCCCTATGTGGACCTCGCTTTGGGGCTCAGAGACGCAGCCAGACGCGAGCGGCGCTTCGAAGAGGCCGACTCGGTACGCGACAAATTGGAGCTGCTGGGTGTGGAGATCCACGACAGTCCCGAAGGTTCCACATGGGAGATCCGGCGATAGACGCGGGCGAGAGACGCGGGCGAGCAGCTGAATCGAGACTGCTAGCCTCGATTGGCCACGACGGGTCGAGCCCCCATCGTCTAGCGGCCTAGGACGCCGCCCTTTCAAGGCGGTAACACGGGTTCGAATCCCGTTGGGGGTGCCTCGAAAACGTCTGTATAGGATGCGGCCATGCATCGATACGAGCTCGACACACTCTTGGGCGAGGTGCTCGCCGGCAGACGCCTCCTCACCCATCCCTTCTACCGCCGCTGGGAAGCCGGGACTCTCGCGCCCGAGGAGCTGGCCGCCTATGCAGGCCAGTACCGGCACTTCGAGGCCGCCCTGCCCGAGGTACTCGAGACCTCGATCCAGCGCATCGAAGACGCGCGAGCCCGAGCCCTCGTGGAGGCGAATTTCGCCGACGAGACCGGTTCTCCTGCGCCGCACATCGAATTGTTCGACCAGTTCGTCGCGTGCGTCGGTGGACGACCTGACGAGGACGCGGGCACTGCGATGACCGAGCTCGTCTTTGGGTATCGCGCGCTGGCAGCCTCCGACGCCGCGGGAGCACTGGCCGCGCTCGCCGCCTACGAGATACAGGGTCGCGAGATAGCGACGTCCAAGGCTCGAGGGCTTCGTGAGCGATACGGGCTCGACACCTCGGGGACTCTCTTTTGGGACGTGCACGGCTCCATGGAGTCGATGCATTCCGATTGGACCATCGAAGCCCTTGCTGCGTCGAGCGACGACGCCGATGCGATCTGCGCAGCTGCTCAGTGGGCAGCCGACAGCTGGTGGTCGTTTCTCGACGAGCGCGAGGAGCTGGCTCCGTCGCCGGCGACTTACTGAGCATCTGATCGGGGAGATCGAAGCCCCGCTCTGCCGAGACGGGGAGGCGGCGGGCTGCGATCTCGATCAGACCCATTTGCCGGGATTGAGGATGCCTTGCGGGTCGAGCGCGGCCTTCACCCTATGCATGAGGTCCATCACGTCTTCACCCAGCTGTGCTCCTAGTAGGTGAGCTTTCAAGGAGCCGACCCCGTGCTCGCCCGTGATGGTCCCGCCTAGGGCGAGAGCCACGTTCATCACGTCGTCGAACGCCTGCCGGGCCCGAGCGGCCGCTGCGGCGTCGGTCGAATCGAAGGTGACGAGTGGGTGGAAGTTCCCGTCGCCGGCGTGGCCGATGATCGGGATCGCCGTGTCGGTGCGCTGCGCCACCTCGCGAATGCCCTGCATCAGCTGCGGGACTGCAGGGATCGGGACGCCGACGTCCTCTATCAGGACGGTCCCGAGTCGCTCGACACAGGGGATCGCCATCCGCCGCGCCCCCATGAGGAGCTCCCCCTCGGCCGGGTCATCCGTCACGGCGACGTAGCCGGCTCCCACCGAGCGGCAAGCCTGGGCCATCTGCTCGGCCTCGCCGGTGCCGACGTCTGTCTGACCGATCAGAAGGGCACCGATCCCCGGGTCCAGACCCATCGGCTTCACCTTCTCGACCGCCTCGATGGCGGCACTGTCCATCAGCTCGAGGGTGCTCGGGCGCAACGAGGCCATGATCCGTGCCACAGCGCGACCGGACGTCACGATCTCGGCGAACGTCGCGACGACGGTGGAGGCCGGTGGTGGCAGCGGGCGGAGCCGAAGCGTCGCCTCGGTGATCACCCCGAGAGTTCCTTCGGAGCCGACGAAGAGCCGCTTCAAGTCGTACCCGGCCACGTCCTTGACGGTGCGGCCACCGAGTCGCACCACCCTCCCGTCGCCGAGGACGATCTCGAGCCCGAGCACGTAGTCGGTCGTGACGCCGTACTTGACGCAGCACAACCCGCCGGCGTTGGTAGCAAGGTTCCCACCGATGGAGCAGATCTCGAAGGATGACGGGTCCGGCGGGTACCACAACCCGTGACGTCGCGCCTCGGCCTTGACCTCCGCGTTGAGAAGGCCCGGTTGCACTGTGGCGGTCATCGCAGCCGCGTCGACGGTGATGTCGCGCATCCGCTCGGTCGACAGCGTGATGCACCCCTCGAGGGCAGCCGAGCCACCGGAAAGCCCCGTGCCGGCGCCCCTGGTGACAATCGGAATGCCGAACCGGGACGCGACGCGCAAGACGGCCTGGACGTCGGAAGTACAGGTCGCACGAACGACTGCGAGCGGCCGCCCCGGACGGACCGTCATGGCGCGGTCGTAGCGATAGCTCTCGACGATCTCGGGCTCGGTCACGACCGTGCCCTCGGGGAGACCCGCAACCAAGGCGCGGATCACGTTCTCATCGGTCATCCACGGCCTCCGCTCTCGAAGCCTCGACCGCTAGCGCGCAGGGTGGGACCGAACGGCTAGCTGTTCTGCCCGCAGTACAGGGACACGTCCATGAAGTAACCCTGTCCCGTCTGCAGCGACGACGTGCTGTTGGAAGAGATGGCCGTCTGAGCCTGGCTGACCATGTTGCTCGCGTCAGACTGGATCGAGCTCGGGAGCCCGGAGACCAGGGTTGAGAGCTGGTCGACCTGGGCCTTGTCCGCGGTGAGCGCCTGGAGGACCCCGTTCACGTCGCTGGCGTTGGAGACGTCGCTGTATATCGGAGCGAAGGTGGTGCAGAACGTGCTGTTCTTGCCGCTCGCGAAGTACGAGGGCAGCGGGCTCCCGGAGCCGTCCACGCCACAGTAGGTATCGATGTCAGCGCCGGCGGTCGAAGGCGCGTTGTTCAGAGGATTCGTGCTGTTCTGAGAAATCGCTTGCTCAGCTGCGTTTACGAGGCCGCTCGCCTCCGTGCCGAGTGAACCGCTCGGCAAATTGTCCTTCATCGCGGTGAGGGCAGCCTGGTTGGCCTTCAAGATCGCCAGGAACCCACTCTCGGACGTGGTGTTGGCGCTTGCTTTGTCGATTGTTATGTTCCCGCCACAGAACGCCGACTTCTGGGCTTGTGATCCCGGGGGATTCGAGGAGTTCGACGAGCTGCTGCATCCGGCGATCCCGACAGTCAGACCCAGGAGAACGACGGTCAGGCTTGAGACGGCGAGCTTGTGCATTTCGAGGACTCCCTCCGAGTCAGTTGAGGTGCCGGACCTGGTCCCGCAATCCGTTTCACGGTCGGGCAAGCGGTCAATAGTGGCACCGAAAGAGGCTCGAGTGGGGCTGATCCACTCGGAATCGTCGAAATCGCCCTCTTTGGTCTCACTAGGGCAATCTTTGATCGTGCCAGGCGCAGGTAGCAGCGGGGCTTTCCGGGGTGAACCGCACGAAGACCGAAGGTCTCAGCGGGAGCGGATGCTCGCTGGCGATCCCTATCTGGCAGACGACCCCGAGCTCCAGGCGCAGTCGCTTCGGGCTCGACATCTCCAGGACGCGTTCAATCGCACCACGGCCGAGCAGACCGACGAACGGCGGCGAATCCTCGAAGAGCTACTGGGAGAGTTCGGTGACGCAAGCGAGATCCGACCACCTTTCTACTGCGACTACGGATATCAGATCCGAATCGGCGCGCGTACATTCGTCAACTTCGGACTCGTTGCTCTCGACGTCGGCGCCATCGAAATCGGCGACGATGTCCAGATCGGGCCCAACGTCCAGCTGCTGACCCCGACCCACCCGGTCGACGCCGAGACCCGACGAGCCAAATGGGAAGCTGCGCAGCCCATTGCGATCCGCTCCAACGCGTGGCTCGGCGGCGGGGTGATCGTCCTTCCCGGTGTGACGATCGGAGAGGACACGGTCGTGGGCGCCGGGGCCGTGGTCACGAGGGACTTGCCCGGCAATGTCCTCGCAGTCGGGAACCCAGCGAGAATCGTGCGTGAGCTGTAGACCGGAGTAGACCCGATGGGAGCCTGTGGAACCTCTTGGCCGAGCATCCGCGACCGGGCTGCCGACTACAGCAGACGCGTCGCGATCGCGATCCCGATGAAGACCAATATCGCCCCACCGAAGAGCTCGCTTCGCCCTCCGAGGCGCGGACCCAGCCGTTTCCCGATCTCGAGCCCCAACAGCGATAGTCCCACGCTGACCAGGACGATCAGTACGAGGGCGACCACAATGCTCACGTGATAGGTGCCTAAGGCAAACCCGACGACAAGGTTGTCGATGCTGAGGGCGAGTCCGAGGACGAGCAAGCGCCGAACTCCGAGCTGTCGCTCCGGCTCCTCCGCTTGGGCTGCAGCTGCTCTCTCACCCGTCAGCTCGTGGAGGATCGAGTACACCCCGGTGCAGATCAAGAGGAGACCGCCTATCAGCGGCGCTCTGCTGCCCAGGGAACGCGAGATCGAGTGGCCCACAAGGAGACCGAGTAGCGGCATCGCACCTTCGAAGAGCCCGAAGACCGCTGCTATGCGGACGCGCTCGGCTCCGCCGACACCCGAGACACCGATCGCCGTCGCCGCTCCGAAGTTGTCCAGTCCAACGGACAACGCCACGAGCACCAGGGCAAGCACCGCGCGACCGTATCCGTGGTCGAGCGTTTCAAGGTCGACCCAAGAACGTTCTTCGAAACCTGCGGCAAATCGCCTCTCAGGCTTGTGCGGAGGCGATTACCGCGCAACGATGGGGATTGGTCCAGGTGATCCGGAGAGTCCCTGGGGCGGAGGGAGCGCGACGGGTGGCCCAGAAAACTGCCACTGCAGGTCATGGAGAGATCGCGAGCCCGGCAGATGTTCGGTAATCGCGGCGCTCGTTGCAGCGGGATCATCATCGTCCATCTGGACGGGAGCACCACTTGCACCGACGCGGACTGCCAAGTGGCGGGCATCATCGAGAGGGCGATGAGAGATCATTCTTCTTTCGTTCCCTGCCGCGCTGTGTTCGAGACATGTCCCCTTTGCAACCCCGCGGCCGCGATCACCTCGGACGCCCTGGGCGGAGCCGGCGCCGAAGCCTCCTGATTCCTGCTTGCTCGATCCGCGTCTCGGGACGACGATTGGCTGACGCCGAGCACTTGGAGGATCTGTTGGAACATTCGCTGGAAGAGACCGTGGCCCTCGTGACAGGAGCATCGAGCGGGATCGGCGAGGCGACAGCCATCGCTCTCGCCGAGCAGGGCGCCACCGTGTCGATCGCGGCACGCCGTAAGGACCGGCTGGACTCCCTCGCACAACGCATCTCGAGCATCGGAGGCCGGGCACACGTCATTGAGGCCGACGTCACCGACGAGGCACAGGCTCGATCGATGGTCGAGCAGACCGTCCGCGAGCTCGGCCGGCTGGACACGCTGGTGAACAACGCCGGGGTGATGCTGCTAGGACCGATCGTCGATGCACCGACCGAGGAGTGGAGGCGCATGGTGCACCTGAACCTCCTCGGCCTCCTCTACTGCACCCATGCCGCGCTCCCCCACCTGTTGGAAGCGGCCGAACGCGGACCGCGCAACGTCGCGGACATCGTCAACGTGAGCTCGGTCGCCGGACGCGTCGCTCGGCTCGGTAGCGGCGTCTACAACGCCACCAAGTGGGGGGTCGTGGCTTTCAGTGAATCGCTCCGCCAGGAGGTGACCGCTCGCCACGTGCGCGTCACGATCGTCGAGCCAGGAGCCGTCATGACCGAGCTCGCCACCCATCTGCGTCCCGAGATACTCGAGGAGCAAGCCCGCAACTTCGAAGGAACCGAGCTCATGCGGTCCGAAGACATAGCCCGTACCGTCGTCTTCGCCGTGACCCAGCCTCGCCACGTCGCTATCAACGAGCTCCTAGTGCGACCCACCGAGCAGGTGCGCTAAGCCGGCTGAGCCGGCTTAGCGATCCTGTTTCGGCCCATCCCATCCACCTCTGACCCCGGGCTCTGGCGACAGCCCGCCTGCTACGCTCTCGCGGAGCCGAGGCCCGCGCACGATCATGGTCGGAGCGGGTCCGAACGGGTCTCGTATCCCCAGACGAGCAGGTGGGGTGACGCTTGCCCGGTCCTGTGGTGCAGTTTGGAGTGCACGCCGGCCTGTCAAGCCGGAGGTCGCGGGTTCAAATCCCGTCAGGACCGCCCGCCCCGCTCTTGCGGGGAACGAATGCGGTCGGGTAGCTCAGTTGGCAGAGCGCGCGCCTGAAAAGCGTGAGGTCACCGGATCGACGCCGGTCCCGACCACGAAATAGAGCTCGGTTGTTCCGACCCGGCCCGTCCCTCGTCATCCGCGATCGGCCCGGAGGCTGTGACGGTCCGCCTCCAGCCTTTGCACACTCGCTACGCCGCCCGTATGGTCGGGATCGTGCTCGCGACTCAGAGCAAGCTGCCCGCGGAGGTCAAAGCTCTGTTGGACTTGGCTCTCGTCGGAGAGCTAACGGTCATCGACGCGGAAGGCCGGCCGGTCACCTATCCTCTGATCCCCCTTTGCGACGAAACCCTCGTCTACTTGACGTCTTCGATCCTGTTCTCACGCAAGCTCGAACACATCAAGGCGAACCCCAAAGTGTGTTTTTCTCTCACCGATCCGAACGCCGTCCCAGCCAAGCCATTCCACCGAGTGACGATCCAGGGGGACGCCGTGGTCGTCGAGGACGACCTTCACTCGGGATGGGAGCGGCTTCTACCGCTTTGGCGCGCGAAGGAACCGGCGATCGACTTCTTCCTCAAGCGTCGGTTCGGGATACCACTCTTCTTCGAGCGGTCGGTCATCGAGATCACCCCGAGACGAGTGCTGTGGTGGGAGGACGGAAGGACCGACCGACCCCCTCAGGTGCGCGAACTGAACGGAGCCGGCTGATGGGACGCCTGTCGGTGACCGACGCGCTCGAGAGGGCCCGGGGCTACGACCACGCCGTTCTCAGCTACGTCGACCGGGATGGATACCCGTTGAACGTGGCTGCAGAATTCGAGGTCGCGTCGGGGTCGCTGGAGATCGGGCCGCTTTCGGTCGACGTGATGCCCCCGGCAAGCCAACGGGTCGAGCTCACCTTCAGCCACATCCGCCCGCAGCCGGGAGTGGGCTACGACGAGCGCCGATATGTGAACCTATGGGGCTCTAGTACTTCCGTCGGCGCGAAGTTGCACGTGAGCGTCGACAGCGCGACCGGATGGGACGAACAGGAAACACCGTTCTTGGAGTACGCCGAAAGAAGCGTCCCAAGAGGCCGCGAGTACATCTCCGATCTCGGCGCCAGGCCGCGGCTGTCTGGTTGGTGGACCTTCTTCTTGGCCACCCGGCTTCCGTTCCTCACCGCCACCCTCATACCCGTGGGCCTGGGAGGGGTGGTCGCCGCCCGCCAGGGTGCCTTCCACACACTTTGGTTCGTGCTCGCGCTCGTCGCGGCCATGTCGGTTCATCTCGGTCTCAACATGGCGAACGACCTCTTCGACGACGCGAGCGGCGCCGACGAGGCAAACGTGACCCCGACACCTTTCTCGGGAGGTTCGAGGGTCATCCAGTACGGCCTGGTGAGCAGACGGGCGATGGTAGGCGGATGCATCTCTTTCTACGCGCTTTCCCTTGGCATCGGCGTGTACCTGGCTGCAGAGAGAGGCTGGGGCCTTCTCGCGATCGGAGCCGTCGGGGTATTCCTCAGCCTGGCCTACGCAGCTCCTCCACTGAGGCTCGTCCACCGGGGGCTCGGGGAACCGGTCACCGCGCTCGGGTTCGGTCCTGTTATGGCGGTGGGCACCTACTACGCGTGCGCGGGCCGTTGGAGCTGGCAAGCCGTGCTCGCGTCGTTGCCTGTGGCCGTGCTCATAGCGCTTGTCCTCTACGTCAACCAGGTGCCCGACCGCGAAGGTGACGCAGCAGCCGGGAAGCGGACTCTCGTCGTCCGCTGGACTCCCCACGTGGTGCGATCGATGTACGTCTGTTCGGTCGCCGCCGCGTTCTGCGGGATCTTGGTGCTCGCTGCCACGGGCGTGACCCCCTGGTGGACGCTCTTGGCGTTGTTGGCGGCGCCGATGGCCCTCAGGTCCTGGCGAGGGCTCCGGGACCACTACCGCGAGCCATACGCGCTCATTCCGGCCATGCAGGCGAACATTCTCCTGCACCTTCTCACTGGCTTGGGGATGATCGTCGGCTACGTGATCGCGATCTCCTCCTGAACTCTTCGCTGCTCGGCGCTACATGCCCGCCGCGGCGTTCACGGGAGTACCTGAGGCGCTCAGGGCGTACCAGGTCCCGCCGAAGCTCGTGATCCCTTGTCCGGTCCCCTGGCCGGATGCAGAGTCGCCCACGTACTCGTACATGAGCCAGCCGTTGTAGGTCGGATAGGTCTCTCCGTCGCTCAGCTTCATCGTTCCGAGCAACGACGCCTGGATCCCGGTTCCCGCCTTCGCTGACGATGTTCCGTCGGGAAGCGGTAGATCTGGCCACACCTTGGTGCACCCGCTCGCATCAGTGCAGGGCGCGTTCGTGTGACCGTCAGCAGTGAGCACGTAGACGGTCCGGCCCCGTCCGTCGACCACCACGGTGCCGAGCCCCGAGACATTGGCGGTGCTGAACGTCGTGGCCGGCGAAGAAGAGGAGGACGAGGAAGAGGAGGCGGCGTTCTTCCCCGATGGACCGTGGTTGTCGGTCGAAGAGGACCCGCACGCGGACAGCGTGAGCGCCACACCTACGGCCAAGACGCCGATTCCGAAGGGCAGATGCTTCGGGGTGACCTTTGATCCGATCCTGCTCATCGAATGTCGCATCCTTTCGAGTGTCCGTGCAGCCGTCTGTTTCGACACGGAGTCAAGTGTTCTCGCGGGTTACGTGTCGGTCGGTCGAAACGTTCACGATATGAGCCGATTTCTCGCGGCCATCACCGAATAGTCAACCGTCACAAAACTGAGCGGCAATCCGAGGACGGCTTGAACACCTTGGCGGCATGCGCCGTATCCAACCCGACAACCGCACTGCGCGGCCCGAGATCGATGGGAGCTCACGACGATGCTTGATCTGACGCCTTGGCGGACACGCACTTCCGAGACAGGCCGCACGACGCGCCCCCGCACGAGGGCGCGGGCATTGCCCGTCATTGCGGTCGGTGCGTTGGCGCTGTTCGCGGCCGCCTGCACCAGCTCTTCGACGCCGGCAGCGACGAAGGCGTCGAAGTCTGCGTCTGCGCGCACCTCTGCTCCTGCGACCGTCCTCGCGTCTGCCAACAGCCAGTTCGGCGCCATCCTCTCGAACAGCCAGGGCATGACGCTGTACCGCTTCACCCAGGACTCAGGCGGCAACAGCGCGTGCAACTCAGGTTGTTCGACGGCCTGGCCTCCGCTCACCGTCCCCGCGGGCACCACTCCCACCGCAGGCGCAGGTGTAACCGGGACACTTGGGACGATCGTGCGCCAGGACGGGTCGCATCAGGTGACCTTCGACGGATCGCCCCTCTACGTCTTCTCAGGAGACAAGGCGCCCGGACAGACCAACGGCCAAGGCGAGCTGAACACCTGGTTCGTGGTGCCTGCGAGCGGAGCGACATCACCTGCTTCTCCGGGCACGACCACGACGGCTCCCGCGAGCGCGGGAGCCACACCCGGTTCGTCCTCTGGTGCGTCAGGCTCAGGCTCGACGGGGTCGAACGCGACTCCGTCACCGACGCCTTCGTCGCCCACCCCGAGCCCGACACCGACCCCGGCTCCGACCACGCCGCCCACCACTCCCCCCACGACACCGCCTACGACCAGTCCTCCGCCCCCGCCGACCACCACTCCCACGACGATGCCCGGCGGGTACGGGTACTGAGCCATATCGGGACGTCGAACATGGCCGACGCATCGATAGTGTGCCGGGCTAGATGACGATCACCGCGCCGGCGCTCGAGTCTCCGGCCCGAACGCACAGCCGGAAGCTCTATCTTCCTGCGCTTCTCGTGGCAGCCACGACGGCGTGGCTCGTCTCGGTCGCAGTCGACACCCTCGGTCGAGCCGGAAGTCTCGGCAAGGTCCTTTCAGCCGGTCGGGCCGAGCTCGTAGCCCCAGCTGTCGTCGTCCTCGTCGCGACTGCGCTCGTCTGCGAGCACATCTGGCCGGCGGAGCGACGACCTCTGTTGTCGAAGGGCCACCTGCACGACGCTCTCTTCCTCGTGCTTCACGTCGTCGCGGTCGTTCCCTTGATGACGCTGCTTGGCGTTGCGTTCGCGGAGCTGCTCGTCGGTCACGCGGGCTGGATGGCGGTCGCGTGGACGGCGGCGTGGCCGACTTGGTCGGTCCTCGCCGTCACGATCATCCTCATGGATGCGGGGAATTGGCTCGCCCACTTCGCAGACCACCGCATCGGCGCGCTGTGGCGATTCCACGCCGTCCACCACTCACAGGAGGAGCTGAGCGTCCTCACCACCTTCCGGGCCCACCCGCTCAGCCACCTTGCAGGGTTCTTCCTCGGCACGGTTCCAGTCGTGGTCCTGATGGGTCACCGCCCGATGGCGCCCGCTGTCATCACCGCCTACGTGTGTCTCGGCACCCTTCCCCACACCAACGTCGACTGGTCCTTCGGAGTGCTGGGAAAGGTCTTCGTGAGCCCCGCCTACCACCGCATCCACCACTCCTACGAGGGGTCGAGGGGGATCAACCTCGGGGTGGTGCTCACGGTTTGGGACGTCGTCGCCAGCCGGGCGTGCATGCCGGTGAAGGGAAGCTCACCCTGTCCGACGGGCCTCCCCGACAGGCCGCTCATGACCGAGCAGGATCCGCGCTCGCGCCGCCACTTGGGACTGCTCGCCGGGCAGCTCGCCGAGCCCTTCGGGCGCCGTTGACGAAGCTCTAGCCGCTCTCGGGCTCGCTCTTCGTCTCGAGGAAGGCCTCGGACTCGGGCACCTCCATGCCTTCGGGCATGAGCCCCAGGGTCACCACGTCGTCGATCAGTTCGGCTGCGCTCTTCGGCCACCACGGCGGCGACACCGACCCCTCGATCCGCGCCGGGTCGACCGGCCGGCGCTCGTTGGAGGACTGGTAGACCGCGAAAGCGAGTTGAAGGGTCTCGAGCGCCTGCGCAGGCGCGAGCTCGGCCTGGGTCCCCGAGATGAGGCCGTCCACGAACCCGGCCGCGGCGCGCTTGAAGCTCACCTCGTAGCGGTCGTCGATGTCCCTGATCACCGTGCGGGTCTTGCCGCTCGTGACCACGAGCGGGGGTAGGTCGTGAAGGCGTCCGGAGAGGCGGGTCACCCAGATGAACCCTGAGGTCCCCTGGATCTCGAAGAACTCGTCTGCCCCGTACCAGTCGCTATCGATGAACATCCCGGGTGCGTGAGACACTTCCATCATCCCGAGCAGGTCGTCGCGCGCGTACTCGAACAGCGCCACCATGGGAGCTTCGAAGAAGAGGCGGCCCTTTCGCACGATGGCCTGCACGCTCGTGACGTCTTCGTCGACGAGCCAAAGCGCCATCGCATACTTGTGCATCACGTCGTCGAATAGATGTCCTCCGGGGCTCCTGGCGTCGAAGCGCCAGATGTAGCCCTCCGGGTTCTGGGTCGCCTGGAACTCCGACTCGGTCTCACCGACCACGGTCTTGATCCTGATTACGGTCGGTGTCCCGATGGCGCCTTCGCCGATCAGCTGCTTCGCTCGCTGAAGGGGTGGGTAGTAGCAGCAGTTCTCGGTCACCCGGAACATGACGTTGGCGTCCGCGCACGCCTTGATCATCCGCCTCGCGTCGTCGACGGAATTGGCGATCGGCTTCTGGCACGACACGTGCTTTCCCGCCTTTGCAGCTGCGACAACGTGCTCGGTGTGCAGGTACGTCGGAGTGAGGACCTCGAGCGCGTCGACCGCGTCGTCGGCGAGCAGGTCTTCGAGCGCCCCGTACACCTTCGGCACCCCCCACTTGGCGGCAAGGCTGTGCGCGTGGTCGAGCCGGGAGTCGCATATAGCCACGACCTCGCAGTTCGGGTGCTCGAGGTAACCGGGGACGTTGAGCTGGCTGACGTTTCCGACCCCGAGGATCGCGATCCGTACCTTGTCCACTCGAGCCCCCTTCTCTACGCGTCGATTCGATACACGCGAGTGCCGGCCATCGTAGACAGGTGATTGCGAGCGCGGCATCGCCTGATCGTCTGGACACCTTCGTCCTTGACAACTGTGACGGCCAGGCAAAGACTGTGGCCGTCCCGACATCACCCACCTCGAGGCCTGACATGAGAAGGCCTATTCTCCTCACAGTGATGGTCGCGAACCTCACGATCGTCGCTCTCGTCGGGACCGCTTGCGGAAGCCCTTCGGGTACGCAAGCTTCTCGTGGCCCGGGAGCTGGGGCTGGGTCAGGCCCCTCGGAAGGATCCTGCAGGTACCTGACTTCGAGCGACTTCTCTGCCATCGGGAAGACCCTTGCCGGCCGGCCGATCTTCAATCACGAGTCCGCTGTTCAAGTTCAAGACTGCTACTACGACCTCGGTGACACGAACGATCTCGTCTATCTCGACTTCTTCGACACGAGCTCGGCCGGTCAGCAGAACTACACGAACTCCACCGACCCCTCTGCCGGAAACGGCACACCAGTGGCAGTCTCCGGCGTTGGCGACAGCGCGTACTGGCTCGTCTCCGGAGACACCCTTTTCGCCCGTAAGGGCTCGGTCGTCTTTCAGCTCAAGGTCCAGGAGAGCGGAAGGACACCCGCCCAGCTACAGGCCGATGCGACCACCCTGGCGGCCAAGGTCGCGGCAAGGATCGGTTGAGCGGTCAGTCGATCTCGACGATCACCTTTCCTACGGCTCCGTCCTCCACGGCACGGTGAGCCTGGCCTGTCTGATCCAGCGAGAAACGATGGAAGGGAAGAGGGCTGAGCGCTCCCTCGGCGAGAGCGGCCGAGACCTCGGACACCGCCACATCGAGCTCGCCCTGCCTCACCATGTAGAGAAGAATGGTGTGCAGCCGTGCGTCGAGGTTCATGAAGGCTCGCACCGGGAGAGACGGATCCTCGTCCGTTGAGGCGTACAGCACGATCACACCGTGCGGAGCGAGCACACGTGAGTCGATAGAGAGGTTGGACGGCGCCACCTCGATCACGCGCTCGACGCCGTCGGGCGCGGCAGCGCGGATGGCCGCTGCGACGTCGCCCTCGGTGTAGTTCACCACAACGTGCGCGCCCGCAGCCTCTGCGAGCTTCGCCTTCTCGGCGCTGCTCACGGTCGTGATGACTCTTGCGCCCGCGCGGCGTGCGAGCTCGATCGCGTAGTGAGCCACCGCGCCGGCGCCGCCGGAGACGAGCACGGTGGAACTCTCGACCGGCCCGTCGCACCCGAGCGCGTATGAGGCCGTGAGCGCCGGCACCCCGAGGCTCGCGCCGAGCTCGAAGCTCGCCGAGTCGGGGAGCCGCACCGCCTGGCGCGAGGGCACGCAGGTCCACTGCGCGGCGGTGCCGTGCTTGCGCCCGCGCTGGGCCAGGAACAGCCACACGCGTTCACCGACACGACCGGTGTCCACGCCCTCCCCGACAGCGTCGATCACACCGGCCCCGTCCTGGTTGGGCACCACGTAGTCGAACTGCATCTGCTTCCCCGGGCCCGCCGAGCGCGTCTTCCAGTCCGTCGGGTTCACCCCCGACACGTGCACCCTCACCCGCACTTCGCCTGGGCCGGGGTCGGGGTCGGGAAGCTCCTTCACCTTGATGACGTCGGCGGGGCCGAGCTCCTCGTATGCGGCGGCTCTCACGTTGTGGTCCTAGGCGGTCGGTGGCGGTCCAAGGTCCCCGGTGGCCCGCTCCTAGCGGGAGGCGAGCGTGAGCAGGAAGCCTTCTGGGTCCTCCCACATGGACACGACCTCGAATCCCGCACCCGAGAGCTCCTTCTCCACCGTCTCGCGTGTGAACTTGGCGCTGATCTCGGTTCGGATCTCCTCGCCGGCGCTGAAGCTCACGGTCATCGCGAGATCTGCGATCTCGACCTCCTGGTCCTCGGTGGACTGAAGGCGCATCTCGATCCACGCCTCCTCCGGATCCCAGACCGCGACGTGGTTGAAGCTCATCGGGTCGAAGGTCGCCCCGAGCTCGTGGTTGAGGACGAGCAGGACGTTGCGGTTGAACGCTGCCGTGAGACCGGCGGTGTCGTCGTAGGCGAGCAGCAGGCGCTCGGCGTCCTTCACGAGATCGGTGCCGACGAGAAGCATGTCGCCGCTCTCCATCGTCGATCCGAGGTCGGAGAGGAACCTTGCCCGCTCTTCGGGAGCGAGGTTCCCGATCGTGCTCCCCAAGAAGGCGACCATCCGCCTCCCGTCCCCGGGGACGCGGTCGACGTGGCGGAGGAAGTCGCCGACCACTGCGTTCACCGTCAGGCCCGGGTACTCGTGCGCGAGCGAGTTGGCCGCCTCCCACAGGGTGCTCTCGCTCACGTCGAGCGGCACGTAGCGTCGCAACGTCCCGCACTCCCGCATGGCCCCCAGGAGCACCCTCGACTTCTCACAGGTGCCCGCTCCGAGCTCGACGAGGGTGCCGGCCGCGGCGATGGTCGCGATGTCGTGGGCGTTCGCCTCGAGCAGCCGTCTCTCCGATCGCGTCAGGTAGTACTCGGGCAGGCGCGTGATCGCGTCGAAGAGCCCGCTGCCGCGGTCGTCGTAGAACCACACCGGCGAGAGCCACTTGTGCTGGCCTCCGAGGCCGTTTCGGACGTCCTCCTCCAACGAGCTTCGCAGGTCGTCGGTCGTCAGATGGACGTCGATCGTCAAGGTGCCGGCCGTCATCGAGATCGGTTCTCCTCTATCGGTAGGGGTTTCGAGAATCAGCAGGAGGGTTACGAATCGTGGGCCAGCCGAAGGCCCGAGAAGGCCCAACGCGCCCCAGGAGGGAAGAAATTCCTGTAGGTGGCTCGCACGTGGCCCTGAGGGGTGACGCAGCACCCGCCGCGCAGCACGTACTGGTTCACCATGAACTTGCCGTTGTACTCGCCGACCGCTCCCGCAGCAGGGTGGAAGCCGGGGTAAGGACCGTACGAGCTCGACGTCCACTGCCAGACGTCGCCGAACATCGAGGAGCCGGCCTCGACCGGCCGCGGGTGAAGCACTGCGAGGTCTAGGTAGGCGCCGCTCGACGGGTCCGAGACCATGGACACCGCCTCCCACTCGGCCTCCGTCGGAAGGCGGCTCCCGGCCCAACGGGCGAAGGCGTCGGCCTCGTAGTAGCTCACGTGGCAGACCGGCTCTGCGGGATCCACGTGCTTGGGGCCTCCGAGGGTGAACGACCACCACCGGTCATCGGTCCACGACCAGTACAGCGGTGCCTCCCACCCCTCTTCGCACACGGCCGCCCAGCCGTCGGAGAGCCATAGCTCGGGGCGCCGGTAACCGGCGTCATCGATGAAGGCCATCCACTCGCCGCAGGTGACAGGTCGCGCTTCTATGGCGTACGGCTCGAGGAAGACGGTGTGGCGCGGCGACTCGTTGTCGAACGCGAAGTCCGCGCTCGAGTGCCCGACCTCCACCATCCCGCCGTCGCTCTCGTAGAGCGAGGCAGGTGGAGCGACGGAGGGCTCGACCGCCTTGAGCGTCGTGTACGCCGGTTGGATGGGATTGCACGAGAGCACGTGCTTGATGTCCATCAGGATCAGCTCCTGGTGCTGCTGCTCGTGGTGCAGTCCCAGCTCGACGAGCGCATCGGTGGGGGCGTCGAGAGCGCCGGCGAGCAGCCGGTCCATCGCCTCGTCCACGTGCGAACGGTAGGCGGCCACCTCCGTCACCCCGGGGCGCGAGACCACGCCGCGCCGGGGGCGGGGGTACCGGTCCCCGACTCCTTCGTAGTAGGAGTTGAACAGGTACTCGTATACCGGGTGAAAGGCGCGGTAACCGGACAGCCCACCGCGCAGTATGAACGTCTCGAAGAACCATGAGACGTGCGCGCGGTGCCACTTCGTGGGGCTCACGTCGGGCATCGACTGAACCGTCTGGTCCTCGGGGGAGAGTGGCTCCGCGAGGGACTCGGTGAGCATGCGCACGAGCCGGTAGCGCTGACCGAGTGTCTCGGGGACTCTCGCACGCGGCATGGAAGGCGCGCTGCGCATGCCGGGCGCTGGTCGACTCGTCATCGTGTCAGCTCCGCGCGCGCCGGATCCCCCGGCAGGGGTGGAAGCTGCAGTTGCCATCACCGTCTCCCGTGGATCTTGGCCGTGCCTGCACTGCGGGCGCGACTGCAACAGAGGGGCAGGGGTGGGTCGTCACCTTCATTACTACCCCGGGCCGGGCAACCTCATGCCCGCCACCCTAAGAGCTAACGGTCCCCGAGGTGCGCGCGGCCGCTGCCCTCGGTGACGCGCCCGGCCTGGGCCGCAAGGCACCCGGCCGACTCCAGAGCGGCAATTGCCTCCGGCACAGATCCGGGTTCGACGACCAGCATCATGCCTATCCCCAGGTTGAACACCCGCTCCATCTCGGACGGGTCCACGTCGCCGAGCCGCTGGACCTCGGAGAAGATCGGCGGCACCTCGATCCCGGATCGATCGACCACCGCGTCGCAGTCCGGGGGCAGCACCCGGGTGAGGTTCTGCAAGAGCCCACCCCCCGTGACGTGGGCGGCCGCGTGGACCTCCGCGACCTTCGCTGCCGTGAGCACGGCCGGGGCATAGATCACAGACGGCCTGAGCAACTCGTCTGCGAGCGAGTGACCCGCGCCCTCGTACGCCGGGTCGTCCAGAGAAAGTCCTGCGCGCTCCAAGAGCACGTGGCGCGCCAACGTGTAGCCGTTCGAGCGCAGCCCGGGGGAGAACAGAGCCACGAGCGCGTCCCCCGCGACCACTCTCTCGGGCCCGAGCATCGATGCGCGGTCGACGGCGCCGACCGCGAAGCCCGCGAGGTCGAACGCACCCGGACCCATCGATCCTGCGTGCTCGGCCATCTCCCCGCCGAGCAGCGCGCACCCCGCCTGCCGGCAACCCTCGGCCACTCCCGAGACGAGAGCCTCCATCTGCTCGGGCACGAGCTTGCCCGTGACCACGTAGTCGAGGAGGAAGAGTGGTTCCGCGCCGACGCAGACGATGTCGTCGACGCACATCGCCACGAGGTCGATCCCGATCGTGTCGTATCTCGCAGCCGCATGCGCTACCGAAGCCTTGGTGCCCACGCCGTCGGTCGAGGAGACGAGCACGGGGTTCTCGTACCTGGTCGGGTCGAAAGAGAAAGCACCGCCGAAGCCGCCTATGCCGCCGAGCACCTCGGGGCGCGACGTCGAGGCGACCGCCACCTTGATGCGCCGCACCGCCTCGTCGCCGGCTGCGATGTCGACACCCGAAGCGGCGTACGTGGCCGGTGCCGGCGGGCGTTGGGCGCCGGCGTCGCTCTCCGACACGGGGTCAGGCCCTAAGCCCTGGCGGGAGCTGCGTGGGCTTCTTTGGCTCGCGTGCGCGAGACGTCGACGGGCACCGGCACGGGGTACTCACCGGTGAGGCACGCCGTGCAGAACCCGGCGCCGGGCGCGTCGATTGCCTGGATGAGGTTCTCGAGGGAGAGGTACGCGAGCGAGTCCACATCGAGGTACTCCTCTAGCTCGGAGATCGAGCTGTTGGCTGCGACGAGCTGCTCACGGTCGGGGATGTCGATCCCGTAGAAGCACGGCCATACCAGAGGCGGAGACGAGATGCGAAGGTGCACCTCCGACGCGCCGGCCTCGCGAAGCATCTTCGCGACCGCCCGCTGTGTGGTGCCGCGCACGATCGAGTCGTCGACGACGACGAGGCGCTTGCCGGCGATGTTCTCGCGAAGGGGGTTGAGCTTCCGGCGCACCCCCGCCATGCGCGCGTCCTGCCCGGGGGTGATGAAGGTGCGGCCGATGTAGCGGTTCTTCACGAGCCCCTGTCCGGCCGGGATCCCACTCGCGCGGGCGAATCCCTCTGCGGCAGGAACTCCGGATTCGGGGACCCCCATCACGAGGTCGGCGTCTACGGGGGCCTGCGCTGCGAGCATCTCCCCCATTCGCCTACGCGCGCCGTGGACCTCGCGCCCGTACAGGCGCGAGTCGGGCCGCGCGAAGTAGACGAACTCGAAGATGCAGAGCTTCGGGTCGACGCGCGCGTCGTCGAAGAGACGCACCGAGCGCACGCCCGAGGAGTCGATGACCACGGCTTCCCCGGGCTCGAGCTCACGCACGAAGGTGGCGCCCACCACGTCGAGAGCGGGAGATTCGGAAGCGAGGACCCACCCCTCTGGGTTGCCCGCACCCTCGGGATGCTGCGTCGGCGCCAGCCACCCGAGGCACAGTGGGCGCAGACCGTTGGGGTCGCGCACGCCGATCACGTGCGTCGCGTCGAGGAGCACGAAGGAGAACGCTCCTTCGACCTTCGGCAGGACCCGCTGCAGCGCCAGCTCGAGCGATCCCTCCCCCCCCTCGGGACAACTCATCGCGAGCAGCTCGGCCACGAGGTCGCTGTCCGAGGCGACGACCCCGGGGAGCATCCCTGCTTCGGCGGCGAGAGCAGCCGTGTTGGTCAGGTTGCCGTTGTGGCCGAGGGCGAACCCGGCACCGCCGACCGAGCGGTACACGGGCTGGGCGTTGCGCCAGTTGGAGTCTCCGGTCGTGGAGTAGCGCGTGTGTCCCATCGCGAGATCACCCGGAAGGCACAAGAGCGTGCGCTCGTCGAACACGGTCGTGACGAGGCCCATCTCTTTCACGACGGTTATCGCGTCACCGTCGCTCACGGCCATGCCGGCGGACTCCTGGCCCCTGTGCTGGAGGGCGAAGAGGCCATCGAAGGTGAGCTGAGCCACGCCCCGGCCCGGGGCGTAGACGCCGAAGACGCCGCAGGACTCCCTCAAAGGGAACTCATTAATTCGCTGCCCTCGTAGCGCTCCGATCCGCGAAGCGCATCCCTCTCGCCGCGCAGACGAGCCTATCGGGCCTCCACCCCGCCGAGGCCAACCCGGCGACGCCAACCCGGCGACGCCAACCCGGCGAGGCCAACCCGGCGAGGCCGGCAAACCCGGGCCCTGCCCAGGGCCGCCGAGCCACACGCACCGATAGCCTGCGGGTCCGGTGATCGATCTGCACACCCACTCGAAGGTCTCGGACGGATCCGAGGCGCCCGAGAGGATCCCGGAGATGGCGGCGGCGGCCGGGTGCTCGGCGGTCGCTCTCACCGATCACGACAGCCTCGAGGGTCTCGAACGCGCACGCCGGGCTGCCGAGCGCGTCGGTATCCGGTTGGTCGCAGGCTGTGAGGTGTCCTGCGTGAAGCCGGCTCCGCCTTCAGGGAGCGCGCCGCTCAGCGGATCGGTCCACGTCCTCGTGTATTTCGTCGAGGACGAGGACAGCCCGCTCAGAACCGAGCTCACCGCGCTTCGCAACGACCGCGCCGAGCGCAACCGAAAGCTCGTGGAAAGGCTCGCCGACCTCGGCATCTCGATCGACTACGAAGCGATGGTCGAAGAGGCCGGAAGCGAGAAGGGGCTCGGACGACCCCACTTCGCGAGGGCCCTCGTGCGTGCGGGAGCAGCCGAGGACGTCCAGGACGCCTTCGACCGCTACCTCGCAGACGGGAGGGCCGCCTACGTCCCGAAGGCGAGGATCACCGCGCAGCACGTGGCGGAGCTCGCCAGGGCCTCGGGCGGGGTCGCTGTCCTCGCTCATCCGCTAAGCCTCGGCCTCGAACCTCGGCCGCTCGAGCAGATCGTCTCCGAGCTGGCGGAGGCCGGCCTCGGCGGGATCGAGGCGATCTACGGGCGATACTCGCCTGACGAGCGAAAGCAGCTCACCGCGATCGCCCGGCGCACGGGCCTCGTCGCGACGGGAGGATCGGACTACCACGGGAGCTTCAAGCCCGACCTCGAGGTCGGCACCGGGACGGGGGACCTGAAGGTGCCCGACGAGGTCCTCGAGCACCTCGAGGCCCGTCGGCCCTGAACCGAGCGAACCTCTAGGCGGACTCGCCGAGAGCCGAGGGCAGAGCGTCGCGCCAGGCCTCTGCGACCTGACCGACCGAGAGGTCCACGAGACCTTCGACCACGAGGCGGGCCCCACCTGTCTCTCCTATGACGGCTGCCTGCACGCCGATCTCCTCTGCGCGAGCGCGCACCTCGTCGGGGCGCTTGCTGCAGACGACGACGCGTCCCGGCGACTCGCTGAACAACTCGCCGTGCCCGTTCACCCCCGCCACCTCGCATCCCACCCCCGAGGAGAGCACGCACTCGGCGAGTGCGACCCCGAGACCCCCGGCCGACACGTCGTGGACGGCGTCGACGAGCCCGCCGGCGCGCACGAGCTGCGCGACCAGGGCGAGCAGAGCGCCTTGCAGGCCGAGGTCGATGCCCGGCAGCCGGCCGCCGAGATGGGAACGCAGCTCGACCGCCCAGCGCGAACCGCCGAGGGCGGACGACGCCTCACCCAGGAGCAGCAGCGAAGCCTCCTCTGCGAGGCCGGCCCCAGGCGGGGGACGCTCGAGGCTCTCGATCACCCCCAACGTGGCCACGACCGGCGTCGGGTCGATGTCGGACCCGGCGCTCTCGTTGTAGAGGCTCACGTTGCCGCCGATCACCGGGATGCGAAGGGCTACGCACGCCTCGGACATCCCGTCGATCGACTCCGAGAGCTGCCACATGACCTCGGGGTGCTCGGGGTTCCCGAAGTTCAGGCAATTGACGAGCGCGACGGGTCTCGCACCGGCGCACGCGACGTTGAGCGCGGACTCTGCGACCGTCAGGGTCGTGCCCAGTCGCGGGTCGAGCGCGCACCAGCGCGGGTTCGAGTCGGTCGAGATCGCCAGTGCCCGCTCGCTCGGTGGTATCCCCGGACCCGCCAGCCGGAGCACGGTCGCGTCGCCACCGGGTCCGGCGACGGTGTTCAGGAACAGCTGGTGGTCGTACTGGCTGTAGACCCACGAGGTGTCGGCGAGCATCGCGAGCACGTCCGCCCCGCAGTCAGCGGGTGCCTCCAGGGCGGCCGGGTCCTGCGCCGCCAGCTCGTCCATGCGGTCGGGCCGGGCCATCGGACGGTCGTAGACGGGGGCGTCCTCGGAGAGAGATGCGGCGGGCACGTCTGCGAGCACGTCCCCCGTGGAGGAGTCCACTATCCGAAGCCGCCCTTCTTTGCCGACCTCGCCGGTGGTCGCAGGATCGGTGAAGGTGCCAGCGCCCTGCGCCGGCACGTCGGAAGCCTCCGGAGCGGTCACCGTGCCCACCACTCGGGCGCGCACCTCCCAGCGCATGCAGACCTCTTCGAGCGCGCCGAGATCCTGCGGGGTGACGATGGCGAGCATCCTCTCCTGGCTCTCCGAGGTCATCACCTCGAACGCCTCCATGGCGGGCTCTCGCAGCGCGACGCTTCGTACGTCCACGTCCATGCCCATCCCGCCACGAGCGGCGGTCTCGGAGGTCGCGCACGTGAGGCCTCCGCCGCCTAGGTCCTGGATGCCGACCACGAGCCCCCGGTCGAGCAGCTCGAGGCACGCCTCTATTAGGCGCTTCTCCTCGAACGGGTCCCCGACCTGCACGCTCGGTCGTTTTGCTGCGTCGACGTCGTGCTCGGAGAAACCTGCGGACGCGAGCACGCTCACCCCACCGATGCCGTCTCGTCCGGTCGTCGCTCCGAGCAGCACGGCGAGGTTCCCTTCGCCGCTCGCCCGCGCGAGCACCAAGCGCTCTTTGGGCATGAGGCCCAGGCACATGACGTTCACGAGCGGATTGCGGCTGTAGCAGGGCGCGAATGTGAGCTCGCCTCCCACGGTGGGGACACCCACCGCGTTGCCGTAGCCCGAGATGCCCGACACCACCCCTTCGAAGATCCAGCGGTTTCGCGCGTCGTCGAGCGGCCCGAAGAAAAGTGGGTCCATGAGTGCGATGGGGCGAGCTCCCATGGTGAAGATGTCGCGCAGGATCCCCCCGACACCGGTAGCCGCCCCCTGGTAGGGCTCGACCGCAGACGGGTGGTTGTGGCTCTCGATGCGGATGGCCGCCGCTATTCCGTCACCGACGTCCACCACTCCGGCGTTCTCCCCGGGGCCGACGAGCACGCCCTCGCCCTCGGTCGGCAGGCGCCGCAGGTGAAGGCGAGACGACTTGTAGGAGCAATGCTCGCTCCACATCACGGCGTACATGGCAAGCTCGAGATGGTTGGGCCGGCGTCCGAGGATCCGCTCGATCTTCTCGGCTTCGTCGTCGGTCAGGCCGAGGGCGCGGTGGATCGACTCTTCGGCCACGTCCATCGGTCGTCACCGTACCCGCCCCGGCGCCCGGCCCCGTCGACACTTGCACGGAGCGAACCGGACTCGAGCACGAGGCAAATGACCAGGAGGGAATTCACAAAAAGGGCCCGACTGTATTCCCTTGCATGGACTGGGCTGTCGGTTTGCAAATAGAGCGCGAGGTAGTGCAACAATGGCTCTCGTGCCGACTGGCAGAACTAGCAGCACGAGATCCACCAGAGGCGGAAGCGCCGGTGCAAAGTCCGCCGGCAAGACCGCGTCGGCATCCCGATCTGCCGGCGCGCGCACCTCTGCCGCCAAGGCGAGGAAGCGCACCGGCATGTCCACCGAGCACAAGGCCGCCTTGGCGTCGGGGCGGGCAGAGGGCCGGGCGGTCCGGAGCTATCTGGAGGCAGTGGAGCGGCACCGCCCGCGCCGTGGCAGGCGTCGCACTCCTGACTCGATATCGCGCCGGCTGTCCGCGATCGAAGATCAGCTCGCCTCTGCCGACGTTTTGTCGCGGCTGCACTTGCTGAAGGAGAAGGGTGACCTCGAGGCAGAGCTGGACCGGGTGCGAGCCGGGGACGACCTGGGCGCTCTGGAGCGGGAATTCGTGAAGGTGGCGAGGTCCTACGGTCAACGCAAAGGCATCACCTACAGCGTCTGGCGCGCTGCGGGGGTGAGCCCTGTGGTGCTCCAGCGAGCGGGAGTGATCCGGGGCGGGAGTCGCGGCCGCCGCTGAGGCTCAGACCGGAAGCGAGGCGCGCCTGTCCGCTGCGACGAGAAGCGACTCGAGCAGTCCGACTCCGTCGAGCGCTCCTGTGAGCGCATCGCACGCTCGTTCGGGGTGGGGCATGAGTCCGACCACGTTTCCTTCGGGATTGCAGACGCCGGCGATGTCGTCGACGGACCCGTTCGGGTTGCTCGCGTAACGCATCACGACGCAGTCCTCGGCCCGAAGCCTCTCGAGAGTGGCGGCGTCACAGGTGTAATTGCCCTCGAAGTGATTGACGGGAAGCCGGAGCTTCTCACCTTCGACTAGCGACCCTGTCAGGACGCTCCGCGTCGTGCAGATTCGGACTTCCACGTCGGTGCACAAGAAGCGAAGTCCACGGTTCTTTTGAAGGGCTCCGGGCAGGAGCCCGGCCTCGGTCAGCACCTGGAAGCCGTTGCAGATCCCGACCACGGGACCGCCGCTTGCTGCGAACCGGGCGAGCGCCTCCACGGCCTTGGAGAACCGGGCGATCGCGCCTGGGCGCAGGTAGTCGCCGTGGGCGAATCCGCCGGGCAGCACCACAGCGTCTAGATGGTCGAGCGAGCTCTCGCCGTGCCATACGAGCTCGACACTCGCGCCCGGCACCGGGACCGACGACGCCACGGTCTCGATCGCCTTCACCACGTCGTGCTCGCAGTTGGTCCCCGGGAACACGACGACGCCGACGCGCGTGCTCACGTTACGCGCACCTCCGCCTCCTCGATCACCGGATTGGCGAGAAGCCGGTCCGTCATCGCCTGGGACAGCTCGCGCGCGGTCTTTTCGTCGGGGGCCTCGAGCGCGAAGCGAAACGACTTCCCGACACGTACGTCGGAGACGCCTTCGAACCCCAGAGCCGGGAGCGCCCTCTCGATGGTCGCACCTTCGGGATCGGAGATCCCCTGCCTGAGCCGGACCTCCACCAGCGCCTCGAACCTCACGAGCGCCTCACGCCTTCGAACCGTACCAGTCGGCGATCTTTCTGCCGCTCATCCGCTCGTACGCGGTGATGTACCGCTCGGAGGTCTCCGCGACGACTTCTGGGGGGAGGCTCGGAGGTGGCGGGGTCTTGTCCCAGCCGGTCTCCTCGAGCCAGTCCCGCAGCGGCTGCTTGTCGAACGCGGGCGGGTTCGTGCCCGGCTCCCATTCGCCGGCTGGCCAGAAGCGCGACGAGTCGGGAGTGAGCACCTCGTCGCAGAGCGCGAGCTTCCCGTCGATGATGCCGAGCTCGAACTTCGTGTCGGCGACGAGCAGACCTTGGCGCTCGCCCGCCTCTGCGGCACGACGGTAAGCCTCGACGCACAGGTCGCGCGCCGCCTCGGCCATCTCCTTTCCGACGAGGTCCACCGCTTCGCTGAAGTCGATGTTCCTGTCGTGTCCCTCGACCTCCTTCGTCGAGGGGGTGAAGAGCGGCTCCGGCAGCTTCTCGGCCTGCTTCATCCCGGGCGGAAGGGCCGTGCCGTGCAGCGTGCCCGACTCCTTGTACTCCTTCCAACCCGAGCCGGCGAGATAGCCACGCACGATGCACTCGAGCGGGAGCATCTGCGCGCGGCGCACGAGAAGGGCGCGTCCTGCCAGGGCCGACATCCCCGCATCGCCGCCGATCTCGCCGGCAGACGGTGGGAAGTCCGCGGGGTCCGCCGAGACCAGGTGACTCGGGGCCAGGTCCTCGAGCTCACCTAGCCAGTGGACGGTCATGGCGGTGAGGACCCTTCCCTTCTCGGGGATCGGCTCTGCCATCACGACGTCGAAGGCCGATATGCGGTCCGAGGCCACCATCACCATGAGGTCGTCGCCGGCGTCGTAGAGCTCGCGCACCTTGCCCGAATGAAGAAGCGTCATCGTCATCTGTCTTCCATTCCTTCCACGTGCTCGATGGCGTCGAGGAACCTGTGCACGTTCGAAAGCGAGCGTCCCAGGTCGAACGCCGTGTCCAGAGACCGCGCGTCGAGGGTGACCTCTCCGTCGTCCTCGAGCACCGAGCGCAGGTGCCGGTCTTCTTCGATCGCACGCCGGGCGTCACGCTGGACGATCCTGTACGCGGCGTCGCGCTCCATGCCGCCGGCGACGAGCGCGAGGAGCACCGCCTGACTGAAGACGAGACCGCGAGATCCCTCCTCGAGGTTGCGGCGCATGCGATCGGAGTGGACGACCAGACCGTCCACCAACGAGGAGCAGCGGCGGAGCACGTAGTGCGTCAGGAGGCACGTGTCCGGAAGGGCCACCCGCTCGACCGAGCTGTGCGAGATGTCGCGCTCGTGCCAGAGTGCCACGTCCTCGAGGCCGGCCCCGAGGTATCCGCGAAGCAGGCGGGCGAGACCGCACAGCCGCTCGGAGAGGACCGGGTTCCGCTTGTGCGGCATCGCCGAGGACCCTTTCTGGCCGGGTGCGAAGGGCTCTTCGACCTCCCCGACCTCCGTGCGAGCCAGCAGCC
>Ga0116216_10000380_pt1 | contig 37315 bp, 27 predicted proteins | sample Sb_taG_11_FD_89696 | JGI IMG/M metagenome (GOLD analysis project Ga0116216, IMG submission 89696) | Peat soil microbial communities from Weissenstadt, Germany - Sb_50d_3_AS metaG | ecosystem: Environmental > Terrestrial > Soil > Wetlands > Peat | place: Germany: Weissenstadt | collected 2010-09-21
ATTGTCACCATAGATGTAGTTGTACCAGCCGATGATCGAGGCATCGACGAAGCGCTGCACCAGATCGGGCTTCTTCTCGACGAGTTCGCGCCGCGTCTCGATCAGCGTCGAATAGGCGGAGAAGCCTTCATCCGCGAGCAGGAAGATTTTGGGCTTGAACTTGCCCTGCTTCTCGACGGCAAAAGGCTCCGAGGTCACATAGCCCTGCATCGCGCTGTTCTTGTCGGCGAGGAAAGGCTGCGGATTGAAGGTGTATGGCTTGACCTTATCGTCCTTGAAACCGAAATCGGCCTTGAGCCACTGGAAGTAAGTCGCCATCCCCTCCGGCGAGACAAACAGCGTCAGCTTTTTCAGGTCTTCGAGCTTGTCGCTGCCCTGATCGGGATGCGCGAGCAGCACCTGCGGGTCCTTCTGGAACATGGCGGCGACCTCGATTGTCGGCACGTTGTGCTCGACCGCGTCGAAGCCCTGCAGCGTGTTGGCGCTCATATAGAAGTCGATCTTGTCGACCAGCAGCAGCATCCGGTTGTTGGCGTTCGGTCCGCCCGGCAGGATGGTGACGTCGAGGCCGTATTTGCGGTAGGTGCCATCGGCGAGCGCCTGATAAAAGCCGCATGCTCGGCCTCGGCCACCCAGTTGGTGCCGAAAGTGACCTTGTCGAGCGCCTGCGCGCCGGCCGGCCAAGCCGGCGCGGCGGCGAAAGCGGCCAGCCCAGCAAGCACCGTGCGAACGATCCTCGCGAAGATCATTGCTTGCTCCTTCTCACCCATGTCGCAACAATAGGCATGATCCTGAAAAGTGGCTACCGGTTTTCGCCTAAGATCATGCTCAACAAAGGCCAGGGACCGGCACCGTTGGCGAGTGAGCACCGATGAACCTGCCCAAGCGCGACTGGATGGAGATGACCTGGCAGGACATTGCCGGCGCCGGCGCCGCGGCGGCGCGCTGGATTGCGGTGCTGCCGCTCGCGGCGGTCGAGCAGCACGGACCGCATCTGCCGCTCGGCGTCGATACCTTTATCGCCGAAGCTTATTTGGCGCGGGTGGGCAAAATCCTGCCCGCGGAGCTTCCGGTCACGTTCCTGCCGGTGCAGCGGGTCGGCGTTTCCATCGAGCACCGTGCCTATCCGGGTACGCTCACTCTATCGGCGGCGACCGCGATCGCCGCCTGGACCGAGCTCGGCGAAAGCCTGGCGCGGGCCGGCTTACGCAAGCTCGTTTTCGTCACCAGCCACGGCGGCAATGTCGCGGCCATGGAATTGGTGGCGCGCGAATTGCGCGTGCGCCACCGAATGCTCGCCGTGACCGTCGCCTGGCATCGCTTCGGCTATCCGGACGGCACATTCTCAAGCGAAGAAAAGAAACACGGCATTCATGGCGGCGACATCGAGACATCGCTGATGCTCGCGGCGATGCCGCAGGCCGTAGACGCGGGGAAGTCGGCCAATGCGACGCCGGCGACCGTGGCGATGGCGCGCGAGTTCGAATGGCTCGGCGCTTCGCGGCCGGCCGGATTTGCCTGGATGACGCAGGACCTCAACTCAACCGGCGCGATCGGCGATGCGACACAGGCGAGCGCGGCCAAGGGCGCGGCGGCGCTTGCGTATGGCGCGAAGGCCTTCGTCGAGTTGCTCGGCGAAATCGACCGCTTCGATCTGGCGCGGCTGCATGAAGGACCGCCGCTTGATATCTAAATCGTCATTCCGGGGCGGAAAGCGCGAACCCGGAATGACGCCCTACGCCGCGATCCTCACATACTCGAAATCGCCCGGCTTGTTGTCGATGCCGATGCGCGGCGGCGCGATCCAGTCGGCGAATTTGCCCGGTTCCGACACCGGCTGCATCAGGCTGACGATGAAATCGCCGTCGTCCTTCGACGGCAGCCATTTGCCGATGTCGCGATTCCACGTTCCTTCATCGACGATCACGCCGGCGGGCGTGATCTTAACGTCCTTGAACTCGCCGATTTGCCGATGGAAGCCGACATGCGGCAGTTCAAGCTTGAAATTCACGCCGGTCCTGCCGATGACCTTGTTCCAGCGGTCGAGGCCGCGCTGGCAGTCGGCGGTGTAGTCGTCGCGCAGCCGCATGTTGACCGCGGTGAGCGCCGGCTCGTCGACGCGTTTGATCTCGCCGTCGACCAGCTTGAGCACCGGATAGATCGAATGCTCGAGCCGGTGATCGTCCTCGATCTTGGTCTCCTGGAAGCGGCCCTTGAGGCTCGCATTGAACGCATTGGCCGCGTTGGTCGAGACCTCCGAGCCGAACAGATCGAGCGAGAGCGAATAGTGCAGATTGAGCTTTTTCTGGATCGTCGGCAGGTCGATCACGCCGAGCTTGCGCACCCGCTCGATGTCGTAGGGATCCTCGATGCCGGCCGCCTTCATCGCCTCGCAGGTGCGCTGGATGGTGCGGCCGACGCCGGTCTCGCCGACGAACATATGATGCGCCTCCTCCGTCAGCATGAACCGGCAGGTGCGCGACAGCGGGTCGAAGCCGGATTGCGCCAGGCTCTCGAGCTGCATCTTGCCGTCACGATCGGTGAAGAAGGTGAACATGTAGAACGACAGCCAATCCGGCGTCGCCTCGTTGATGGCGCCGAGCATGCGCGGCTTGTCGGCGCTGCCGGAGCGGCGCTGCAACAGCTCTGCGGCCTCCTCGCGGCCGTCGCGGCCGAAGTATTTTTGCAGGATGTAGACCATTGCCCAGAGGTGGCGGCCTTCCTCGACATTGACCTGGAAGACATTGCGCAGGTCGTAGAGCGAGGGCGCGGTTTTGCCGAGATGGCGCTGCTGCTCGACCGAGGCCGGCTCGGTATCGCCCTGGATGACGACCAGGCGGCGCAGCATGGCGCGATATTCGCCGGGCACGTCCTGCCAGGCGGGCTCGCCGTAATGGTGGCCGAACGGAATCTTGCGGTCCTCTTCCTTCGGCGCCAGCAGGATGCCCCAGCGGTATTCCGGCATCTTCACATAGTCGAACTTCGCCCAGCCCTTGGGATCGACCGACACGGCGGTGCGCAGATAGACCAGCGCCTGCTGGAAACCCTCCGGGCCCATTTCCATCCACCAGTCGATGTAGCCCGGATGCCAGCTTTCGAGCGCGCGCAGCACCTGCCGGTCTTCGGCGAGATTGACGTTGTTCGGGATTTTGGTCGTGTAGTCGATGCTCTCGATATTCATGGCAGGCTCCTGATCGGACTCACACGCGACGCGTGTCGAATACCGGCTGCTGGCCGGTGCCGTAGCGCTTGAGCGCCCCTTCTTCGCCGACCGCGTTGGGGCGCTGAAAAATCCAGTTCTGCCAGGCGGTCAGGCGGGCGAAGATTTTCGATTCCATGGTTTCCGGCCCGGCGAAGCGTAGATTGGCTTCGAGGCCGGTGAGGCTGTCGGGCGAAAAGCTCGCGCGCTCTTCGAGAAAAACCCGTACCTCGTCGTCCCAATCGATGTCGTCAGGCGCGAAGGTGACGAGACCGAGTTTTTCCGCGCGCTCGGCATCGAGCATTTTTCCGCGCTCGGACTTTGCCGCTTCGAGATCGGCCGGATTGGCGAGGAAGCGGCTGCCGAGCCGGGTCAGGCCGTTCGACATCGGATAGGCGCCGAAATTGGCCGCGGTCAACGCGATCGCCGCCGGCGGTTTGTTGTCGCCCTCGCGCCGGCCGAGAAACATGTACGAGCGATCGCTGGCAAAGGGCAGTTCCGCCAGCGTGCCGGCAAAGCACGAGCCCGGCTCGATCAGCGTCACCAGCGAGCGCGACGTCAGATCGACGCGCTTGAGCACCCGCTTCCATAGATGGCGGATTTCGCGGGCCAGCCAATGATCCTTGTTGGCGTCGAGGAATTCCTCGTAGGCGACCATCTCAGCCGGATCGCCCGACGATTTGAACACGATTGCCGCGACATCGAATTCGTTCAGCCGGATATGCAGGATCGCGTCGTCGAGTTCGCGCGCAAGCTTGAGCGGCCAGAATTCGGCGCCGAGCGCCATCATGGCGTCGGCCGATGCCGGCGGCGGCGACGAAGGCCCGCGCAGCATGACGGTGGCGATACGCCCGACGCGATCGAATTCGACCGAGAGCGAGCCGTAATCGACGCCATTGTCGGTGAAGCTGCGCGCCAGCGGCGTCAGCGCGACGCCCGGTCCTGCCGCGCCGCGGCGGGATTTGGCGGCGAATTCGCGGGCGCGCGCGGCGACCGTCTCCTCGAATTTCGATCCCGGCACCACTTCATCGACCAGCCGCCATTCGAGTGCGCGTTTTCCCTTCACCCCCTCCTCGGTGGTGCAGAAAAAATCGGCGTGGTCGCGGCGCACCTTACGCTTGTCGGCGACGCGGGTCAGTCCGCCGGTGCCGGGCAATACCGCAAGCAGCGGTAATTCCGGCAGCGCCACCGCCGACGAGCCGTCGTCCACAAGCATGATGTAATCGGCGGCAAGCGCGAGTTCATAGCCGCCGCCAGCGGCGGTGCCATTGATCGCGCAGATGGTTTGCAGCCCGGAATGCTCGCTCAGATCCTCGATGCCGTTGCGCGTCTCGTTGGTGAATTTGCAGAAATTGACTTTGTGGGCGTGACTCGCGCCGGCCAGCATGCGGATATTGGCGCCGGCGCAGAACACCCGCGGCTTGCCCGAGCGCAGCACCACGACGCGAACCTGCGGATGCTCGAAGCGCAGCCGCTCGACCGCGTCGGCGAGTTCGATGTCGACGCCGAGGTCGTAGGAGTTGAGCTTGAGCTCGTAGCCTTCGAACAGCGCGCCCTTCTCGTCCACGTCCATGAACAGCGTGGCGACGTCGCCGTCGATCGCGAGCTTCCAGTGGCGGTAACGCGCCGGCGCGGTCTGGAAATCGATCCGGGTCTGACCGTCGGCCAGCGGACGTTCGGCCGGATGCTGCGCGGACGCCATCACGCCGCTCCGCGAAGTGTGTTATAATGCATGGGCTCCTCCCCGCTAATCTGCATTATAATGCATCAAGCCGCAACCCCGGAATCGACGCTTCCTTCCGCCTCGTGGTGATCGCGCAACAGCCGATTGATGAAGCCGGCGGCGGCCGTCAGCGTCGCCTCGGGGGCGTCGCGCTGCGGGAAGTGGCCGACGCCGGGCAGAATCACCGTCTCGACCGGGCAGTAACACGCGTCCACCGCGGCCTCGACTTGCTTCAGCGTGCCGTATTCGTCGTGGGCGCCCTGCACGATAAGGATCGGCACGCGGATATAGCCGAGCGCCTCGGTGATATCCCACTTCTGGAAGTCCGGATTGAGCCAAGGCTCGACCCAAGAAAGAAAGGCACCGTCCACGTCGCCGTGCCAGCGCTTGAGCCTGTCACGCAGGCCGCCGGCCGCGAATTCCTCGCGCGTGCGGCGGATAGCGGCCAATCCCATCGGCTCGGTGAAGAAATGCGGCGCCAAGAGCACGAGGCCGCGCACCCCGTGATCCTGGACGCTGCCCGCGTAGATGGTCGCGATCGAGGCGCCGTCGCTGTGGCCGAACAGAATGCCGCGCTGGAAGCCGATCGCCGCGAGCGCGCGAGGCAACACCTCAAGCGCCTCCTCGTCCATGAAATTGACCGCCCGTGGCAGCATTGCCGGACTCGATCTGCCGTAGCCGGCGCGCGAATAGACGAAAACGCCGGCGCCGGTCGCCGACGCAAGCTCTTCCGGGAACGCGCGCCACAGGCCGACGGAGCCGAGACCCTCGTGCAACATGACGATGGTCGGCGCCGCCTCCGGCCGCGGCCCGATCATGCGATATTCGAGCCGGTGCGGCGGCAGATCGAGAAAGCCCTCGTCGGCGAGCGTCACGGCTGCCGCTCTCCGATCAAGGGCGTGACAACGGCCAGCAGCTCGGCGAAGCTTTGCTCGACGGAATCGCCCGAAGTGTCGACCTCGGCCTCGGCGCGGGCATAATCGGCGCGGCGCGCTTCAAGGATCGCGACGAGATCGGCCATGGCGGCGCGGTTCTGCGCCATCGGGCGAAAATCGCCCTGCGCCATGACGCGGCTCATATGCTCTTCCGGCCGCGCCTTGATCCATATCGTGTGGGCGTGGCGGAGCAGTAGCGCGTAAGTCTCCGGGTTGGAGACGATGCCGCCGGCGGTGGTGATGACGGCCGCCTCGTGTTCGGCGATCAGCCGCTCCAGCGCGCTGCGCTCGTGACGGCGGAACGTCGCGGTGCCGGCCATCTCGATAAGATCGGGGACGCTGGCGCCGTAATCCTCCTCGACGCGGCGGTCGAGCTCGATGAACGGCCAGCCGAGATGTTGCGCCAGCATGCGCCCGAGCGTGGACTTGCCGGCGCCGCGCAAGCCGACGAGCGCGATGCGCCGCGCCCGGTCGGCGCCGGCGCGCGCCGTGACGCGCGCCGCGATGTCCCTGGTGAGCGCCGGCAGCTCGCCCGCCGGCAGCTGCGCCAGGAGATCGAGGATGGCGCCAAGCTCGGCGGTGCGCGCGCCGGTTTCGGGCAAGAGCGCCGAAGCGGGAAGGTCGAGCGCGTGCGCGATGGCGCGCAGCACGCTCACCGAGGGATTGCCGGTGCCGCTCTCGATTTGCGCCAGATAGCGTTCCGACGTTTCGGAAGCTTGCGCCAGTTGCCGGCGCGTCATGCCGCGCTTGGCGCGGTTACGCCTCACCTCGCGGCCGATGGCGGCGAGGAACGCAGCCGCATGAGCCAGCCCGCTCGGCGCGGCGGCTTCAGGCTTTGGCGGTTGCTTGGTTTTCGCAGTCGGTTCAGCCACGGATCATCCGCGGAATGCATTATAATTCATGCTCTATAATGCACGACGAACGGACATTGGCAAGAACGGCCGGCCTATTCGAACATCTTTCGCCAGCCGCCGTTCGGCGCTTCCGCGCGCGGCTCGATCTCCTCGATCGGCTCGGCTTCGGGGCCGGGATCGTCGGGCACATGAATCAGCGGGATCACCGCTTCCGGCTTCGGCTGGTCGGCCGCGGCGCGGCGGCGCGAGGGCGGCACGGCTTCGGCCTCGACCGCAGCCGGCGTCGGCGTTGTCGGCTCAGCCTTCGGCGCGCTCGCGGCGAGCGCCGCCGGTGCGGATGGCTCCGACTCGATCGCCGGCGCGGCAATGCCGGCCAGCGGCACGCGCCACTGGAAGGCATCGAGCCGGCCCGCCGGCGAAACCGGCAGCCAGCGATCGGACACAAGGCCGTCGGCGGTCCAGGTCGGATCGGCCGCGGCATGGACCGCACGCGCGATCCATTCCCGCGCGCGGCCTTCGTCGTTACGCTCGGCCCGCTCCAGATCGGCCATCAGCAGCGCGACGCGTTTGGTCGGCGCCGCCAGATAAGAGGCGAGCGCGGCGCGCGCTTTGCCGAATTCCTGCGCATCGAGCGCGGCACGCGCCAAAGCGAGCGCGCTTTCGATGTGATCGGGCACTTTCTTCGCCAACGCTTCGACGCGCTTTAATCGGTCGCGCGCCGCGTCGCCGAAGCGGAGATCGGAAAAAACCTGGGCGAGATCGGGATGCGGATGGGCCTGCCAGGCTTTGTTGATCAGCCGCGCCGCTTTGCGCAATTCGCCGCCCTCGGCGAGCATGCGGCCGGCGAGCGCCGCGGCCGGCACCAGATCGGGCGCGAGCTTGGCTGCTTCCAGCGCGCAGGCCTTGGCATTGTCGCGATCGGTCTCTTCAAGCGCCTGGGCGCGGGCCGTCAGCATCACCGCGCGCTGGCGGCGATAGTTTTCCGCATCGAGCGTCCGCTTGTTGCCTTCGAGCAGCGCCAGCGCGCCGGCCCAATCGCCGGTGAAGCAGCGGAATTCGAGCACCGCTTTGCCGGCCCAGCCGAGCGAAGGATTTTCCCGCGCCGCCTCCTCGGCGAAAGCATGCGCACCAGCGTGATCACCGCGCCGCCGCGCTTCGACGAACAGGCCGTGCAACCCGAGCGCTTTGGTGTCGGCGCGGCTCGCCATAGCGCGGAACGCCCCGTCGGCGGCATCGCGGTCGCCGGCAAGTTGCGCGTGCTGGGCGCTAAGCAGCAGCGCAAGCGGCTCGGCCGGCGCCATGCGTTTGGCGTCGGCGGCGTGCTCGCGCGCGGCGCCAAGGTCACCGGCGCCGACGGCGATTAGGCCGCGCGAGATCGCCTCATAGGCGCGCTCGCCGCGGCGGCGGCGCAGATGACGGCGCAGCAGAAAGGGCGAACGCAGGATGGCGCGGAGAAGGCTGAAAAGCAGCGCCAGAACCAGCATCGCCATTACGACCGCCGCGCCCAGCACCATGGTCGAGGTTTCGATGCGCCAGCCCTGCCACGTGACCACCACCTCGCCCGGCCGGTCGGCAAGCCAGGCGACGCCGAGCGCCAGCGCGCCGATCAGGATGAGGAAGGAAATAATGCGGATCATTGCGTGGCCGGCTTGGCGAGGGCGGCCAGCGCATCGGCGGCGATGCGCCGGCTCGCCGCAATCGCCGCTTCCCGTGCTTGCGCTTTCTTGACCCAGGCCGCGGCGAGCATGCGCTCAGTCTCAGGCAGGCGGGCGATGTCGGCAAGCGCTCCGGAAATATCGCCACGCGCGGCATCGCCATTGGTGCGCGCGATTACCGATGTCGGATCGTCGCCCGTCGGCGCCGGTGCCGCCGCGGCGTCAATCGGAGTGATACGAACGAGCCGCTGTGCATGCGCCTCGAGCCGTCCCAGCAACGAGCCGCCGCCCGGCTCGGATTCGGCTGCACGCTGCAACGCCGGCACGAGCGCGGCCAGTTCGCGCGCCAGCGCTGCTGCGCTCGGGATACCGTCGGCGGCGAAGGGTTCGAGCGCGGCGGTCGCGCTTGCATCTGCGCCGAACGACTTCGCCGCCGCGAGCTCGGCCTCATAGGGAGCGCCGCGTTCCACCGCGGCCCGTAAAGCCTCGGCGGCGACGGTCGCGCGCACGGCTGCGTCATTGTCGCTCGCGGGGCGCTGCGCGATCTCCGTGGTCAGCGATTTGACCGCGCTTTCGAGCGCGGCGACGCGTGCCGTGAGCGCGTCGATGTCGGTGCGCGAGGCGCCGGCCTGGGCGGCATTCTTTGCGTCTTCCGCCGCGGCCTCCGCGGCTTTGCCCTGCGCCTGGGCGCTCTGCGACGACGCCGCGACGTCATCGACACGGCGCGTCAGTGCGGCGAGCGAATCGCCGAGCAACTTCGCTGCCGCGTCGGCCGCGGCGATGCGGGCGGCGAGGGTTTCATCGGAGCGCGGCGCTTGCAGCGTCTGCTGGATTTTTTCCAGCCGGGATGAGATTTCGTCAGTGGCCGCCGGTGTTGCCGGCGACGCGCTTCGCGCCACCGCCGTCTGGCGCGGCGGAACAAAACCCGCAAGCCAAAAGCCGGCGACGATCGCGGCCGCAACGACGATCCCGAGCACAATGCCTGCGGCATAAGGCGCGGCGCGGCTGCGCGAAGTCCGGCCGCCGCCCGCCTTATTGTCTGCCGCCGCGCCTGCGGCGGCGTCTTGCGCTGGACCGGCCGGTTCGCCCTCGACTTCCTTCGCCGTCAGATCGATGGTCGGAGGCCGTCGGCGCGACGTGGAGTCGGGCTCGCTCATGGAGGCTCCAAGGCGCGGTAAGCCGATTCGCTGCTCCGGCCTGCCCGCCGTCCCGGCATAATACGAAAGACGCGATGGCGGCAACACGCGGCGCGGCGCCCTTACGCCGCGCCGATGATCTCGAACAAGGCTGCCTCGGTGGGCTGGGGCGCGATCCGGATGTCGGCGGCGCCGGCTTGCGCGAGCGGTTCGGACACTTGCGCGGACAAGCAGAAATGCCGGGGCTTTTTCAGCGCGGCTTCAAAGAGGCCCGCGCCGCGCGCAAGCGTGACATAAGCTTCGGCGCTGCGCCGGGAAAAATGCAACACGCCGTCGATGCCGCCGGCCAAGGCCTCGGCCGCCGCGCGCGGCAGGGCGGTCGCAGCGACCGCGTGATAGATCACCGCCGTGCGGACGGTATAATTCTGCGCCCTGAGATCGCCGGCGATGTCGCCGGAGCGATCCGTACCGGCGAGATAGAGAAGCGGCACGCCCTGTTTGAGTCGCTCGGCGGCGAGCCGCGCGAGATCGCCGACGGCTGAGATCACCTCGGCAAAACCGGCCGCGCGCATCGCCTGCGCGCTGCGCTCGCCGACCGCTAGCACGGGCACATTCTTCAGCTCCGCGCCGCGCGGATGGCGTGCGATGGCGAAAGCCGCATTGGCGCTGGTGACCAAAATCGCCGCCCACGGCCCGCTGCCGATCTCGGCATCGGGGAGCGCCTCGATGTGAAGGAGCGGCGCGACAACGACGGAATGGCCGCGGGCGCGCAAAGAAGCGGCAGTGCGTTCCGCATCTTCCTCAGGTCGCGTCACCAAGAGCCGCACGCTCAAACCTGCACGAAAAAGTCGGCGCCGGCGCGTTCGCGCAATTCGCGTCCGGCATCGGCGCCGAGTTCTGCGGCCGCTTCGCGGCGGCCGTCGCGCGTAACCTCGAACGCCTCGCTGCCGTCGGGCTTCACGATGACGCCGCGGAAACGGATGTTACCGCCGCTGACGGTGGCATGGCCGCCGATTGGCGTGCGGCAGGAGCCGTCGAGCACGGCGAGGAAGGCGCGTTCGGCGGCAAGCGCAATCGCCGTATCCTGATCATTCACTTGAGCGACCAGCGCATGCGTCGCGGCATCATCGGCCCGAGTCTCGATGCCGATCGCGCCCTGACCGACCGCCGGCAGAAACTCCTCGAGATCGAGGATCGCAGTCGCCGCCGAAAGAAGCCCGAGCCGCTTCAAGCCGGCGACGGCCAAGATTGTCGCATCCACCGCTCCGGCATCGAGCTTGGCGAGCCGCGTCTCCACATTGCCGCGCAGGGTTACCACGTTAATGTCCGGGCGCAGCCGCTTCACCAAAGCCTGCCGCCGCGGCGAAGCGGTGCCGACGACGGCGCCGGTCGGAAGATCGCGCAAGGTCTTGGCTTTTCGGCTGATGAAGGCGTCGCGCGGATCCTCGCGCGGCAGGAAGCCGGCCAGCATCAGTCCCGCCGGCAACACGGTCGGAAGATCCTTCGAGGAATGCACGGCAAGGTCGATCCTGCGCGCGATGAGCGCCTCCTCGATCTCCTTGGTGAAAAGCCCTTTGCCGCCAGCTTCGGCCAGCGGCCGATCCTGCATCGCGTCGCCGGTGGTGCGAATCGCCACGATCTCGATCCGCCCGGGATCGAGACCGGCCGCCGCCGCAAGACGGCTCTGCACCGCGCGCGCCTGAATAAGCGCCAGCGGCGAGCCGCGCGAACCGATGCGCAGGACGGAAGCCATTTGGGCCGATTGTCTCATCACTCTGCCTGCCATCGTCATTGCGAGGAGCGAAGCGACGAAGCAATCCAGCCAAACTACCCGGAGTTCTGGATTGCTTCGGCACCATGTGCCTCGCAATGACGTATAATACACTGATGATCATCCTCGGCATCGAAACCACCTGCGACGAAACGAGCGCCGCATTGGTCGAATGGACCGGCGACGCCCAAGGCCGCATCCTGTCCAACGTCGTCCTGTCGCAGATCGGCGAGCACGCCGAATTCGGCGGCGTGGTGCCGGAAATCGCCGCCCGCGCCCATGTCGAGACGCTCGACACGGTTATCGCCAAGGCGATGCGCGAGGCGGGGCTGTCCTTCGCCGCCCTCGACGGTGTTGCCGCAGCCGCCGGGCCGGGTCTGATCGGCGGCGTCATCGTCGGCCTGACCATGGCGAAAGCGATCGCGCTCGTCCACGACAAATCCCTGATCGCCGTCAACCATCTGGAAGCGCATGCGCTGACCGCGCGGCTGACCGATGGGACGGCGTTTCCCTATTGCCTGTTCCTCGCCTCCGGCGGTCACACGCAAATCCTCGGTGTGCGCGGTGTCGGCGATTATCTGCGGCTCGGCGGCACGGTCGATGACGCGATCGGCGAAGCCTTCGACAAAACGGCAAAGCTGCTGGGTCTCGGTTATCCCGGCGGCCCGCTGGTGGAGAAAGAGGCTACGCGCGGCGACCCGCAAAGGTTTGCGCTGCCGCGGCCGATGACCGGGCGCCGCGACGCCAACTTCTCGCTGTCGGGCCTGAAGACGGCGTTGCGCCTGGAAGCGGAGAAAATCGCGCCGCTGAGCGACGGCGACGTTGCCGATCTTTGCGCGTCGTTCCAGCAGGCGGTCGGCGAGGTAGTCATGGACCGGCTGCGCACGGGGCTGCGCATGTTCCGCGAACAGGTGGGCATGCCCACGGCGCTGGTTTGCGCCGGCGGCGTGGCGGCGAACCAGGCCATCCGCAAGGTCTTGCACCGCGTCGCCTTCGAGGTCGGCATCTCGCTCGTGGCGCCGCCGCCGGCCTTGTGCACCGACAATGGCGCCATGATCGCCTGGGCCGGCGCCGAGCGGCTCGCGCTCGGACTGACCGACCCGCTCGACATCGCGCCCCGCGCGCGCTGGCCGCTGGAAGAGGTGACGAAGGCGCCGGCCAGGAAAGCGGTGCAATAGCGCTGCCGCTGTGGTGCGTTCACGACGCCCGTCCCGGCTCGATCTGCGCCAGGATCGACTCCAGCCGCTCCAGCCGATCGGCTTGTCCCGGCGGCTTATCCCAGCGCAGCCGGTTGATGCGCGGAAACCGCATCGCTAGCCCGGATTTGTGTCGAGTCGAGCGCTGCAACCCCTCGAAGGCGACTTCCAGCACCAGGCCCTCATTCGGCTCGTGCACGACTTCGCGCACCGGGCCGAAACGGTCGATGGTGTTCCGGCGCACAAAGCGGTCGATCTGCAAAAGCTCCTCGTCAGTGAAACCGAAATAGGCTTTGCCGACGGGAACCAGTTCGTCGCCGTCTTCGCCGCGCGTCCAGACGCCGAATGTGTAGTCGGAATAATACGACGAGCGTTTGCCGTGGCCGCGCTGGGCATACATCAGCACGGCATCGACGATGAACGGGTCGCGCTTCCACTTCCACCACGGGCCTTTCGGCCGGCCCGGCACATAAAGGGCGTCGCGGCGCTTGAGCATGATCCCTTCCACCGCGTCGGCATCGGCCCCGGCGCCGGCCGCCGCCGGACTCTTCCGCGCGGCGCCGAGATCATTCCAGCCGGTGAACGCAACGAGCGGCGAAAGATCGATGCGCGGCTCGTCGAGTCGGGCAATGAATTTTTCAAGCCGCGCCCGCCGCTCGGCAAACGGCAGCTCGCGCAAATCTTCCTCACCATCGGCAAGAAGATCGTAAGCGCGCAGATGCGCCGGAAATTCCTCCATGAGCTTACCGGTGACGGTCTTACGGTTGAGCCGCTGCTGCAATACGTTGAACGATTGCACGCGGCCTTCGCGCATGATGAGGAGTTCGCCGTCTATGGCGCCGGGGAGCCGCAACGCGTCTGTCAGATCGGGAAAGCTCCTGGAAATGTTCTCGCCGGTGCGCGAATAAAGCCGCGCCAGCGGCGCACCGTCGCGAACCGCGGCAACGGCCTGCACGCGAATGCCGTCCCATTTCCATTCGGCCATGAATTCCGCCGGATCGAGCGCGGCAAGATCCGGCTCGTCGAGCGCGTGCGCCAGCATCGCCGGCCGAAACGGCGCCGGATCGCCGCTCGCCGGCTTGTCGGCGCGGCCTTCGAGCCAGGCGAACAGCTCCACGTAAGGCGGCGTGAGACCGGGCCAGAGAAGCTCGATGTCCTGGGCGTCGGTTGCGCCGAGCGCGGCCACAGCCGCTTTCGCCAGCCGCGCCGATACGCCGATGCGCAAGCCGCCGGTGACGAGCTTGATCAGCGCCCAGCGCCCGGTCTCATCGAGCGCATCGAGCCAGCGCGCGAGCCGTGCCGGCAATTCGGCTTTGCCCAAAGTGGCAAGCGTTTCGATGACGGCGGTGAGGGATAATTCCCCTCCCCCTTGTGGGGAGGGGTTGGGGATGGGGGTCGTCCGGTGTTGCAGCGTTGATGCACCGAGCGTCGCCTTCCCACCCCCCTCCCTACCCTCCCCCACAAGGGGGGAGAGAAAAGTGACAGGCCACATCAGCGCGACGGTTTCGGAGAGGTCGCCGACGTAATCGTAGGAGAGTTCGAACAGCACCGGATCGGCGCGTTCGGCGATCAGGCTGCGGATCAGCCCGGGCTTGGCATGTGGAAAGTTCAAACTCCCGGTGAGCGCGGCCAGCGCCCAACCGCGCTCGGGATCGCCCGTCGAACGGAAGTAATCCGTCATCAGGCGCAATTTGGCGTTGCGCGCCGGTTCGTAAGTCAGTCGGTCGAGAAGTTCGGCGAAGCGGTTCATGTCTCTTCGCCGCCCTCGGACACCGCTTCGGCTCCGCCTTCGTCCTCGTCACCATAGCCGACGATGTCGAGCGGGCGCGCTCTCAGCCCGTGCGTAGCGCACCAATGCACCAGCGCATCCTCCTGGCCATGCGTCACCCAGATTTCGGAGGCGCCAGTCGCGGCGATGGTCGCGGTCAAGCCGTCCCAGTCGGCGTGATCGGAAATCACCAGCGGCAGCGCGACGCCGTATTGCCGGGCGCGGGCGCGAATGCGCATCCAGCCCGATGCGAAGGCGGTGAGCGGATCGGGAAAGCGCCGCGTCCAGACATCGCTCAGCGTCGACGGCGGGCAGACCGTGACGGTCCCGGCAAGCTCGGCCTTGGCGGCGCCACGCACCGGGCGCAATTCGCCGAGCGCGATGCCGCGGCCGGCGTAATAACGGGTGATGCTCTCCATGGCGCCGTGCAGATAAATCGGCGCCTGGTAGCCGGCCTTGCGCAACAGCGCGATCACGCGCTGCGCCTTGCCCAGCGAATACGCGCCGACGAGATGCGCGCGCTCGGGGAACAGCGCCAACGAGGCAAGCAGCTTGGCGATCTCGCCGTCAGCATTGGCATGACGGAAGACCGGCAGCGCAAACGTCGCCTCGGTGATGAACACGTCGCAGCGGACGAGCTCGAACGGCGCACAGGTCGGGTCGCGGACATTCTTGTAATCGCCGGAAGCGACGACGCAGAGGCCGTTCACCGCAACCGCTATCTGCGCCGAGCCAAGCACATGGCCGGCGGGGTGGAAGGTGACGCGGGTGCCGCCGAGATCGATACTTTCGCCGTAGCGGATCGCCTGCGTCGTGCCGGCGAAATTGTCGCCGTAACGCAGCCGCATGAGATCGAGCGTTTCCTGCGTCGCCAGCACCGCGCAATGGCCGGCGCGCGCATGGTCGGAATGGGCGTGCGTGATGAGCGCGCGCTCGACGGGCCGGGTCGGGTCGATATGGAAGGCGCCGAGCTTGCAGCACACGCCGGCCGGCGTCGGCACCAGGATGTCCTCAGGACGCATGGCGAGTCATAAATAAGCACTTCCCTCCGAGGCGCGAGGCTGATGACCGACACCGGGCCGCTGTTCGTCTCCTCCGGCGATCTAATCGCCGACCGGCGCTACAAATGGGCGATCGAGGAGGCCTCGCGCGGCGATTTTGCCGCCGCCGCCGAGATCCTGGTGCAGACGGTGGCGCTGGCGCCCGCTTTCGCCACCGCCTGGTTCGCGCTCGGCGCCATCCGCGACCGGTTGGGCGATGCAAGCGGCGCCATCGCCGCCTTCGCCAAAGCCTGCGACGCCGACCCCGACGATTATCACGGCGCCCGGCTCCAGCTCGCCCGCCTCGGCGCCGGCGAAGCCAATCCGGCAATGAGCGAGCCTTACGTCCGCCGCCTTTTCGACCAATATGCCGGCCGCTACGACGCGGCGCTCACCGAACGCCTCGCCTATCGCGGCCCCGCGCTGCTGCGCGATGCCGTCGACCGGGCGATGCAGGCCGCGGAACGCCCGCTGCGTTTTTCCTCCATGCTCGATCTCGGCTGCGGTACCGGGCTTGGCGGCGACGCTTTTCGCCCCATCGTCGACCGGCTGGTCGGCGTCGATCTGTCGCCGGCGATGGTCGCGCAGGCGGCGGCGAAGAGCCTTTATGACCGCCTCGTCACCGCCGACATCGCCAAATTCCTCGCCGAAGCAGCCGGCGCGCCCGCGCAATATCAGCTCGTGCTTGCCGCCGATGTCTTCGTCTATGTCAACGATCTCGCGCCGATCGTGGCGGCGATTGCCCGCGTGCTCGCGCCCGATGGTCTGTTCGCCTTCACGGTCGAGACCCATTCCGGCGACGGCGTAAAGCTTTTGCCGACTTTGCGCTACGCCCATGACGCGCCCTATCTCCGCCGCGCGCTGGCCGACGCCGGCCTCGCGCCCGCCGCGATCACGCCCGCCGCCGTGCGCAGCGAAAAAGGCGTGCCGGTCGACAGCCTCGTCGTGGTCGCGCAACCTGCGTAAACTGGTTTTCCGATGACCGTCCTCGAACGTCCCGCGCTTCTGCCGGAGGTTTTCGCGCGCTGGTTCGCCGGCCGCGGCTGGGTTCCGCGCGCGCACCAGCTCGAGCTTTTGGCCAAGGCGCGCGCCGGCCGCTCGGTGCTCCTGATCGCGCCGACCGGCGGCGGCAAGACACTCGCCGGATTCCTGCCGAGTCTCGTGGAGCTGAGCGATCTTCACCTCCCCCCACGCACATCGAAACTTATTTCCGTCGGCCGCGATGTGCGCCGCGAAGGCGGACTGCACACGCTTTACATCTCGCCGCTCAAGGCGCTCGCGGTCGATATCGCGCGCAACCTTGAAGCGCCGGTCGCCGAGATGGCCCTACCGATCCGCATCGAGACCCGCACCGGCGACACGCCGACCTCCAAGCGTCAGCGCCAGCGCCGCTATCCGCCGGACATCCTGCTCACCACGCCGGAGCAACTGGCGCTGCTCTTGACGTCCGCCGATGCGCCCTATCTGTTCGGCACGCTCAAGCGCGTGATCCTCGATGAGCTGCATGCGCTCGTGGTTTCCAAGCGCGGCGATCTCCTTTCGCTTGGACTGGCGCGGCTGTTTCGCCTCGCCCCGAACCTCGTGAGTATCGGCCTTTCGGCGACCGTGGCGGAGCCGGAAGAGCTCGCGCGCTTCATGGTGCCGCAGCACCGCGATGCGTCCGCCGCGACGCACGCCGACCTCATCGTCGCGGACGGCGGGGCGGCGCCGCATGTCACCATGCTCGACACCCGCGAGCGGCTGCCCTGGGCCGGCCATTCGGCGCGCCACGCGCTCGACGAAATCTACCGGCTGATCAAAGCGCACGGCACCACGCTCGTCTTCGTCAATACCCGCAGCCAGGCCGAAAGCATTTTTCAGGAACTCTGGCATCTCAACGACGACAATATCGCCATCGCGCTGCATCACGGCTCGCTCGACGTGGCGCAAAGGCGCAAGGTGGAAACCGCGATGGCGGGCGGCCGCCTGCGCGCGGTGGTCTGCACCTCTTCGCTCGATCTTGGCGTCGATTGGGGCGACGTCGATCTGGTCATCAATGTCGGCGCGCCCAAGGGCGCCTCGCGGCTGCTGCAACGCATCGGCCGCGCCAATCATCGCATGGACGAGCCGTCGAAGGGCGTGCTGGTGCCGGCCAACCGCTTCGAAGTGCTGGAATGCCGCGCCGCGCTGGACGCCATCGCCGACAATGCGCAGGACACGCCGCCGCTGCGCGTCGGCGCGCTCGACGTGCTGGCGCAGCATGTGCTCGGCTGCGCCTGCGGCGAGCCGTTTCTGAGCGACGGGCTTTACGCCGAGGTGACCGCGGCCGCGCCCTATGCCGGCCTGACGCGCGCGGATTTCGACGCCGTGGTCGATTTTGTCGCCACCGGCGGCTATGCGCTCAAGGCCTATGAGCGCTTCGCCCGCATCCGCCAGGGCAAGGATGGACGCTGGCGGATCAGCAACCCGAATGTCGCGCAGCGTTATCGGCTCAATGTCGGCACCATCGTCGAGGCCGACATGCTCAAGGTTCGTCTGGTGCGCTCGCGCGCTTCCAAGGTCATTCCGCGCGGCGGGCGGCTGCTCGGCGAGGTCGAGGAATACTTCATCGAGACCATGGTGCCGGGCGACACCTTCGTGTTCGCCGGCGAGATCCTCAAATACGAGGCTCTGGTCGAGGACGAAGTTTATGTCTCGCGCTCGACCGCCGACGATCCCAAGGTGCCGGCCTATGAAGGCGGCAAATTCCCGCTGTCGACCTATCTCGCCGCCCGCGTGCGCGGCATCATCGCGCACCGGCAAGAATGGCGGCAGCTGCCGGCGCAGGTGCGCGAATGGCTGGAAATCCAGGAATGGCGCTCGCAGCTGCCGGATGTCGGCGAGCTGCTGGTTGAAACATTCCCCCGTGCCAACAAGCACTATCTCATCTGCTATCCGTTCGAAGGCCGCCTCGCCCATCAGACGCTCGGCATGCTGTTGACGCGGCGGCTCGAACGGGCGCGGCTGCGGCCGCTCGGCTTTGTCGCCAACGAATACGCGCTCGCCGTCTGGGGCCTGGGCGACGTTGCGCAGCGCATCGCGCGCGGCGATCTGGCGCTGGCCGAATTGTTCGACGAGGACATGCTCGGCGACGATCTCGAAGCCTGGCTCGCCGAATCGGCGCTGATGAAGCGCACGTTCCGTAATTGCGCGATCATCGCCGGCCTGATCGAGCGGCGCTTTCCGGGCAAGGAGAAATCCCGGCGCCAGGTCACCATCTCCACCGACCTCGTCTACGACGTGCTGCGCAGCCACCAGCCCGACCACGTTCTGTTGCGCGCCGCCCGCGCCGATGCCGCAACCGGGCTCCTCGACGTGCGCCGGCTCGCCGATATGCTCTCGCGCATCCGGGGGCGAATCGTTCATAAGGCTCTGGACCATGTGTCGCCGCTGGCCGTGCCGGTCATGCTGGAGATCGGGCGCGAGACGGTTTACGGCGAGGCGGCCGATTCGCTTCTTGCCGAGGCGGCGGACGAATTGGTGAAGGAGGCCATGCAGTGAGGAGCGCTTCTCCCGCTCATTCCCGCATCGGCGGGGATCAAGAGGAAGATTCCGCTGCTGGGCGAAGGCGCGCGGATCACGCCGTCGTCGTCGCCGGTGTCGCGCTGGTCGCCGATCCCGCCGGCGCGCTGTATTGGCCGGACGAAAAGCTCCTCGTCGTCGCCGATCTGCATCTGGAAAAAGGCTCCGCCTTCGCCGCGCGCGGTGTGCTGTTGCCGCCCTACGACACGGCGACGACTTTGGCGCGACTTTCCCGCCTCATCGAGCGTTACGCGCCGCGTGTCGTGATCGCGCTCGGCGACAGCTTCCATGACGGCGATGGACCGTTGCGCATGGCGGGCGGCGACCGCGTTGCGCTCGCTGCGCTCCAGCGCGGCCGCGATTGGATCTGGATCGCCGGCAACCACGACCCCGATCTGCCCGGCGATATCGGCGGGCGCTTCGCCGAAGCCTTGGGCCTTGGTTCGCTCACCTTCCGCCACGAGCCCTCGGAGCGGACGAACGACGGCGAAATTGCCGGTCACCTGCATCCGGTTGCGCGCGTGGCGCAGCGCGGCCGCGCGGTGAGCCGGCGCTGCTTCGCCGGCGACGGCAAGCGCCTGGTCATGCCCGCTTTCGGCGCCTATGCTGGGGGCTTGAACGTGCGCGATCGCGCGATTTTCGGCCTGTTCGGCACGCTCGCCTTTACCGCGCACATGCTCGGCGCCGGCCGGCTTTATGCCATCGCCGCGGACAGGTGTTTGCCGGATTAATCCCGCCGGAACGCGACGCTGGCGATCCAGCCGGTCAACAGCGCCATCAACGCGGTGGCAAACCCGTAGAGCAGGCCGTAATCGCGGTCGGCATTGACCACGAATTGCTCGAAACCGACCTTGACGATTTCGAAGGCCGAATTCGTGTGCGCGATCATATTGCCGTCGGCGAACAGCTTGACGTCGACGATGTAGTTGCCGATCGGCACCAGCGCCGGCAGCGAGATCGCGGCGCGGAACAAGGTCGGCGTGAGAAAAGTCACGCCGCTGGGTTCTTCGCTGTAGAGGCCGCGCTCGCGCATCAGCCGCACCAGCGCGGCGCGGAACGGGTCGTTGCTCACCTCGCCGATATCGTTGTGGATCAGCTCGGGAAGCGGCGTGTCGACGATGCCGAGTTGCAGCCGCCGCCGGTTGTCGGCGCTGGTGATGGCGTCGAGCGGGCGGCTCGCCAGCACCGCCAGGTAGGAAGGCGGATCGATGAAGGTGCGCGCTTCGGTGTTGACCCAGATGCCGAGCACGCGCTCTTTGCGGCGGGTGCGCAAAGTTTCTCGCGGGCCGGTGACGGTGGCGACGATATCGTAGGGACCGTTGCGCGCCTTCCCCGCCGCGTCGCGTTCGACCGAGCCGAACAGCACCAATTCTCCGCCGGTATAGTTCGACGTGATCATCACCCGATGATTGGTGAGCGAGGCGACCAGGCGCTCGGCGGCGGCAGCTGGACCGGCGTTGCCGAAGAAACCCGCAACGACCAGCGCCGCCGCCAGTACGCGATTCATGGTGCGATGCGTGGCGCGATTCATGGTGCGCCCCCGATTACCCGGATCGAGTAGACGTCTTCCGGGCGCAGGACGAGTTGACCGGCAAACCGCAGTCCGACCGCAAGCACCAGCAAACCGAGCAGCAGGCGGAGCCATTCGCCGCGGATGCGCGCCCCGGCTTGGGCGCCGAATTGCGCGCCGATCACGCCGCCGACCATGAGGATGAGCGCGAGCACGGCGTCGACCAGGTGATTGGTGGCGGCGTGCAGCACGGTCGCCGACACCATGGTGAGAAAGGTGAGCACCATCGAGGTGCCGATGACCGTCGCCGTCGGCACCCGCAACAGATAGATGAGCATCGGCACTAGCAGGAAGCCGCCGCCGATGCCCATGACTGCGCCGAGAAAACCGATAATGAAGCCGATCGCCAGCACCGGGATTGCCGAGGCATAGATCTTTGACCGCTTGAACCGCAGCTTGAGCGGCAGTCCGAGGAACCAGGCGTGGCTACCCGGCCGGCGCAACGCGGCGGGCTTGCCCATGTGGCTGCGCACGATGGCGCGCGCACTCTCGCCGGCCATCAGCACGCCGACGACGCCGAGCAGCGTGACGTAGGAAAGGCCGATCACCAGATCGAGCTGATCGAGCGCGCGCAGCCAGGTGAACAGCGCCACGCCGCCGGCGCTGCCGACGATGCCGCCGGCAAGCAGCGTCAGCGCCAGCGTGACGTCGATCGCATTGCGCCGCCAATAGGCGATCGCACCGGAGAACGAGGAGGCCGCCACATGCGTCGTGACGCTGGCCACGGCCACCGCCGGCTGCACGCCGATGAAGATCAACAGCGGCGTCATCAGGAAGCCGCCGCCAACCCCGAACATCCCGGAGATGAATCCGACCGCGAGCCCCATCGCGAACACGAGAAAGACGTTCACGGGAATGTCGGCGATGGGAAGGAAGATCTGCACGGATGGGCTGCCGGGCGCTCGGATGTGCGGTTGGACCGAACCGTTCTACTCGCGCCAAGCGCTGCGGCAAACCGGCAACGGCGGACGAGCGCACAGATTTGATCGACAAGCCTGCGTCATTGGGCGGCACGACAGGCCGCAGGGCGCGTAACGACCTAGCTAGCGCTCAGTTAACCTTGGCGGGGTCCGGTGCGGCCGTCTTCGCCGACCGTGCTTTCGCCTTGACCGGCGCGGCGGCCGCCGGCGCATCCCAGGCGCCCTTCACCGTGGTCGCGTCGCCAGGCTGCGGCAGCGGCGTCCATTGCTCCGCCGCATGGCGCCCGGCTTCGAGCGCCTGCTCGTCGAGATGACCCGCCACCTCGTCGCGTTTCTGCTCCGCGTCCGGGTCGCCGTCCCGGGCGGCGAGGAAGAACCATTTGTAGGATTCGGCGAAGTTCTGCTCGACCCCGACGCCCCGCGCGTAGAGGACGGCGAGGTTGTACTGGCTGTCGGCGATGCCGTAATCGGCGGCCTTGCGGAACCACTGCGCCGCCGTCCGGTAGTCCACCTTACCGCCGGCGCCCTCGGCATAGAGCACGGCGAGATTGTGCATGGCTTTGCCGTGACCTTTGTCGGCAGCGGCACTGTAGAGTTCGCGCGCCTTGGCGAGGTCTTTCTTCACGCCGAGGCCTTTTTCGTAAAACGTCGCCAGGCGGAACTGCGCGGGCGCAAGCCCCTTTTTCGCCGCGACGTCGAACCAGTGCGCCGCTTCTTCGCTGTTCTGCGGCACGGCGCGGCCCTCGGCGAAGCGCGAGGCGACCTCATAAGCGGCCGCCGGATCACCGGCGAGTGCGGCGGTGCGCAATGCCGGCCCGCCGATCGCGATCGGCAGCTTGTCCGCGCCCATCGGTGCCGGGGTTATTGCCGCCGGATGCGATCCCGGCGTCTTCGGCAGCGACCCGGTGATGTCGGTCGGCGGACCGACCGGCGCCGGCCCGGCGGCCGCTGGTCCGTGCGCTTGATCGTCGATCATCGGACTGACGATCATCGCAGATGGCGCCATTGGACCATCAAGCTTCGATTGTTGTCCGGAAGCCGCACCGGTCGCCGGGCCTAGCGTCTCGGAAGGCGCAGGCGCATCCGCAGCCGGCGCCGTGTCGGCGCCTGGAACCGGAATGGTCTTTGGTTTGACCGCCGGCGGCTCCAACGGCTCAGCTTCCACATGCGGCGGTCCAGCCGGCATCGGCGCCGGCTCGGTTTGCACACGCGGAAGCTCCATCGGCGCAGGCGGCGGCTCCGCCGACGCATGCGGCGGCGCGCTCGGCGCCCGTGACTGTTCCGTTTGCGCCTGGGGCGGCGCGCCCGAGCCGCCATCCTCGAATAGCCGCGACACGATATGGTAGCCGCCGACAATGATGGCGACCACGGCCGCGGCGACCGCAAGGGTCCGCAGGCGCTCGGTCAGTTTCTTCGGGCTGGCCGCGCTTCGCGCGCGGACCTTGGCGCTCGATTTGCCCTCAGGCGCGGTGCTGGCGGCGGCTTTCGCGGCGCGGCGGGCTGCGGCGATGAAATCCGGCTTGACGGCGCCCGGATCGGCGATGACGGGAGGCTTGGACCCGACGGCCGCTTCCGACGCAGCGATGCGGTCGGCGGCTGACGCCTGCGGGCGGCCGCGGCCTGAAGCGGAGCCGGGCTCGAGCGGATGATCGGGCGGCAGGCTGGGATCGATCGGCGTGCAAGCCGCGGCCGGCCGCCGCAGCGCCGGCGGCGGAGGCGGCTCAGGTTGCGGCGCCGGCTCGAGCTGCGGCGCGGGCGCGACTTCCGCGGCTTCCACCAGCATCGCCGCCTCGTCGGCGGGAACTTCCGGCGGCTCTGCGGCTGCCGGCTGCGGCTCGGACGCTGGCAATGGCACCGGCTCGGGCTGCGCGCTCGCCGGCCGCGCTTGGTCGCCCCGCATGTCGCTTTCGATCATGGCGAGGCGATCGACCACGTGCTCCACCGTGCCTTGCACCTCTTCGAGCGAATCCTGGGTGCGGCGCTCGGTCTGTTTGATTTCGGCGACTTCCTGCTCGATCGTGTCGACGGCAAGCGGCGGCGCCGCGGCCGCGGTTGCCTGACCGGCCACGCTCGCCGTGCCACCGCCGCGCAGTTGCTCGATATAGACCAGCAGATCGGCAAGACCGCGCTCGACGCCCTCAAGGAGGCCGAGCCGCGCATCGGAGGCATCGAGGCGCTTGACCAACAAGGCGATGCGATCCTCGAGATGCGCGAGCGCAGTGTGATCGGTGTGGGTGAGCTGCACCCATTCGAGTTTCTCGATCAGCCCCGACAACATCTTTTCGAGTTCCAACGGCACGGCGCGGCCGGCTTCGGTCGAGGCATTGAGCGCGGCCGACAGCACATCGATGCGATTTTCGATCGCGGTCAGCGCCGGCAAGCCGGCCGCGCTGTTGGCAATGCCGTCGACCTTGGCGGAGAGCGCGCGCACGTCTTCGGCGACCTTGGTCAGCATGTCGTTGGAGGCGACGTGGGAGACGATACCGCGCAGAGCGCCGATCGCCGTTTCAAGCTGTTGCAAAGTGGCCGGATCGTCGCGCGCGACGATGGCATCGATTCGCTTGGCGAGCGTCTTCACCGCGTCGTCGAAGCCGACCAGGCTTTCCGCCGGGGTGAGCCCGTGCAAGGCCTCGCGCACCTCCGCGAGACCGCGCTCGATGCCGGCCAATGTCGCCGCATCGGCCCCGGACTGGCGGGTGTGGTCGATGCGCTGGGCCAGCGCCTTGACCTCGATCTCGAGCGATTCCAGCGCACGCCGCGGCAGCGCCTCGGTGAACGAACGGCCGATCTCCGCGAGATCCTCGCGCAGCCCGATGATCGCCGTTTCCAGCGAGGCGGACGGCTGCAGCGTCTCGATCCGTGCCGTGATCCGCCGCAGCTGATCTTCGAGGCCGCTGATGTCGAGCGGGACGCCCGAAGCGGGCGGCCCGGCCGCGCCTTCGTCCGCACGCGGCGGCAGCGGCTGCGGCTCACGCTCGCTGAACGAACGCTCCGGATCGGCCTCGCCGCCGAGCTCGCGCTGCCGCGCCCTGATCTGGGCGGCGGCGTCGCCATCAAGCGCGCGCTGCCGCGCCTCGATCTCGGCCACGGCCTGATCGATCGAAGCTTCGGGCGTATCTTCAACGGGCCGCCTTAAGGCGCCTTCGTCGCTGCGCGGCGGCTCGCGGCGGGGACGCTCGGGGCGTTCCGGCTGCGCGCGATAAGGACCGCCCGGCGGCCGCGGCTCTTCGCGATACCGCGGCTCTTCGCGATGGGGACGGCTTTTGCGGCGCACCGGCCGATCGTCGTATTCTTCGAAGCGATCTCGCCGCCGGTCAGTATCGCGGTACCGATCGCGCTCCCGGCCGTCGTCATCAGAAGCGTAGGAACCGTGCCGCGGGCGATCATCGGGCTCGCGGCGGCGGCGCTGCGGCGCTTCGCGCTCGCGCTCGTCATAACGCGATCGCGGCCGCCACCGATCATCCGGTTCGCGATCGAAATCGGACGACCACCAATCCTCGTCGCCTTCCCCGCCGGACGCCGGAATGACGGTGTTGAGCCATTCACCGACCGACATGCCGGATGCCCGCGCAGCCTCGCGTGCCGCCGCGCGCGCTTCCGGACGAAGACCTCTCAGATTCCACGGACCGCCCGATTTCATTCTGACGTCCAAGCCACATCGGAGGAGCAGGATGTGCCCGCTGTATCGAGCTCGATACTCGTGAACAGACGACGCCGAGAGCGCGATTTTCCGTCCTCGCGCCAAATGTTGAGGATTACGGTAAAGAAGCCGTTAAGAAATCTTACCTGCCCGTTCGGGAGGCTTTCATTTGCGTCAGCCGCAGATCCGGATTCCTGCCTATTGGCCGGTCAGCAGGCAAAGTTCCCGTAACTGTTACGGTTACGGGCATGGCCTTCCGCGACGGCCGCAACTCAGGGCACGTAGGCTCGCGCATAATCCCGCGCGGCGACCGCTGATGGGTGCGGCTGTTGGCACAGAACGACGCTATTCTGACGATCATGGAAGGTGCTGCCGGCGTCAACCATTTTGACCGGCATGAGCCGGACGAAACGGGCGTGTCCGACGACGGTCCGATGACGATCGGAGAGATCGCGCGGGAATTCGGCGTCACCATCCGTGCGCTGCGCTTCTACGAGGCAAAGCGGCTCATTGCCCCGCAACGCAACGGCGCCACGCGGCTCTACCGCCGGAACGAGCGCGAGCGCCTCGCTTTGATCATGACCGGCGGGCGGCTCGGTTTCACGCTTGCCGAAATTGGCGACCTGCTCGGAAAGCCCGACGGCAACGACCTGCGCCTGACGCGCGAACAATGCGTGGCGCAGATCAATCTGCTCGAACAACAGAAGCGCGGCATCGAGATCGCGATCGCCGAATTGCGGCAGATCTGCACGTCGTTCTACCGCAAGCGCCTTGACGACTACGGTGGGCGCTAAGCGCCCATTTGACCACCCTCCCCTCGCAGAAACCTGCCTTATCGTTGACGTAGATCGGCTACGTTATTACCTCTCGGTGACACGCTTCAGGGAGGGCGACATGCCGACTTACAAGGCACCCGTTGGTGACGTGATGTTTCTGTTGAGCGACGTGTTTCACATCGATCGCTACAACAATCTGCCGGGCTTTGCCGACGCCACGCCCGATCTGCTCGAGGCCGTGCTCGATGAGGCGGCGAAGTTCTGCGAGGACGTGCTCACCCCGCTCAATCGCGTCGGCGACAAGGAAGGCTGCAAGCGCAGCGCCGATGGCAGCGTCGCCACGCCGACCGGGTTCAAGGACGCCTACAAGCGTCTGACCGACGGCGGCTGGATCGGCGCCTCGGCACCGGCGGAATTCGGCGGCCAAGGCCTGCCCATGGCGCTCACCCAATCGATCGGCGAATTCCTCTGCTCGGCGAACATGGCCTTTGCCATGTATCCGGGTCTGACGCAGGGCGCGAGCGCCGCCATCCTCGCCCACGGCTCGACCGATCAGAAGGCGCTCTATCTGCCGAAGCTCGTCAGCGGCCAATGGACCGGCACGATGAATCTGACCGAGCCGCAATGCGGCACCGATCTCGGCCTCGTGCGCACCCGCGCCACGCCGCAGGGCGACGGCAGCTACAAGATCACCGGCACGAAGATTTTCATCTCCGCTGGCGAGCACGATCTCGCCGAGAATATCGTCCATCTGGTGCTGGCGCGCATCGATGGCGCCCCCGAAGGTACCAAGGGCATCTCGCTCTTCATCGTTCCCAAATTCCTGCCGGGCAAAGACGGCGCGATCAGCGCGCGCAACGCGCTCGTCTGCGGCTCGATCGAAGAGAAGATGGGCATCCACGGCAATTCCACCTGCGTGATGAATTTCGACGGCGCGACCGGCTGGCTGATGGGCGAGGCGAACCGCGGTCTGAACGCGATGTTCGTGATGATGAACGAAGCGCGGCTCGGCGTCGGCGTGCAGGGGCTGGCGCTGTCTGAGGTCGCCTACCAGAACGCCGCCGCCTACGCCAAGGAGCGCCTCGCCGGCCGCGCGCTGACCGGCGCCAAGTTCAAGGACAAGCCCGCCGACCCGATCATCGTGCAACCGGACGTGCGCCGCATGCTGATGACCATGCGCGCGTTCAACGAAGCGGCGCGCGCGCTGGTGTTGTGGACCGCGCTCAAATCCGATATCGCCCATCGTTCCGGCGACGCCAAGGAACGGCAGGCGGCCGACGACCACATGGGATTGATGACGCCGGTGATCAAAGGCGTGCTCACCGATCAGGGCTTCGCCAACACGGTGATGGCGCAACAGGTGTTCGGCGGCCACGGCTACATCGCCGAGCACGGCATGGAGCAGTTCGTACGCGATGCGCGCATTGCCATGATCTACGAAGGCGCCAACGGCATCCAGGCGCTCGATCTCGTCGGCCGCAAGCTGCCGCGGGACGGCGGCCGCGCCTTGCAGGCGTTCTTCGCCGAGGTGTCGGCCTATATCAAAGAGCAAGGCGCGGACGCGGCCATGGCGCCTTACGTCAAGCCGCTGGCGCAGGCGCTCGGCGAACTGCAACAGGCGACCATGTGGTTCATGCAGAACGCGCTCGGCAACCCGGAGAATGCCGGCGCCGGCTCGACCGATTACATGCACCTCTTCGGCCTGGTCGCGCTCGGTTATATGTGGTGCCTGATTGTGCAGGCGGCGAAAGCCAAGGCGGCTTCCGGCAACGGCGCGGGCGATCTCATGGCGGCGAAGGTCGCCAGCGGCCGCTTCTTCGCCGAGCGGCTGCTGCCGGGCGCCACGACCCACCTCGCGCGCATCAAGGCCGGCGCCGCCTCGACTATGGCCTTGCCGGCCGAGGCTTTTTAGTCTTTCTCCGTCATTGCGAGGAGCGAAGCGACGAAGCAATCCAGCCGGGCGTTCGAAGAGCTGGATTGCTTCGCCCGTTGGGCTCGCAATGACGACTTTCGGACCGGCTGCAATTGCGCGGAACTTGGATTATATGAGTGGTCCGGTCTAACGGACGACATCCGGCTTTGCCCCGATTGAGCCGCTTGCCACCCTCGCCCGAGGGTTAGGAGGAAACGCCATGCCCGACGCTTTTATCTACGATCACGTGCGAACGCCCCGCGGCCGCGGCAAAGTGGATGGCTCGCTTCACGAAGTTACTGCGCTCAACCTCGCCAGCCAGGCGCTCGGCGCCATCAAGGATCGCAATGAGCTCGATCCCGGCCTGGTCGATGACGTGGTGCTCGGCGTCGTCGATCCGGTCGGCGAAGCCGGCGCCGACATCGCGCGGACGGCAGCCCTCGTCGCCGGCTATGGCGACGGCGTGCCGGGCGTGCAGATCAACCGCTTCTGCGCCTCGGGTCTCGATGCGGTGAATTTCGCCGCCGCGCAGATCATGTCGGGACAGCAGGACATGGCAATCGGCGGCGGCGTCGAATCGATGAGCCGGGTCGGAATCGGCGCATCCGGCGGCGCCTGGGCGGTCGATCCGTCGATCGCCGTCGCGCACTATTTCGTGCCGCAGGGCATTTCCGCCGACCTCATCGCCACCAAATACGGCTTCTCCCGCGACGACGTCGACGCTTACGCGGTCGAGAGCCAGAAGCGCGCCGCGACCGCATGGAACGAGGGCCGCTTCAGCCGCTCGGTGATGAAGGTCAAAGACGTCAACGGCCTGACCATCCTCGACAAGGACGAGCATATGCGGCCGGACACGACGATGCAGTCGCTCGCCTCGCTCAAGCCGTCGTTCGTGCAGATGGGCGAAATGGGCGGCTTCGATTCGGTCGCCATTCAGAAGCATCCGGAAGTCGAGACCGTCAATCACGTGCATCATGCCGGCAATTCTTCCGGCATCGTCGACGGCGCCGCCGCGGTTCTCCTCGGCAATGCGCGGGCGGGCAAGAAAGCCGGGTTGAAGCCGCGGGCGCGCGTGCGCGCATTTGCCAATATCGGCTCGGAGCCGGCGATCATGCTGACCGGCCCGGTCGACGTCACCAAGAAGCTGTTAAAGAGGTCCGGCATGACCGAAGCCGATATCGACCTCTTCGAGCTCAACGAGGCATTCGCCTCCGTGGTGCTGCGCTACATCCAGGCGTTCGACATCGATCCGAACAAGATCAACGTCAACGGCGGCGCCATTGCGCTCGGCCATCCGCTCGGCGCGACCGGCGCGATGATCCTCGGCACCGTGCTCGACGAGCTGGAGCGGCGCAACCTGTCGACCGCGCTGGTGACGCTGTGCATCGGCGCCGGCATGGGCACCGCCACGATCATCGAGCGGGTGTAATTTCTCTCCGCACGCCGTCGGCGTAACGAGGCGCGTACATGCCGAAGATCGACATCGCCAAGCTGCCGGTGGACAGCCGCTCGACCTATCCCGAGCCGTTCAACCGCTTGGTGGCCGGCCGTGAACGCAAGCGCCTCGGCAACGCCGCCGGGCTCGACCAGTTCGGCATCAATCTGACCACGCTAAAGCCGGGCGCGGCTTCGGCGCTGCGCCATTGGCACGAGAAAGAAGACGAGTTCGTCTATATTCTCGAAGGCGAGGTAATGCTGATCGAGGACCAGGGCGAGACCGTGCTCAAGCCGGGCGACGCCGCGGGCTTCAAAGCCAACGTCCGCAACGGCCACCACCTCGTCAATAAATCGGGCCGCGATGCGGTCTATCTGGAAATCGGCACGCGCTCCAAGCATGAGCGCGCCGAATATTCCGATGTCGATATGCTGGTTATTCGCGACGAAACGGGTGCACGCTACACCCACAAGGACGGGAAATCGTATTCGAAGTAATTCTCCCTCTGCCGCTGGGGCGAGGTGAAAAAGAAATACGACGGGAGATGCGTATGGCCTATCAAAACTTCACCTTCGATGTCGACACCGACGGCATCGCGATCGTCACCTGGAACATGCCGGGACGGTCGATGAATGTCATCGACGCGAAAGTGACGGAGGAGCTCGCGGCGATCGTCGAGCGCGTGGCGAGCGAAGCCGCGATCAAAGGCGCGGTGCTCACCTCCGGCAAGGACGCGTTTTGCGCCGGCGCCGATCTCGCCGTCCTGGAGACGTCGCGGCGGACGTTTGCCGAACTGATGAAATCCAAAGGCGAAGAAGCGGCGAACAAGCAACTCTTCGAGGACAGCCGCAAATTCTCGCTGCTCGCCCGCCGCATGGAAACCTGCGGCAAGCCCTGGGTCGCCGCCATCAACGGCACGGCGATGGGCGGCGGCTTCGAGCTGGCGCTCGCCTGCCATCATCGCGTCGCTTCCGACAACGACAAGACCCGGCTCGGGCTGCCGGAAATCAAAGTCGGCTTGTTTCCCGGCGGCGGCGGCACGCAGCGCATCGCGCGCATGTTGCAGCCGGCGGACGCCCTGCAATTCCTGCTCAAGGGCGATCAGCTCCGGCTCAGCCGCGCCAAGGCGATGAAGCTCGTCGACGAGGTCGTGCCGCAAGCCGACCTCGTGGCCAAGGCCAAGGCCTGGATCAAGGCCGGCGGCACCGCCAAGGCGCCGTGGGATGTCGACGGTTTCCGCCTGCCCGGCGGCCAGGTCTATTCCAAGGGCGGCATGATGGTGTTCCCGCCGGCGAACGCGCTCTACCGGCGCGAGACCTACGATAATTATCCCGCCGCGCGCGCCGTCATGCAGGTCGTCTATGAGGGCCTGCAATTGCCGATGGATCAGGCGCTGCGCGTGGAGTCGCGCTACTTCGCCAAGATCCTGCGCTCGCCGGAAGCCGCCGCCATGATCCGCTCGCTGTTCGTCTCCATGCAGGAGCTCAACAAGGGCGCGCGCCGGCCGACCGAGGTGCCGGCCAAGCCGGTGAAGAAGATCGGCGTGCTCGGCGCCGGCTTCATGGGCGCCGGCGTCGCCTATGTCAGCGCCCAAGCCGGCATCGACGTCATGCTCATCGACCGCGATCAGGAGACCGCGGACAAGGGCAAGGCGCATTCGCAGAAGTTGATCACCGATCAGATCAACCGCGGCCGCGCCACCGCCGCCGACCGCGATGCGTTGCTGGCTCACATCACCGCGACGCCGGACTATGCGGCGTTAAAAGACTGCGATCTGATCATCGAGGCGGTGTTCGAGGACCGCGCCGTCAAGGAAGAGGTAATCGCCAAGGCCCAGGCGGCGATCGGCAAGGAGACGATTTTCGGCTCCAATACGTCGACCTTGCCGATCACCTCGCTGGCCAAGTCGTTCAAGGACCCCAAGCGTTTCATCGGCGTGCATTTCTTCTCGCCGGTCGATCGCATGATGCTGGTCGAGGTCATCCTCGGCAAAAAGACCGGCGACGCGGCGCTCGCCACCGCGCTCGATTACGCGCGCGCCATCCGCAAGACCCCGATCGTGGTTAACGATTCGCGCGGCTTCTACACCTCGCGCGTGGTCGGCACCTATATCCGCGAAGGCCATCTGATGCTGGCCGAGGGCGTGCCGGCGGCGATGATCGAGAATGTCGGCCGCCTGGCCGGCATGCCGGTCGGCCCGCTGTCGCTCAACGACGAGGTCGCCGTCGATCTCGCCTGGAAGATCCTCAAAGCGACCGAAGCCGATCTCGGGCCGAAGGCGATCGACGAGCGCCAGAAGACGTTGCTGCAAGAGATGGTGGAAAAGCGCGGCCGCTACGGCCGCAAGAACGGCAAGGGCTTTTACGATTATCCGCAGAACGGAGCGAAGCGGCTGTGGCCCGGTTTGGCCGATCTGCAAGCGACCAAGCTCGATCCGGACAGCCTCGACGTCGAGGAGCTGAAAGCTCGCCTGCTCGCGATCCAGGCGCTCGAATCGGCGCGCTGCATCGAGCAAGGCGTCGTCACCGACATGCGCGAGGCCGATGTCGGCTCGATCCTCGGTTTCGGCTTTGCGCCGTTCACCGGCGGCACCATCTCCTATATCGACGGCATGGGCGCCAAGGCCTTCGTCGATCTGTGCAACCGACTGGCGAAGAAATACGGCGCCCGGTTCAAGCCGTCCAAGCTCTTGCGCGACATGGCGACTACCGGCGACAGCTTCTATCTCCGCTTTCCGCCGGAAAAGCGCAAAGCCGCGTGACCAGTCCGCGTGAAGATCATCGCCGTTTGCTCAACGCCGACGACCATTTAGTCCGGATCCCATGGCGCGTGATCAAGTCGACCTGACGCCGATCGAGCGCCGCGACGAACTCGTCGACTGGATCGCGCAGGGCGTCAAGCCGAAATCGCAATTCCGCATCGGCACCGAGCACGAAAAATTCGCCTTTACGCTCGACGGGCACCGTCCGGTGTCTTACGAAGGCCGCCGCGGCATTCGCGCGCTGCTCGAAGGCATGGAGCTCCTGCTCGGCTGGCAGCCGATCATGGAAGGCGGCAACGTCATCGGGCTGTCCGACGTGACCGGCGGCGGCGCGATCACGCTCGAGCCCGGCGGCCAGTTCGAACTGTCCGGCGCCCAGGTCGAGACCGTGCACCAGACCTCGCGCGAGCTGATGGCGCATCTGGCGCAGGTGCGCGAGGTCGCCGAGCCGCTGTGCATCGGCTTTCTAGGCATCGGCATGACGCCGAGCTGGACGCGCGCCGAAATGCCGAAAATGCCGAAGGGCCGCTACAAGATCATGACCGCCTACATGCCGGAGGTCGGCAACCTCGGCCTCGACATGATGTATCGCACCTGCACGGTGCAGACCAATCTCGATTTCTCCTCGGAAGCGGACATGGTCAAGAAGCTGCGCGTATCGATCGCACTGCAGCCGGTGGCGACGGCTTTGTTCGCCAATTCGCCGTTCACCGAAGGACGCCCCAACGGCTACCTTTCCTTCCGCGCCGAAATCTGGCGCGACACCGATAAGGATCGCACCGGCATGCTGCCGTGGGCGTTCGAGCCGGGCATGGGCTTCGAGCGCTGGGTCGACTACGCGCTCGACGTGCCCATGTATTTCGTCAAGCACGGCGACGAATATGTCGACGTCTCCGGCCGGTCATTCCGCGACCTGATGGCGGGCAAGCTGCCCGGCATGCCCGGCGTCCGCGCCACCATCTCCGACTGGTCGAACCACATTTCGACGATTTTTCCCGAGGTGCGGCTCAAGCGCTATCTGGAAATGCGCGGCGCCGATTCCGGGCCGACGCGCAATCTCCTGGCGCTGCCGGCCTTGTGGGCCGGCATTCTCTACGACGATGTCAGCCTCGACGCCGCCTGGGATCTCGTCAAAGGCTGGAGCGCCGAGGATCGCCAGCAGCTCCGCGACGCGGTGCCGAAATCGGCGCTGGCGGCAAATGTGCGCGGCCGCGCCGTGTTCGAAATCGCCACTGAAATCCTCAAATTGGCCCGCGCCGGCCTGGCGCGAAGGAAGCGGCTCGACGTCAGCGGCCGGGACGAGACGCGCTACCTCGAAATCCTCGAAGACCGGCTGGCCCGCGGCATCACGCCGGCGGAAGAGCTGCTGGAGAAATTCCGCGGACCTTGGGCGGGCTCGGTCGATCCGATCTATACGCAAGAGGCGTATTAGACGCCGGTCGTCATTCCAGCCCGTAAAGTTCCTTGGCTTGATCGAGCGCTTTCCGGCAAGCGGCGGCGTCGCCCGCGGCATCGGCGCTGCGCGCGCGCTCGAGCGCGGCTGCCGCCGCCTGCCGCGCCTGATTCTCCGCGCTCTCCACTGAGCTCGGCGTCGGCTGATGATGAAGCTGGGCGCCGATCGATTGCGGTGCGGTCGGGCCGCTCGCCGGGCCGGGCTTCGTGCGTTGGATATAGCGATCGACCTCCGCAATCTGGGTGGTGCACGGTCCCGCACTGGCCATGACCGTGCTGCCGATCACCGGCACTGCCGCAAGCATGACGACGCGCAATCGCAGCACGACGGTCCTCCCGGGCCGAGGTTGCCGCCGCCGCCCCGCGGCGGCCTTTTTGCACTAGCTTACGCCGCCGGCGACGCGTTGCAACGCGCAAACCGATCTGTTCTCGCGGCGCGGATGCGCCCGAGTTTTGCAACGGCATTAAAGCACTCGTCACCACCGGGCTTGACCCGGTGGTCCATGCTGACGAGCGGTTCTTGAAGCAGATCGGTTGACCCGATCGAGCCTCTCTTCCGCATGGACCACCGGATCAAGTCCGGCAATGACGAACAAAGAAACAACAAAAAAAGGAGGCAGAACGCCGGCAGACGTGTAGTTCAACGATCCGCACCGCAGACAACTTTACGCAGTCTGCGCAAACCATCTGCTTCGGGTGCGGCGCGCGTCCAGCGGGACGCGCCGCCTGTCGGCGTTCCACCGCGGCTCTTCGGGGAGCGAGCCAACGCCCCCGTTCCAGCTTCAGGCGCACTTCCTGGGGACGCGGTTTCCCTGTCCCAGTCCAGCGACTTGGTCGCAGACCGGGTCCTAATGCCGGCCGGGCGTTGTCCCGAAGCCGCCCGAGAGCGGAATGTATCGTTTCCGCGCGCGGGCGCCGCTCTCGCTCCGCGATCAGGAGTACCCTCATGATGGCGTCTTGAATGAGCGAGATTGGCTTATGTAACTGAAACAGAGACGATTTCCATTTTGTCGCGCTGTCGGTGACGCGCGGATCCGGCTGCCGTTCGCAAAATTCACATTTTTTGCCGTTTAAACTTTCCCGCCGGCCACGGCGTGAAAGAGGCTCATCGAGTCGTCAGGAAGAGTTGCGGATGAAGCGTAGACTAACCCTTGGCCCGAACCGCCGCGTCCTGCTCGCGGCTTTGCTTGCTGCCGGCGGATCTGCGGTTACCCTCGCCGGCTGCGGCGGCACCTTCATGGGGGAGCAGGAACAGCCCAAAGGGCCCGATCCGGCTTTCGCGCGCAAGATCGTGACCTACCCGTCGCCCGAGCCCGCGGGCACCATCATCGTCGATCCGGGCGCCCATTACCTCTACCGCATCCAGGGCGACGGAACGGCCATCCGTTACGGCGTCGGCGTTGGCGCCGAGGGGTTTGTGTGGAACGGCCTCGCCGTCATTCACACCAAGCAGGAATGGCCGGACTGGTATCCGCCGCCGGAGATGCTGGAGCGCAAGCCCGAGCTGCGCGAGCACATGGTGCAGCTGCAGAGCGGTATCGGCATGCCGGGCGGCCCGGACAATCCGATCGGCGCCCGCGCCATGTATCTGTGGCAGGGCAACAAGGACACGCTCTACCGCATCCATGGCACCAACGATCCCTCGACCATCGGCCATAACGTGTCGTCGGGTTGTATCCGCCTGACCAACGACGATATCGTCGACCTTTACAACCGCACGCCGATCGGCACCAAGGTCGTGGCCCTGGCTACCGCCACCGGCGGACCAACCGCCGCCGCGCAATAGCACCGCCGCCGCGCCCGCGGCTTCACTGACGATTTGCGCGATGATAGCGTCTTAAGCGCGAGGCCGCGATCGCGGGCGAGTTTGTCCGAACGTAGTGCCATTTAAGAAAAAACGCCGAACGGAGGGATCTATGTCGACGAACGCCAAGGCTCCGTTTCGAGCCGACCATGTCGGCAGTCTGCTGCGTCCCGACAAATTGCAGCAAGCCCGCATGCAGCGGCAACGCAAGAACATCGCCGCCGAGCGTTTGCGCGAGATCGAGGACGAAAGCATCCGCGAGGTCGTGAAGCTGCAGGAAGATGCCGGCCTTGAAGGCATCACCGACGGCGAGCTTCGGCGCGATTATTGGCACCTCGATTTCCTCACCGAGATTGGCGGCGTCGTGTTCGAAGAGGGGCATAACCCGCTGAAATGGCACCGTCAGGACGGCATCCAGCTCGAATGGGTGCCGCCCGAGGTGAAGGTCAAGGCGCGCATCACACGGCCGCACCCGATCCAGCTCAAGGACTTCGAGTTCCTCAAATCGGCCACCGGCAAAACCGCCAAGGTCTGCATTCCCTCCCCGTCGATGATGATCGTGCAGGGCGGCGAAAGGGTCATCGATTTCAAGGTCTATCCGGATCGCGACCAGTTCTTCACCGATCTGTCGCGCGCCTATGCGCAGGAAGTCGCCGACCTTGCCCGGGCGGGCTGCCGCTATCTGCAGCTTGACGACACCTTTCTGGCCTTCCTGTGCGACGACAAGATCGGCGCCGCAATGGGGCGCAGCAATGAAGACACGCGGGCCATGGCGCGGCTGTCGGCAAGACTGATCAACGACGCGATCAGGGATCGGCCGAAAGACATGGCCGTATGCATTCACCTGTGCCGCGGCAACTATCAAAGCTCGTGGCTGAGTTCGGGTGGCTACGACCCGATCGCCGAGATTCTTTTGGGCGAGATCGACGTGGACGGCTATTTTCTCGAATACGACGATGAGCGGTCGGGCGGATTCGCGCCGCTGCGTTTTCTGCCCAAAGGCAAGAAAGTCGTGCTCGGCCTCGTCAGCTCCAAATTCGTCAAGCTCGAACCGGTGGACGCGCTGAAGCGCCGCATCGACGAAGCGGCCGAGGTCGTGCCGCTCGAGCAACTCGCGATCAGCCCGCAATGCGGATTTTCGTCGACCGCCGAAGGTAACGTCATCTCCGTCGAGGGCGAGAGGAAAAAACTGGAGCTTTGCGTCGCCGTCGCGCGGGACGTGTGGGGCGGCGTCGTCAACTGATAATTCCCTCCCCCTTGTGGGGGGAAGGAACTCGGTTTCTGAGCTGCTATCTGTGCGTTAAAGCGTGCAAGCGGCTTCGACCATGTTCTCCATCTTCGCTCGCAGCACCGGGATGCTCCGCGACGGATGCCGGCCGAAGCCGCAGGACGGCGACACCCACAGCCGCTCTTCGCCGACCACGCGCGCCCAATCGGCAATGCGCTCGCGTATTTTCTGAACCGACTCGATCCAATAGCTGCCTTCGTCGACGATTCCGGCAGCAAGCTGCATTTTTTTCGGCATTCTGTTGAACGAGTCACGCTCGATCCACTGAAAGAAGTATTTGACCTCAAACGCGGCGATATCGATAACGCCGTCGAGCCGCTCCAGAATGTCGACCCAGGGCGCGCAGTGCAGCGCGTGTGAGATCGGCCGACCGCGCAGATTGCCGTTGCAGAAATGCAGCGATTTCTTCGCCTTGACGCCCTCGAAGCAGGGCGCGATCAAATCGGCCGCCTGCTGCGCGGTCATCATCCCCATGTTGACTTCGCCGCCAAAGATCGGCGCGTCGAGCTGCACGTTGGCGCAGCCCTCGTCGGCCATGGCGCGCAACTCCTGGTTGACGATCTTGGTGATCGCCGGCATTTGCGCGGTGAGCGAATCCATCTGGTCGCGGCCGGCGACGACCACCTCGTAGGGCGCGACGACGGCGGCCTTCTTCACGCCGCCCGGCAATTTCTTTTCGCGGCGGAAGGCTTCCAGATAGCCGAGGCCATTCGGCGCGCTGATCTTGCCGACGATCCTGGCGTGGGTCATGTCGTCGTAATCGAACACGTCGGCGGCCTGCGGCTTGTCGATCTCCAGCCCGGTGATGACCTTGTGCATGTGCAGGATGAAATTGTCGGTGTGGTATTCCCCGCCGGTCCATTCGTCCAAGCCGAGATCGCGCTGCTCCTTGATGGCCTTGGCCGCCGCGCGATTGAGGATCGCTTCGCTTGCCTGCGGC
>Ga0116216_10000382_pt1 | contig 37255 bp, 37 predicted proteins | sample Sb_taG_11_FD_89696 | JGI IMG/M metagenome (GOLD analysis project Ga0116216, IMG submission 89696) | Peat soil microbial communities from Weissenstadt, Germany - Sb_50d_3_AS metaG | ecosystem: Environmental > Terrestrial > Soil > Wetlands > Peat | place: Germany: Weissenstadt | collected 2010-09-21
CGCGTCGGCGCGTGAAGCCCAGGACGTAGCTCTCGCGACCCCAGTAGATCGCCGCACGCGCGAGGCGCTGGACCAACGGCACGTTCCGGAACAGCCACCTCTCGCCACGCCCGAAGGCCCTGTCACGTCGCGGCAGGACCCAGGGCGGGGTCCTCTGGAAGAGCACGAGCTCCGACACGAGCGGCTGGATCTGCGGCACGAACTGGATCGAGGATGCGCCGGTACCGACGACGGCCACTCGCTTGCCCCGAAGATCGTACGAATGGTCCCAGGTTGCGGAGTGGAATGTCGTGCCGGAGAAGCTCTCGATGCCGGGAAGCGCCGGCACAAGGGGCTCGCTCAACCCGCCGCCCGCCGCGACCACCACGTCCGACGTGTGAACGCCCGACGTCGTCTCTATCTCCCAACGGCCTTCGGACTCGTCGAAACGCATCGCCGTCACGGGCGTGTCGAACCGGATGTGAGGGATCACGCCGGCCATCTCGGCGCAGCGCCGTAGGTAGGCCCATATCTCCGGCTGGGGTGAGAAGGAGCGGCTCCAATCGGGGTTGAGGGCGAAGGAGAAGGAGTACAGGTGGGAAGGGACGTCGCAGGCACAGCCCGGGTACGTGTTGTCGTGCCAAGTGCCTCCGACGTCGCCCGATCGCTCGAACACGACGAAGTCGTCGATACCCTCCTTCTTCAGTCGGATCGCCATGCCGAGCCCGGCGAAGCCGCTACCGACGATCGCAACTCGGTGGTGCTCGGTCACCTGGTCTCCTCTTGTTTGTCTTGCTTCTCCGGGCCCTCTTGGTCCCAGACTCCCATGATCTTCCACAGGGCGCGCGCCGGACCAGCGGTGAGCCCGAGCTCGGTGCAGAGCTTGCGCGGCTTTGCCACCGAGTCACGCAGCAGCTGTCGTCCCGGCTCTGACCGAACGGCGGCGATCAGCTCTCGGCGCGGGACCCCGTAGGCGCGGCGCAGGCTGTTGGGGGGATAGCACATCAGCCGGCCCATCGTGCCGAACAGCAGGGGAGCGGTGATCCCCAGAATCTGCCGGCGGACGTATCCGAGGCGCGGGACCGTGCGCTTCAGGTACTGGCGGGCGAAGGAGATGTGACGAGCCTCCTCGGTCACGTGGATGCGCATTATCCGTTCGATCACCGGGTGCGATTCCCCTGATCGCAATTGGCGGCGCTGAAGGAAATCGACCGGGTCCTCTCCTCCGAGCACGAAGAGGAAGAAGAGCGGAGGGAACACGCGGCTCAACCACACGACGCTGCGCGAGGCGACCTTCATCCTGCGCGGCATGCCCGTCACGTCGAGGCCACTTCGGTCGATGACCTCCTGGAACATCATCGTGTGCTGAGACTCTTCTGTGACCTCGTGATGGATGTAGCGGAACTCCGGCCTGCGGTTGGGCAGCCAGAAGGCGTACTCGAGAAGTCCACGCTGAAGGACGTTCTCGAACTCCCACCCGATTCGCATGGCCGACGCGACGCGGTGCAGCGCGACCCGTGAGCGAACCTCTGCGGGTTGCGACCGGTACCACTCGGTCTGGGCGAGCGGGTCGAAGGACCAGAGCGAGAACCTGGAATCCTCGGGGCTGATCTGCATGTCGGGTGCGTCCCAGTCGACGTCCTCGTAGGCGTCGAAGTGCTTGTCCACCGACTGGCGACTCAGGCGAGCGACTGTCGCGCTGAATACCGACTGTTCGTCAAGGGTCGTGGTCATATGACGCTCCTCTCTGTTGTCTGTTGAGCCTCTGGGGTCTCCTCGTCGGAGTTGCCGACGTCGGTGAGGGGCTTCGACTCGGTCAAGTGCCCGGGGCGAGTGGCGTGCCCGGCGTGCGCCCTTCGCCTCTGGCGCGCAGCCTCGTGGAGCAGGGCAGCGATCTGTTCGGGAACTTCGATCGGGAGCATGTGACCTGCATGGGGGATCTCGACGAGACGCGAGCCCGGCACGATCCCGGCGATCCTGCGCGAGTGTCGTGCAGGAAGCAGATTGTCGCGCTCGCCGGCAACCACCGTGACCGGGACGTCGACCTTCGCGAGGCCTTCGGTGAGGTCCATCGTGTTCATCGACTCCAGGAAGCCTGCGCGCACATGTGGGGGAGTGGCGGCGAACATCTCGCAGACCGTCTCGAGGTGTGAACGGCATGTCTCTCGACCGAATGTTCGTCGCACGAGGAACGGGCCGACCGATCGCATGCGCATCGCGCTGTCGAGGTGCCGGTGGGCGATGATCCGTGGTCCAAGGCGGTCGACGAGCTGACCCCTCGAGACACCCACACATGCGGTCGCCACCAGCACGATCGCTCCGACTCGCTCGCTCACGGCTTGCGGATTCGAGCTCGCCAGCGCCTGTGCCGTCATCCCGCCCATCGAGTGTCCTGCCAGCACGGCTTCGCTCGCGTCGACGTGGTCGAGCACCGCACGCATGTCGTCGGCGAGGGCCTCCAAGGTGAGCCCCGACGACCCGATGGTCGAGCTGCCGTGGCCCCGGTGGTCGTAGCAAACGACGTCGTGTCCGCCGTCCACCAGGCGGCGGGCGACGGGCGCCCATACTCGCCGGTCGTTGGTCCAGCCGTGCGCCAGCACGAAGGTCGCAGGAGCCGCGTCGTCCTTTGCCGGGCGGCGCTCTGCGCGTGCGACCACGACTGACAGCTCGGCACCGTCGGCAGAGCGGACGCGAAGCTCCTCTGCGCCGTGAATGTGAGCGATCTCCTCAGTCGCCAGATGGGATCTTTCCCATCGCGCGAGCGCCGACTTGGCCGCCACGAAGGCTCCAGCCGCTCCCACTGCTGCGGCGCCGGCGATGTGTCGCGAGCCGAACCGCGGGCTCATCTTGTTCCCCAGCTCAGCCCGCGCGCAGAGACGCTCGCGAACGTGTCGGCGACTCGGCTCGGGACCACTCCACGCACCACCCAACCGGCCCATGCTTCGGCGCCCACCGGAACCACCGGGCGGTCGCGCTCGATTGCGCTCACGATCGCCTCGCCGACGATTCGGGGAGGGTGGCCGTGCCTTGCGAAGAGCTCGCGTACTCGCCGGACGGCGTCAGTTCCCGCCTGCTCGCCGCGAAAGCGGGTGTGCTCGATGATCGGGGTCGCAATTACTCCGGGGCAGACCGCGCTCACCCCCACACCTTTCGGACGCCAGTCGGCCCGGAGGCTTCTCGACAGTGCGAGCACGGCCGCCTTGGTCGTGCCGTACGCCGGTTCGTTCGGTGTGTGCACGTAGCCGAGCCCGGAGGACACGTTGACCACATGCCCACTTCCGCGCTCCACCATGCTGCTGCCGAAGGCGTAGCTGCAGTGGATGACACCCATGAGGTTGACACCAAGGATCCAGTCCCAGTCCTCGAGGGAGGTGTCGCAGAACGGTCCCGACATGCCCACCCCGGCGTTGTTGACGAGGACGTCGAGGACACCGTGCTCGGAGTGGACCGAGTCGGCGAGCTCGCGCACGGCCCGCCGGTCTGCCACGTCGACCTCGTAGGCGATGCCCCCGCAGTCCTCCGCGGCCCTCTTTGCCGAAGCCGCGTCGAGATCTGCCGCCAGGACCCTGGCGCCTCGCGCGGAGAGGGCCAGTGCGGTGGCGAGCCCTATGCCGCTGCCGGCGCCCGTGACCAGGCAGAGGGAACCGCCGAGCTCCACCCGCCCCCGTCGCCGGTCGCGCGCTGTTCGTCTCTTGCGAGTCGGATTGCCGCCCATCTGCGTCCCAACCTTGGTGACCTTCGCCACCTTCGTGCCGCCACTGCCATTGAAGATAGTGCCATTGTGCGATGTAAGTGTCAAGTCCACTGGTACAGTTGTTGATGTGACAATCGAGGGGATCCAGGAATACAGGATCGACGACCTGGCCCGCCTGGCGGGGACGACCGTGCGCAACGTTCGTGCCTACCAGGACCGGGGGCTCCTTCCCCCGTCCAGGCGAGAGGGCAGGGTCGCGTTCTACTCCGATGCCCACCTCGCCCGGCTGAGGGTGATCTCAGAGCTGCTGGATCGGGGTTACACCCTGGCCAACATCCGGGAGCTGATCGGGGCCTGGGAGTCGGGCCAGAACGTCGGCGATCTCCTGGGCCTGGAGGCTGCACTCACCGCCCCGTGGTCGGACGAGACCCCGACGAAGATCTCGGTTGGGGATCTGACGGCTCTCTACGGCGACGAGGTCCCCGACGCAGAGGCGATCGAACTGGCCCTCGACCTCGGGATCATCGCGGCTCAAGGCGACGAGCTCGTCGTCCGGAAGCCCAGGCTCCTCCACGTGGGAGCCCAGCTCGTCGCCGCGGGCATCCCGCTGAAGTCGGCGCTCGCTCTCGCCGGGCGACTTCGCGAGGACATGGACCGCGTCGCCGCCAGCTTCGTCGACCTCGTGGCGACCAACGTGTTCGATCCCTTCGGCGACCACATCCCTGCCGAGGAGATACCGCGCCTGACCGAGATCATCCGCCGACTGCGCCCGCTGGCAAGTGAGGCGGTGGACGCCGAGCTTGCCGACGCGATGGGCCGGCACGTGCAGACCCAGCTCCGCGAGCGCCTCGACAGGATGCTCGCCGACGTCAAGAGGGCTCAAACCGAGGCCTCGTGATGTCCTGGTGAAACGGCCGAGAGGGGCGTGAGCCGCAGGGCACGTAGCTCCCGCGCGGTGCCGGTGTTGGTCGAAGCGGGCGCTCGCCGCGTGTTCGCCTGCGCGTCGGACTGGCCAGGATGGTGCCGCTCGGGCAAGGACGAGAAGCTGGCTCTCGAGAATCTCGCCGGATATGCACGTCGCTACGCCGCAGTGGCGAAGGAAGCGGGCCTTCGATTTCCTCCCGGCGACGCAGATGAGGTCGTCCTCGAAGTGGTCGAGCGCCTCCCCGGGGGCCCCACGACCGACTTCGGCGCTCCGCAGTCGGTGGCCGATTCCGATCGGCGACGGCTCACGCCGAAGCAGTCGCAGGCAAATGAAGCGCTCGTTCGGGCGGCGTGGACCCTGCTCGACGGCGTGGTGGCAAACGCCCCGGCATCCCTCAGAAAAGGGCCACGCGGTGGGGGACGAGACCGCGACGCGATCTTCGCTCATGTCCTGAGCGCAGAGGTGATGTACGCGCGCAAGCTGGGTATCCGGGTTCCCGAGCCGGATCCTTCGGACCGCAAGGCGGTGTCGTCGTTCCGTGACTCGGTAGTCGCTGTGTTGGCGTCTACGCGCGCCCCGGCTCCGCTCGTAGAGAAGGGCTGGCCCGTCGCCTACGCAGCCCGCCGAATCGCGTGGCACGTCCTGGATCACGCCTGGGAGATCGAGGACCGGTCCACGTAGGGCCGGACTAGGTTCTGCGTGGAGGTGGGGAGAAGGATGAGCAGGTCATGAGCCGAGTGGTGAGCCAGTCGACGAGCCGAGTGAGGAGCCAGTCGACGAGCCGTCCGCCAAGGAGGAGGGCTGCGACCCTCGCCTTCGCCGGCTTCGCCACGTTGGCGGGTTCGCTTCTTGCGGCCTGTTCGAGTTCGCCTGCCTCGACTGTTCTGCCGTCGGTTCCTGTTCAACAGAGCGCACACGGAGTTCCGTCCTTCTACACGCCTCCGAACCCGCTCCCGGCAGGGTCCCCGGGGAGCCTCATCCGCGCGGAGCGCGTCACCGGGGCGCCGCTCGTGCCAAGTGGCGCGACGGTGTGGCGGATCCTCTATCACTCACAGTCGATCTACGGAGCGGACATCGCGGTCTCGGGCTATGTGGTCGTCCCGCCCGGGCGCCCGCCGGCGGGGGGATTCCCCGTGATCAGCTGGGCGCACGGCACCACAGGTTTCAACGACGTCTGCGCTCCCTCGCTCTTCAACGATCTCGCGAGTGCGGGCGGACCATCCTTCGACACCGGGCCGGTGTCCGCCTACCTGGCAGCAGGCTTCGAGATCGCAGCCACCGATTACGAGGGGCTAGGCACGCCGGGGCCGCACCCCTATCTGCTGGGTGAGAGCGAGGGTCGCGGAGTGCTCGACGCCGCGCGAGCAGCGCAGCACCTCCCGGGCTCGCAAGCGAGTTCGACCGTCCTCATATACGGGCACTCGCAGGGCGGACAGTCTGCGCTGTTCGCCGGAGAGCTCGCGCCCACCTACGCACCGGACCTCCACGTCATCGGGGTGGTCGCTGCGGCTCCGGCCACGAATCTCTCGTCGATCGTCCAGAACTCGATCTCGACCTCGTACAGCTCGAGCATCTTGCTCTTCACGGTGCCCGCGCTCCTCACCTGGAGCGAGACGTACCACGACCTGCCGGCGAGCGACGCATTCACGTCATCGGGAGCCAACCTCGGACGTTCCCTGGTCGACACTGGATGTCTCACCCAGCTGCTGTCTGCGATGACCTCGCGTCACGCCACACCTGACGACTTCTTCGCGCCAGGCGTGGACTCGAACAGTGTCGTTGCATCGCACGCGAAGTTGAACGACCCAGGCCGCACGCGCACCGTCGCTCCCATGCTGGTAGTGCAAGGCACCGCCGACACGACCGTCCCCGCGTTCCTAACGGACATGTACGTCCAGAACATGGCGTGTCCGATCGGCGACACCATCGACTACCTCCACGTCAACGGGGCCACCCACTCAACCGTGCTCACCGATGCACAGGCCCCGGTCCTCGCCTGGATGCTGGCGCGCGTCGCCCGCATGCCCGCTCCGTCCACCTGCGCGGTTCCCGGTGACGTGTCCCCCTACCTGCCGGCCCACCGGTGAGCCGGCCTGTCTTCCGACTATGAGCGGCGGTGCTTCGGCCGCACAGGCCAGGGAGCTCGTCGAGAGGTATCTCGATCGCATAGTCGCTCACGACTGGGACGCGATGTCGGAATGTCTGGCGGACGACGTGGTGAGGACGGGACCCTTCGGCGACACATATTCGGGAAAGCGCGACTACGTCGAGTTCCTGTCGGGCCTCATGCCGTCGTTGGAGGGCTATTCGATGCGCGTCGACAGGATTGTCGCCGACAGTGCCTTCGCCGTCGCAGAGCTGAGCGAGACGGTGGAGCTGGGGGGCGTGCCCGTCGAGACGCCCGAAGCTCTCGTGTTCGACATGGACGACGACGGTCGCATCGCCCGCATATCGATCTACATCCGGCGACTCGGCTCGACCGACTGATCGCCGGGTCGTCGGCCGGGTATGGCCGCTTCATTGGCCGGGAACTTGAACCGTCTTCCCGCTCTCCCAGCGACGCAGCACCAGGTAGCTCCCCTTGAGCGCTCCGTGGTCCCAATTGCCGAATCCCATCGTGGTGCCCTCCAGTCCGCTCGCTGCAGGCAAGCGCTTGACCCGCTCGAGGGCGTCCCTCACACCGTCGCGCGTGAGGTGCGCCGTCCTCGCAAGTGCCTCGCCGAGCAACCGTCCGATGTCGTAAGCAGCAACTCCGACGGGCCCGGCGGCAGATCGCGCCGAGCGGCCGGCCAACGCGGCGCGCGCCGAGTTCTCGTCCGACACCGTGTCGACGTAGACCCAACCCTCCCAGTCGGCTCTCCAATCACGACGGGCGTAGCCGAACATGAGCGCGGAGTTCGCGACCACCGGGACCTTCCAACCTTCCTTGGCGACGGCCACGGCCAGAGGACGTGCTGCCACACCGAGCCCGAAGTAGGCGAGCGCATCGGGTTCACCGCGTCTGATGCGAACCACCTCGGTGGAAAGGTCGACGGCTAGGGGGGAGACCGCTGTGCTCGCCACGATCTCGATCCCCTCCGTCGCGCAAGCGTCTGCGAACGAGTCGAAGTACCCGCGCCCGACCGGGGAGTGGTCGTGGGCGACCCCCACGCTTCGATGTCCTCGGCTCGAGAGATGTCGGGCTATGACGGCAGGCTCTTCGGCGAGCGAGCCAACTTGGTAGTGGAACATGTGGCGGCCGCGCGTCTGTTCTCCGCCTGTGTAGTTGATGCAGGGCATCTTCGCCTCGTCGGCCATCGGGCCCACGATGAGACCGTTGTCACTGATGCTCGGCCCCACCACGGCAAGGACACCTGCATCCACAAGCTCGGTGAAGCAGCGCTCCACGTCGTGGGCAGAACCGGCCGGAAGCCCCCGCGACTGGCGTGACACGAACTCCACGGGCCTATCGAGGCGTCCGGTCTCCGATACGTGTTCGAAGCCCAGGCGCAAGGCCTCCTCGAAAAGAGCACCGTTGTCCGCTTGGGGGAAGTCGAACAGCACTCCGACGAGCAGCGGGTCTACACCTCGAGCATCGGCCACAGGTCGAACGATCTCATGGCTTCAAGTGCATCGGCAAGCCGCTCCGTTCGAGCAAGAGCCGCGCGAGCTATTTCCTCCGCGATCGCTTTGCGAGCAGGCGCAAGAATACGATCGTGCCGGCGACCAGGCGGGTGACGTCGAAGCTCGGCACGAACCGAACCCTTTCGCCCTGGACCACGTAAACGCCGAGCGGGTAGACGAAGGCGCCGAAGCCGCCGCCGTTTCCCTCGGAGTCCTTGGATCCGTCTTCCGGGCCCGTCCCCGCCCTTCCCTCACCGCCACCGCCACCACCTGCGACGATCGCGACCGGGATGACCGTCGTCGTGCCGACCTCGTATGCGGGCCCGAACGCTCGCCCCACGGTGAGGTTCTCCCCGATGCGTCGGAAGAGCTCTTTTGGCTCCATCGAAAGTTTCATCCCTGTCCCCATCCCTCTGGTCGGAGTCGTCTTGTCCGGACGGTCTTCTCGGGGCAGTCTTGTCGGGAAGCGACTCGGTCACCAGCAGGCACGGAGGGGGCGATGAGGCGACTTATCTCGATGCTCGCCGGCGCTCGGCTCGCCGGCGCTTGCGTAGCCGGCGTCGTGTTCTGGTTGGCATCGACCTGCGCCGCTTCGGCACAGAGCGCCCAGGCGGCGACGTTGTCGTCGGGCACTAAGTCGTGCATCGCCTCGACGGGGTGCCAGATGTCGCTTTCGGGAACGGGATTCGCGGCGTCGGAGACCGTCGACCTGACGCTGCACTCGACGCCCTCCGGGCTGGGCACGGTCGACGCGGGTCAGAACGGTGACTTCGTCACGACGGTCACGATCCCTGCCGGGGTAGCTGCGGGCACCCACTCGATCGTCGCGATCGGAGAGACGAGCGGCATGACGGCTGCGTTCACCTTCACCCTCACGGCCGAGACCACTGCGACCACGACCCCACCCCCACCCCCACCCCCACCTGTTACGACTGCCCCGCCGGCGGCGGTCCCGCCCTCTCCGTCGGCGACCGGCGCCCTGCCTTTCACCGGTGTCGACGCCGCTTTGCTAGTTGCATTCGCGGTCGTCGCCATCGTGGCGGGTGCGGCGGTCCTGTTTGCAGGCGGCTTCAGGCGCCTTGGCCGCGGCAACCGAGTCCGGGGGTAGAGCGCCGTGCTCGAGAGTCTGGCCCATACAGCTATTTGCGTAACGGACCTCGACGCCGCTGTGCAGTGGTATTCCGAGACCCTCGGCTTGCGAGTTCTCGCGCCTGCGTATCGGATGGAGGGGGCAGACATCGAGCGTGACATGGGTGAGCTCGTCCCGGCGCCCGTGGTCGTGAGAGCGGCGATCCTCGGAATCGCGGACGGCGACAACGTGCTCGAGCTGATCGAGTACCCCGAGCTCGCGCGCCCGCAGGAAGGATCCGAAGGGGGTCGCTACCCGGTCACGCGGCCCGGTCTGACCCACGTCGGCCTCGTCTGCGACGACCTCGGACAGACGAGGCGTGATCTCGAAGCCAAGGGGGTCGAGTTCCTGACCTCCGACGTCGCCGACGTTGCGGGCCTTCGCACGGCGTGGTTCCGCGACCCGTGGGGGACCGTGTTCATCCTCCTCGAAAAGCGCAGGCCGGACCGCCCCTACTGGCGTCAACCCTGGACCTGAGAGGCCCCTCCTCCGTCCACCAGGTTCGGCGACCCGGAACATTCGGGCTGACTCCCATTGTGTTGCGAACAGGTGACAAACTCTTGTCCCATGCCCCGGCCCGGACCCCGTCGGCCATGAGCCTCGTCAGGGAACCCGCTCCCGAGGAAGTCCTCCCGGGATACTCGGTCGAGGGCCTCCCCCGAATCGCCGAGGAAGTGGACACCCACGGTCTCCAAGTGGCCGAGCGCGCCGCTTGGAGCATCGTGTGGCTCGCCGTTCTCACCGCCGGGCTCAATGTCTGGGGGTTCTGGTGGTCCTCGGCCGTCGTGACGCTGCTCGCGCCGTTGATGATCCTCGGCGCCATATGCGGGCTCGTCGCGACCTGGGTGGTTCGAAGCCCGCGCACGCCGGTGTTGCAGCGCCTCGCCTTCGCCGGGGTGTTGCTGTCAGTGCTGTTCCCGCAGGCGATCGCCATTCACATGCGCAGCTCGTACACCACGGACTCGGCTGCGTTCGACCAGGCGTCCGCGCGCCTGCTCCTGCACGGCCACAATCCCTACACAGCGTCGTTGTCGTCTGTCGGTCACCTGTGGTCGGTACCGGCTCGCTTCTGGACCTACACCGTCGACGGTGGCCACGTAGTCCACGCCTCCTACCCCGCTGGGTCGTTCTTGATGTACGTGCCCGCCATGGCGCTCGGGGTGAACCACATGGTCGTGGACTGGACCGACCTCGTGGCGTGGATGTTGTGCGTCGCCTTGTTCTTCGTCCTACTGCCGGTGTCGCTGCGCTGGCTGTCGGGGCTTCTGGCCCTTACTCCTATATTCATCGGTTTGTTCTCCTCAGGAGGAACCGACGCCGCGTTCTTACCCTTCTTGGTGCTTGCGGTGTGGCGGTGGGACAGGTTCTCGCGTCCGGGAACCGGTGTAGCGCGCTGGATCGGCCCGGTCGCGCTCGGTGTTGCGTGCGCGATCAAGCAGACCCCGTGGTTCTTCGTGCCGATCCTCGCCACGGGGGTCGTCCTCGAAGCGCGCCTTTCGGGCCGGCCCGCAATGCGTCCGGCACTGCGCTACCTGGGGATCGTTGTCGGTGTGTTCAGCATCGTGAACCTCCCGTTCATCGTTTGGCAGCCATCGGCTTGGGCGCGCGGGAGCCTCCTGCCGTTCTTCGGCGGCCTGATAGCCCAGGGACAGGGTCTGGTGACTCTGGCCACCCACGGCATCACCGGCGGCGCCGACTTGACGATGCTCAGCGTCGTCTCGGTCCTCGGATACCTCGCGATGTTGACCGCGTGGATCCGGTGGTACCCGACGCTCAAGCGTGCCTGGTTTCTCGTGCTCCCGGTCGTGTTCTTCCTGGCCCCGCGCAGCCTCGCCAGCTACTTGGTCGATCTCGTCCCCGTGGCGGTGGTCGCGGCCGTCACCGTGCACAATGCTCCCCATGTCTCACCTTCTCCCGCCGAAGGTCCCGACGCCTCCTCGCACGCCGCAGACCGGACCGATCGGGCGGGGTTCTCGCCGAGAGCGCTGGCGGGAATCCTGTGCGCGCTTCTCGCCGCGATGGTCCTCGTCGGAGCGCTGGCTCTTTCTTCTCACACTTTGGGGATCAAGGTCGACGGGGTGAAGACCGCCAAAAGGGGCAGCGACGTCGCGGCAGTCACGCTCACGGTGCAGAACCTCACGGCATCGACCGAACGACCGCACTTCCTCGTGAACCCCGGCTCGGGTGAAGCCGGCTTCTGGAAGCTGGCTGGGGGTCGCGACGTAGTGCTCGCGCCACGCGCGACCGAGACCTTCACCCTGTACGCACCGATCTCCACGACGTCGCCGCAACACGGCGCGAAATGGCTCGTCGAGGCCTACACGTCGAGCCCCGACACGATCAGCACGTCGTCGCTCGAGACCTGGAGCGGCCCGCGCTGAGAGGCCGGGAGCCGAAATGAACGACCGCGAGCTCGGTCTCGCCGGGGTCAACCCCCGGCGACGCGATCGGGGGGGCGGACCATGAGCTGCACCGTGTGCCGCTCGCCGACAGGAGAGCGAAGCCCCGGGGCGCCACGCCGCTCGCCGCGTCTTTGGAATCCCATCGCCTCGAAGAAGGCGATCGCTTTGTGGTTCTCGCCCAACGTCTCGAGGTGACACCCTGGCACGCCCGAGCTCTCGAGCCGCCCGAGCCACTCGCGCATAAGGGCGCTTCCGATCCCGAGGCCGCGGATCGAAGGCAGCATGTCGATGTGCAGGTGGGCGGGCCACCTGTCGTCGTGGAATGCACCAGGAGGAAGCCGCTTGCGCACCCCGTCCACCGCGATGTCGAGGAATGAGCGCCACACCACGCCCGCGGTCCCGGGCCGGAAGGCGATGCCGCGCCGGACCAGGTGGTGGCGGAAGATCGAGGCAGGTTCCCACGCCTTGCGGGAGTCGATGCACCCGAGCAGGTAGCCGCAGACGACACCGTCGAGCTCGGCGACCAGTGCGGACTCGGGCTCGGCGTCGGTGTAGTAGGAGGTGAAGAGGTCGGCGAAGCTCTCGAAGTCCCGCCAGAGCCATTCGACAGGGTCTCCCATGTACCCCGTCAGGTAGCAGATCTCTCGGACCCGGGCGCGGTCACGAGCCTCGTACGCCCTGATCCTCACCTCGTCCGAGTGGCCGTGGGCAGCTGTCATCGAGGTGCAATTTGACCCTCTTTCGGACGACCTGTCGTCACGACCGGCGTCGTCTGCTCAGCGAACCTCCTCGTCCACAGAGACTCCGTGCCCCCGGACGGCGCCGAGCTTCTCGGGGTTCGTGACCACCCTCACCCCGCTCACCTGACCGTCGATGACGTCCAGCACGAGCGCCGTCGTGACCTCGCCCGACGCCTCGATAACCACTCCGGGCTGGCCGTTCAACGTCACCTGGCGGACGGTGGCGTCGGGAGGGTTCCTCTTCGCCACATTTACGAGCCAGCGCGCGGCGCGCACCGCCCCGACGACGGGCCGTGGAGCAGCGCGCGCCTTGCCTCCGCCGTCGGTCCACACGACGACGTCGTCGGCGAGCACCGACATGAGCTCCGAGATGTCACCGGTGCCGCAGGCGACGATGAACCGCCGCGTCAAGTCGCGGCCGCGCTCCGCGTCGGCGTCGAATCGGCGCCGCCGCTCCCCGATGCGATGCCGGGCGCGAGCCGCCAACTGGCGGCAGCTCGCCTCGTTGTGCCCGACCATCGACGCGATCTCGGCGTAGGAGTATTCGAACACGTCGCGAAGCAGGAACGCTGCGCGCTCGACAGGGCCGAGCTCCTCGAGCAGCACCAGGAAGGCCAGCGACAGTGTGTCGGCGAGCTCGGCTCCAACAGCGGGGTCGGTGTTGCTCGTGGGCAACGGCTCGGGCAGCCACGGGCCGGGGTAGACCTCGCGTTGTGAGCGAGCCGAACGGAGCCGGTCGATGCAAAGACGAGTGACCATCGTCGTCAGGTACGCGCGTGCTGAGCGGACCTCGGCCCGATCGGCCGATGTCCAGCGCACGTAGGCGTCCTGGACCACATCCTCGGCCTCGGCCACGACACCGAGCATCCTGTAGGCGACTCCGAGGAGCACCGGGCGGAGCTCGACGAAAGCCGCCCCGCTGTCGGCTTCAGGGTTCAAGGCTGTTCACCCGGCTTCAGGGCTCGAGGTCGTTCACCCGGCGTGGGGCAAGTCGATTTGTTGCGCAACCCGGGGTATCTCGCAGGAGTCGGAGAAGCCCTGGCTCTTCAGCCCCAGCCCGGCGTTGAACCTCGAACGGAAGTTCTCGAGCGCGACCCATGCGGCCAGCTCGACGATCTCGTCCTCGCCGAAGTGGCGGTGGAGACGTTCTGCGAGGTCCTCGGGAACCTCGGCGGGCGAGCCCGTGGCGGTCTCGGCGTACTCGAGCGCGACCCGCTCGCGCTCGTCGAACAACGGGCTGTCCCGCCATGCGAGGACGCTTCGCACCTTTGCCGGATCCGCACCATGCTGGAGGTTCTCGTAGTAGCCGTAGTCGACGCACCAAGGGCAGCCGATGATGCTGCTCGTCAGCTGCACGACCAGATCGCGAAGTGAGACGTCCAGCTTCTTCCATCCCCGCGCGGCTGCCATCTCCATGGATCCCCAGGCGACGAGGACCCCTGCGTGCTGTGCTGCCGCCTGAGTGGGCTCCACGATGCGGCCGAACTCGCGGCGCGAATACCTGAAGGCCAGGCGCCGGACCAGCCCCCGGGGTCGCTCGATCAGTTCGACGTGAGCCATCGCGTTCCTCCTCGTGCTGGGTCCATTCTCCCCCTGACATTCACTCTCTTCACCACATGATCAGACGAGAAAGTGGACCTCCCTGTGACAGTTGCGGCGAAAAACCCCGGAAGCTTCGGCAGCTTGGTCTGCGGGACAGTGACCCCTCAGGCGCTCTTGCGGTATCGCCACACGGCGATGGGCACGAGCACGACGAGCAGACCGGCGGTCCACGCGAGGCACTGCAAGACGTAGCTGGCGGTGGGCCCGCCGATCATGAGCGCACGGGTCGCGTTGACCAGGACGCCGATGGGCTGGTGGACCGAGAAGACTTCGAGCCAGTGGGGCATCGAGGACGCCGGCACGAACGCCGGCGACGCGAACAGCAGAGGGAAGAGGATCGGGAACGCCATCACCTGCGCCGTCTCGCTGTTGGACGCAGTCAGGCCGATGATTGCGAAGCCCCAGAGCAACGCGTACGCGAAGACGAGAACGAGCGCGACGGCCCCCAGGAACGCCAGCGCCCCCGTCGGGAAGTCGAAACCCACGAGCGCACCGACGGCGGTCATCACCGCGATGACGAAGACGTTTCGGACGAGGTCCGCGAGCGTCCGGCCGGCGAGCACGGAGAACCTGGTCATCGGAAGGGCGCGGAAGCGCTCGATCAGCCCCGAATGCACGTCCTCTGCGAGCCCGACCGCGGTGCCGATTCCGCCGAACGAGACGGACTGGGCGAATATCCCCGCCATGAGGAAGTCGACGTAGGGGAGCTTGGCGCCGCCCGGCAGGGTGGCACCGAGTTTGATCGCCCCCGAGAAGACGTAGCGGAAGAGAAGCACGAACATGATCGGCTGCACAGTCGAGAAGAAGAGGGCATCCGGCGTCCTCTTATAACGGATCAGATTCCGTTTGGTGATCGTAAGGACGTCCGCCACGGCCCAGTAGAGCGAGCCCCCCGAGCCGATCTCGACCTGGGGTGAAACGACTTCCGTAGCCGTGATCGTCACGACGTTCCTCCCTCTGCTTCGTGTGCCGAGGCGGCGTGGCGGCGCCCGCGTCGGCTTCGTCTGGACCTGCGGCCGTCGCCGGGATCGGAGTCCTGGCCGTCGAGCGATCCTTCCTCGGTCGGCCGGCCTGTGATCGAGAGGAAGACGTCGTCCAGGCTGGGCTCGCGCAACCTGAAGATCGTCGGTACGAGCTCGTTCTGGTCCAGGAGGCGAAGCACTTCGAGAGCTGCCTTGGGCCCGTCGTCCACCGGTAGCTCCACCACGGATCCGACCACGCTCGGAGCCTTCGTGCCTGCTTCCGCCAAGAGCAAAGCGGCACGCTGGGCGACCGATGCGTCGCTGAGCCCCACGTCGAGCATCGTGGTCCCGAGTTGCGCCTTCAGCTGTTGTGGCGTGCCCTCTGCGATCACGCGGCCCAGGTCGACGACCGCAACTTTGCTCGCCAGCCGGTCGGCTTCCTCGAGATACTGAGTGGTGAGGAGCACCGTCGTCCCGCCCCCGACCAAGCCCTCGATCATCTCCCAGAGGTCGTTGCGGCTGTGGGGGTCGAGCCCCGTGGTCGGCTCGTCGAGGAACAAGACAGGTGGACGTGCGACGAGAGCGGCGGCGACGTCGAGCCGTCTTCTCATACCCCCCGAGTAGGTCTTGAGAGGCCTGTTCGCCGCGTCCACGAGTCCGAACTGCGAGAGCAACTCGCCCGCCCTGCGGGCGACGACGTCGTGCGGGAGGCGATTGAGCCGGCCGACCATCGTCAGGTTCTCGCGGCCACTCAAGTATTCGTCGACTGCCGCGTTCTGTCCTGCCAGCCCGATCAGCTTGCGGACGAGGCCTGCCTGGGCGACCACGTCGTGGCCGAGAACGCGGCCGCGTCCACGGGTGGGTTCGATGATCGTCGTGAGGATGCGGACAGCGGTGGTCTTGCCGGCGCCGTTCGGGCCGAGCAACCCGAACACGGTTCCCTCCTCGACCTCGAAGCTCACGCCGTCGAGGGCACGAACTTCACCTTCGAAGGTCTTCTCGAGCCCGTCTGCCTCGATCGCAAGGCTCATGCGGGCCACCCTACCGGCCTGTGCTTTGCAGTCGGGACGGACCTAGTCAGGCAGCGACCTCAGTCGGGGGCGAAAAGCGCTATGCCTGCTTGCTCGGACACGGCTTCGAACTCGGCGTGCACCGCCATACCGATCTCGAGCGTCTCCGGATCGCATCCGACGATGTTGGTCATCACCCTGGGCCCCTCTTCGAGGTCGACCAACGCGACGGCATAGGGGAGCTGATCCCGGAACGGTCGCGAGTAGTTCTGCCGGATGACCGTGAAGCTGTAGATGGTTCCCCGCCCGCTCGCCGAAACCCATTCGACGGGTCCCCGACACTCGAGGCACCGGTCGCGCGCGTAGAGCTGGTGCGCTCCGCAGCTCTCGCATCTCTGGATCACGAGCCGTCCGTCGTGGCCCGAAGCCCAGTACTCGGAGGAGTCGGCGTCCGGAAAGGGGGCTGGGCGCGGCTTGGGTGGGCCCTCGTCCGCAGTCTTGGTGTTCTCCTCAGGCATGGTCTCTGCTCCCGTCTCCGGTCTCGTCTCAGCGCATCCAGAGCTCGCGGATGCTTCCGGTGTCCTGCTCCACCAGCGCATGTTGCTGTTCCCACGTCTCGGCGCAACTCGACGAGCAGAACATCAGAACACGCCCGTCCCCGTCGTGGCGGCGCTCCACGGCGGTCTCGGATGTGAGAGGGATCTGGCACACAGGATCGGGAACCGATCCAGGAGTCGCCTCGACTACACCTAGGCGAACCACGTCGATGGGTTGCTCGAGCCCGCGCACGGTCACGAGGTCCCCGCTGTCGTAGGTGGCCCACGGCGGAAGCAGGGGCACGATGGTCGACACCGCCACGACCTCGTGCGGCTGGGCCAGGTCGCACAGGCGCGACGCGACATTGACCGCATGGCCTATGTAGTCGTCGCCCTCCAGCAGGATCACCGCTCCTCGGGTTATACCGCACTTGATCGTCACGTCCTCGGGGGCGGGGTCGATGGCGCTGCGCATCTCCAAGGTCGCTGCGACGAGTGGTGTGGTCTCGACGCAGACGAGCATCGCCCCGTCACCCAGCCACTTCGCGATCCTCACACCCCGACGCGAGCAGATGTCTCTGAGCGCGGCGCGAAAGACGCTGAGCACCGCCACGGCGCTCTGGTCACCCTGCGTCTCGGTGAGTGCGGTGAAGCCGGTGAGATCCAAGAACGCGAACGTCCGCTCCACCCTCATGACGTGATGATCCCACCGGCGTCGTTGCGGGGGCTAACTCGCACCTTGGGGCTACGGAGCCTCTCGACCCAGGAGCAGGGTTGCACCCGTCGACAGCATCCCGCCCGTGCCGTGAGCAACGGCCACCCGGGCATCAGGCACCTGGGTGGGACCGCACTCTCCCCGGATCTGACGCACGGCTTCGACGATCAGGAACATGCCCCTCATGCCCGGATGGCACGAGGAGAGCCCTCCGCCGTCGGTGTTGGTCGGAAGTCTCCCGCCGATTCCGAGCCCCCCGCCCTCGACGAACGATCCTCCCTCCCCCTTCTTGCAGAAGCCGAGGTCTTCGACTGTCAGCACGACCGTGATCGTGAACGAGTCGTAGAGCTGTGCGACGTCGACGTCCGAAGGGCCGAGCCCCGCTCGCGCGAAGGCCAGTGGCCCGCTCTGGGCAGCGGGTGTGACGGTGAGATCAGGCATCGCCGACATGTTCATGTGATGCGTCGTCGCGTGAGCCGCCCCGAGGATGTAGACGGGCGGCTTCTCGAGGTCTGCCGCGCGCTCTTCGGTGGTGAGCACGCATGCGGCCCCTCCGTCGGAGATCACACAGCAGTCGAGCAGGTGCAGTGGGTCGGCCACCAGACGAGACGTCACGACGTCTTCCACTGTGATCGGGTCGCGCTCTTGTGCCTGCGGGTTGCTCCTCGCGTGCTCGCGCATCGTCACCGCCACTGCGGCCAATTGCTCCGAAGTGGTCCCGTACTCGTGCATGTGACGGCGTGCGGCGAGCGCGTAGTTGCCCACGAGCGTGTTGCCCCACAGGGCGTCGTATATCGCCGGACCCGGGGCGAACCCGCCTCCGCCTCCACCTCCAGTGCCGAGGCGCCTTCCCATGGTCGACAGCTGGACGCTGCCGTAGGTGACGAGCACCACCTCGGCCGCCCCGGCCTCGATCGCGTACGCGGCGTGCTCGACGAGCACCTCGAACGAAGCGCCACCGAAGTTGGTCTCGTCCATGTAGGTCGGGTGTAGTCCCAGGTACTCGGCGACCCCGGTCGCGTACATAGGGAAGAACCCGGCGGTCGCCAGTCCGTCGACGTCGGAGAACGAGAGACCCGCGTCGGCCAGCGCGCGGTCGGCAGCCTGCCCGTGGACCGCGTGTTCCGACAGGTGGGGCAGGCGGGGATAGTCGGACGTGGCGACGCCGACTATCACTGCGCGTCGCCTGGAGCCGTTGGTCATCTGGGACTCTCCTCGGTGGTCATTTCACGAACCTCTACCGAACCGTCGGGGACTGGGTCGGGGACCGGGTCGGGGACTCGACGGACAGGACCGTAGACGGGCGAAACCTGGGCACGGAGAGATCCGGACCCATGTCTTCCCACGCCACCTCGACGCGCATGCCGATCTCGACCTGAGAGTGGTCAGCGTCGACGAGGTTCGACACCAGCCGCACTCCGTTCGCTTCGTCGAGGTCCACGGCGACGACGATGTAAGGGATGCGGTCGGAGAGGGCCGGGATGAACGCTTGGCGCACGACCGTGTACGTGTACACCGAACCCGTTCCCGGAAGCTCGGCCCAGTGCGCTCTCGTCGAACGGCACGACGGACAGACGGGGCCCGGAGGATGGCGGGTGCGGCCGCAGTCGTCGCAGGTCTGGACGACGAGGCGGTGGTCGGCGGCAGCCTCCCAGAACCCGCTCGTCTCCGCGCTCGCGGACGGGTAGGGCATCTCGTCGGGGAACCAACGCTCGGTCACGGGGCTCCTCGCGCGAGCACGAGGGCGCTCGTGGGTACGCCGGCAGCGCTCGTGACCAGGCAAGTCTCAGCGCCGTCGACCTGGCAGGTGGAGTCGCCCCGCATCTGGCGCACGCCCTCCACGACGTGGTTGAGGCCGTGGATGTAAGCCTCGGAAAGGCTTCCCCCATGGGTGTTCATGGGCAGCGATCCCCCCGGCCAGGCGAGCACCCCCGATGCCGCGAAGGGCCCACCCTCGCCACGGGCGCAGAAACCGAAGTCCTCGAGCGAGAGCAGCACGAGACCGGTGAAGTGGTCGTAGATCTCGGCGACGTCGATGTCCGACGGGCCGAGTCCCGCGCCCGCCCAAAGCCGCTCTGCGACCCCGCGTGCCCCGGCGCTCGCGTAGTCGGCGTCGGGCATCGACGCGTTCGAGTACTGACCGTGCCCGAACCCCCGTGGCGCGCCCTGTGCCCCAGCCAGCACGGTCACGGTTGGTCGGGCTAGATCCGCAGCACGCTCCGACGTGGTGACCACGACGGCGCACGCCCCATCGCTCTCGAGGCAGCAGTCGAACAGGCGGAACGGCTCAGAGACCATCCGAGACTCGAAGTAGTCGTCCATCGTCATCGGCCGTGCACCCATGACCGCCCGTGGATTGCGCGCCGCGTGCGCCCGGGTCGTGACAGCCACTTGACCCATCTGCTCCTCGGTCGTGCCGAAGAGGTGCATGTGCCGGCGCAGCACCATCGCATATGCGATCGGTGGGCTGAACATGCCGAATGGCATCGTGAACGCGACATGCGCTTCGAGAAGGCTCTTGGCACTGCGGAGGTGAGGCACCCTGGGTCTTGCAGGAGCGGCGGCGGGCGCCGACGGCTGAGCCGGGTTTCCCGGGCCGCGCCCGAAGCGGCGAAACTGCCCCTGGCAGAGGGATCGGTATACGACGACGACTTCTGCCGCACCCGTCTCTATCGCCATCGCTGCGTTCATCACAGCCGCGCACGCGCCGCCACCACCCGGGAGCCACGACATCGAGGCGTAGCGAAGTTCGGGTAAGCCGAGATCCGCGGCGAGGAACGTGGCTTCGTTTCGGTCCTCTGCGAACGATGCGAGCCCGTCCACGTCCTCGACGCTCAGGCCGGCGTCGCTGACCGCAGCGAGTATCGCCTCCACTGCGAGCTGGTACTCGCTCGAGTCCTGGATCCCGCCCCACTTCGTGTACCTCGTCTCGCCTATCCCGGCGAGGCAGGCCTGTCGGCCACGGGACCCTCGCTGGTTCATCTGCGGGACGCGGCGTGCGGCGCCCACTCGGATCGCACCTCTTCGGTGTGCTCACCGAGGAGGGGGGGGCGCCGGTTCATCACCCAAGGGGAGCCGTGCGCGAGGAACGGTGCTCCCGGATAGGAGACGGGCACAGGCTGTTCGGGGTGTTCGAGCTCCACGAAGTGGCCCCGCGCGCGCAGGTGCGGGTCGTCGAGCACCTCATCGGGCGCGCGAATCACCCCCCATGGGAGCCCGGCGCTCTGACCGAGCCTGTAGATCTCGTCCGCGCTGTGGATCTCGGCGAGTCGTTTGAGCGCGCGCCACACCTCTTTGAAATTCGCGGCGCGATGCACGGGGTCGGCGAACTCCGGCTCAGACAGCGGCCCGGCCACCCCCTCGCCCTCGAGCATCTCGAGCATGCGCGAGAAGACGTGCGGCCCGAGGAAGTCGGGGGTTAGCGCGGCGACCTGACGCCCGTCGGCTCCTTGGAGGGTCGGGTGCGGTCCTCGTTTGTGCACCTGGCCGGAACACAGGTAGGCCATCAGGTGCCACTCGGTCATCGACGCCGAGCACTCGTGCGCCGAGACGTCGATGAACTGGCCGCGCCGCGATCCCGATCCGGGTCGGTCTCGCCACAGCAGCGCCGCACATACCGCGATGGCTGCGTACGTCGAGGCTGTGCGCCAGGCCTGCTCGCCGTGACAAGCGAGTGGAGGGGTGTCGTAGGCACCGTCACGACCCGGTGCGTAGCCGCAGGCGGCCATAGACCCGCCGAGCGCCATGAGCACGAGATCGTCCGCTTGGTAGTCGGCCCAGGGACCGGTCTGCCCGAACGGAGTGAGCGCGCACACCACGAGGCGCGCGTTGCACTCGGCGAGCGACTCGAAGTCGAGTCCTCGTGAGCGAGCCTCCGGCGCGCGCAGCGTGTGCACCATCACGTCGGCCGCCTCGCACAGGGAGAGGACATCATCGTCGTCGCTCGTCACCACCGATCTCTTGCCCACGTTGTCTGCCCAGAAGGCGAGGCTGCGGTTGGGACCAGGCTCGTCGCCGGCGAAAGGGCCCACCTCCCGCGACGGAGCCCCTTCGGGAGGCTCGACCTTCACCACGTCGGCACCGAGCCCCGCGAGCAGGCGGCCGCAGTATTCGGCAGAGCTGTCGGCGAGCTCGAGCACCTTGACCCCGTCGAGCGCCCCTGAGGACTGAGTCATGTCTTGGCCCGTCTCATCTGGCTCACCTGAGGGCCCCGTCGGACTCGAGCTTCGCGACATCTTGCGCCGAGAGCCCGAGGGTCTCGGCCAGCACGGGGCCATTGTCCTCGCCCAGGCAAGGAGGGCCCCGACGGATCCTTCCTCCTGTGTGTGCGGGCGTCGCCGACATGTGCACAGGGAGACCCTCCAGGGGGAGCGGCGCGACTTCGGAGTTACCCAACATCGTGAAGTGCCTTCGCGCCTCGAGCTGCGGGTCGCGCTCGAGTCGGTCTGCGGAGTCCTGCACCGCTCCCGCGGGCACTCCCGCGGCCTGGAGCTGGTGCATGACGTCGTATCGGTCTCTCTCGGAAGTCCATTCCTCTATGTGGCGGTCGAGCTCGTCCGCGTGCTCGACGCGCTCAGTGATGGTGGCGAACTTCGGGTCGTTGGCCCACTCGGGCTCGCCCATCACCTCCACGAGCGCCTCCCAATGCGCCTCGGTCCTGCACGACACGACCACCCAACGGTCCTCGCCCGCGGCTCGGTACGCGCCGCCGGGCGCAGAGGGCGGGTGGGTCCTGCGATTCCCCATCGGGAAGTCCTCCCGGCGGCTCGGGCGCGAGTTCACTTGTGCGTCGAGCAACAGGGCTCCCGACAGCGCGGTGGCGGGCTCGAGCTGTGAGACGTCTATGTGCTGGCCCTCTCCGGTTCGCTGACGGTGTGCGAGCCCGGCGAGGATCGCGAGCGCTCCGAGATAGCCGCCCACGTGGTCGAGGTAGGAGAACGTCCATCCTGCAGGTGGGCGACCCGGGAGGCCCACCATGAACGTCAGGCCGGTGAGCGCCTGGGCCGTCGGTCCCATGGTGACGTGCGCCCGGTCGGGTCCGACGTGGCCGAATCCGCACATCGACACGTAGACGATGTCGGGGCGAAGGGTGGAGAGGACGTCGTAACCGAGCCCCCAGCGCTCGAGGGTGCCGGCGGCGAAGCTCTCGGTCACCACGTCGGACACCTTCACGAGCTCCTTCAACAGTGCGAGGCCCTCGGGGTGGCGGGCGTCGACGGTGATGGAGCGCTTTCCGCCCGTGTTGTACTTGTAGAAGATCCCGCCGCGATTCGCGCTCGCGGCGGAGGTCGCGTTGGCGAGGGTGGCTGCACCGAAGCCCTCTCCCTTGTCGCCCGGGTCCGGCACGTACGGGGGCATCACCCTGACCGGGTCGGGGCGCGTGGAGCTCTCGACGCGTATGACCTCGGCACCCAGGCAGCCGCAGATCAACGTGGCTTGTGCGCCGAAGCCGAGCCTCGTGAAGTCGAGGATCCGCACCCCTTCGAGGGCCATGGGGCCTTGGTCGGCCTGTTCCTGCTCTCGTCCTGCACGCTCCGGTGCCGCCACGGCGATCAAGATACTGTGGTCCCTGACTTGCGTGTCATAGAACACGGCGCTGGAGGCGGCATGCATCTCGATGACTTGGTGCTCGTGAGCGTCGACGACCACGTCGTCGAGCCTCCGGACATGTTCGAAGGTCGCCTCCCGGCACGCTTCGCGGACCAGGCCCCCGTGGTCGACCGCCGCGACGACGGGACCGAGATCTGGCGCTTCGACGGCAAGGAGGCCACGAACATCGGCCTCAACGCCGTCGCCGGACGCCCGGTCGAGGAGTACGGCATCGAGCCGACTTCGTTCGCGGAGATACGTTCTGGCTGCTACGACATCGCGGACCGCATAAAGGACATGGACGCGAACGGCGTGATCGGCTCGTTGTGCTTCCCGTCTTTCCCCCAGCTCTGCGGCCAGCTGTTCGCCAAGGCAAAAGACCCCGAACTGGGTCTGGCCGTCGTGAAGGCGTACAACGACTGGCACATCGACGACTGGTGCGGAACCTACCCCGGACGCTTCATCCCTCTGGCGCTGGTTCCGATATGGGATCCCCCGGCCATGGCCGACGAGGTCAAGCGCGTCGCAGCGAAGGGCTGCCACGCTGTTTCGTTCTCGGAGAACCCTTCGAAGCTGAAGCTCCCGAGCTTCCACTCCGACCACTGGGACCCGTTCTGGTCTGCTTGCTCCGACGAGGGGACGATCGTCTGCCTCCACATCGGGTCGTCGTCCTCGCTCGTGCAGACCGCGCCGGACGCGCCCATCGACGTCCTTCTCGGGCTCCAGCCGGTGAACATCTTGCAGGCGGCCGCCGACCTGTTGTTCTCGCCGGTTCTGCGGAAGTTCCCCGCCTTGCGAGTGGCGTTATCGGAGGGAGGGATCGGTTGGATCCCGTATTTCCTCGAGCGCATGGACTGGACCTACACGCGCCAGCACGGTTGGACGGGTCAGGACTTCGGCGACGAGATGCCGAGCGAAGTGTTCAAGGACCGTGTCGTCACCTGCTTCATCGACGACCCCGCGGGCGTGGAGATGCGTCATCGAGTGGGGATCGACAAGATCTGTTGGGAAGCCGACTATCCGCACTCGGACTCGACCTGGCCGATCTCGCCGGAGACGTTGATGAAGTCTCTGGACGGCGTCCCCGACGAGGAGATCGACCAGATCACACATCTGAACGCGATGCGTCTCTACAGGTTCGATCCGTTCGCCCACCGACCGAAGGAGAAGTGCACGGTGGGGGCTCTGCGAGCCCAGGCGGCCGACGTGGACGTCGCACCCAAACGTGGCGCCGCCAGCTCTGCCAAGCTCACCAGGGCCTCGGACCTCACGGGCCGTCCCGGAACGGATCGTTAGCTCGAGCGGTCGCGAGCGTTCGGCGCCGGCGCCGGCAGCGCTGACAGGTATCGTGGTCGCGTGGCGAGGGGAGGACGAGATGACCACTTCGCCTGCTAGTTCGGGCGAAAGCCCCAGATGGCGTGGGATCAACCACCTGGCGCTCGTGACCAACGACATGGACGCCACGGTGCGCTTCTACCAAGGCGTGCTCGGGGCCCGCTTGGTGGCGACGATCGGCACGCCGCAATTCCGCCACTACTTCTTCGAGTTCGGTCCGCAGAACACAGTCGCCTTCTTCGAGTACGCGGACACCGAGCTCGAGACCTTTGCCAAGCCGGCGGGTATTCCCGATCCTCGAGCCGTGCAGTTCGACCATCTCTCGTTCAACCTCGCCGACGAAGACGCGCTGCTCGACCTTCGGGTCAGGCTCAAGCAAGCTCACTGTGGAGTGACCGACGTCGTAGACCACGGCTTCATCAGGTCCATCTACTTCACGGACCCCAACGGCATTGCACTCGAGGCGTCCTGTTGGGTGCTCGACGCCACAGGGCGGAGCACTGACTTCGGGGACAAGCGTCTTTTCTCCGACCCCGACCCAGTCGCCGCGGTGAAGGAGCTCGTCGAAACGGGGGAGATCACTTCGGTTCCGGCCACCGATCTGGTCTGACCTGTGGCCGCCGTGCGGAGTTCTTCTCAGCGGGCGACTGACGGCCAGACAGGATCCGACGTCGAGGTCCGGCGCGCGGCGTCACCACCCGATCCTGATTGGCAGGTCGACGAAGCAAGCGACGAGTCATTCCCCGCGAGCGACGCGCCGCAGTGGTGGTCGGGAAGAAGCAGCGAGGGCTCCTAGCCGAATCTCGCCTCTGAAACCACGAAAGAACAACGTCTGTCCGACGTTGTCTGCTTGGGGGGAAGGACGAAGGAGACCGCCATGCCAGGCGTTGCCACCCCCAATCGCCGGATCCACGGCCGCGGCGCAGCGGCGATGCTGGTGGCCGGAACTCTCGCCATGACCGGCGGTGCAGTGATCGTCTACTCGTCGCCGGCGGCCGCGGCTACGTCGACCACCGACTCTGTCTACGTGGCCGATTACCCGACCAACATCAACGAGCCGCTGCCCACCGGGACGCCCGACGTCGTCACTCCGCTGACGACGGCGATTCAGGACGTGTGCAACCCAGTTGGGGGACTTCTCCCGCCCCCCGGCACGCTCAATGTCCAGGCTGGGGCTTGTTTTACGGTGTACCCATATGGGGGCGGAGAGCCACCTTTCATCGTTGCGAATGCTGGAAATGCCGGGGTCGCCCTGTTCCCTGGCTGCGGGGTAGCGGCTTTCGCATATCCCAACGCGGAAGGGTCGACGGCTGCGGTCGGTCTCGCCCCACCTGGAAACGACTGCTGAGTCGACGCCGTCGGGCGGTCGGTGAGGCACGGGCCGGGATTCCATGGGGGTGTAACAAGAATGCCCGAAAACCATGGTATGGCAAGAAACGTTGTGGGGACGTAGCGTTTCCCAAAGAACATTGCCCGAAGTCCCCTTGCGAGCGCCGCTGAGCCGCTGCAACAGTTGTGTTTCATGTTGCCCAAGTGGGTCTTGAGGTCAACGAGGCGCATAGCAACGATCCTTCTCGCGGCCGGCGCAGGGCTCGTGGGAGCTGTCTCGGCCTCGACGCTCGCGGCGGGCTCGGCCTCTGCGGGAACGGTGCGAGTCACGAGTGGAGAGACGCTGTGGTCGATCGCCTCCCGCTACGGCACGACCGTCGCCGCGTTGGCGGCTGCCAACGACATCACGAACCCCAACCTCGTGTACACGGGAGCGGTGCTCCAGGTGCCATCGGGCTCGGCATCGGGGTCGGCCTCCGGTGGAGTGCCCCCGTCGACGATCACAGTCGGCCCCGGCGACACCCTCACGGCCATCGCTGCGAGATACCGCACCACGGTCGGCGCGCTGACGGCTGCCAACGGCATCTCAAACCCGAACCTCGTGTACGCCGGGTCCAAACTGCGTCTCCCCAACCAGTCCATGGCGCTCGCCTCCTATTCGGTGCCGGTGTCGGGCGGATCGGGGGGCCTGCCTGCAACGCTGCTCGCGCATCCGGACCGCTTGGCATTGCGCGGTGACTTCGTGCAGTCCGCGAGCGCCTACGGGGTGCCCGTGAGCCTTCTCGAGGCCTTGTGCTGGTGGGAGTCGGGATGGCAAGAGTCGGTCGTCTCCTCCACTGGGGCGGTCGGCGTCTGTCAGATCGAGCCGTCGACGGCCACCTTCGTGAACGACGTCCTCGTCCCCGGCCGCGGGCTCGACGTGCACTCCGCCGCCGGGAACATCGCCATGGGCGCTGCATACCTGCACGATCTCCTGAGCCGCGCGGGAGGCAACGAGAGCCTTGCTATCGCCGGGTACTACCAGGGCCTCGCGTCGGTCGAGCAAAAGGGGATGCTTCCTGCCACCCGCACCTACGTCGCGGGCATCCTTGCGTATTCTGCGATCTTTGCAGCTGCCGGCTGATCGTCTACGGCCGTTCGACCGACCGCGGGGGCGAGACATGACGACTCGTTTCGCGAATGGCAGGCGATTCAGCTGGAGACTCGACCCGCGATGTCTCGCTCTCGTCGCGACCAGTGTGTGCGGCTTGCTCTTGGTGGCGTGCAGCTCCGGCTCGACACCGACGGGGACCTCGGGAACACCGGGCGGCACCGGCTCGCCCACTTCGGCTCCTGCCCAGGGGTCCACCTCGAGCGGCTGCGGAAAGGGCGTCACTCAGGGTTCGTCGACGATCTCCCTCATGATCGGAGGCCGAAGTCGCGTCGTGATCGTCCACGTTCCGAGCGGCTACAGCCCTTCCGTCAAGGTCCCGCTGGTGCTGAACATGCACGGAAGCGGGAGCACAGCCCAAGGCCAAGAGGCGTTCTCCGGAATGGACGTAACCGCTGACGCCGACGACTTCATCGTGGCGTACCCACAGGCGCTCATACCCGACGGCACCGGTTTCGACTGGAACGTTCCGGGAGTGCCCTTGGTAAGGGGCAGGGCAGTGCCGAAGGGCTCGGCGGACGACATCGCTTTCCTCACGACTCTCGTCGGGAGCCTGGAGCAGCGCTATTGCATCGACAGCTCGCGCGTCTACGCAACGGGGTTCTCGGGTGGTGCGAGGATGTCCAGTCAGCTCGCATGCGACTCCTCGGCGACGTTCGCTGCCGTCGCCCCCGTGAGCGGACTGAGGCGACCCAGTCCCTGTCGCGCGCAAAGGGCAGTGCCGATCATCGCGTTCCACGGCACGGCAGACCCCGTCGATCCCTACAACGGCAACGGGCAGCCGTACTGGACTTATTCTGTGCCACAAGCCGCCATCGACTGGGCGCAGCAGAACGGATGCTCTCAGGCTGCATCGACCTCACAACCCTCAGCGGGAGTCACGCTGACCGAGTACTCGGGGTGCGTGGGAGCCGTGAAGGTCGAGCTGTACACGATCGCCGGGGAGGGGCACGAGTGGCCGGGCGGGCCCACGATGCCCAAATCGCTCATATCGGTGCTCGGCCCACAGTCGAGCGCGATTGACGCCGACGGCACCATGTGGGCGTTCTTTCAGGCGAGCCCGATGCCCTGATGCGCCGAGTCCATCGATTCAGAGGGCGCTGATCCAGTCGAGCACGACCTCCGCGACCTGAGCGTCCTTGCGACGCAGTCCGTGGTCTCCGCCATCGATCCAGTGATGTGTCACCCGAGAGGGAATCGCGGCGGTGGCGGATTCGAGCTCTTCGGGCGTGCCGAAGTTGTCGCGCGTACCTGAGACGAAGAGACACGGAGCCCCGATCGAGGGGAAGTGCTCCGTGCGGCTGCGATCAGGACGACCCGGGGGATGAAGCGGATAGCTGACGAGCACGAGGGCGGCTGCCTCCAGACCCTCTGCAACAGCCATCGAGCACATTCGGCCTCCCATCGAACGGCCGCCGAGCGCGATGGCTTTCTGTGGAACGTCAAGGGTGCCGGCCAATGCCTTTGCGCTCGCGACGACAGTGGCAACGAGGACAGGGGGGCGATCCGGCGCTCGCCGTCCGGCGATGCGATAGGGGAAGTCGATCCTCTCGACCCGTATTCCCGCCGGCGTCAACGCATCGTCGATGGCTACGAGGGCGCTCTGGTCGCGCCCTGCACTCGCGCCAGGCGTGAGGACGAGTCCGGCGACGTTCAAAGGCTCAGGCAGCTCAGGCGCCGATGTAGCGCGCGACCGTGTCTTGGAGGTCGGCCGATACGAACGGCCGTGCCAGGAACGAGTCGACTCCCTGCTCGAGAGCCTCCTGACGCCGGCTGTCGTGTGCGCTGAAGGCGACGATCGGCACCCCGGCCAGGCTGGGCTCTGCCTTCAACCGAGGAAGGATCTCGAGGCCGTCCTCGTATCCCAGCGCCAAGTCGAGCAGGACGAGGCCGATGCCCCCTTCACGCGCAGCGTCGAGCGCGTCGTCCAATCCGTTGGCCACCACCACCTCCACGCCCAATGGGTCGAGACACAGAGAGACGAGCGGTCCGATGCCCGGCTCGTCGTCGACCATCAGCACGCGCTTCATCGTGTCCTCAGATCGTCGCGCCGAAGATTCGTTCGACACGCTGCATCAGCGCTATGGGGGAGAAGGGCTTCGTGAAGTACCCGTCGGCCCCGGCCGCCTCGGCCTCCTCTAGATCGGCGCTCTGAGCTTTTGCCGTGAGCATCACCACGGCGGTCGACGCCGTCTCGGGGTCGGATTTGAGAGCTCGGCAGATGTCGATGCCCGAAGCGTCCGGGAGCATGACGTCGAGCAGCACCAGCCCGGGGTGGTGTCGACGAGCCAAATCGAGCGCCTCCGCGCCCTCGGTTGCTTCGATGATCTGGTAGCTCTCGCTCTCCAGGGTCATCCGCACCAACGAGCGAACTCCCTCCTCGTCGTCGACTATCAGCAGCGTTCGCATTCGTATCCTCCTGGTCGGCCCTCGCCCGGTCAGCCCCCGGCCAAGCCCTTGGTCTTGGGCACCTCGGCCGACGTCCCTGTCGTTTCGGTCGGCTGCTCCGTCAGTGCTCCTGTCCTCGGTCCCGTCGGTCCGCGTTCGCTCGGACGCATGCCGGCGAGGGGGAGGGTGAAGGTGAAGGTGCTTCCGAGCCCAGGCTCGCTCTTCAACCACAGCTGACCACCCTGCAACTCGACGAGGTTCTTCGTGATGTACAGCCCGAGCCCGGTCCCACCGACCTTTCTCACCTCGGGCCTGTTCGACCGCGAGAATTTCTCGAAGATACCTGCAGCCTCCTCGGACGACATCCCGATCCCCTGGTCCGTCACATCGACCTGGACGTGGCGGCCGGCCGGCCTGGCCTCGACCCGGACCGTCGATCCGACGGGCGAGTACTTGACAGCATTCGACACAAGGTTCGTGAGCACCTGCAGGATCTTGTCCCGGTCCGCGAGGACCCGGCCGGCTCCCGGTTCGACATCGATCGTGAAGTGGTGGTCGTTGTCGACCGAGAACGACGAGATCACCTCCGACACCGCCTGAGGAAGGTCGAGGATCTCGACCTCGGTGCTCAGTCGTCCCGACTCGATTCGTGACACCGAGAGCAGGTCGTCGATGAGCCTTCCCAACCGCTGCGACGACGCATGTATCTGCGTGAGGGCCGCTTGGGACTGGACCGAGTCGAGATCGCTGCGGGTGAGCAAGAGCTCGGAGAAGCCCTGGATCAGGGTGAGGGGGGTACGAAGCTCGTGGGAGACCGTGGACACCAGTGACGACTTCAGTTGGTCCACCTCGCGTTCGCGCGACACGTCCCGAAGCACCACCACCGCGCCACTCGGCGTGAGGCTGTCGGTGTACATGGGCGAAGCCGTTATGGCCACAGGGATCCTTTGCCCGCCTGCGTTCAGCAGGGTCAGCGAATATCCGCGTGAGGCCACGACCCGTCTGTGCCTGATCGCTTCCGCCGCGACGGACTGCGACCACTCGATCAACTCGCCCCTGTCGTCGTACAGGACGAAGACTTCGGGCCACGACCTGCCCTCGAGTTCCACCGAACGGTGACCGGTCAGCTGTTCGAGCGCAGGGTTCACCTTGAGCACCCGGCCGGCGGCGTCCAGGGTCGCGACGCCCTCTCCGACGTTCGAGAAGATCGCAGCGATCTCGTCGCGCTGCCGTCCCAGCTGCCGCAGAAGCAGCCACAGCCCAACGGCGGCGGCAATCGCGAACACGAGGACAGCTGCACCGATCCCGACGAGGCGCTCGGTCAACGCGTCGACCGGACCGTCGAGTGCCGACAGCGGGTTCTCGACCACGACCGCCCACTGCAGAGACCCGACAGGTGCGTACGCCGCCAGCCGGCTGCCGTCGAACCCGGGGACCTGGGTGGTGGTCGTGCCGCTCCGGCCGTGGAGCGCCCGGGAAACCACCGGCAGGTTCGAGAACGACGTGGACGAACCCGAAGCGGGACCGGTGACGGCGTGACCGTTCTGGTCCACGATGACGAGGGTTGCAGCGCCACCGAGACTCGATCCGCCGACCGCCGAGGACAGCTCGGAAACGGGAAGGGTCGCCTGGACGACCCCCGCCAGCTGTCCCGAAGCGCTGCGCACCGGAGAGCCGAGAGTGACCGCCTGTCCGCCGGTCGGCGCTGTGAAAGCTCCGGTCACGTAGCTCTGTCCCGTTCGGATCACTCCGAGGTACGAATCACTTCGCGTCTGGTCGACCGCCGGGGTGAGCGGCCAAGACGGCGACTCGGCAACAAGGTTCCCCGAAGAGCCGACCACCGACATGCTCGAGAACTGCGGGTACAGAAGAAGCAGCTCGGAGAGCAACGGCTCGAGGGTCTCGGCCGCGTTGGCGGTCACGTCCTCCGACGAGCCCGGCTGGTTGGCGAGGTTGTCGAGAAGCTGCAGCCGGCTGTTGACTGCGCTCGATACCGCGCTGCTCGCGAGATGCGCGGCGGTCAGGTCACCGTTCAACAGCTGGTTTCGTTGTGACGTCCGCGCCGCGAGCACCTGCCAGGTTCCGAGCACCGCGACGAGCGCGACCAGGCCTCCGAGGGCGCAGTAGACCACTCGCAACGAGAGCCTGCGCTTGCGCGCAAGCCCGAGAGTCGGGCCCGCGTAGTCGTCGTCTCTGTGTGGAGCGTCTCTGTGCCGCTCCCCGCCGTTCACCAGCCCGAGGCCCCCAGCGTGCGGCTATGGATCTCCTCGAGGTCCGAGACCGGGATCGACATGAACGCGTCGACCGCGTCCGACCAGAACTGCGTGCCCGCGCCGCCGACGAGCTCCGCCCTGGCGATCTCCATCGGCATCGCCTTTCGGTACGGCCTGGAAGTGGTCATTGCGTCGAATGCGTCCGCAATGGGGAAGATGCGCGCACCGAGGGGGATCTCGTCTCCCTTCAGGCCCTGGGGGAAGCCCTTCCCGTCCCACCGCTCGTGATGGCAGTAGACGATCTCACTGGCGGCGGCGAGGAATGGTATCCGCTCGAGGATCGTGCGCCCCGACCCGGGGTGAGCGCGGATCTGGACCCACTCCTCCTCGGTGAGCGTCCCGTTCTTCATGAGGGTCGCGTCCGGGACCGCGAGCTTCCCGACGTCGTGGAGGAGGAAGCCGTACTCGAACTGGGGGTCGTCGCGGTGCGCAGGGGCCACCACGGCCGTCATCGCCATGCCGTAGCGGCTCACGCGGAAGAGGTGACCACCGGTGTACGAGTCCTTGGCCTCGACCGCGATGGCAAGTCCCCGGACGGTGGCCTCGTAGGTCTCCTCGAGCTCGACCAGGGCCCGGCCCAGCTCGTCCGACCGCGCTCTCTCCGAGAGGTACACCGATCGCAGATCGACGGCGTACGCGTCGAGTTGGCGTCGGACCCCCTCGGCCTCCGCGAGCCGCCGCTCCAAGGTGAAGTGGATGCGAGCCCGGTCCGCAGCAAGAGCAATGCTCAACGTCGACCCGAGCTCGGCAAGGTCCTGCTCGACCGCCGAGTCCCGCTCTGGCGGGCGCGAGACGAGGAGGATCGCCGTGACGTCTCCTTGGAGGAAGCAGGGGACGACCAGGAACTTCTCCGAACCGTCGAATCGCCTTCGGCCGGCCGCGAGAAGAGGCCGGGTGGCCTCCAGCCCTGCCATCGCCGAACGCTCGGTGAGACTCAGGTCCTCGTCGTCGGGGACGCCCGACGAAGCGAGAAGGCTCAGCTGCTTCGGGCCGTCCACCCCGTAGAGCACGCCGGCGGTGCTTTGGAGCTTCTCGAGGGACTCCTCGAGAAGCTCCTGGCAAGGAGCCAGAACGGAGCCGAGTCGCCTCGCGAGGGCTTCCGAGCCGAGAGCACGCTCGAGACCTCCTGTATCGATGCCGGATGCGGTGCCAGCGCTAGTGCCGCCGGTGTCGTTGCCTGGGTCACCAGGTGACACGCCACGAATCCGAGCGGGATCGGACCTCCCGGGGATCCCGGCAGCCGGACGAGGAGCCCGCGGATCGGCTTCCGCAGGGAATGTCGCTCTGTGAGGGTGCGGCTCCTCGCTCTCAGGTCTCGTGGTCATGCTCCCCGTTCCCCAATTGGGATTAGCAAAGTGTACGGAACACCCTCACACCACAAAAGGTTCTAGGAAAAGACACACTATTTGTTGGGTGTACATTGTTTAACAAGGGATGATCAATACACTCCCTGTCGTCTCCCCGCTGCTGGATGTGGCGGTACCGCTATCTAGGGCAACGGAGCAGATGAAACTGTCTTGCGAGTTCGCTTCGGGAACCGGGCCGTTCCTCGGCGCCAGGCGCGAGGATCGGCGGTGATGGCCCCTGAGCCTGCGCCGCAGCCCGACCGAGTCGCCCACGCCGAGCCCCGGTACGAGGCGAGGGCACGGACCCGGGCAGGGGACCTGGTCCACTTGGGGCCCCTAGGGCGCTCCGAACGGGCCGATCTGTTCGAGCTCTTCTCGGAGGTCGTCGCCGCAGGGGACGGCTTTCCTCACGAGCCGCCGCTCAGCGAAGAGACGTTCAGAGCGACTTGGGTCGATCCGGTGACGCTCGCGGTGTCGGCGCGGATCGAGTCTGCCGCGGGTCCGAGCCTCGTCGGGGCGTACTACCTGAAGCCGAACTTCGTCGGGCGAGGCGCCCACATCGCCAACGCCGGCTACGTCGTCTCGGCCTCTCATCGCAGGCGCGGGATCGGACGGCTGCTCGTCGGGGACTCGATCCGCCGCGCCCCGATGCTGGGCTTCGACGCTTTGCAATTCAATCTCGTCTTTGCGTCGAACCCGGCTCGCTCTCTCTACGAGGAAATGGGTTGGCGCGTCGTCGGACGGCTGCCTCGCGCCGTCGAGGGCGAGGACTGTCTGATCTATTGGCGCGACGTCTCGATCGAGGAATGACCGAACGCGCGGTGGCTCGTAGGCGCAGTCGGCTGTCCGGGAAGGGAAGTGGCCGGCGGGCTCGGTGAGACCGCCCGCTCGGCTCCAGGGATGAGTACCGTGAATCGTGTCCCGTTCGGACTGGCCTCGACGCGAACCGTCCCGCCGTGGGCCTCCACGAGTCTTCGCACAATCGCGAGGCCGAGGCCCGTGCCACGATGCTTGGTTGTGTAGAAGGGTTCGAACACACGCTCCACCGAGGCTTTGTCGATGCCTGGACCTTCGTCCTGGACCTCGAGCTCGGCGATCTGCCCGTCGACCCGCACAGCGATGCGGAGCTTGCCTCGCTGACCCATGGCGTCGTATGCGTTCGTGAGCAGGTTCGTCAGGACCTGAGCGAGATGACCTCTGTCAGCCAGAACAGTGGTCGGAGGGGTCTCCAGCTCGACTTCGACTCCCTCGGGAGCCGGCGTCACCTCGAGCACCTCGGCCACGAGGCCGGCGAGCTCGGTCCTGGCCAACACCGGTTCTCCCGGGCGCACGAACGCGCTCAGCTGCTCGATGATCCCGCTCGCCTTGACGATCTCGCGTTCGGCCATCTCGAAATGACGCTGCTGCTCCTCTTCGATCCCGTCGCCTAGCCCGTAACGCAACAGGAACAACGCGTTCTGCACCGCCCCGAGAGGGTTGCGGAGGTCGTGTCCCACGACCGAGGCCATCTCACCCACGACGGCAAGCCGTTCGCGCTTGACGAGGGACTCGCTCAGGAATTCGGTGATGGTGAACGCCACGACGAGCGTCGCCATCGTGATCAGCCAGCCGGCGGTGGATGCGGCGTTAGCGGAGACGATCACGACTATGCCGGATGCGACCACCGCGAGAAACGCGTAGAGGATCGCGCGGGCTCTCGGAAACCACAGAGGGGAGGCAAATCCGACCCACACGAAGAAGGGGCTCAGGAGCGCTGGATAGAGATGAAGCTTGGTGAGAAAGAGGCCGACGTCGATGAGGACCAGGCTCCCGACGATCGCAATGTCCCCCGCGTAGCGAGGAAGGCGGTCCTTGAACACGAAGATGACAGCAGCAGCGACGAAAACGCTTGTGAGAAGAGCTGCCATCCCCGCGCGGTTGCCGATGACCTCCGGATCGATGGCCCACGCTCCTAATACCGCGAGCCCGCCGAGGGAGTAGGTCAGCGCCAGGAGCTCACCCCTGCCGTGGAGATCGAACACGGGCTTGCCGAGACGCCGCGCGGGCCGGCGCAGACCGAGGCGACGCAGGACGCGGGACCCCAGCCGGCCGGCCGAAGAGTCTGATCCCACCTGAGCGCCCCCCGAGCTCGGTTTCCCCTGACGTCGGGAATCATCGGCCTACCTGGCCAGATGAGCGCCATTGTAACCGTCCGGCCTGCAATTCGACGGCGGAGACGGGTGCTGGCAACACTCTTCGCGTTTACCGGCCGGCTGTACACATCGTCCTCACAACTAGCCTGGCCGAAATGACGGATCAGCCCTCCGACTCCCCGGTGCGTGGGCCGGACCTGGTGTCTGGGCCGGAGCCGGTGGGTGTGGGGCTCTCGCACCGCCAGATCCTGGTCGTCTTCAGCGGACTGATGCTGGGGATGCTGCTCGCTGCTCTCGACCAGACGATCGTCGCCACCGCGCTGCCCACGATCGTCGGTGACCTGCACGGGCTCGACAAGCTGTCTTGGGTCGTCACCGCATATCTGCTCACGACGACACTGTCGACCCCTCTCTACGGGAAGATCTCCGATTTGTACGGTCGGAAGAAGATCTTCCAGATCGCGATCGTCATCTTCTTGATCGGTTCCGCTTTGTCGGGGCTCAGTCGCAACATGGTTCAGCTGATCGCCTTCCGAGCAGTCCAGGGCCTCGGGGGAGGCGGGCTGATGGCTCTGGCCATGGCGATCATCGGAGACATCGTGAGCCCCCGCGAGCGCGGCCGGTACCAGGGATACTTCGGTGGGGTCTTCGCCTTGGCGAGCATCGGCGGCCCGCTCGCAGGCGGGTTCTTCGTCGACAACCTTTCGTGGAGATGGATCTTCTACATCAACATCCCGGTCGGCATCCTCGCTCTCGTCATCACCAGCGCCGTCCTTCGCCTCCCGCTCCCAAGACGCGCTCACTCGATCGACTACCTGGGTTCCGCCCTTCTTTGCGGCGCGGTGACGCTGCTCTTGCTCGTGTGCCTGTGGGGCGGCCAGACATACGCCTGGGGGTCGAGCACCATCCTCTCCATGGCCGGTGCTGGTCTCGTCTTGTGCGGCGTCTTCGTCTGGTGGGAGAGGCGAGCAATCGAGCCGATCTTCCCTCCGCGAGTCTTCGCCGACCGCATAGTGGCGGTCACTGTGGCGCTCACCTTGTTGGTCGCTGCGTCGATGTTCGGAGCCACGATCTTCATTCCTGTGTACCTGCAGCTGGTGGACGGGGTGTCTCCTACGACCTCTGGGCTTCTTCTGCTGCCTTTGATGGGCGGGCTCCTCATCGCTTCCATCGTCTCCGGCCAGCTCGTCACCAGGTGGGGCCGATACAAGATCTTCCCTGTCATCGGTACCGTGCTCATGACCATCGGCGCCTGGTTGTTCACACACCTGGGGGCACACACCTCCCACTTTGTGAGCTCGCTCTACATGGTGGTCTTCGGACTCGGAATGGGGCAGGTGCTGCAGATCTTGGTGCTGGCCGTTCAGAACTCGGTCCGGCGTGACGACCTGGGAAGCGCGACGTCCGCGATCAGCTTCTTCCGCAACGTCGGCGCCGCGTTCGGCACTGCGCTGTTCGGGACGGTTCTCTTCTCCCGCCTGGGATACTGGCTGCCTCGGCTCGTTCACGGAAAGGTCGATCTGAATCTTTCGCAGTCCTTCACCGTGAGTCCTCAGGCGCTTCGGTCACTGCCTCCTTCTGTGCGAAGCGGCATCGTCGAGTCGTTCGTCCGTTCGCTGCATGCGGTGTTCCTCTGGACGATCCCGGTAGGGGCCCTCGGGTTCGTCCTGGCGTTGGTGCTCAGGGAGATCCCACTGCGCGAGAGGACATCGGGGGCCGAGGCGACAGGGCTCGCTTCCGAGGAACACGCCGCGACGCAGGAGGAGGCCGAGGTGGCAAGCTTCGGCTAGTTCCCACGCCACGACCGGATGAGGAGGACGTCAGTGGAGCTCGAGGGTGCTACCGCACTGGTAACGGGATCGGCGAGCGGCATAGGTGCCGAAGTCGTCGAGCTCCTTCACGGAGCGGGCGCGCGTGTCGCGGGACTCGATGTGAACGAAACAACCTCGAACGTCGAACTGTCGATCATCTGCGACGTTTCAGAGGAGAGGGAAGTCGTCTCGGCCGTCGCCCGGGTGCACGAGGCCTTCGGCACCGTAGGCGTGGCTGTGCTCAACGCCGGGATCGGTGGATTCGGGGCCTTGGTCGACATGCCTACCCACGAATGGGACAGGGTCATGTCCGTGAACCTGCGAGGGACGTTCCTCTGCCTGCGCGAAGTCTCGAAACACATGGTGTCAGCAGGACGCGGCGGCACGATATGCGCCGTGACCTCGATCTCGGGGTTCCTCGCGGACCGCATGATGGGTCACTACTCGGTCTCGAAGGCCGGGGTCGCGGAGATGGTGCGAGTCGCAGCGCGCGAGCTCGGGCCGTTCGGCATCCGGGTCAACGCCGTCGCGCCCGGAACGACCGACACTCCGATGTTCGCGACAGCGAGGAGGCTCCCGGGTTACGAGGAACGGGTCGCCGAGCG
>Ga0116216_10000383_pt1 | contig 37254 bp, 38 predicted proteins | sample Sb_taG_11_FD_89696 | JGI IMG/M metagenome (GOLD analysis project Ga0116216, IMG submission 89696) | Peat soil microbial communities from Weissenstadt, Germany - Sb_50d_3_AS metaG | ecosystem: Environmental > Terrestrial > Soil > Wetlands > Peat | place: Germany: Weissenstadt | collected 2010-09-21
GGCGCGGGCGGGCGCCGGGGTGGGGTGGGCGGTTGTCGGGGGCAGGTGGACGGTTGTGGGTGGGGGCGGTGGCGGTGGGGGTGACGTGGGCGGTTGTCAGGGGCAGGAGGGCGGTTGTCGGGTGGGGTGGGGGGCGGTGGCGGGCGAACACCTGCTGGGGAAGGAGCGGGTTGGGAGCGATCGCGGGTGATCACGCGTCTCCGCCTCCGAAAAACCTGCATAGCGCGACAACGGCGCCGAAAAACCCGAGCCGTGGCGTGCTGAGCATGCTCTTCATGCACAGCACGCCAGGGCTTGGCGTACAGGGGCGGAATCGGCGTGCTATGCAGGTTCTGGGACCCCAAATCGAGATCTGCGCCGGGATGTGGGCGATCGCGAACGGGATTTGGGCGATCGCGCACGGCGAACCACAGCCGGCGCGGATCGGCCGCCGCGCCACCGAAAAACCCTCACCGACTCCCTTCAATGCGCCGTTAGCGCCACCGCGAAGGCGCCCCGCCCTGCGCCTTTAGCGCCAGCGCGAAGGCGCCCCGGCCTGCGCCTTTAGCGCCAGCGCGAAGGCGCCCCGGCCTGCGCCTTTAGCGTCACCGCGAAGGCGCCCCGCCCTGCGTCGTTAGCGCCGGCGCGAACGCGCCCCGTCCACCCCGGCGCGCCACCGACCCACGCCCTACGGCTGCAGAAGCGTGTTGCTGGAGCTCGGGCGAGGTTGCCCCACTTGCAGCGACGCCGGCGCGATCGGGCGCCTCTCCGCCAGCGCAGCGTCGGTCCCGCCACTGCTGGCGGTGGCGATCGAGTACTCACCGGGGCGACTGATGTCGACCGACACCTGGCCGGTGCCCTGGGGGTTGATCGGTCCCGTGCTGGCGAGCGACTGTGAGCCATTGCCCACGGGATGGATCGTCAGTGACTCGGCCTTGTTGGCCTGATTGGTGACGATGAAGACGACCTCACCGGCGCCCACGGACGCCGGCGACAGCGAGACGCGGGCGTTGTTGATGTACACCGTGAGGTTGACCGGAACGGCCGGCCGTGGTTCGTTCGCGAAGTGTGAGCTGCTCCCGCAGCCGGAGACAGCGACCAGCGCAACGGCAACCGTTGAAAAGGTCGTCTTGCGCATCCTGGCTCCTGGCTCTCCTCTCGGTCCCTGGGCGTCGCTACCCCAGCGTGACCCTCATCAATCCGAACCTTAACTGACGGGAAAGGAGCGCGCGAGCCAACTCACGCGGCCTAACGGCCCGACAACTGGAGGATCGTCAGCCGGTCGATGACTGGTTGAGCGTACGCCGCTTGCGCTCCACGCGACGCAGCTCGCTCTGGAGCTCTGTCCACGATTCGCGTTCGGCTTGCTCGTACTCGTCCCCGCTCAGCTCGCGCAGACGCTCGTTGTAAGCGGTCCAGGCACGGCGCATGTCGTCATCGAGCTGGCGAAGCTTGTCGCTGTCGGGGGCAATTGCTGTCACGTCAGGACTCCTTCCTAGCTCTCCACTATCGATGCTACCCCGCCTTGCGGTCGTCAAGTCGCAGTCGCTACGTAATTCGGCCGGCGCAACGGCGGATTCATGCCGTCCGAGTGCGGGCGTATCACGCCTGTCTTGGAACTGCTCGATTCCCCGATCGCGACGGCCGAATTTCTCGTGATCGACACCGAGACGAACGGCCTGGGTGGCGAGGACTGCGAGCTGACCGAGGTCGGCGCCGTGCTGGTCGGCGGTGGCGAGCTCCATGATCGCTTCTCGTCGCTGGTCCGGACAAGCGCGCCGCTGCGACGGGGGATCCAGCGGTTCACCGGGATAACACAGCAGATGGTCGACAACGCGCCGTCGCTCGAGGACGTGCTGCCTTTGATCGACCGGCAGCTCGGGGGCCGCGTGATGGTGGCGCACAACGCGCCGTTCGACCGACGGGTTCTCCGCCAGGCGTTCACGCGGATCGGTCGGGATTGGCCCGATCCCCCGGTGCTGTGCACGGCCGCGCTGGCCCGGAAGATGCTGCCGCTGCAGCGCGAGAGGCGTCTCGTGGCTCTGGCGGACGCGCTCGGGATCGACGTTCCCGGCGCGCACCGGGCGCTGCCCGACGCCGAGACGTGCGCGCGCGTGCTGTGCGCGCTGTTCCCGCGGCTGTGCGCGAACTCGACAACGATCCGCGAGGCGCTGACGCTGCTGAAGCCCCGCCGGCCGCGCAGCGCGCGCCAGCCGAGGTCCCGGCGGCCGACCGTGGCCCTCCCGGCACAGCTGCCCGCGGTCGACTTCGGAGAGCTTCCCCGGGACCCCGGCGTGTACCTGTTCCGCGACGGCGCCGGCAACACGATGTACGTCGGCAAGTCGATCTCGATCCGAAGCCGCGCCCGCGCCCATTTCGCGCCGTCGGCGCTCCGGGCGGACTGGACCCGCCAGGCGACGATCGTGGACTACCGGGCGACGTGCTCGGAGCTCGGCGCGCTCGTGCTCGAGAACCGCCTGATCAAGGAGCTTCGTCCCGCCGGAAATGTCCGACTGGCCCGCGCCGACGACCGGCTCGTGTACATCCGCTGTCGGCTCGACATCCCGTTTCCGATCCTCGAGGTCTCGCCGCGTCCGGCGGCTGGCCATGCGGTCACAATCGGCCCGCTGCGGGGCCGTCGCCTCGCCCTCGAGCTGGTCGAGCAGCTCGACTCGCTGTTCGGGCTGCGCCACTGCGGCCGGGAGCTCGTGCGCCGCGACCATCCCTCCGCCTACGGGCAGATGGGCCGGTGCCTGTCTCCTTGCCTCGGAGATCTCGACCCGAACCTGTACCGGCGGCGGCTCGACGAGGCGCTGCGGCTGTTCGTCGACGGCGGCGACGGCGCCCAGCAGCTACTGGGCCACGTCGACGCCCAGATGCGCGAAGCCTCGGCGGCGCGGCGGTACGAGCGCGCCCTGTCGCTGCGCCGGCGGGCCCGTCGCCTCGGTGCGATCCTCGGACGGCTCGGCGGCGTGCTCGAGGCGACCCACGCCCGTCCCCGGCTGCTCCTGGCCGCCCATCCGGTGCAGTCCGGAAGCCACGACGCGTTCTGGATGGTCGGTGGCCGCCTGGTCGACTGGGGAGCCCTCCCGGCTGATCCGCAGGAGCTGCGCGAACGGACCGCCACCGCGCTGCGCCGCGGCGGCCGCACCGGCGAGCTGGGCGCTCACGTGCCTCCCGACGAGATCGACGAGGTTCGAATCGTCGCCACCTACCTGGCCTCACATCCCGAGACCGCGCACCTGGCGCTCGACCCCGCACCCGACGCCGATGCGCTCGAATGCTTCGCCTACGCCGAGCTCAGCGAGCGAACGGCAGCTCGACTACCTCCGCCGGAGCTGCCTGCTCTCCGACCGTGACGGTCGAGCCCGGCGGCGCCTCGCGGCGGATCAGGGCGAGGGCGACCGACCCCTGCTCCGGCGACTGAGCGACGCTGCCGAGCCGTCCCACGGGGCGCCCTTCGAACTCGACCTGATCGCCGGTGTGCCCCGGGGCGGACAGTCGCAGTCCGCGCAGATGTCGGTTCGGCTTGCCGCGATAGTGAAGGCGCGCGACCGTCTCCTGCCCGACGTAGCAGCCCTTCGTGAACGACACGGCGCGGGCGTTCAGGCCCGCCTCCTGAGGAATCACGTTGTCGTCGATGTCGATGCCGTAGCGGGGTCGGCCGCGCTCAACTCGCACGCATTCCGCCGTGCTGTCGGACACCGGCACAGCGCCGGCGTCCTCGAGCGCCGCAATCAACTCCGGCGTCGCGGCGGCCTCACAGATCAGGTCTATCCCAACATCCGTCCGGACGGCACGGCCCGGGATCTCACCAACCAGCACGACGTCATGCGCGTGCTCGGTGGCCGGCAACGCTTCGGTACCGCAGACGGCGTCCGCGCCGGGACCGATGAGCGAGACCAGGCCGCGCTCCAGTGTCCGCTTGTGCAGTTGCACGTCGTAACCGATGCTGAACCGACGGATCATGTTGAACAGCTCCTGGAGCGCGACCCGCTCGGTGTCGAGCCAGAGTTCCTCGCCGGTATCGAGGATCCGCAGGTCGCCGAGCATCTTGCCCTTGGGGGTGAGGAATGCCGCGTAGCAGCCCTCGCCCGCCGACAACGACTCGACGTCATTGGTCACTTGACCCTGGAGGAAGGTCTTGGCGTCCGCGCCGGCGAGCGCCAGCTTCCCGCGCTCGGAGCGGTCGATCACCCCGCAGCGCTCGGTGACCTCGCGGTACTCGGCACTCAAAGCGTCGGTCGAAGCCATGTACCCCAAATATAAGAACCTCGCCGAAAATGCTGGATGTGAGTTGAAAGACTTCAAATTTAGGCCTACCATAACTTTAGACATGGGAAACCTGGAATCAACGGCGATCTCGTCGGCCATCGAGGACTACGCAAAGGCGATCTACGCGCTGGAGCTGCGTGCGGGCGAGCCGGTCAGCACGACGGCGCTGGCGGAGCGTCTGGGCGTCACGCCGGCCTCCGCCTCGGGGATGGTCAAGCGCCTGTGCGAGCTCGGGCTGGTGGAGCACCAGCCGTATCACGGAGTGTCGCTGACCGAGGGCGGTCGTCGCGTGGCCCTCGAGGTGATGCGCCACCACCGGTTGCTGGAGCTGTATCTGTGCGAGAGCCTCGGGGTCCCGTGGGATCGGGTCCACAAGGAGGCGGAGGTGCTGGAGCACGTCCTGTCCGACGAGCTCGAGGAGCTGATCGCGGCCAAGCTCGGGAATCCGACTCACGACCCGCACGGCGACCCGATCCCGACGCCGGAGCTCACGATCGAGGAGGGCTCCACCGAGAGCCTCCAGACGCTGGAGATCGGGGCACGAGGGACGTTCACGCGCGTGTCCGACTCCGACCCCGACATGCTCCGTTTCCTGGCCGAGCGTGGAATCGCGCCCGGTGACGAGTTTGAGGTGATCGACAAGCAGCCGTTCGACGGGCCTCTGTTCGTTCAGTTCGGCGAGGACGTACACGTCCTCGGGGGCGCACTGGCGCGGGCGATGCGCGTCGAGGTGGCCCGGTGACGCCAGCGCCCACGGGAATCGGCGCCCCCATCCTCGAGGGAGCCGCCGCCGACGGTCAGGCTGCGCTGAGCGACGCCGCCGTCGTCACCCCGCTCGATCGCCTGCTCGAGCGCGGCAGGCTCCGCGCCACGCTGGCGATGTTGGGTCCGGCGTTCGTGGCCGCGGTCGCCTACATCGATCCAGGCAACTTCGCGACCAATATCCAGGGTGGCGCCAAGTTCGGCTATGCGCTGCTGTGGGTCGTGCTGCTCGCCAACCTGATGGCGATGCAGGTGCAGTACCTCTCGGCCAAGCTGGGGGTGGTCACGTCTCGGAGTCTCCCTGAGCTGTGCCGCGAGCGCCTTCCACGGTGGATGAGCGTAGGCCTGTGGGTTCAGGCGGAGGTCATGGCGATGGCGACCGATGTCGCCGAGTTTCTGGGCGCGGCGCTCGGTTTGAATTTGCTGTTTGGCGTTCCGCTTTTCACCGCTGGGCTCATCACCGGGGTGATCGCGTTTGCGATCCTCGAGCTTCAGCGGCACGGCGTGCGCCGGTTCGAGCTGGCGATCACGGCGTTGCTCGGAATCGTGTTCGCCGGGTTCCTGTATGAGACGCTGAAGATCGGCCCCTCAGCACACGAGGCGCTCGGCGGTTTCCTCCCTCACCTCGGCGGCAGCACGTACCTGTACCTCGCCGTCGGGATCATCGGAGCAACCGTCATGCCGCACGTGATCTATCTCCACTCGGCGCTGACGAACCGCCGGATGCCGCTGTACAGCGACCGCGAGCGGAGCCGTGTGCTGAGGTTCCAGCGACTCGACGTGATGATCGCGCTCGGGCTCGCCGGCGTGATCAACATCGCGATGCTCGCCGTGGCGGCCAAACTGCTGCACACGCCGGCGCTTTCGGGCGTGAGCACGATCCAGGGGGCCCATCACGAGCTGGCACGGGTCGTCGGCGGCAGCGCCGCGCTCGCGTTCGGAGTCGCGCTGCTGGCCTCGGGAGCGTCTTCCTCGAGTGTCGGGACATACGCGGGCCAGGTGGTCATGGCCGGCTTCGTCAACATCCGCGTGCCGCTTCTCATCAGGCGGCTGGTGACGATGGTGCCGGCCCTGTTCGTGCTCGCGATCGGCACGAGCCCGACCAGTGCCCTCGTGCTCAGCCAGGTCGTCCTGTCGTTCGGGATACCCTTCGCGCTCGTGCCCCTAGTTGTCCTCACAGCGCGCCGCGACGTCATGGGCGTCCACGTTAACCGTCGACTGACGACCTTGATCGCCTGCTCGGTCGCTGCGCTGATCACCGCGCTGAACGTGTTCCTGGTCGCCCAGCAGCTGTTCTAGGCCGTGCTCGCCGACACCTACAACGAGATCGTCGAATCGCTCCCCGATGACTGGACCGACCTCGAGCTCGACCTGCGGATCTTCGACGAGCGCCGCTACGTCGATGCGGCGGTGCTGCTCGTGATGTGCAACGCGCAGCCCTACTCAAGAAACGACTGGCACTGGCGGCTGCTGGTGGCCCACCGGTTCGGCCACGCGGCGGCGAGCCCGGTCGTCCACGGCGCCCTGAAGCTGCTCGACGACGCCGGGATCGACGGGGAGCTGGCCGTGCGCGAGGTCAGGACCGGGCGGTTCGAGGTCGAGCCGTGGTGGGGCCGAACCGAGTCGGTCCGCGAGGAGTTCAAGCGGATCCGGGCCCAGTAGTGCCTTGGCGCGCGTAGTCGCCTTCATCCCCGACCTGCTGTTCGGCTCGAACGTCGTCGGCGCGCTCGGCGCCGCCGGGCACGTGGTGGAGCTCGTCTCGGACCCGCACTCGGCCGAACCCGGCGACGTCCTGGTCGTCGACCTCACAGCCGACCCTGACGAACGGCTCGGTTCAGTCGCCGGGCTTCTCGGCTCGGTCCCGTCGCTCGCGTTCTACTCGCACGTGGAGGCCGACGTCCGCGACCGCGCACAGGCGGCCGGAGTGGACCTCGTGGTCCCCCGATCCCGGATGGCACGAGAGGGGCCGGCGCTCGTGGATCGGCTGCTAGCGGCGCGCCACTGAGCCTGCGCCATCCACGAACGCCGAGTCGAACGTCTGCTCGACGTCGGGCATCCGCTGGACGATTCCGAACCGGGCCTCCCATCGCGCCCACGCCCTCAGCGTCGCCGGGTCGAGCACGCCGAACTGCCCGGCCGGGGTGACGAACGCGGGCTCGACCGCGGCCAGCTCTGAGCTGACCAGCTTCGGATCGAGTCCCGGAACGCGCGACTCGAGGTCGGCTGCGCTCGCCTTCGGATCGCTGAGCGTGACTCCGTACCCGCGCACCAGCGCCCGAACGACTCCGCGCGCGAGGCCGGGATCGCGCCGCAGCGTGGCGCCGGTGGCGCACAGCACCAGCTCGGGGTACGACGGCGCGCCATAGTCGTCGACCCGGAAGACGTGAAAGCCCGGGCGGCGCTGGTGGATCGTCACCCCCTCGTCGTTCCAGAACGCGGTGGCGCCCGCGACGCGGCCGGAGAGGAGCGCGGCCACGGCGTTGAAGCCGATCGTGACCGTCTTGAGCGTGCGCGGGTCGCCGCCGGCGCCGGCGACGATCGAGTCGAGCACCGCGGTGTCGCTCGGATCGCCGGTGATGCCCACGGTCTTGCCTTCGAGCTGGCGCGGGTCGTGGATCTGCGGAGCGGCGATGACGGCCGCGAGCGGCCGCTCGACGATCGCCATGATCCCGACGATGTCCTCGCCTCGCTCGCGCGCGATCGCCAGGTCGTGGATGTCGAGGATCGCGAAGTTGACGCGGCCCGTCTCGAGCAGCTTGATCGAGTCGGTCGATGCCGACGGCGCGACTACGTGGAGGCGGACGCCTTCGGCGGCGTCGTATCCGTGTGCCAGCGCCGAGTAGATGCCGGCATGGATCGCGTTGGGCGTGAAGTCGAGGACGAGCGTGGCGTTCTGCTTGCGCGCCGGGGTGGGGGACGGGGTCGAACCGGAGCTCGAGTTCGAGCCTGACCCGCAGGCCGCCAGGGCCACGGCCGCGGCCAGGCCGGCCAGGGTGATCGTGATCCACCGCCGCATCCGGCGGCGCAGGATAGGCGGCCCGCCTAAGCGCGGGATGCCCGCTTCGTAGAATCCCCTGAGCGAATGCGCCGCCGGGTCACGTTCAGCCGCAACCTCACGCTGTCGCTCTCACGAACTTGCCGCTGCTATTGCAAGTACTGCGCGTTCGCGACCCACCAGCCGCACCTGTATGCGCCGGCCGAGGTGGAGCGGATCCTCGACGAGGCCGTCTCCCGCCACCGCGTCAAGGAACTGCTGGTGCTGACCGGCGAGCGTCCCGAGGTCAACGCCGGTGTCGCGGCGCGCCTGCGGGAGTACGGGTTTGACGACTTCACCGCCTACGTGGTCTGGACGTGCGAGCGCGCGCTCGAGCGCGGCTTGCTTCCGCACACGAACCTCGGCGTCCTCGACCGCCGGGACCTGGCCAGGCTCAAGGAGGTCACCGCCTCTCAGGGTCTGATGCTCGAGTCGGTATCCGAGCGTCTGATGGAGACCGTCCATGCCGGCTCGCCGACCAAGCATCCCGAGCGCCGGATCGAGACGATCGCCGCCGCGGGCGAGCTGAAGATCCCGTTTACGAGCGGCGTGCTCGTCGGCATTGGGGAGACGGAGGACGAGCGGCTGGCGTCGCTCGGGAAGCTCGCCGAGCTCCACGATCGCCACGGCCATCTTCAGGAGATCATCCTCCAGAACTTCGTCCCGCATCAGAGTTACTACGGCCGCGAGCCGGCACAGATCGCCGACGCGGCGGCCTCGCGGTATTGGCGCACGGGCGTCTCAGACGGTCCACACCTGGAGCCGCCGCCGTGGGCCTGCGAGGTGACGATCGAGGACATGAAACGGCTGGTCGCGCAGGCGCGGGAGCTGATGCCGGACGTGGGCATCCAGGTCCCTCCGAACTTGTCCGAGTGGTGGCCCGAGCTGATCCGCGCCGGCGCCACGGACCTCGGCGGACTGAGCGCGAACGGCGACCACATCTCGCCCGAGCATCCGTTCCCGTCGCCGAGCCAGATTCGCAAGCGCCTGCGCGCGGACGGATTGGCGCTCAGCGAGCGGCTGTGCGTGTACCCCGAGTACATCGATCCGGAATGGGTCTCCCAACCGGTGCTCGACGTGATCAAGCGCTGCTACTGGTCGTTCATCCCGCGGCGGGGGTCGGGGCGCCGCGCGGAGGTAAGGGTGCTCGACGATGCGGCACCGCGGGCGGTGGCGAGGGCCGCGGACGGGCTGGCGCTGACCCCGGAGGAGCTCACGGCGTTGTTCGCCGAGACGCGTCCGACCGTGATCGAGGAGATGCGCCACGCGGCCGACGAGCTGCGGGCCGAGCTCGCGGGGGAGACGGTGACGTTCGTCGTCAACCGCAACATCAACGTCTCGAACATCTGCGTCGTCGGGTGCGCGTTCTGCGGGTTCGGCCAGTCGCGCCGCTCGCCCGACGCCTACGAGCACTCCGAGGAAGAGTTCGCGCGTCGCGTCGCCGAGGCCGTCGAGTTCGGGGCGACCGAGATCTGCATGCAGTCCGGCATCCATCCCGACTGGGGCCTCGAGGAGTACGAGAAGTGGCTGCGGTTCGCCAAGTCGCTCGCGCCGCAACTGCACCTGCACGCGTACTCGCCGATGGAGGTCGCCCACATGTGCGACATCAGCGGCCTCTCGCCGCGAGCGGTGTTCGAGCGACTTCGCGAGGCGGGGCTCGACTCGACGCCGGGGACGGCGGCCGAGGTCCTCCACGACGGCGTCCGCGAGCGGATCTCGCCCAACAAGCTCCCGGTGGCCCGCTGGATCGAGATCATCGAGGCCTCGCACGCCACCGGACTGCGCTCGACGGTGACCGTGATGTTCGGCCACATCGAGGAGCCGTGGGAGCTCGCCGAGCACATGCGCGTCGTCCGCGAGCTCCAGGAGCGGACCGGCGGGTTCACCGAGTTCGTGCCGCTGTCGTTCATCCCGTTCCACACGCTGCTGGGACGCACTCACGGGGTCGAGGAGATCACCCGGGAGGAGAACCTCAAGCACACCGCCGCCTTCCGCCTGGCGCTCGGCAGGTCCGTGCGCAACCTCCAGGCGAGCTGGGTCAAGATGGGCCTCGACGCCGCGACGGAGTCGTTGCGGTGGGGTGTCAACGACCTCGGCGGGACGCTGATGGAGGAGTCGATCTCCCGGATGGCCGGCAGTTATCACGGCGTGATGCTGACGCCGGACGACCTCGTCGGCGCGGCCCACCGCGCCGGCCGGCCGGCGGCGGAGCGCTCCACCCTGTACGAGATCCGCCGGCGCTACGAGCTGCCCGCGGCGGCCGCGTGAACCCGGGAGACGCAGCAGCGCGGGTTCCGCGCTCCGGCGAGCCTGTCGTCGAGCATCCGCGTTCGCTGTTCGCCGGCGTCGAGCCACTCGAGGTGTTCGTCGAGCTGCTGGCCAAGATCGAGACCGACACCTCCTCGACCGAGTTCTACGATCGCATCTGCGAGGCGATCTGCCGGCTGACGACGATGCGGCGGTCGGCGATCTTCCTCGCCGATCCGGGGCGGCGGCGCGTGCGCGTTGTCGGCTCGCACGGAACCTCCTTCTCGCAGCTGGCACGGCTGCGGCCGACGCTCCTCACCACCCCGATCGCCCAGCAGGCGCTGCTCGAGGACCAGGTCGTCGTCGTGTCGGACGGGATCGAGGAGGCGGTGCCGCCGGAGTACGCACGGGTCCTCGGGATCACGACGCTCGTGTGCACTCCGCTCAGCGCCGGCGGACGGGCCTACGGAGTGATCTGCGCCGACCGCGGCGGCGGCCGGTTCGAGCTCTCCGACGGCGAGCGCCACCTTCTGTGGACGCTCGGGAAGACCGCGGCGCTCGTCGCCACCGCCCGCAACGCGACCCGCCAGCAGGAGCGCGCGCGGCGCCTGGGCGAGCGGCTCGACCTGGCGCGCGAGATCCACGAGCGGGTGATGCAGCGCCTGTTCGGCGTCTCGCTCGCGCTCAGCGCGGAGGCGCCGCTCGACCAGGCCGAGCGCGAGCGTTGCCGGGTCGAGATGCAGCAGGCGCTCAGCGACCTGCGCAAAGCCCTGGAGCGGCCGTTGGCGCCGCTGCCGCCTGAGACGGGGACCACGCTTTCGGCCGAGCTCGAGCGGCTGGGAAGTGCTCCTGGGCCACCGGTCTCGGTGCAGTGGCAGCCCGACGTGACCGTGCCGGTGGATCTCGAGCCGCTCGCCCAGTCGGTGCTGGCGGAGGCGATGCGCAACATCGGCAAGCACGCCGACCCGACCCAGGTCGATGTCGCGGTCGCGCGGGATGCGGACACGTTCGAGCTGGAGGTGCGCAACGACGGCGTGCGGGCCGGCGAGTCGGACGCCGGCATGGGCCTGCGGCTCGCCGCGTTCGAGGCCCTGCAGCACGGTGGCGTGGTCGAGTTCGGGGCGGCCGGGGAGAATGGCTGGCGCGTCAGGCTCGTGGTTCCCCTCTCGGGAGGAGCGGCGGTGTGAGCGGGTCGGCGGTTGCATCCCGGCGGCTTCCGGATCGCAAGCTGCGGGTGCTTGTCGTCGATGACCACGACGTCGTCCACTGGGGGTTCCGGGTCCTGCTCGGGGAGCAGCCATGGGTGGAGCGGTGCCTCGCGGCGCGGACCGGCGCCGAGGCGCTCGAGCTGGTGCGGATCTTCGAGCCGCACGTGGCGCTCGTCGATCTGTTCCTGGCCGGCGAGTCGGGGGCCGAGCTGTGCGAATCGATCCGCAAGGCCTCGCCCTCGACGCGCGTGCTCTTGATCTCCGGCGCGGGCCGGATGTCGGCGGCGGCGGCCCGCGCGGCGGGCGCGTCAGGGTTCGTCTCCAAGGACCTGGAGGCCGCCGAGATCGCGGCCGCCGTGCGGATGGTCGGCCTGGGGATGACGATGTTCTCGCCGAAGGCCGAGCAGCCGGCGCCGCTGCTGAGCGAACGCGAACGCGAGGTGCTCGACCTGATCGCCGTCGGCTCGACCAACCGCGAGATCGCGGAAACGCTCTACCTCTCGCCGCACACGGTCAAGGAGCACACGAGCTCGCTGTACCGGAAGCTGCGGGCGCGCAATCGGGCCGAGGCGGTCCAGCGGGCCCAGCGGATCGGCCTGCTCGGATAGCCGTCGGCCCGACGCCACCGGCGCGTACGAACCGCCCCCGCCGCGCGGTTAATGGCCCGAAGGGGAAATACCGACACCTGACTGGAATAACCTGTTAACCGAAGGCGAGGCGGCAAGGAGCGACCTCGTCGAAAGGAGAACAGCCGCTGTGAGCTTCCTGGACGTCGCGCGTCACGCAAGTGCGCAGCTGCTGCTGGTCTCCCCGCCCCGGCGCCGGGCCGCCGGCGGCGAGGATTTCTACATCCCGCCCGACCCGCTGTCAGACGGCGAGCCCGGTGACGTGATCCGCGCCGAGGAGATCGATGCCTATCTGGTCCCCGGCGTGCGGATCAGATCTCGCGTGTGGCGGATCCTGTACCGCTCGACCGGCGCCACGGGCGCGCCGACGGCGGTCTCGGGCACGGTCCTGATCCCGCGCTCGCGGGCCCGAGGCCCCCGGCCGCTGATCGGCTATGCCGTCGGCACGCACGGCATCGGCGACGTGGCGGCGCCATCCCGGCTGCTCGCACGGGGCCGCGAGTGGGAGGCGGGGCTGATCGCGATGGTGCTGGCCCGGGGCTGGGCCGTTGCAATCACCGACTACGAGGGCCTCGGTACGCCGGGCGACCACACCTACATGGTCGGCCGTGCCTTGGGGCCGAACGTGCTCGACGCGATGCGGGCCGCCCGGCAGCTGGATCCCGACGAGCTCCCCGTCGAGGGTCCGGCCGCGATCATCGGCTACTCGGAGGGCGGGGCGGCGGCGGCCTGGGCAGCACAGCTTCAGCCGAGCTACGCCCCCGACGTGCCGCTGCTTGCCGTCGCCGCCGGCGCGGCGGCGGCCGACGTCGAGACCGCCGGGCCGAGCCTTGACGGGACGTTCTTCTCGTTCTTCATCGCCTATGGTGGCATTGGCTACGCGGCGGCCTATCCCGAGCTCGACCTCGACAACTACCTGACCCCGATGGCGCGCAAGGGGATTGCGGCGATACGGGAGTCGACGATCTTCCAGGCAGCGCTGTTTGGCCCGCGATGGGTGCAGTCGTCGGATCTCACCCAGCCGAACGTGCTCGAGCTGCCGGAGTGGCGCGCTCGCCTCCGCGAGAACCGCCTCGGCGATATCGCCCCCGCTGCGCCGGTTCTGCTCCACCACGCTCGCCGCGACCAGATCGTCTCGTTCGTGCAGAGCGCCAACCTCCACGACGACTGGCAACGGCTCGGCACGGACGTCCGGCTGTACGTCACCCGTGGCGGCGTCGATCACATCAGCGGCGCGATCGCGGGCACTCCCGTCGCGCTCGACTGGATCGGGCGCCGGCTGGCCCGCAAGGTGAGGATGCCGGATCCCGCCCCGGTCGTGGATCAGGCCGCGCACCGCGCTGCCTAGATTGCCTCAGCCGCCGGAGCGGGAGTATCGTCGAGGGATGAGCAGCGCCCAGTCGCTCGCGGGACGTCGGATATTGATCACCGGAGCCGCGCGTGGGATCGGCGCCGCACTGGCGGAGAAGCTCGCCGCGCGCGGCGCGCGCCTGGCCCTGGTCGGGCTCGAGCCGGAGTATCTCGCGGCGGTCGCGGAGCGATGTGGCGCGGGGACGTTCGTCGGCGAGTGCGACGTCTCCCGCGGGCAGGCAATAGGTCAGGCGATCGACGCGGCCGCGGAGGCACTGGGCGGCCTCGACGTCGTCGTCGCAAATGCCGGGATCGCGACCGGCGGCCCGCTCCGTTCCCAGGACATGCGGTCCTGGGAACGGGTGATCGAGATCAACCTGCTGGGCGTGATGTACACCGATCGCGCCGCGCTCCCGCACCTCGAGCGCAGCCGCGGCTACTTGCTCAACATCGCCTCCACCGCGGCCGTCATCCGGGCCCCGGGGATGAGCGCATACTGCGCCGCCAAGGCGGGCGTCGAGGCGCTGAGCGACTGCATACGAACCGAGATGATGCCGCTCGGCGTCCAGGTGGGCGTCGCGTACTTTCTGTTCCTCGACACCGACATGGTCCGCGACGCGGAGCGCGAGATGCCGCTGATGGAGCGGGTCAAGGGGGAGATGCCGGCGGTGTTCGCCCGTACCTACCCACTCGGTCCGGCGATCGATGAGCTGGTGGCAGCGATCGAGCACCGGCGCCGGCGGGTCGCGTATCCGAAATGGTTCTTGAAGGCCCTTGCCTTCCGGCAGCTGTTCGCCTCGGCCCTGGCCGAGCGCGCCAGCCGCACCCGCGCCGCGGAGAGCGTCGCCGAGTACGAGCGGATCGTGTCCGAACGGGGCGCGGGCGCCGCATCGGCGACTGAGCGAACGCGCGCGCTCGCGGGCCTCTAGGACCCGTCCGGTTCGGCAGCCAGCTTGGCCCGCTGGAGCTTCCCCGTCGAGGTGCGTGGCAGCTCGTCGACGAACCTGAAGTCCCGGGGCACCTTGTAGCGGGCCAGGCGGCTCCGCACGTAGGGCGCCAGGTCGTCCTCGGACACGACCGCGCCCGGCTTCGGCACGACCAGCGCCGCCAGGCGCTGGCCGAAGTCCGCGTCGGGGACTCCGAACACGGCGGCATCGGCCACCGCCTCATGGGAGATCAGCAGCTCCTCGACCTCCTGCGGGAACACGTTCTCGCCACCGGAGACGATCATGTCGTCGTCGCGGCCGTCGATGAACAGCCTTCCGCCGGCGTCGAAGTGACCGAGGTCACCGGTGCTCATGAGGCCGCCGACGACGTACTTGGTGCCGCCGCCGGTGTAGCCCTCGAACAGCAGCGGGCTGCCCACGAACACGCGGCCGGTCTCCCCATGCGGAAGCTCACCGCCGTCGCCGTCGAGGATCTTGACCTTCACCCCGGCGGCGGGCCTGCCCACGGTGCCGGGAGCGGCGCGCAGATCGGCCGGGGTGGCGATCGTTGCGGCGCCGACCTCGGTCGAGGCGTAGCCGTTGTAGAGGACCTCGCCGAACTCGTCCATCACTGCCTGGGCGAGGTCGGGCGCCAGCGGGGCGGCGCCGCTGATCACCATCCGCAGTGACGAGCAGTCGTAGCGCTCGCGCTTCCGGTCGGGCAGATCCATGATCCGCGCGAGCATCGTCGGAACCGCCAGCAGCACGCCGGCGCGGTGGCGCTCGAGAAGCGCAAGCGTGTCCTGTGCGTCGAAGTGACGGCTGAGCACGACGGGCGAGCCGTATCCGAACGCCGCCATCAGACCGGCGAACCCGAACAGATGAAACAGGGGAGGGGCGACGAGCACCGGGTCGCCGGACCTCGGCGTGCGCGTGATCCGGGGGAGCTCAAGCATCGCGCCGAGCGCCAACGGGATCAGCGTATGCACGCGGAGGCTCCTCGCCGCGCCCTTGGGGGTTCCCGTCGTGCCCGAGGTCAGCATCACGACCCGCCCGTGGCCGCTCGGCGCCGGCGCCTGCGCCGGGCCGTCCTCGATCAGGTCCTCCAGGGTCGTCCGCCCGCCTCCCGGCTCGCCGCACGCGAAGATCCGGGGGCCCGCGAATCCGGCCTCGTCGAACAGGGTCTCGAATTCGTCGTCATAGATTGCCGCGGTCACGCCCTCGCGCTGCAGCACGTCCCGCAACTGCATCGCGGAGAACTCGGTGTTGAGCGGAACCAGGTCGCAGCCGAGTCGCGAGCCGGCCACCGCGGCCTGCACGAAGCCGCGATGGTTGCGCGCCATCAGGCCGAGGCGGTCCTCACTGCACAGGCCGTAGACGCCGTGGAGGGCGCCGGCGAGCGAGCGAACCTGGCAATCGAGCTCGGCGAAGGTCACCGTCCCGCGCTCGTCGATCACCGCGGGCCGCTCGGCGTACAGCTCGGCGCTGACCGCGGCGACGAACCCGGGACCGGGGCCGAAGCGGCGCAGCGCCAGCAGCGCACGCGCGCCCCGGTCGGGGCGGATCGGCCGCACCACACGCGAGGAGGCGACCGTCGAAATCCCTCCGAGCGCCTGTTCGGCGAGCCGCAGCGGCGCCGCCAGCACGCCGAACCCCCCGGCTCCGGATCCTGGCGCTTGCTTCGCGCGGCGTCTCGAATCGGGATTGGCGAGGCGCGAATACAGCGCCAACGCCGACTCGAGTGGCTCCTGCCCCAAGTCCGTGACGGCCGAGCCCAGCCGCGCCCAAACGGGCGCGATCCTTCGCGGACGCTGGACGATCGCCCGCGCCACGATCCCGGCCGCTTCCTCGCTGCTCATCGCGGGCACGAAGTTCCAGATCGCGAACGGCCCGAGCATCGGTGAGCGGACGAGCTGGAGGTGGATCGAGGTCGTGGTCACGCCGTCGGCGCGAATCTCAGGCGCCACGCCGGCGAGCCACGTCTCGAACGCGGCCTTCGATGCGATGTAGGCGCTCCAGCGCAGCGGCGGGAAGTCGACACCGATCGTCGCCACCGCGACGATATGGCCCTCGCCCCGCTCGCGCATCGAGTCCAGCAGCCCCAACAGCAGCCGCACCGGCCCGAGGTAGTTGACGTTGATAGTCCGCTCGATATCGCGGAAGCGGTTGTAGGTCTCGGACACCCAGCGACGGATCGAGACGCCGGCGTTGGAGACGACAACGTCGACGTGACCGTGCTGTTCGAGCACCTCTGCCGCCAGCCGCTCGGCCTGGTCGGGGTCGCCGAGATCGCAAACGTGGACGAACGCGCTGCCGCCGGCAGCCTCGATGTGGCCGCGCAGCTGGTCGAGCAGGTCGCGACGGCGCGCGACGAGCAGCACAATTGCCCCCGCGCCGCCGAGGCGCAGCGCCGTCGCTCGTCCCACCCCGGACGACGCGCCGGTGATCAGCACGATCTTGCCGGACACGCTGTCGCGGAGTTTCCCCTCGCCGATGCCTTGACTCGTGGCGCCGATCAACAGGCGGACGGGGCGCGGCAGGAACTCGGTCATCCGCGCCGCATCATCCACTCGATCGCCGGCAGCTTGACCGCGTGTGGGACGTAGCGAACCGCCTCCATCGCGGCGCGCATCCTCAGCCCCGGCACGATCACGCGGTGACCCGCGGCGAGTCCCTGAACGCCCGCCCGAGCCGCCTGCTCGGCGGAGATCCACGCCGGACGCAGCACGGCGTTTTCGAACGAACGGCCGCCGGCCACCTCCCAGCCCGCTATCTCCCAGAAATCGGTGTAAACAGGCCCGGGGCAGAGCGCGCTGACGATCACGCCGTGGCCCCGGAGCTCCTGGTGCAGGGCCTCGGAGAACGTCAGCATGTAGGCCTTCGCGGCGGAGTAGCCCGCGGAGTAAGGCAGGGGCTGCATCGCCGCGGTCGAGCAGACGTTGAGAATCGCCCCGCGTCGGCGGTCCACCATCTCCGGAAGGAACGCCGAGGTCAAGGCGACGCCGGCCTCGACGAGCACGCGGATCTGCTCGAGCTCGCGCTCGGGATCGGACGCGTAGAAGGGGCCGTTGGTCGCGAACCCTGCGTTGTTGATGAGGATCTCGATATCGAGGCCAAGTTCGGTGATGCGGCCGCGCAATCGTGCGCGGGAGGCGGGCTTCGCGAGGTCGCACGCGATCGTCTCGGCGCGGATCCCGTGCTCACCGCTCAGCTCCTCCGCAACCTCGACCAGCTTGTCCTTGCGTCGTGCGACCAGGACCAGTCCGTGACCGCGCGCGGCCAGTTCGGAGGCGATCGCGCGGCCGATTCCGGCCGACGCGCCGGTGACCAGCGCGGCTGACGATGGGGCTGGGTCGGGGAGGGTGAGGCGGCTCATCGTGCGCGTCCCCCCGTTCGGGGGGAAGTCCGCGCGAGCACTGTATCCGGGCCTGGGCCTCCGCGTAGGGTGAGGTGCATGGTTCCCACAGCAGTCCTGTTCCCCGGACAGGGCTCTCACACACCTGAAATGCGTGAATCCGTCGCGTCGGTTCGGCCCGACCTGCTATCGCTGGCCGAGGCGGCGGTCGGCACCGACCCGTTTGCCCTCGCCGAGGAAGGCACGATGTACGCCCAGCCGGCGATCTTCTGCGCCAGCTTGGCGGGCTGGGCGGCAATCGGCTCCCCGCAGGGGGATTTCATGGCCGGCCACTCGCTCGGCGAGCTGGGCGCGCTGGTCGCGGCCGGCGCTCTCGCGGAGCGCGACGGGCTCGAGCTGGTCGCGCTCCGGGGGCGGCTGATGCAGGAGGCCGGCGAGCGCGCCGGTGACGGCGGCATGCTTGCGCTGCTCGGCGCCGGCGCGGCCGAGCACGCCGAAAGCCTGGCGGAGGCCCACGGCCTGGCCGTCGCCAACGACAACTCGCCGCAGCAGGTCGTCCTGTCGGGCGCACGGGCCGCGCTGCCCGGTGCCGCCGCCGCCGCCGGCGAGCTTGGCCTGCGGGCCATGGAGCTCCCGGTCACCGGCGCCTTCCACTCCCCGATGATGGCCGAGGCGGTGCCGGAGTTCGCCGCCGCGCTCGAGCGCGTGGAGATCGAACCGCCGCGGGTCACCGTGCTCTCGGCGGTCACCGCGGAGCCGTTTGACGACGTGCGGCGCAGGCTCGTCGAGGCACTGACGATGCCCGTCCGGTGGCGCGAGACGCTGCTGGCGCTGCACGCGCGGGGAGCCGAGCGGTTCATCGAGGTCGGCCCCGGCAAGGTGCTCACCGGACTCGCCAAGCGGACGCTCCGAGACGTGGAGCTGATCAATGCCTGAGCGCCAGGGCTGCGCACTGGTGACCGGCGCCTCGCGCGGAATCGGGGCCGCGATCGCGCGCGCGCTGGCGGCCGACGGATGGCCGGTCGGCGTCAACTACCGCGTCGACCGCGACCGCGCGGAGGCCGTGGTCGAGGAGATCGAGCGCGACGGCGGCCGGGCGATCGCCCTCGCCGGCGACGTCTCCGAGCCCGCCGTCCCGGACGAGCTGTTCAAGGCGCTCGAGGATCATTTCGGCGGGCCGGTGCTGGTGCTCGTCAACAACGCCGGAATCACCCGCGACGACCTCACCCCGTCGCTCGGGGACGACGAATGGGGCGCGGTGCTTGACACGAATCTGACCGCCGCCTTCCGCCTCACCCGCCGGGCGCTGAAGCCGATGCTGCGGGCGCGCTCCGGGCGGATCGTCAACATCTCCTCGGTCGTCGGGCTGCGCGCGAACCCGGGACAGGCAAATTACGCGGCGGCCAAGGCCGGGCTGATCGCGCTGACGAAGACCGCGGCGATCGAGGTCGCCCGTCGTGGGATCACCGTCAATGCTGTCGCCCCCGGATGGATCGACACCGAGATGATGACCGACGTCTCGACGGACCTTCTCGAAGCCGTCCCGGCGAAACGGGCTGGCACTCCGGCCGAGGTGGCGGCTTGCGTACGCTTTCTCGCTTCCGATGAGGCGAGCTACGTCACCGGCGCCGTCTTGTCGGTGGATGGAGGACTTGCGGCATGAAAACCCCCACAGATAGGAGTAGTTGCAGATGCCAACCGTGACCAACCAGCAGGTCGAGGCCCGCGTAATCGAAACGCTCGCGAGCTTCGGACCCGATGCCAGCCAGATCACCCGCGACGCCACGTTCGAGGAGCTCGACATCGACTCGCTCGACCTGGTCGAGCTCGCCCAGGTCGTAGAGGACGAGTACGGCGTCGTGCTCAAGGGCGAGGACATGAAGGAACTCAAGACCGTGGGCGATGCGATCGACCTGATCGCAGAGCGTGCTTCCTGAGTGAAACGGCGCGTCGTGATAACCGGACTGGGGGCGGTCACGCCCCTGGGAGTGGGAGCTGCCCCGCTGCACGAGCGGTGGGCCGCAGGTGCCTGCGGAATCGTCGACGGAGCCGGCGCCTGCAAGGAGTTCGAACCTGCCGATCACCTGTCGGTGAAGGAGGCTCGGCGCCTGGATCGCTTCTCGCAGCTGGCGCTGGTGGCGTCGGCGGAGGCGCTCGCGCACGCCGGCTGGGAGTCCGAGCTGCCGTACGACCCGTTGCGGATCGGGTGCGTGATCGCGACCGGGATCGGCGGCATCGAAACCGTCGAGACCCAGCACGACGTAATGCGCGACAAGGGACCCCGAAGCGTCTCGCCGCTGGGCATTCCGCAATACATGCCGAACGCCGGCGCCGCCGCGGTGGCGATGAAGCACGGCCTCAAGGGCCAGATGTACGGCGTCGTCTCTGCGTGCTCCGGTGGCGCGCACGCGATTGGGTCGGCGCTGCGGATGATCCAGTACGGCGATGCCGACGCCGCCGTCGCGGGAGGCGCCGAGGCGACGCTGACCCCGTTCTCATTCGCGTGCTTCAACTCGATGCAGGCGCTGTCGCCGACCGGGTTCTCGCGGCCGTTCGACGCGCGCCGGGACGGGTTCGTGATGGGCGAGGGCGCCGGCGTGCTCGTGCTCGAGGAGGAGTCGGCCGCGCGGGAGCGCGGGGCGACGATCCTCGGCGAGGTCGCCGGGTACGGATCGACCTCCGATGCCTTCCACCTGACGGCCCCCGAGCCGACCGGTGGGCCGGCATCGCGGGCGATCGAGCTGGCGCTCGCCGACGCCGGCGTGACCGCCGAGGACGTCAGCTACGTCAACGCCCACGGCACTTCGACCCAGCTGAACGACGCCGCCGAGACCGCGGCCCTGAAGCGCGCGCTCGGCGAAGCGCGGGCCAAGCAGATCCCGGTCTCCTCGACGAAGTCGGCGATCGGCCACCTGCTCGGCGCCGCCGGCGCGGTCGAGGCCGTCGAGACCTTGCAGGTGCTGGCGACCCGGGTGATCCCGCCGACGCTCGGCTACGAGGTGCCCGACCCGGAGCTCGACCTCGACTACGTGCCCGGAGAGGCACGGCCACTCGTAGCTCCAAATGGAGGGCCGCCGCTGGCGATCTCGAACTCTTTCGCATTCGGCGGCCACAACGTGTCGCTGGTTCTACGAGGAGCACCGGAATGACGGCGACGGCACTGCCACAGCAGGCGCGGCTGAGCCCGCTTGAGCGCCTCGAGGCGCTGTGCGATCCCGGCAGCCTGCGTGTGCTGCGATCGCGTGTGATCTCGCCTCGGCTCGGCGCCCGAGCCGAGGCCGGCGACGGTGTCGTCGCCGCGACCGGCGCGGTGGGCGGCCGGCCGATCGCGTGCTACGCCCAGGACGGCACGTACCTGGGTGGGTCGCTGGGAGAGCGCCACGCCGACACCGTGGTCCGCGTGCTCGAGATGGCAGGCCGGGCCAAGGTGCCGGTCGTCGCGTTCGTCGAGTCCGGCGGCGCCCGCATGCAGGAGGGCACGGCGGCGCTCGCTGGGTATGGCCGGATCTTCCGCCATACCGTTTCCCTCACGGGCTTGGTGCCGCAGATCTCGATCGTGTCCGGCGCCTCTGCCGGCGGCGGAGCGTATTCCCCGGCGCTTACCGACATCGTGTTGATGACCGAGGATGCCGCGATGTTCCTAACGGGTCCGGGCGTCGTCCGCGAGGCATTGGGCGAGGAGATCGACGCCGCCGGGCTCGGCGGGCCCCGCGTGCACGACCGCAACGGCGTCTGTCACCTGGTCGAGCGCGATGAGCGCGCGGCGGCCAACCGGGTAGGCGAGCTCCTGTCCTATCTCCCGTCGGCGGCCGGCGAGCCGCTGCCGCTGACGCCTGCCGTCGAGCCGACCGTGGCCGATGCGGGCGCGGCGGTCCCTCGCGAATCACGGCGCGCCTACGACGTTCGCGATGCGCTCGCAGGGATCGTCGACGGAGGCTCGATGCTCGAGCTGTGCCCGAGGTGGGCTCGCAACGTGGTCACGACGTTTGCACGGATCGAGGGCCGCCCGGTCGCGATCGTCGCCAACCAGCCCCACTATCTCGGCGGGGTGCTCGATGCCGAGGGTTCAGAGAAGGCCGCTCGGTTCGTCGGCTTCTGCGACTCGTTCGGACTGCCGTTGATCGCCGTCGTCGACACGCCCGGGTTCATGCCCGGTTCGCGTCAGGAGCGGGCCGGCGTGATCAGGCACGGCGCGTCGCTCGTGCGGGCGTTCGCCTCGGCTCGGGTCCCGAAGCTCACCGTGGTGCTGCGCAAGTCTTACGGCGGGGCGTACATCACGATGAACTCACGCGACCTCGGAGCCGACCTGGTCCTTGCCTGGCCCGATGCCGAGCTCGGGATCATGAGCGCGCGCGCCGCCGTCGGCATCGTCAACCGCCGTGAGCTGCGCGTGGCCGGCGACCCCGAGGCCGAGCGCACGCGGCTGGCGGATGCCTATGCCGACGAGCATCTCCGTGCCGATGCGGCCGCGGCCGCCGGATTCGTCGATGAAATCGTCGAGCCAGCCGACACCCGCGACCGGCTGATCTGGGCGCTGCGAGCGCTCGCCCGATAGGACCGCGCTCATGCTCCTCGAAGGCAAGCGCCTGTTGATCACGGGCGTACTGACGAGAGACTCGCTCGCGTTTCACGCGGCCGAGCGGGCCCAGCAGGAGGGCGCCTCGGTGCTCCTAACGAGCTTCGGACGGGCGCGGCGCCTGACCGAACGGGCCGCCGCGCGGCTGCCGGAGCCGGTCGACGTGCTCGAGCTCGACGTCAACAGCGAGGCCGACCTCGAGGCACTGACCGACACGTTGCGCGACCGGTGGGGCGCGGTGGACGGCGCCCTGCACGCGATCGCGTTTGCGCCCGAGGACGCGCTCGGTGGCCGGTTCATGACGGCCCCGGCGGCGAGCGCGATCCAGGCGTTCCAGACCAGCGCGTTCTCGCTCAAGGCACTCGCAGCCGCGCTGGCGCCGCTGATGAACTCGGGCTCGAGCATCGTTGGCCTCGACTTCGACGCCGCGGTCGCGTGGCCGATCTACGACTGGATGGGCGTCGCCAAGGCGGCGCTCGAGGCGGTCGCCCGGTACCTGGCGCGGGACCTGGGCCCGCAGGGGATCCGCGTGAACCTGATCTCGGCAGGGCCGCTCGGAACGGTCGCCGCCCGGGGTATCCCGGGCTTCGAGCAGCTCGGCGAGCTGTGGCGCAAGCAGGCCCCGCTCGGTTGGGACATCGCCGATCCGGCGCCGGTCGCCCGCGCCATCTGCTTCCTTCTGTCCGACTACTCGCAGGCGATCAGCGGCGAGATCCTGCACGTCGACGGCGGCTTCCACGCGATCGGAGCGCCGAGCGAGATCTGAGGTGTGCTCCCCTACTCTGGAGGTAGTGGAGCGGATTCTCAGCAACGAGCGGAACGTCCGGCTCGCCGCTGTGCTCGGGGCCGGGACGATCGCGTTCTCGAGCATCCTCGTGCGGCTGAGCCACGCCTTGCCATCGACCGCGGCGATCTTCCGCTGTGCCTACGCGCTGCCGGTGCTGGGTCTGCTCGCGTGGCTCGAGGAGCGGCGACTGGGGCCCCGCGACTGGCGCGATCGCCGGATCGCGGTTGCGTCGGGATTCTTCTTCGCCGCCGACCTGCTCCTGTGGCACAACTCGATCAAGTACGTGGGCGCCGGGCTGGCGACGGTGCTCGCGAACATCCAGATCGTGCTCGTCCCGCTGGTTGCCTGGATGGTGTTGTCGGAGCGGCCGGGACGGAGAGTCCTGGCGGCGCTGCCAATCGCCCTGTTCGGGGCGCTGCTGATCTCGGGTGCGCTCGAGCACGGCGCCTATGGCCGCGATCCGACGCGCGGGACGCTTTACGGTCTGGGCGCCGGGATCGCATACGTCGGGTTCCTGCTGCTGCTGCGGCGGGGCGGAGCCGACGTACGCCGCATCGTCGCGCCGCTGTTCGAGGCCACGGCCACGGCGCTGGTGCTGTGCGTGATCGCCGGCCTGATCATCGGAGACGCCCACCTCGCGCCCGTTTGGCCCGGAGCTGGGTGGCTGATCCTGCTGGCGCTGAGTTCGCAGATCGTCGGCTGGCTGCTGATCATGGTCTCGCTCCCGCGGCTGCCCGCCGCGATGACCTCCTTGACGCTCGCGATCCAGCCGGTCGGCACGGTGGCGCTCGCGGCGATCATCCTCGGAGAATCCCCGAGCCCGCTGCAGCTCCTGGGTGTGGCCGTCGTCCTCGTCGCGCTTCTGGCGGCTACGAGCCCAGTGCGAAGCCGGCGCCTGGGGCGACGGCGCAAGGTCGGCGAGCCGGCGGTCGAGTGGTCATCTGAATAGGTCCTCGGCCTCAGGGCGCAGCAGGGCGCGGGCTCCGGGACCGTCGTCGGCGATGATGTGGCGCTCGGCGCCGGAGACCACGACCACCGGCTGGCGGCCGTCCTTGCTGCGCGCGAGGTCGGCCGCCGACGCGAGCTGATCGGCGATCGCGATCCACGTGGCGCTGAGCTCGCGCCCGACCGAGTCTGTCCGCCCGCGCCAGTCATCCAGCGGCGAGAGCCCGGCGCAACCGATCGCGACGTCGCACTGGCCATGGCGCCAGGCCCGTCCGAACGAGTCGGTGATCAGAACCGCGGGTGACACGCCCAGCGCCGCTCGCAGCGCGGCGCGGATGCCGCGGGCGGAGCCGTCCGGATCGCGCGGCAGGAGGATGACCGTGCCCTCGGCCGGCGCGTTCGAGGCGTCGACGCCGGCATTCGCGCACACGAAGCCGTGGTGGGTGACGCAGATCATGACCCCGCGCGTGGCACGGAGCACCGAGCTGGATTCGTCGAGCACGACCTGGACGTGGCGGGGGTCCTTGTCGAGCTCTTCAGCGAGCTGCTGCGCCCTCGCGGACGGCCGAACCTCGTCGAGCCTGCGAACGCATCCCTCGGCCTTGGAGACGGCCTTGTGCGCGATCACGACCACGTCCCCGTCGTGAAGCTCTGTGTTCTCGGGTTGCAGGGCGGCGGCTTGGATCAGAGCCGCGAGATCGTCGTCGGATGAGATCTCCGGGAGTCCTTGGAGCGCGACCGCGGCGATCAAATCTGGCTTCGCATCAGCTGGCGCATCATGCCGCGGGTGTGCGCCGCGCCACCATGGGTCGACTCGAGTCCCTCGCGCAGCGCATCGAGGTCCTCGGGAGTGTCGACGTCGAGCGCCAGCGATGGGACGTCGACTATCTCGGGAGTTGTCCCCTCGGTCTGCGCGCTCGCCGCGTGCCGCTGACAGCTACCCGGCCCGAACGCGGGGGCCACCGAGCCCGGAGGCGTCATCAGCAGCGCGTTGGTTCCCGTGCCATGACGATCGGGGACGATCAGCACCGAGCGCTCGTCCACGTCGCGACCGATCAGCTCGTCGAGCTGGGCCGGGTCCATCATCGGGCAGTCACCGGGAACGAGCAGCACCCGGTCGGCCCCGGAGTCGAGCGCGGCGCGGATGCCCCGCCGTGCTGCCGGGTTGTGGCCCTGCTCCTCATCGTCGAGGACCATCGCGCCGTAGCCTCCGGCGATCTGCTGAGCGCCGCTGTCGGCGGTGACGACAAGCACTCCGTCGACCGCGCCGGCGCGCCTCAGCGCCACGAGCACATCGGAGAACATTGCCTCGGCGAGTGCCCGCCGGCCGCCGGTGCTCATCTCGTGCGCCAGGCGCTGCTTTGCTTCGCCGAAGCTCTTGATCGGGAGGATCGCGAGCGTTCGCATCTGTCCCGGGAAACCTATCCGAGCGTGAGGGCGAACTGCAGCGCGTTCCTCGCCACGCGCGCTCGGGTCTCTGGGCTGTCCATCAGCACGTCGCTCTCGAGCACCGGCAGCTCGCTCGTCCGCTGATCGGCGACGAGACCGTCAAGCAGATCCCGGTACGCGGCCGCGATCCCGGAGCTCCTCGGCGGCAGGCCCGCGTACTCCATGAACACCGCCGTGGGCCCTTTCACGACCTCGCCCCGGACGAGCGGGCTGACGGCCACGACCGGGGCCGGACTGCTGGCGATCGCGGCGCGCAGCGGCCCGATCGCCAGGATCGGACCGATCGAGATCACCGGATTCGACGGCCCGATCACGATCGCCCGCGCGGTCGCGATCGCGTCCAGGACCTCGGGCGAGGGGACGCTCGAACGTGCCCCGTGGATCTCGATCTGCTCGATCGGGCCCTCGCCGCGGCCCTTGATCATGAACTCCTGAAACGGCCACCACCGGCCCTTCGCCATCACCCGCGTGCGGACCGGGCTGTCGGACATCGGCAGGACCCGCGCCTGGACGGCGAGCGCCTCTACGATCGACGCGTGGGCTTCGGTCAGGCGCTGCCCGGCGCGAAGCGCCCGGGCGCGCTCGAGCCCGATCGCGAGGTCCCGGTCGCCGAGGTTGAACCACACCTCGACCCCCAGCGCCCGCAGCCCGTCCATCACGTTGAACGTGTCGCCGGCCAGCCCCCAGCCTCGATCGTCGATCAGGTCGGCGAGCCAGAACGTGACAAGGTCCGGGTCGGGGGAGACGTAGGCGCCGTATATCTCGATGTCGTCGCCCGTGTTGGCGATCACGGTCAGCTCGTCCGGGCCGACCACGTCGAGCATCCCGCGGGCGAGCTTCGCGCCGCCGGTGCCGCCGGCGAGGACGACGACCGGCCCGGCCAATGACATCACAGGCCCGTGATCTTGATTCCTGCCCTGACCTTATTGCGGACGTTGATCGAGATGATCAGGGCCGTGAGCTGCTCGACGATGCGAGCCATCTCGAGCGGACCGCAGTCGACCGGGCGCAGGCCCGAGATCCGCTTCACGATCTCGGCCAGGCGGTCCTTATCCTCGCGGCGATCGCCGCAGATCAGCACGTCCTCGTCGAGCTTGTGGTCGAGATCGCTGAGCAGCGTGGCGCTGACGGTGTGGAAGGCGGAGATGACCCAGACGCCGTCCGGCGCCATCTCCTGCGCCTGCTCAGCGGCCGACCCCTGCCAGACCCCAAGCGTCCGCGTGGCCTTGCCGCTGATCGCGGCCGCGAGCGGGACCGTTGCATCGACCAGCACCTGGCCCGGGGTCAGCGCGCTCTTGAGGTTGGTCATCGTCTCCGACTGGTTGCGAAACGGGACGCTGAGGATCACCACCTCGGCCTTCGTCACCGCCTGCGCGTTCTCGAGCCCGTCGAACGCGGCGCCTGGGACTTGCGCCACAGCGCGGGCCGCCGCCTCCTGTGCGCGTCCCGGATCGCGCGAGCCGATCACGATCGGCACGCCCGCGTTTCCGAGCCGAAGCGCAAGCCCGAATCCGAGCGCACCGGTACCGCCGACTATGCAGACAGGGTCCTTCACGAGCGGGGGAGTCTATGGGCCGCAGCTAGTACTGTCCTGCCGGCAATGGGGAGCGCATTGGAGGTGGGAATTGAAGGAACCGACGAATTCGTGGTCGATGGACGATTGCTCACCGATGTAGGCGGAACGCTGGGCATTGAGGTGCTCTCCACGCCGGCGATGATCGCGATGATGGAGCGCACCTCGTCGATGCTCGTCTACCCGCTGCTGGAGCCCGGACAGGCGACGGTCGGCTTCGAGGTGTGCGTCAAGCATGTTGCCAGCGCACCCAAGGGGACCAGATGTACCGCCCGCTCTCGCCTCGATGAGATCGTCGACGGGCGCAAGCTGCGGTTCGCCGTCGAGGTCGTGGCGGAGGGCGGCCTGACAGTCGGCGTCGGGACGCACGAGCGGCGGGTGATCACCGCCGGCGGGGATAAGGGATGAAGCTCGCGGCGGTCGCGTTCGCGGTGGGCGCGTTGGCGGTGGGCGCGTTGGCGGTGGGCGCGTTGGCGGTGGGCGCGTTGGCGGTGGGAGCGCTCGCTGTCGAGGACGCCGGCGCGCGTGGGCCCGCTTCGACGCCGTTCCCGGTGGATTCGGCGTCGCTGGTCCAGCAGGCGCAGCAGCTCGTCTGGAAGGCCGAGCTCGGGAGCCCGTTCTCGGCGGCCTCGCTGAAGCAGCAGCGGCGCTCGCTCTGCCTGCTCGTTGAGCGGGTTCACAACGGGAGCGTCTCGGGCGTTCTCTGCGTCGATCAGGGCCGGCGCAAGCCGGAGCTGACCTACCAGCATGTGACCCGTCGCGGACGAGGCCCCGGCCAGACGATCTCGGCATCGATCTCACGAGATGGGGGCAGCGGCATCACCGTTCGCTTTGACCCGAACGACATCGGCAACTCGTACACCTCGATCCGCTGGCAGGTCCTGAGCACGTCCCGCTGTCACGCAACCTCGAAGGACTGCAAGGCGGTGTTTCCCGCGAGGCCCGCGCTCGCCAAGCTCCATGTTCCTCAGGTGGTTGGCTGCGAGGCGAGTGGGTCGTCGCTCGTGTACGGCGGGTCGACCAAGGTCCATGACATCGCCCTCACGTTCGACGACGGGCCGTGGGACACGCCCCCCGCCTCGGCCTTCCTGGACGTGCTGGAGCGCGAGCACGCGGTGGGGACGTTCTTCGAGATCGGCAGGCAGATCGCTCCATATGACCCCGGCGGCAAGTTCGAGCGGCGGATGCTCGCCGACGGGGACATGATCGGCGACCACAGCTGGAGCCACCCCGACGTGGCTGCGCTGCCGGTCGGCCAGCAGCGATTCCAGCTCGTGCAGGCGATCGATGCGATCCGCAAGGCGACGGGCGGATTCACGCCGTGCCTGTGGCGGCCCCCGTATGGGGATATCAGCCCCGAGCTCGTCTCGCTCGCACGCTCGCTCGGCCTGGTGACGATCATGTGGGATGTCGATCCCCGGGACTGGTCGCTTCCAGGGGTGAATGCGATCTACGACAACGTCGTGGCCAACGCCCACAATGGCGCGATCGTGATCCAGCACTTCGGCGGCGGCCCGCGCTACCAGACCGTCGCGGCACTGCCTCGGGAGATCGAGACCCTCCGGGCTCGCGGCTACAAGTTCGTGACGGTCGCGCAGATGCTGGGACTCCGCCTCATCTATAAGTAGGGGCATGAGCTCCCTTCCCCGCCGCGTCCGGATCCGCGAGGTCGGCCCCCGCGACGGCTTCCAGAACGAGCCCGAGGTGATCCCGACGGCGGACAAGGTCCGCTTAATCGAGCTGCTCGGGGCGTGCGGCCTTTCGCGGATCGAGGTCACGAGCTTCGTACGGCCGGACGTGATCCCCCAGCTTGCGGACGCCGAGCAGGTGCTCGAGGCCGTCCGCCTGCCTTCGGAGGTGGCGGTGAGCGTCCTGATCCCGAACGAGCGCGGGCTGGAGCGGGCGCTGGCGCACCGCTCGCGCTTTCAGGAGATCAACGGCTTCCTGTCCGCGTCGGAGAGCCACAACCAGAAGAACGTCGGGCGCTCGATCGAGGAGTCGCTGTCCGGGCTTGAGCGGACGTTCGCCTCGGCTCGGACCGAAGGGCTGCGCTGTGAAGGCGTGATCTCGGTCTCGTTCGGGTGCCCCTACGAAGGTCACGTACCGCCGGAGCGGGTGTTCGAGATCGCCGCACGGCTCCTCAGCGCCGGGGCGGCCGAGATCGGCTTCGGCGATACGACCGGTATGGCCAACCCGCTCGGAGTCCGCGAGTTCTTCGCCGCCGCCGCCGCCGAGCTCCCCGGGGTCGAGCTGACGGCGCACTTCCACAACACCCGTGGTCAGGGGCTCGCCAACGTGCTCGCCGCGCTCGATTCGGGGGTTGAGAGCTTCGAGTCCTCGTTCGGCGAGCTGGGAGGCTGTCCGGTTCCACCTGGAGCGACCGGCAACATCGCGACCGAAGATCTGGTCTCGATGCTCCATGAGATGGGGATCGAGACGGCGATCGACCTTCCGCGCCTGATCGCCGCCTCGCGGTCGGCTCAGGAGGTCCTGGGCCGTCCGCTCGGCAGCCACGTGCTGTCCGCAGGGCCAGTGCAGTGGACTGACGGATAGCCTTGCGCGCCGTGCTGGAGTTCCTGCGCCCACATCCCCACCGTGGCGATGTGATCGCCGCGGGTGCGGTGCCGCTGGCGCTGGCGGCGATTGTGATCGAGCTGCGAATGACCCAGTGGTCGCTGGGGCCCCGGTTCGCGGTCGTGGCGCTGATCTCGGTCCTGCTGCTGACGATGGCATGGATGGCCCCGCTCGAATCAGAGACGCCCAGGACCTACCACTCGATCCTGCTGGTGGCGGGTCTGCTGCCGCTGATCGTCGCGCTGCAGTTGCTGGCGGAGGTTGTCGGAGCCCACAGGCCGCCCGGGCCAGGCGCCGTGTGGTGGACGTTCGGGATCGCCGCTGTCGTCGCGGTGGTGCTGGCGCGACGGGCCAACTCGGCGATCTGCACGCTGATCGCCGCGCTGGCGGCGGCGATCGCCGTCGAGGCGTTCGTCAGCTGGCTGTTCCGGCCCCGAGGGGAAGGGACGTTCAAGGCGATGCTGGTCGTGCTGTCGCTCGCGTTCGCAGCGGGCGCCGTGCGACTGCGCGACGCGCGCCGTCGCCATGCCGTGGCGCTCGTCGACGCCGGCGGGGTTGTGGTCCTGGTGCTGGCGTTGACGCTGGTGTCGGTGCCGCTCGACGTCACGGCGCTCAACCTCTCTCGGGTTGGGTCTTTCTTCGGGGAGGTTCCAACCGCGGGGTTCGGCTGGGAGCTCTACCTGCTCGCGGCCGGCTTCGGGCTGGTGGCGTATGCGGCGGTCGACCGCGAACCGGGGCCGGCGTACCTGGGAGTTGCGGTATTGGCGGGCTTCGCGTTCCTCGTTGGGCGCCACGTACCCGGCCGCGGGTCGCTTGTCGGCTGGCCCCTGTTTCTGCTGGTGATCGGGGCCGCCGGGGTCGCCATCGGGCTCAGGCCGCGCAAGCCGCTGCCGCCGCCCCCGGGAGAGCAGGAGGCCGCTCCGACCGTACCCTTCAGGGTCCAGGACCAGCGATGACCGATATCGATCACACCGATGCCGTGGAGGCGGCGACCGCTCGCGCGCGCACCGGAGGGCCCGAGCGCCACCGCTCACGCGCTGCCGAGCAGGGCAAGCTGCCCGTGCGCGACCGCGTCGACCTGCTGCTCGATGGCGGGTCGTTCGTCGAGGACGGGTTGCTCGCGAGCTGGGAGGGCGACGGACTCGGCGCCGAGGGCGTGGTCACCGGGCTCGGCACGATCGGCGGGCGTCCCGTCGCCGTGATGGCCAATGATCCGACGGTCAAGGCCGGGTCGTGGGCGCCCAAGACCGTCGAGAAGATCCTGCGCATCCAGGAGCGGGCGCTGACCCTGCGCACGCCGCTCGTGTACCTGGTCGACTCGGCCGGCGCCCGGATCAACGAGCAGGTGCAGATGTTCCCGGGCCGGCGCCACGCGGGCCGGATCTTCTTCAACCAGGTACGCCTATCGGGGGTCGTGCCCCAGGTGTGCGTGCTGTTCGGCCCCAGCGCCGCCGGCGGCGCGTACATCCCGGCGTTCTGCGACGTGGTGATCATGCGCGACGGGAACGCTTCGATGTATCTCGGTTCGCCGCGGATGGCCGAGATGGTGATCGGAGAGAAGGTCACGCTCGAGGAGATGGGCGGTGCGCGGATGCACACGTCCCGCAGCGGCGTGGGCCACGCGCTCGTCTCGAGTGATGAGGAAGGGATCGAGTTCGCCCGCCGCTACCTGTCGTATTTCCCCGGTTCGTTTGTCGGTGAGCCGCCCGATGCCCCGCCCGCTGCCCCCGCGTCGGACCGACCCATTCGCGAGCTGGTGCCGACCGACGAGAACAAGCCCTTCGACATGCGCGAGCTGCTCGACGCCTTGCTTGACGCCGACTCGTTGTTGGAGATCCATGCTCGCTGGGCGAAGGAGGTGATCGTCGGCTACGCGCGGCTCGACGGCCGGGTCGTCGGCGTCGTGGCCAACCAGCCGAAGGTCAAGGGCGGTGTGCTGTTCGTCAACTCCTCGGACAAGTGCGCCAGGTTCATCTGGACCTGCAACGCGTTCAACATCCCGTTGCTGTTTCTCGCCGACGTGCCCGGGTTCATGATTGGGACCCAGGTCGAGCGCGAGGGGATCATTCGCCACGGCGCGAAGATGATCAGCGCGGTCTCCGAAGCCACCGTGCCGAAGATTTCCGTGATCGTCCGCAAGGCGTACGGCGCCGGGCTGTACGCGATGGCCGGCCCCGCCTTCGATCCCGACTGCTGCCTGGCCCTGCCGAGCGCCTCGATCGCGGTGATGGGGCCGTCCGCCGCGATCAACGCCGTCTACTACAACCAGCTCCAGGCGATCGAAGACGAGTCCGAGCGGGCGGCGCGGACGGAGGAGCTGCGCCAGGAGTACGCGCAGGACATCGACATCCTCCATCTCGCGTCCGAGCTTGTCGTCGACGCTGTGATCCAGCCCGAGGAGCTACGGGCCGAGCTGATCCGGCGGTTCGCGCTCGCGGCCGGCAAGAACCGGGAGTGGCCGGCGAAGCGCAATCCGGTTACGCCGACCTGACGGCTGGTCGCGCAGGAACGCGTCGATCGCGTCTACGAGCATCAACCCGAACTGAACGGTGGCGTCGAGCGCTGGGGCTTCGAGCGCCTCGGCGGTGTCGGTGGCGCGGTGGGACCGGGGGGGCAGGCCTTTTTCGTCAAGGCACCCGATGGCGATCGCGGGCAGGCGGGACGAGGTGGCGCGGAACGCCGGCGCCCCACCCCGGCCGCGATGGGGGGAGGCGGTTGGATTTGGCTGTTCGCGTGCGATCTGGGCGCACAGCTGAGCGAGGCCGCTGAAATAGCGCAATGGGACGAGCTGGCCGTCACTCAGCCACCAGTGGGGCCGGCCGGCGCCGGACGCCGCGATTCCGAGCACGACGGTGTTGCGTCGTGTCAGGGTCCCGCGGCGGGCTCGCAGATGCTTGTGCAGCCCGATCCCGAAGCCGTCGCCGGCTCCCTGGAGCACGACCTCCACCGTCATCCGGCGCGGAGGCGCCGCTGCGAGCGCGCCGGCGAGCGCCACCGCCACCGCCACGCCGGTAGCGTTGTCCGACGCCCCCGGGCTGTATTTGGAGCTCGCGATCTCGGCGAGCGAGGCCAGCGCGAGCACGAGCGCGACCGTAGGCACGAACTGAAGAATGCCCACGACGGTTCCCCGGTCGCCGCCGAGGCGGAGGATTGCGGTTAGAAGCAGCAGCGCCAGCGCGACCGTGATCCATCCGAGCCATCCGGGCCACAGCAGGCCGAGGCGGCCGAGCGAGGCGGTGGCGCGGGCGAACGGCCGGCGTACGTCCTCGCGATAGACAAAACCGGTCCGGCCGGCGTCGTAGTTGGCGGTGATGATCAGGTGGACAGGAGGTTGGTCGGGCGCCTGGGTGGAGCTCTTTGTGATCGCCACGACGTTCTGGCTCGCGTGCTCGAAGGTGAGCCGCCGGCCGGGGGACAGCCCCAGCCGCTCGTCGACGATTACGGACAGCACGGCCGCGAGCACGAGCGCGCCCCCGATCCGCGGCGAGCTGACCGACACGAGGCTGCCCACGAGTCCCAACAGGACGTGCCAGGTGTGCGTGAGCGCCCAGTTCGGGCGGCACCAGAACGGCTCGATGCGGACAGCGGTTCCAGCGGTTCGAGCCGTTGTGAGCTCGGTCGCGAGCCAACGCGCCGCGCGCCGTTCGGCATCGGTGCCGGCGCCACGGCCCTCAAACGAGGCGAGCGTGGTCGCGGTGTCGGCTGCGCGCATGGGCGGGGATGATCGCAAGGCGCCTGTCGGCGGCGATCCGATAGAACCGCGTTGGTGAGCTCCACCGACGAGGATGCGCTGCTCGAGATCGCTCGCGAGGCCGCTGGAGCCGCCGCAGCTGAGCTGCTGGCCCGGTTCGGCGAGCGACCCGCGGACGTTCAGTCCAAGAGCAGCCCCACCGACCTGGTGTCAGAGGCCGACGTGGCGGCCGAGCGGGCGATCAGGTCGGTGCTGGCGCGCCGGCGGCCCGAGGACTCGATCCTTGGGGAGGAGGGAGGGGCGACGGGCGACGGCGAGCTCCGCTGGGTCGTCGACCCGCTCGACGGGACCGTCAACTTCCTCTTCGGAGTTCCGGTGTTCGCGGTCAGCGTCGCCTGTGAGGCCGCCGGGGAGGCGCTGGTCGGCGTCGTGCTCGATCCTGTCCGCGATGAATGGTTCGCGGCGACCCGGTCGGGGGTGGCATCGCTGAATGGCGTTGACATCCGAGGATCGGGACGTCTGGAGCTGGCGACCGCGCTGGTCGCCACCGGATTTGGCTACGACGCCGGCGTGCGCTCACGCCAGGCGGCGGTGGTGAGCCGGGTGTTGCCGCGGGTTCGGGACATCCGCCGCGGTGGCGCGGCTGCGGTCGATCTCGCGTGGTGTGCCTGTGGCCGCTACGACGCCTACTTCGAGCGCGGCGTCCACCGGTGGGACGTGGCGGCCGGGTCGCTGATCGCGCGGCGGGCCGGGCTCGAGGTGCGGGAGCTGCCGGCGACCGAGGAGGATGCGGCCGGAGTCCTCACGGCGCCGCCGGCGCTGATCGACGAGCTGGCGCGGTTGGTGGAGTAGGCGGCGGCGCGGGTGGGCGGGACGCCGGCGGTCTGTGCGCCGGCGGTCTGTGCGCCGGCGCGGTCGCGGTCGCGGTTTGGCCGGCGTCGGCGTGGCTGCGCCCGGCGGTACGCCCGGGGCGAGGTCTTAGACTGGGGCGCCCATCGCGGCGGTGATGGAACGGTATACATGGCGTCCTCAAAAGGCGCTGTCCTTACGGGCATGTGGGTTCGAATCCCACCCGCCGCACTCCTGACCGTGGCGATAGGGGCACGTGCCGGCCGGTTGCAAAATCACCACGCTGTTCGCTCTTGCAACAAACGCTGGCGCCCGGGGGGATGAGGGGGGTTGGCTGTTACACGCAAACCATATTTGTGTTTCTCGGCCAACCTCGTGCACGGCGCGGTTGGCGGCGCGACTCGGCCGGGACGGCCGGCGGGCTGGACTCGGGCCAGGGAGGGCCGGCGGGCCTGGGCTCGGGCCAAAAGGGCCGGCGCCAGGCTGACTAGGCCGTGGCGGGCTCTGCGGGGGGAGCTGAGGACTTTCCGCCCCGGCGCCTGGCCTCCTCCGCCGGGACCTCCTGCTCCACGTTCCAGCCCTGAGCGAAGCCCTGCATGGCGAACATGATCAGGAGCACCTGGACCGGCGCCAGGATCAAGGTCAGGGTGCCCAGCGTGTCAGGGCTCAGCCCCTTGCCGCCGAACGGCGTCTGCGGGGCGGCAAAGCCCACGTGGGCACGGTCGAACCAGCTCGTGCCCGCTAACCCGGTCCCCGCGATCACGGCAAGGATCAACAGCAGGATTGCCAGCGCGGCGGCGAGCGGCAGCAGCCCGCGGTTCCAGCGCCAGATGTAGTAGCCCATCACCAGATAGATCAGGCACCAGATGATGTTGACCGGCTTCAGCCCCTCGAGCTTGGTCCAGCCTCCTAGTGTTATCGCCAGCATCAGGACGACGGAGATGATCAGCAGCACGATCACGATCAGTTTCGTGGTCTTGCTCGACGCCTTGTCCCGATTCGGGTAGACGACGACATAGCCCGGCCGGAGCGTCTTCTGTGGCGCCACGTTGCGGAACATACAATCTGGCGCGCCGGATTGCTGCAGTTAGCGCGGGCGTGGCGAAATTGGCAGACGCGCCGGCTTTAGGTGCCGGTGGGCGAAAGTCCTTGGGGGTTCGAGTCCCTCCGCCCGCATTTCGTCTCGATGGATTGGGCCTTTTCCGCCACCGGGGGCGACGCTCACCCCGAGGCTGCCCCGCCATCATGCGGAACAGGGGAGACAGGACTCGAACCTGCAACCCCCGGTTTTGGAGACCGGTGCTCTGCCAAATTGAGCTACTCCCCTATGCAGCGCAGGAGTCTAGACCCCAAGTGGCGAGCCGCCCTACGATGCGCCGGATGACCTCCCACACTGTTTACCGCACGTTCAACACCGACCGCCGACGCGAGTTCGTCCGGATCACCGAGGACGTCGCCGACGCCGTCAGCGACTCCGGGATCAGCGAGGGGATGGTGCTGGTCTCGGCGATGCACATCACCGCCGGCGTCTGGATCAACGACGACGAGCCGGGGATTCAGGCGGATGCGCTGGAGTGGCTGGACAAGATCGCGCCGCCAAGCTGGCACGAGCCCGACGGCGAGGTGGCTCGCGAGCTGCTCCCGAACCCCGGCGACTATCGCCACCACCGCGGTGGCGAGGACAACGGCGACGCACACCTGAAGAATCTGCTCGTCCACCACCAGGTGATCGTGCCGGTTACCGATGGGCGGCTCGATCTCGGGCCGTGGCAGCAGATCTTCTACTGCGAGTTCGACGGCGGGCGGCCCAAGCGGCTGGTGATCAAGGTGTTGGGAGAGTAGGGCCGTGGAGGGCTCGTCGGTGTTCGTCGACGGCATGCTCGAAGGTCAGGTCGCACTCGTCACGGGGGGCGGCACGAACCTCGGCAAGGCCGCCGCCACCGAACTGGCATGCTGCGGCGCCTCCGTCGTGATCGCCGGCCGGCGCCCGGAGGTGCTCCAGGAGGCCGTCGCGGACATTGGCGAGCGGTGCTCGTGGGTCGCAGGCGATATCCGCGACCGCGATGGCGCGCAGGGGATCGTTAGTGCCTCGCTGGAGCGCCACGGGCGCCTGGATTTCGTGCTGAACAACGCCGGCGGCCAGTACTTCGTCGCGGCCGAGGGCATCACCACCAAGGGATGGAGGGCCGTGCAACGGCTCAACGTCGGCGGCACGTTGGCCATGTGCGAGGCGGCCTATGAGCTGGCCATGCGCCCGGCCGGATCCGGCACGATCGTGAACGTGACCGTGTCGCCGCATCACGGTATGCCGGCGATGGCCCACACCGGCGCCGCGCGGGCGGCCGTCGAGGCGCTGAGCCGGGAGCTCGCCGAGTCCTGGGCGGCGGACGGCGTCGCCGTGGCTGCGGTTGCGATCGGGCGGTTCGCCACCGAGTCGCTGCGGAAGTATCCGGCGGAGCTGTGGCGGACCGCGGCGAAAACGGTTCCCCTCCAGCGCCTGGGTGAGGTCGAGGAGTACGGCTGGCTGGTCGCGCTGCTGGCCTCGCCGCTCGGCCGATCGTTCTCGGGCTCGGTCGTCACGCTCGACGGGGCGGCCGACAACTGGACCGGCCCGTGGCCGCCGGAGGGGCTCGCCCGTGATGGCGAGGTGCCGACCGAGGAGCGGCCGGCGGCGCGGTCGGAAGGCAGCCCCGGCGGCTGACGGCTCGCCAGCACCCGCCTGGCTCGGCGTCCGGAGCCGCCTGACCGATCGGCGGGACCGGTCTAACCCGATTGCCCAGGCCGCTCTAACCAGCCGCCCTCTCGCGGGCTACCATGCCCGAAGGCCTGCGGGCGAGGTGTTAACGGTTGCATGGGAGCCTTCCAAGCTCTAGGAACGGGTTCGACCCCCGTCGCCCGCTCTAGCGCCGGTCGCCGGCGCGGCGACCGGCTGCCGGCTCGAGCAGGTCCAGGGGGTTATCATCGGGGCGCACCACGGGGAGTGGCGCAGTCTGGTAGCGCACCCGGCTGGGGGCCGGGCGGTCGCAGGTTCAAATCCTGTCTCCCCGA
>Ga0116216_10000386_pt1 | contig 37118 bp, 34 predicted proteins | sample Sb_taG_11_FD_89696 | JGI IMG/M metagenome (GOLD analysis project Ga0116216, IMG submission 89696) | Peat soil microbial communities from Weissenstadt, Germany - Sb_50d_3_AS metaG | ecosystem: Environmental > Terrestrial > Soil > Wetlands > Peat | place: Germany: Weissenstadt | collected 2010-09-21
ACCCGGAGACCTCGGACATGGTGCGTGACGTGCTCGACCGCTACGGCGTCGATTCCGGTCGCGTGGCGTTCGAGGTCACCGAATCGGTGATGATGGCCGACAGCGAATCGGCTCGCCGGACGCTCGAAGACTTCAAAGAGCTCGGGCTGAGACTTGCAATCGACGACTTCGGAACTGGGTACTCCTCGCTCGCCTACCTCCTCACCGTGCCCGTCACCACCGTGAAAGTCGATCGATCCTTCATCGAGCGTCTGGGCGCGGCAGACGACTCGGCGCCGGTCGTACAGGCGATCATCGAGATGAGCCACGTCATGGGTCTGCGTGTGGTGGCGGAGGGAGTGAGCAGCGCGCGACTGCGCACCCTGGTCTCGGCGATGGGTTGCGACGTGGCGCAGGGCTTCTTCTGGGCACGACCCATGCCCGCCGACGAATTCGAAAGATGGTGGCTCGAGGCCGAGAGACGAACCACCCCCTTGCCTAGCGTGTCGTAGCCGCAGTCGAAGGGGCGTTCCAGACCTCGATCACCAGCCGCGCGCCGGTCAAACGCCGACGGCGGAAGACGGCCTGGGGCTCGGGCGAGAAGGAACCGCGACTCGCAACAGGTCCTGCGCTGCCACGACGTCGTCGAATTCGCCTTTGGCCTCCGCCAGGAGAACCGACTCGTCGGGATAGCGCTGGGAGAAGTGCGTGATGACGAGGCGGCGCGCCCCGGATTCGGCGGCTATCCGGCCCGCCTGCGCCGCGGTCAGGTGGCGATATCTGCGAGCGAGGTCCGCGTCGGCGTCGGAGAAGGTCGCTTCACACACCAGCAGGTCTGCCCCTTCGGCCAGCTCGAAGGCGGCATCGCAAAGTCCTGTGTCCATCACGAACGCGACCACCTGCCTGCGCCGCTCGACGCTCACCTCCTCGAGCGTCACACTCCGACCTCCGGCCTCGACGGCACCCTCACGCTGGAGATCGCCCACTCTCGGTCCGGCGATTCCGGCTGCGCCGAGCTTCTCCGGCAGCATGCTGCGCCCCGCCGGCTCTTCGAGACGCCATCCGAATGTGTCGGGAAAGTGGTCGAGACGCATGGCCGACAGCGCGAACGGCGGGCCCGGTTCCACCGTCCCGGACTCGGTGACCGGACGCTCGCGGATGCGGACGTGCTCGTCGAACACCGCCGCGTGCAGCAGCCTGTCCACGTAGGGCTTGCCGCTGGCGGGATAGAAGAGCTCGACCTCGTGACCCACCCTGTCGAGCGACAGGCGCTGGACGACGCCGGGGAGCCCAAGACAGTGGTCTCCATGGAGGTGGGTGATGCAGATACGCCGGAAGCTCCACGGAGACACGCCCGCCAAGAGGAGCTGGCGCTGGGTGCCTTCCCCGGGATCGAAAAGGATCCCGTCGCCGTCCCAATGCAGCACGTAGCCGTTGTGGTTCCGATAGCGGGTCGGGGTTTGGCTGGCAGTGCCCAGGACGACGAGCTCGCGCATCGTTACGTGCCTACTGCGACTTCGAGCTTCCTCTGCGGAGATCCCTGACCGTCAGGTGCGCCAAAGGCGGTTGCGCCGTTCGCGACCTCGGCCCTGTGTGACTTGGCCCAGCCAGGTCCACGAACGACGTAGGACAATCGCTCCCTCCAGCTCGTCGACGCGGCGACGTCGCGCAGCATCTCGGCGTACTCGTGGGTGGCGATGCGAAGGGGGTTGAACGTGTCGATGTTCTTCGTGAGCCCGTAGACCACGCGCTCGTCCTCGGGCTCGAAGGTGCCGAAGAGCTTGTCCCACAAGATCAGGATGCTTCCGTGGTTGCGGTCGAGGTACTGGCGGTTCGAGCCGTGGTGGACACGGTGGTGCGAAGGGGTGTTCAGCAGGGCCTCGGTCGGGCCGAGCCGGCCGATCGCCTCGGTGTGGATCCAGTACTGGTAGAGAAGGTTCACCCCGCGAGCCGTCTCGACCAAGCCGGGGCGGATGCCGAAGAGGCACAACGCGCCGAACGGCACGAAAGTCCCGAACGCCTCGGCGACGGGCTGTCGGAGCGCGGTGGAGAGGTTGTAGTGCTCGCTCGAATGGTGCACGACGTGGACTGCCCACATGTAACGGCTGGTGTGCATGAAACGGTGGTCCCAGTAGTAGACGAAGTCCCAAGCTGCGATGGCAGCTGCGACGGCGAGCAGTCCGGTTCCCATGTCCGGGACAATGCGCCGGCGCCAGAGACGCTCCGGGGTGGTGCGCGAGGCCCAAGTCGTCGTGACGGCAACCCCGCCCGCCACGACTGCACCCACACCGGCGACCGACCCCACGCGCCGAGCGGCGCGCGCAGAGGCGCGCGCAGTTGCCCGCCGCAACGCACGTGGGGCCGGCGGCTGCGACCCGTTCGAACCGTCAAGGCCCACGGCCGGCCCAGGCGAAGCCACGTCGTCCGGACGGGCGGTCCGCCGCGACACGAAGTCGGCCGCCGTCGTCACCGCCGCCGCGCCGATGGCAGCCTTCACGAGCGCTTTCCCGTAGCGGCCCCGGCCCGGTGTGAAGGGCTTCAGAAGCTTCGCCGTCGCCATCGGCGCGAGCAGGCTTCCGACTCCCATGGTGAGGCTGGCGACGGTGTCGCGCCGCTCGTAGCTGCCCGCCGTCGGGCCTGTGCGCCTCGCCCTGTGCCGCAACCAGAGGTACTCGGCTCCCATGCTGGCGAAATAGAAGGGGACCGCAACGACGGTTAGGTCCCTCGGGCGATCGGAGCTTCCAGGGCTGCGGCGCATCGGGCCAATTGTGCGTCTCTCTGGGTCAGACGCCCAGTGCCGGAGGGCCCGACCTCCCGGATAAGTACGGAGAGTGGTTATATCAGCACGGACCGCAAGCTCCAGCGTGACCCGGCGTTCCCGCCATTAGGAACCGACGAAGGGGGGCTCCGGTGGTTGGGAGCATCAGCGAGATTGCGGCGGCACGTCAGAAGAGGCTCTGGGGCACGATCCAGCGGCTCGAGGACGACGAGATCCGGAAGCGCATCGAAGCGTCCCCACGAAGCGCCGCCGAGCGGACCATCGAGGAGTGGCACGACCTCGTCGAGGGATTGGACACGGCGATGCGAGCCATGCGAGCTCGCAGGCGCATCGACGCCCGGCTGCACATGGACGAATTCGTCGGGCCGCTGGCTTCGTAGGATCGGACTGGAGCCCGACCACTCGTATCTGATGTGATGCGGCGGTGACCGCCGCCGCTGAGCCATCACAAACGTTCCATCCCGCCGTAAGGGGCAGGGAGCGGGAGTTGGCATCTCTCGCAGACTCGGTGCGCCGGCTGATCGACCTGACCGTCACCAACGTCGCCCCACCAGAGGTGCTCGATCGGGTAGCCGCCGACCTCGACGCGGCGGCCGGATTGCTCGCCGGCTACCGGCCGTCCGAGCCGCACCCGCGCTTCGTCGTTCCGGACGACGTCGCAAGGGGAAGCCTCGACCCCGATCACGACATGCACGCGGCGATGCCGTACGACCCTGTGATAGGGCACTTCAATCCGCTGGCGCTTCCTGTGTCCATCTCGTTCGAGCCCCCGCTCGCCGTCGGCAACGCGTGCTTCACCACCGCCTACGAGGGCGGACCCGGCTGGGTCCACGGCGCGGTCATAGCAGCGGCTTTCGACATCGTCCTCACGGCCGCCAACCAGCTCTCGAACTCTGCCGGGCCGACGGTGTGGCTGACGACCCGCTACAAGCGCCCCACGCTCGTGGGAGTGGACACGCGCTTCGAAGGCGAAGTCGTTTCCAACGACGGCAGGCGGGTGACAAGCCGGGGACGACTCATCCAAGACGGCATCGTCTGTGTCGAGGCCGAAGGCGAATTCGCCGTGATCCCGTTGGGACGGCTCCGGCGGATGCGTCCGTGAACGACCTGTGACGGACTAGCCCGTGGCAAGGCGACGGGTGGTGATCCTCGGCGCCGGAGGCCGCGACTTCCACGACTTCAACGTCGTGTTCCGCAACGATCCCACATTCGAAGTCGTCGCCTTCACCGCGAGCCAGATACCCGGGATCGACCATCGCACATATCCGCCATCACTGGCCGGTCCGTTGTACCCGAACGGCATCCAGATCGTCCCTGAAGCCGATCTGACCGACCTCGTGCGCTCAAAGGCCGTCCACGAAGTCCTACTCGCCTACTCCGACCTGTCACACAACGAGGTGATGCACAAGGCGTCGACCGCGCTCGCCGCCGGAGCAGACTTCAGGCTTTTGAGCCCCGAGCTCACCTCGCTCAGGAGCGCGAAGCCTGTGATCGCCGTGTGTGCTGTGCGCACGGGCGCAGGCAAGAGCCAGACCAGCCGCTACGTCGCGGGGCTCGTCACAGGCACAGGTCTTTCCGTCGCGCTCGTCAGGCATCCCATGCCCTACGGCGATCTCGAGGAGATGCGCTGCCAGCGCTTCGCCACTCTTGCGGACATCGACGGAGCGCGTCCCACGATCGAAGAGCGCGAGGAGTACGAGGAGCCGGTGCGAATGGGAACGGTCGTGTACGCCGGAGTCGACTATGCCGAGATCCTGCACAGTGCGGAAACGGATGCAGACGTGATCGTCTGGGACGGCGGGAACAACGACGTGCCGTTCTTCGCGTCCGACGTGCACATCACCGTGGCCGATGCTCTTCGCCCGGGGCAGGAACTCGCGTACCACCCCGGTGAGCTCAACGTGCGGCTTGCCGACATCGTCGTCATCAACAAGGTGGACTCCGCAGATGCCCGCGACATCGAGAAGATCGAGAGGGACGTCCGGGAGCTGAACGCCGCGGCTCCGATCGTGCGGGCGGAGTCGCCGGTCGTGCTCGATCCCGGGCCCAGCCTCATTGGCCTTAGGGCGCTGGTGGTCGAAGACGGGCCCACTCTCACCCACGGGGGAATGGCATTCGGGGCTGGGACGGTCGCGGCGACGAGCGCCGGCGCCACCCTCGTCGATCCACGTCCTTTCGCAGTGGGATCCATCGGTGACCTCTACGAGCGCTACCCCTCCGTGGGCCCGGTGCTGCCTGCGATGGGTTACTCGGATTCTCAGGTCCGAGACCTCGAGCAGACCATCGCAGCTGTGCCCTGCGACGTCGTCGTGTGCGGAACACCTTTCGATCTCGGACATCTGGTGAACGTGGGACAACCCCTTCGTCGGGCGCGTTACTCACTTCGCGACAACGGCACACCTTCTTTGGCCGAACTACTTGCACCTCGCATCGATCGATGGCGGGATGGCGGCGGGACGAACCGGTGATTGCCGGCGAGAGCCCCCGACAGCCGAACTCACTGAGGACCATTTAGACTCGGGTCGTGAGGTTCGGGTCGACGTCCGATCTCGACCCGACGCAGCGTTGTCGGCGGCCGGGTTAGGAGCGCGAGGGGCACTCGACGAGAAGGCGGCCGCTTGTCGGATTCAGCTCCCCGGCTCGATTCCCGCGTCCCCACGCGCTCAGCAGGTGATCCGCTTCGAAGGCGTGACGCACTGCTACGGCGATCACAAAGCGCTCGATGACCTCGACCTCGAGGTGGACCGCGGCGAGACCCTCGCCCTGCTGGGTCCCAACGGAGCCGGAAAGTCCACGACCATCTCCATCCTCCTGGGTCTCGTCACCCCTCGCCTAGGCAGCGTCGAGGTGCTCGGAGCGAGCCCCCGGCAGGCCGTCGCGCAAGGACGGGTGGGGGCGATGCTCCAGACCGGGTCCAGCAGTGGGCTTCCGCCCGGGGTTCGAGTCGAGAAGGCGCTTCAGTTGGTCCGGCGGCTGTACCGGCAACCCGCGCCTTTCGACTTGATCGTCGAGCGTGCAGGCATCGGAGATCTCCTACAGCGGCGGACTCAGCACCTGTCCGGTGGGCAGGCACAGCGTGTCCGCTTCGCCATAGCCATTGCAGGCGACCCGGAGCTCATCTTCTTCGATGAACCGACCGCGGCGATGGACGTGGACAGCCGCCGCTCGTTCTGGAGGATGATCCGTCAATTCGGTCGAGAAGGCCGCACCACTGTCTTCGCGACTCACCACTTGCAGGAGGCCGACGAGATCGCAGACCGTGTGATCGTCGTCAACCACGGCCGTGTGGTCGCCAACGGCCCCGGCACGACGATCAAGGCGGCGGTCTGCACTCGGCGTCTCAGATTCGTCGTCGAGAACCCCGACGAACGGGTCCTCGACGCCCTCGAGGGTGTCACCGACGTCGAAGTGCGAGGCAAAGGAGTCGTCCTCGACTCGCTCGACGCGGACGCGACCGTGAAAGCCCTCGTGAAGAGCCAGGTCGCCTTCAGAGATCTGGAGCTGACAAGTGCAGGGCTCGAGGAGGCGTTCATCGCCCTGACGGAGCGCCGCCCGGCGCCGACCGGGGAGCTCGGAGTATGAGCGCGCTCCTCGCGTTCGGCCGATTCGAGGTGGGCCGGCTGATCCGAAGCTGGAAGTTCCTCACCATCACGGTCGGCTTCCCGGTGATCTTCTACATGCTCTTCCTCGGGGATCACAGCGCGGGGAAGGTGATCGACGGCGCCACGCCATGGAGGGTGTACCTCATGGTCACCATGTGCTCCTTCGGCGCGCTCGTGTCGTCGCTCACTGCTGGAGGAAGCCGTCTGTCCATAGAGCGCGGGTCAGGGTGGGCGCGGCAGTTACGAGTCACGCCCCTGCCTTCGTGGTCCTACGTGGCGACGAAGGTGACCGCCAGCATGCTCGTCGTGCTCCCGGTCGTGATGTTGGTCGAGATCGTCGGGATCGGATTCGGAGGAGTACGGCTGGGGGTCGGCACCTGGTTCGAGCTCACGGCTCTTCTCTGGGTGACAGCTCTGCCATTTGCGGTGCTCGGGACGTTCGTCGGATTCATGGTGCACGCGGAGACAGCGTTCCCGGTCGTGACCGGCCTCATGTTCGTGCTCGGGTACTTCGGCGGTCTGTTCAACCCGGTCGACCACATGCCGTACGCGCTGCAGGTCACGGCTCGCATCCTGCCCAGCTACCACCAGGCGTCGCTCGGCCTCGCTGTCATCGACGGTCACGGTCTCGGGGCGCTGCACTGGCTCGTGCTCGCGGCGTACGCAGCGGCACTCGGCCTCGTCATCGTCTGGAAGCACCGAGTGGAGGAGGCTCGTGGCCTCGCATAGCGCGCCACGCCTGTAGGCCGGTCCGGTTCGTCTGCCGGGCAGAGCCGTGGAAGCATGGCCGGGCCGAGGCGGCGGCGCGTCGCCTCCGAGAGCCGAGGTGCACGATGCTCGAGCTTCGAGGGAAGGTGGCGGTGGTCACGGGAGGCGCCGCGGGAATCGGGCGCGGCATCGTCGAGGCCCTTCTCGAGGAGGGTGCTCGCGTGGTCGTCGCAGACGTCGAAGCTCCCGTTCTCGAACGCACCGTGCGCGAGCTCGAGAGCAGAGGGGACGTGACGGGGGTCGTCACCGACGTCTCGGACTACGGATCGGTCGAAGCCCTGGCCGACACGGTCTTCGAGCAGCACGGGTGCTGCCACCTCCTCTGGAACAACGCGGGCGTGACCTCGGGCGGAGGTGGCAACCCGTGGGACCAGGAACCGAACGACTGGCGCTGGTGCTTCGGGGTGAACGTCTTCGGAACTGCCAACGGAGTGCTCGCGTTCGTCCCGAGGATGATCTCCTCCGGTGAACCCGGTGTGGTCGTGACCACCTCCTCCGGAGACGGAGGCATCGCCCCGGTCCCCTACGCCTCGGTCTACGCCTCGTCCAAGGCGGCGATCAGCTGCTTCACGGAGTCGCTCGCGCACCAGTTCGCCGCGCAGAAGACGAACCTGCAGGCGTGCATCTTCTATCCCTCGGGAGGACTCCTGGAGACGGGGCTCTGGGAGGCGCAGCGAAACCGCCCGCCCGAGCTCGCGAGGACCAAGCCACGTCCGCCGGCTCCGGGGACCACCTTCGCCGAGTTCAAGGCCGCCCTTGCTGCTGCCGGGAGGCCGACCGACAGCGTCGATCTCACCGAGCTCGGTCGCTTCGCCGTGAAGGGCGTGAAGGAAGGCCGCTTCGTGATCGGCCACAACCTCGACTCGGCCGGGCGTCTCCTCCACGCGAGAGCCGACGCAATATCCAAGGGCGAGCTGCCTCCGTCGGCGCTCGACGCGCTCGGCTGAGACCGATGTCCCTGCGCCGGCTGGGATCGGTCGGGAAGCCAGGCCCTGGGTCGAGTAGAACCATGTGGGCAATGCCAACGAACACGGAGCTGCGTTGAGCACCGAGCTTTCCCACGAGCGTCGCTACACGATCATCTCCGCCGACGCGCACGCGGGAGGCGACATCCCCGAATATCGCGACTATCTCGCGTCGAGCTGGCACGGCGAGTTCGACGCCTGGGCGGCTTCCTACGTCAACCCGTTCGCGGATCTTCTGGCTCCGACTGCCTACCGCAGCTGGGACTCGGAGCGCCGCCTGGCCGAGAACGAGCGGGACGGGATCACGGCGGAGGTCATCTTCCCGAACACCGTCCCGCCCTTCTTCGAGCAATCAAGCCTCGTCGCCTTGCCGCCGTCGGAGGCCGACTACGAGCGACGCTGGGCCGGCCTCCAGGCCCACAACCGGTGGCTCGCCGACTTCTGCGCCAAAGCACCCGGCCGTCGCGCCGGGGTCGCACAGGTATTCGTGAACCGCATCGACGACGCCCTCGCCGAGATCCGCTGGGCCGCCAAGTCGATTCACGTGTTCGCAGGGATCCTTCTTCCGTCCGTGCCTCCGGGCGGAGGACTCCCTCCGCTGTGGGAGCCGCACTACGAGCCGCTGTGGGAGCTCTGCGAGGAGCTCGGAGTGGTGATCAACATCCATGGCGGAGGAGGCATACCGGACTACGGAGAGAGCGAGCTCGCCCGGGCGATCATGCTCGTCGAGCTCCCGTGGTTCTCGCACCGGCCCGTGTGGCACCTGATCTTCGGCGGGATCCTCGAGAGGCACCCGGGTCTGAAGATCGTTCTGACCGAGCAGGGACTCGCGTGGATCCCCCGAGGGCTCGAGACGCTCGACTGGTTCTACGGCCGCATGACCCTCGGCAACGCTGCCGAGTCCAACTTCTTCGGTGCGGCGGCCAAGGGCATGTCGCTCACACCTCGCGAGTACTTCGAGCGCAACTTCCACGTCGCGGCGAGCTTCCTTCGTTCGAGCGAGTCAGCCGTCCGTCACGAGGTGGGAGTCGAACGGATCATGTGGGGAGCCGACTATCCGCACTCCGAGGGCAGCTATCCCTACAGCCGAGAGGCCCTTCGGGCCGCCTTCGGCGAGTGCGACCCTGCAGAGACCACGCAGATGGTCGAGAGCAACGCCGCGAGCCTCTACGGCTTCGATCTCGATGCGCTCCGTCAGATAGGAGACTCGATCGGGCCGACCGTCGCCGAGATCGCGTCCCCTTTGCCGGAAGACGAGTACCCGCTCGACTCGACCTGCAACGCCTTCGACCGTCACCAGGTGCTTCGCTCCTGGTAGAAGCGAACCCGGCTTAGGCCGGAGACTGCACCCCGTATTCGACCTTCCACCACCTGGCGGCCGCTCGTTCACCTGGGTCGGCGAGCTTCGACGCGTCCTGACCCAGTAGATCCGGCGAGGGGCCGATTCGCGATGCGATCGGCGCCAGCACCTCGAGGTCGAAGCCGTACACCTTGGCCGCGGTGAGCCCGAGCATTTGAGCGGCGTCGTCGACGGGTACGTCGGCGAAGTCGGCTTTGAGCCTCGCCTGGGTATGAGGCCAAGTGCCCTCCGGATGGGGATAGTCGGTCCCCCACATCACGACCTCGGTGCCGATCACGTAGCGCCGCCTGATCTCCTCCTTCGACATGGTCGAGGCCCCGATGAAGATGTTCGTGCCGAAGTAGTCCGAGGGCAGCTTCGAGATCTTGCCCTTCAGCAACGCCGCGAGCTTCGCCGTCGTGTGACCTCCACCCATGTACTGGTCCCACTTCCACATCATGTCGGGCGCCCAGTAGGCGGCCGCCTCGGTCACGACGAACTTCAGGTTCGGGTAGCGCTCGAAGGCGCCGCTGAAGAGCAGATGCCAGGCGGGCCGCACCGCCCACCACACCACCTCCGCCAGGTACACCCCGGTGTGCTCCCCGAACTCCTCCATCGGTGCTTCACCCGAGTGCGTGTGCACCGGCAGGCCCGCCTCGGAGCACGCGGCCCAGACCGGGTCGTACACCGAGTCGTTGTACGGAGCGCGGTGATGCCACATCGTCGGGATCATGATCCCCCTGATCCCCGGCTGCGCCGCCACCCACTCGATTTCTGCAACCGCGCGCTCGACGTCGTGGGTTATCGGCACGAGAGCGATCCCGCCGCGGCGGTGCGGAGAGTGCGAGCACATGTCGGCGAGGAACCGGTTGTGAGCGTGGGCACCTGCGAATGCGAGCTCAGGGTCTTCGATCGCACCCGCGAAGAGACCGGCACCGAACGGCGGGGATGCCATCCCCGTGACTGCGTCGGCGTCGGCGAAGAGAACGTCGGCTGCGACTCCGTCCGTGTCGAGCTCCTTGTCACGAACGACCGGGTCGTACGCCCCCTTCAGGCCCTCCTCGTTGTCCTTCTCCCAACCCATGATGTAGTCGTAGTTGAACTTGAGCGACTCCTCGCGTCGTGCGATGCGCTCTGCGAGGAAGTCCTCGAATGCAGGTTGGTACTTGGGGTCGAGGTACTTGCGGTACTCCTCACAGGACAAACCCGCGTGGCCGTCCGCGGAGATGACCGTGTAGCGCTCCGAGCCGCTTCGAGGCACGCGATTCGCCGGCTGGTTCACGGCTTCGCCCCGAGGACCGAGAGATCGTCGTAACGCTGGTGCAAGTACGGGACGAACCATTCTGCGGGGACGGTTCCCATCGCCTCGCCCGTCTGGCTCGAGGCGATCTCTGCGTAGTCGAACGAGACGATCCGGCGGATCGGGAAGTCAGCGATCGGGTCGAGAGGCGCCTCTAGCAGCTTGCACTCCCCGTCGACCGGGCGGACTCTCCGGGCGATCTCGTGACGCCTGCAGTAGACGAACAGAGGGTCCGAGTCGAGGCCGGTGCCGCTCGGGCTCGGAAGCGCTTTGAAGTAGAAGTCGACCTTGTCGATCTCGTAGCCGGGCTGCTCGGGGCCGAGCGTCCCGGTGACCTCCGCTATGTTCGACCCCATCCTCGCGATGTGCCCTGTCACGCGATCCCCTGTGACGTCGAGCGAGATCTGCGCGATCTTCTTCGGCTCACCGAAGGTTTCACGCCCGCCGACCGTCGCTTGCTCGGTGCTCATGGGCATGAACAGCGAGTACTCGCCCTGCACGTCCCCGTGGCGCGCCCTCACCCCGAACCACCCGGCACCGAACTGGGGCAGCCCTGTCCCCATGTCGACGACCGCGATGCGAAGGCGGGCCGTGTGCGAGGAGGCCTCGAGGGGCCTCGGAAGGACCGAGGCCACGAGCTCGGGATCGGTCTCGAAGACGACCGTCACCGCCTTCGACCAGATCGGGGTGGACGTCGCCTCGACCTCTCGGTTGCGCACCTTCTCCGCCGGACGTGCCGAGTATCTGATCGATGGCATCGCGTCGCCTCCCTTTGAGGGCCGTCGTGGCCGTCATGATAGGTGCGGGGGCGAAGGAGGAGCTGTGTGCGACCACGTGGTCGAAAGGTGAACGGCAGGACCGGCGAGTTGCCGCCGGGCTACACGACGACCCGAAACGAGATTCACCGGATCGCTGCGCACGTCATGGGCAGGCGGCGCTATGCGGTGAGCGGTCGCTTCGGGTTGAGAGCGAGTCCCGGCGGCTTCGCGACCCCCGCCTACGGCGACGGCGGGGAGACGCTGAGGGTCGCGGGCGGGGTGCTCGTGCGCGAGACCACCGAAGGCGCAGGTTCGATGGCCATTTCGGGCTCGACGCTTCGGGACCTCGCACTCTTCGCCGGCGCCGACCTGCGCTCCGACTTCTCCACCGGGCCCGACACGCCTCCGCTCGGGGAGATCGACCGGAAGATCCAGATCGACGACCACTCGGCCGGCGATCCTGGCGGACTGGTACGAACTGGCCTGGAAGGCCCTCGACCGGGTCCTGGCCTCCTCGCCGCCGGAGGGCGACCCGGCGGCGATCCAGCTCTGGCCCGAGCACTTCGACGCCGGGACCAACGTCGCGACCGCGTCGGGTGCACGGGTGAACCTCGGGGCGTCTCCCGGAGACGGCTACAGCGACGCGCCCTATCTGTACATCGGGCCCTGGGGGCCGGAGCGCCCGGGCGACACGAAGTTTTGGAACGCGCCCTTCGGGGCAGCGCTCACTCGAAGCGATCTCACACCCGAGGGCGACTGGATGGAGGCCGCGGTGCACTTCCTTCACACCGGGCTCCACAACGCCGCCGGAGAAACGGATTAGGCGGCGAGGTGCCAACCCCGCCTCCGACAGCGGACACGGCCAACCTTCACCCCCCGGGCCCGGCAGAGGTGCAGATGCTCTCGCGCGGAGTGATCTCGGCGATCGCCCCCGCCCAGGGCCTCACCACGACCCAAAGAGCCTTGGTCGGCGCCGTCTTCAACGCCATGACCGGGTACTCGGCGATCCTCGACCCCGAGCCGATTGATCCCGAGCAGTTCGCCGAAGCCCTGGCGGCGAGGACGATCGAATTCCGGACGCGGATCGTCCAGATGATGGTGCTCGGTGCCCTCGTCCTGCGGCCGATCCCGGCCGAGGTGACCGCGAAGGTCGGGGGCTTCGCGGCAGAGCTTCTGGTCGACGAGAGCATGTTGGAGGTCGCGCAGCGCTTTGCCGAAGGGAGCCTCGGCCTTGCCGCCTTCGACTTCGAGCGAAACGGCTACACGGCCACTTGGACCGAAGCCGACACTCGAGCCCTGCACACCTCGCGCTCTTTGTCATCGGCATGGGAGCTCGATGTGAACGATGCCGCGCTCGCCGTGCAATGGGCGGAATTGGAGCAATTTCCGCCCGGGACACTCGGACGGCGAGTCACCGAGTTCTACCGAGCACGAGGTTTCGTCTATCCCGGGATGGTCGGCTCGGCACCTCCGCTCCTGGCCCAGCACGACTGGGTGCACGTGCTCGCGGACTTCGGCACTTCAGTGGAATCGGAGCTCGAGGTGTTCGCCTTCATCGCCCGCGCGAACGACGACATGCACGCCTTCTCGTTGCTCGCAATGGTGGTCTCGCTGTTCGAGACCGGCTACCTCGCGTCGGGCGCCGGGCTGTTCGAGTCCTCCCCTGGCCACCTTTCGGAGGCCGGGATGGCGGTGCGGCTCGCCGACGCCATGCGGCGCGGTGCACTCTGTGAGGGGAGCATCGACTATCTGCGACTCGACTGGTTCGAGATCGCAGACAGACCTGTCTCGTGGGCACGAAACCTGTTCGGGGTGACACCCAAGTCGGCGGACGCCGTGCGCCTCGGTTCGGTCGGGCCGTGGGAGCCGGGTGGGATCAGCCCTTTCCAGGTCCGCGCCGGGTCCGCCCTCGCAGAGACTCAGGGACGCGCCTACGACTCATTCGGTGCAGTCCCCATCTCTTCGGGCTGAGACCACGATCCCCTTCCTCTTCGGTCACCGCGCGACCGCACCGCTTGCACGTGACCGCACCGCATGCACGCGACCGGCGAGGACTCGAGCGTCGTCAGAGAAGCTTTCGTCGTCGGGGCGCTCCGAGCGCACTTCTGTGCGAAGGCGCGCGAGCGCCTTCAGGTCGCCGATCGTCTCGAGTCCGAGCGCTCTGGCGTCGCCGACAGGGAGCTGTCCGCTGATCACGCCGAGCACGAGTGGGGCCGGGCCTTCGAGGACGAGGTCCGGATCGGCAGCGGTCCCGAGCCTCGTTCGCACGCGCCCCTCGACGGTCTCGATCACCACCGGCTCGTCCGCGGCTCTCACCTCGATCGACACCGGCGGCTCGGAGGGTGGCTGGTCGAAGAGGTAGAGAGAAACAGGGAAAGCCAGCCAGTGGCTCATGAACACCTCGTCGCCGGTGGGGTCGGCCATGAAGCGCGCGCCCCACTTCCCGAGCGCCGCGATCACGGACCCGAGCTCAGCTCCCGAGTCGGTGAGCTCGAAGAGGGTCGTCGCCACGGGCGGAGGGGCGGCTTCCTTGCCGACGATTCCCGCCTCCTCGAGGTCCCGCAGGCGCTCCGCCAGCAGGTTCGACGCGATTCCCGGGAGTCCTCTCTGGATGTCGGTGTAGCGAATGGGCCCTCGAAGAAGCAGCTCACGGACTATGAGGAGGTTCCAGCGGTCCCCGATCACATCCAGAGCCTTCGCCACCGCGCAGTACTGGCCGTAGGAGCGCACCTCTCGATCATAGCCGACGGTGCTTTAGTTTTACAACTTATTACTTGACTTTCTCAAGTCCATATCGGAGAGTGAGGCTCATGGATTCGAACCGACGACCGCTGATCCTGTTCTCTCTCCTGCTCGCAGCGTTCGCGATCAACCTGGACACCACGATCGTGAACGTGGCTCTCCCCACGCTCGTGCGCCAGCTGCACGCGTCGACGAGCCAGTTGCAGTGGGTGGTCGACGCCTTCAACCTTGCGTTCGCGGCGCTGCTGCTCACTTCGGGCAGCCTCTCGGACCGTCTCGGCCGAAAGGGCATGCTCATCGCCGGCTTGGCACTCTTCGGCGTCGCGAGCCTCGCCGGTGGTCTCACCACAACCGCCGGTGAGCTGATAGTCGCCCGCGCGGTGATGGGGGTGGGGGCCGCGATGATCTTCCCCGCGACTCTTTCGATCATCGCCAACGTCTTCACAGACCGAAAGGAGAGGGCAAAGGCGATCGGGCTCTGGGGAGCCAACGCGGGGATCGCAGTCGCTCTCGGCCCGATCATCGGCGGTTGGCTCCTCGAGCACTTCGGGTGGGAGTCGATCTTCTACGTGATGGCACCGGTCGCAGCCGCGGGTGCAGCACTGGTCGCGTTCACCGTCCCGACCTCGCGTGACCCGGGCGCCGAGAAGATCGACGTACCGGGCTTCGCGATGTCCACGGCAGCGATGGCGCTCCTGGTCTTCACGATCATCGAGGCGCCCACCTACGGATGGCAGAGCACTCGCAGCTTGATCGGATTCTCGGTCACCGCGGTGGTCTTTGGAGCCTTCATCCTCTGGGAACGTCAAGCTCGCGCGCCGATGCTCGACGTTTCGCTGTTCAAGATCCCGCGCTTCACCGCTGCGAGTGGTGCTGTGACCGTCGCTTTCTTCTCGTTGTTCGGCTTCATCTTCTTGATGACGCAGTACTTCCAGTTCGTGAGGGGATTCGGCCCACTGTCCACAGGCGTACACCTCTTGCCCGTCGCCACCTCCGTCGCGGTCGGATCAGTCCTTGGGACGAAGCTCGCCGTGCAGTTCGGCACGAAGCTCGTGGTCACGGCCGGGCTGTTGGCCGTGACGGGCTTCTACGTCTGGGTCTCGAACCTCACCACGAGCATCGGCTACGGGACGATCGCGGCCCAGATGGTGCTCTACGGCCTCGGGATGGGATTCACGGCCGCGCCCGCCACCGAGTCGATCATGGGAGCCGTGTCCAAGTTCAAGGCAGGTGTCGGGTCGGCCGTGAACGACACGACCAGGCTTCTCGGAGGGACGCTGGGCGTCGCCGTCATCGGGAGCGTCTACGCGTCTGTCTACGGCAGCCGGCTCACGAGCAGCTTGCCGGCCCGCCTTCCCGGAACGCTCACTCACATCGCGCACCAGTCGGTCGGGGCCGCCCTCGAGGTTGCGAGCCGCCTCGGTGCGGCCGGCCAGACCAGCGCGGGACGCGCAGTGCAAAGCGCGGCCTCGCACGCATTCATCCATGGCATGAGCATCGGCTGCCTCGTCGCCGGCGGGGTTGCCGCCGCGGGAGCCGCCATGTCGGTCGCGTTCCTCCCTGCTCAACCTCCCAGCGCGCAACCTGCTCCCGAGGACGAGGCATCGCAGGCTGCACGCGAGTTGGCGGTGTTGGACGCCTGAGAAGAGCGTGCCACGGTGCGGCCTCTCGCGCGATCGAAGAGGTTTCGAAATTCGGTGGCGCGCCCTCGAGCACTGGCACACCTAGGCTGAACCACGTGCGCGAAGACGGGGCTGCCTCGAAGAGCCCCGTCGAACGCCTCTACCTTGGTGCGAGGGGCGCGGCTCTCGATCCGCGCACTCTCGGAGCCCTTCAGGCCCTACCCCGCGCGGCGGTGTTCCTGCGACGCGCCAACGTGCGGACGACCGCGAACGCCGGCGACGACACAGTGGTTCCGGTTCGCACGACGTTCGGGCTGGCCGCGCAGGTGTTCCTGGACGAGCTGATGATCGCGATGTTCCGCCATCCGCGTCTCATCCCCGATGACGACGCCATTGCGTTCGCCGTCGCGGACCTGGCTGCTGCACAAGGCCTCTTCGCCGAGAGGGGCTGGCTGGACGATCCGGCCGCGTACCACCGGACCCCCCCGGAGCCGTCAGGGGTCACGAGCCGCGTCCGGCCCGTCGCAGGTTTCAGGTACGAGCACGTGCGCTTTACGAGCGGCTGGGAGCCTCACCCGGGCGAGCCGGGCCGCGAGCGCTGGCTGGCCCACGAGCGCAATCGAAGAGCGCACGCGTGGATATCCCGAGCTCCTTCGAGTCACGACACCGGGACGTGGCTCGTCTGTGTCCACGGCTTCGGCATGGGCCAGAACCCTTTGATGGACCTGCGATCCTTCAAAGCCGGTCAGCTGCATGCCAAGGGAATCAACGTCGCCGTGGTGGTCCTCCCGTTGCACGGTCCTCGAGCATCGGGGTCGACACCGGGAGAGGGGTTCATGTCGATCGACCTCGTCGACAGCATGCATGGGCTGGCACAAGCCGCCTGGGACGTGCGCAGTGTCGTCGGACTTCTGCGCTCTCGGCATTCTGCGAGGCGGATCGGATTGTTCGGGCATTCGCTCGGCGGCCACGTCGTCTCGCTCGTAGCCGGCCTCGAAGACGGGCTCGACTGTGTGATCGCGGGCATTCCCGTCGTGGACCTCCCGGATCTGTTCCGGCGTCACAGCCCGCCGCAGGTCGCCGGGCGAGCCCTGAGCTTCGGCGCGCTCGGGCCGATGGCGGACTCCGTCCACCGGGTCGTCTCCCCGTTCGCGCTCGGCTGTCGGGTGCCGTTCGAGCACCGCTACGTATTCGGGGGACTGGGCGACCGGATGGCGACCTTCGGCCACGCGAGGCGCCTCTGGCTCCACTGGGACCGCCCTGCCCTGGCCACGTATCACGGCGGGCACATCGGGTTCTACTGGTCTGCGACGGTGCGGCGCTTCGTCGACGAGGCGCTGCGAAACAGCGGCCTGGTCCCCGAGGCTGCCTGACCGAAGGTCACAAGCAAAGATGCGGGCGGCTGGTCGAGCTCTGTCCGGCAGCAGCACCGGGATCCCGGCTGGTCAGGTGCGAGCGGGTTCGAGCTCGATCGGCGCGCCACATTGGTGGTCGGATGCCCAGTCCCTCATCGCATCAGGTGGCATCGGCCTCGCCAGGTAGTAGCCCTGTGCCTGAGGGCAACCGAGCCCGACCAGGCGGTCCCAGACCTCGGATGTCTCCACACCTTCGGCGAGCACGTCCATGCCGAGCCGCCTGCCGAGGTCGATCACGGTCGCGACGATCTTCTCGCTCATCTCGTCCCTGCCCATGTCCTGGAGGAAGGCGCGATCGATCTTGACCTTGCTGACCGGCAGATGCGACAGGTACGCAAGCGACGAGTACCCGGTCCCGAAGTCGTCCAGCGCTATGTGTATGCCGCCGGCGGCGAGCGTCTCGAGCATGATCTTCGCCTGGGTGGGGTCCTCCAACAGGGCCTCCTCGGTTATCTCCAGCTCCAGCCGGTCCGGCGGCACCCCGGCAACCGACAAGGCGTCGAAGATCAGGTCCGGAAGCGCCGGATCCCTGAGCGAGCGCGCCGACAGATTGACCGCAACCACGAGGTCGAGGCCGTCGTCGCGCCAAGACCTGCACTGCGCGAGCGCGACCGCGAGCACACGTCGAGTCAGCGAGTCGATGAGACCGGCCTGCTCGACCACCGGAAGGAACTCTGCGGGTGAGAGCGTGCCGCGCGTGGGATGCTCCCAGCGCACGAGTGCTTCTACTCCCCAGACGCCCTTGTCGATCATCCGCGCGAGCGGTTGGTAGTGACAGATGATCTCGTCGTGCACGAGCGCGCGCCGCAACTCCGTCACCAGCCCCAGCCGGGCGGAGGCACTCATGTCCTTGTCCGGGTCGTATAGGCACAGATCCTGGCGGTTCGCCTTCGCCGAATACATCGCGATGTCGGCCTTCACGAGAAGGGTGTCGCCGTCGTGCCCGTTGTCGGGATAGAACGCGATGCCCATGCTGGCTTGAGGTGTGACCGCGACTCCGTTGAAGTCGAGCGGTACTTCGAGGACCGAGGATACGCGCCTCGCAGCGACGAGTGCATCGTCGATGTCCTTTACGCCCGTGAGGATCACCGCGAACTCGTCCCCACCGAGACGCGCGATGGTGTCGTGGTCTCTCACCGCGCCGACGAGGGCCTCTGCGATCTGGCACAGCAGGCGGTCACCTTCTTGATGGCCGAGGGAGTCGTTCACCTCCTTGAACCTGTCGAGGTCGAGCAAGAGCAGCCCCACCTTCTCGTCGCGACGTCTGGCTTCGGCGATCGCGTGGGAGAGCCGGTCGGCGAAGAGGTTCCTGTTCGCGAGGCCGGTGAGGGAGTCGTGCAGGGCCAGGTGTGCGTTCTCGCTGGACTGACGCCTGAGCCTGCGCGATGCCGAGATCACGACCGGGAAGAGGATCAGCCACAACACGGCGAGTCCCGCGCCGAGGACCCAATTGACGCGCAGGACACCGGCGGAGATGCTCGAGTTGAGACCGGCGGCCGAGCTGTACGCGTGGACCACTACGGGGATTGTCTTGCCTATCCGGATCGGCACGGCCAACTCGACCACCTCTCCGTTCAGGTGCAACGAGCGGGGTGCGGCGCTCACGAAGTCCGCGACGGTCAGGCCCGACTTGAAGGCTTTGGTGACGCTGGGAGGGGCTGCGGACCTCTTGCCTTCCAGGCTCGCGTTCGAGGAGAAGACGACGTCGCCTTGCGGGTCGAAGGCGACGAGGCCGGCGAGGCTGGCGGTCTCGCGGTCGGCTGCGATCATCGACTGGAGCACGCCGGCCGCGGAATTGGCGGAGTTGGGACTGGCGTTCTCGAAGCTGTCCGCCAAACCGGGTGTCGCCACGACAATCGAGGCGAGGGAGTTGATGGTCAGGTCGGAGGTCTGGGCATAGGTGCTCAGGTACCGGTTCTGGACCACCTGGCGCATGGTTGCGCTCAGCACCAAACCGAGCACGACGATCGGAAGAACGCTCAGGATCGCGAACAACCTCGCCGGGCTGGCGCCGAACCAGGACTTTGTCTTTGCGAGAGGGCCGCCCGAACGCACGTAGCTATTTCGGACCATGAACTCAACAACTTGAGAACAATTATCGGATCTAGTGTTCGTCACCAGGGCGTTTGTCTTGGAGGGGCCACAGTTTGATGAATGCAAGAGTGTCGACATGAACAGGCGAAGATTTCTGCAGGGGGCGCTCGCAGGCGCCACGACCGCGGCTCTCGGTGGGCTGGAGCTCTCGGCTTGCTCGGGTGGGACCACCTCCCGGTCGGCAGCCGTCAGCGTGCCCGCGGGTGCTGCGACTCGCGAGGCGGGATCGCTGCCGTTCTCCCATGTCCCACCGGGAACCGACACGATGCCGCAGATCGAGCACATCGTGGTTCTAATGCTGGAGAACCACTCCTTCGACAACTACCTGGGAGTGCTCGGACGCGGCGACGGCTTCAAAATCGGGAAGGACGGAAAGCCGACAGCCGCGAACCTCGACGCGAGCGGCAACCTCGTCCACGCGTTCGAGATGCCCACTCCCTGCCAGCTGAACGGCCATCCGTCGCAGGACTGGGACGCCTCACACCAGCAGTACGACGACGGGAAGCTGGGCGGGTTCGTGCGAAGCCCGAGCGGCCCTGTTGCCATGGGCTACTGGACCGAGAGCGACCTCCCCTTCACCTACGCGTTGGCCAGGACCTTTCCCATCGCCGACCGCTTCTTCAGCTCCGTCCTCGCTCAGACCTTGCCCAATCGCCGGTTCCTCGTGTCCGGAACCGCTTACGGGCTGGTGGATGACACCTTCCCGAGCCCCGTGCCTCCCAACGGGACGATCTTCACGACACTCAGCCGCTACGGCGTCGCCTGGAAGAACTACTACTCGACCCTTCCCACGTCGTTCATCTACCCGTCTCTCATCGGCGAGACGAACAAGGACAACTCTGTGGTCGGGATCGAGAACTTCTTCTCCGATGCCGCGGCCGGGACCCTGCCAGGGTTCTCGCTTGTCGACCCTGACTTCGACACCACCTCGGAAGAGAACCCACAGGACATCCAGTACGGAGAGGCCTTCTTCGGACAGGTGGTGAACGCGCTCATGACCGGGCCCGGATGGTCGAAGACTCTGTTCGTGTGGACCTTCGACGAGCACGGCGGGTACTTCGACCACGTGCCGCCTCCGAAGGCGGTCCTACCCGACGACGTCCCACCGGCGATCACGGTTCCACCCGATCTGCCCGGCGCCTACGACCGCTACGGGTTCCGAGTGCCGGCGGGGGTCGTGAGCCCATACGCCAAGCGCGACTACGTCTCCCACGTCGTCCACGACCACACCTCGATCCTCAAGCTGGTCGAGACCAAGTGGAACCTTCCCGCGCTGACCAGACGCGATGCCAACGCGAGCGACTTGCTCGACATGGTGGACCTCGGAGCGAAGCCTGCGTTCGTGGTTCCACCGTCGCTCCCGAAGGCTCCCGACCCGAGCATCAAAGCCGGCTGTCGTACGACCGGTCCCGGTACCATCCCCCCACCGAACGCAGTGACGCCCGCATGAAGGGCTTGGTGGCTCAATCGCGAAGCTTCGGGATCACCTCTGTCCCCATCAGCTCGATGGTCTTCATCACCGATTCGTGGGGGACCTTATAGGGGTTCACCAGGCACAGCAGCAGGTCGATCCCTGCTTCTTGGTAGAGCCGGCACGTCTCGAGGCACTCTGCGGGAGTCCCCAGGACACAAGCGTTCGCGTCGATGAGGTACTCGAGGCTCAGCAGGTCCAGAGCGCCGCTGTCTTCGTGAGACTTCATCTCGGCCGCGTACGAGTAGTTGCCGAGAGCCTGGTTGCGCTCGGCCATCCAGTCGGTGAGCGTTCCGATCTGACGCGCGCCGGTCTTCGGGTACCACTCGAAGGACTCGCGCGCGACCTCCATCGCATCCGCACGGCTCTCAGAGCACACCGCCATCGTGAAAGTGGCCGCTGCGTCGTTCACGAACTTCCCGATGGGATCGGTGCACGCACGCACCGCCTCGCGGTAGATGTCGACCTTCGCCTTCACTTCCGAGGGGGAGACGCCCACCGCGAACGAGCACAGCCCGAGTCCGAGCTCGCCCACCTGGCGGTGACCTTCGTCGCTGGTGGTGGCGCCCCACAGCGGGGGATGCGGCTTCTGCAGGGGCTTCGGCTGGACGCGCCTGAGCGGCATCTGCCAATGGACCCCCTCGAACTCGTACTCGTCGTGGGTCCAGCAGCCGACGACGTGCCTGATCGCCTCCTGCCACATGTCACGGGTCTCGGTGGGGTCGATGCCGAAGCCCTCCAGCTCCGCGCGTGTCGCTGAGCGGCCCGTGCCGAAGTCGACCCGCCCGTTGGAGATGAGGTCGAGCACCGCGACCGATTCGGCGGTGCGAACAGGGTGGTTGTAGGGCTTTGGCATGAGCCGCACGCCGTAGCCGAGCCGGATCCGCTCGGTCCGGGCCGCGATGGCCCCGTAGAGCACCTCAGGGTTCGAGCAGTGCGAGTACTCCTTCAGGAAATGGTGCTCGACGGTCCAGAAGGCATCCCAACCGAATTTGTCGCCGGCGATGGCCTGCTCCAGGGTGTTCTGATAGGCGCGGTGCTCGCTCTCGGCATCCCAGGGCTTGGGCACGGGGATCTCGTAGAAGAGAGCAAGCTTCACAGTGGTCAGTTCGTAGCAGCCCGGAGAGGAGAGCGCCATGCGCGGTCTTGAAGGAAAGGTGGTCATCGTCACGGGGGCGGCCTCGGGCATCGGCCACGCTTGTGCGAGCCGGCTCGTGGCCGAGGGAGCCGAGGTGGTCGGGGCGGACGTCTCGCCCGCATCCGTCTCTCCCGCATCCGTCGCGGAAACCTCGGCGCCTTCATGGCACGACGAGACCGTCGACGTGACCGACGAGGAGCAGGTTGCCGGTCTCGTTGCGAGCACCGTGCGCCTCTTCGGGCGTGTCGACGGCGTGGTCAACGCCGCGGGCGTGGCCGGCGGGGGCCCGGTGCATACCCTTCCCCTCGAAGAATGGCTGCGCGTCATCTCGGCCAACCTCACCGGGACGTTCCTCGTCGCCAAGCACGTGATCGCGCAGATGCTCGAGCAGGAGCCGGTGGGGGGGAGTCGGGGATCCGTCGTCACCATCGCCAGCATCGAGGGCCTCGAGGGGACGGCAGGCGGAAGCGCCTACAGCGCGTCGAAGGGAGGGGTGGTCATCCTCACGAAGAACATGGCCATCGACTACGCCGGGCGACAGATCCGCGTGAACGCCATCTGCCCCGGCTTCATCGACACCCCGATGACCCAGGGGGTCTTCGGCCTACCCGGGATGGAAGAGGCCCGTCGGCTGATCGTGAAGGAGCACAAGCTCGGGAGGATGGGACGGCCCGAGGAGATCGCTGCCGCGGCGGCCTTCTTGCTCTCCGAGGACGCCTCGTTCGTGACCGGGCACGCCTTTCCCGTCGACGGTGGTTACACCGCCGGGCGCGACCACGGCGTCACGACGCTGCTCGGACTTTCAGGCTCGGAGGACTGACCCGCCCCGGTCAAAAGGGACTCCCTGCCCTACACGTGGGGAACCCACGGCCGTAGCATGGGGTCGACGGGCCAGGAATAGGAGGCCCCGTGGGTCTGGTCGCATTGGCCGTCTTGGTGGTCGTAGCCGTGGGCATAGCGGTGGGCGTCCACACGGGGCCGCACGGACTCCTCGCCGCCGGCGCCGTGGGGGTGGCTGCGTCGGTCGCATTCGTCGTGACGGCGATGTCGCTCGTGTCACCCTCCTCGCGAACCACGATCGCCTGGGTGCTGCTCTCCTCGACGGCCTTCGTCTCCGCAGGTGCACTGGCGGCAGGGGCGCTGACCCTCCCGGCTCTGCGCCGGCGTCAGGCCGACGTAGGCCCTAACCGTCTGCTCGGATCTACTGGTGTGGTCGTCACCGACCTGAACCCTGTCGGCACGGTGCGGGTCCACGGAGAGAGCTGGAGTGCAGAGTCGATGTGCGGCCCGCTGCCGGCAGGCACGCCGATCGAGGTCATGGAGATCGAGGGACTGCGCCTGCGCGTGTGGTCGGACGCGGCACCCGGACCCGGCGAAGCACGTGCCATCGAGGAAGAGAGACGAGCATGATCATCGTTATCCCAGTCGTAGTGGTCGGCGTGCTGCTCGTGCTGCTGACGGCTATGTCCATAAAGATCGTCCGGGAGTACCAGCGGATCGTGCTCTTCCGCCTCGGGCGCTCCCTCGGGTCTCGGGGCCCAGGGCTGATCCTGATCAACCCGATAACCGACCGCGCCAACTGGGTCGACCTGAGAGAGGCCTACCTCGAGATACCCCACCAGTCGGCGATCACTCGCGACAACGCCGGGATCTCGATCGACTTCATCATCTTCTACAAGGTCGTGGACGTCGTGATGTCGGTTCTCCAGGTGCAGAACTTTGCAGGAGCTGCGCAGAACATCGCCGCCACCACGCTGCGGAGCGTCGTCGGCGACATGAGCCTCGACGACGTGCTCTCCAAGCGCGAGGAGATGAACACCGTCCTACGGACGAAGCTCGACGACGTGACCGAGCGCTGGGGAGTGAAGGTGACGAACGTCGAGGTGCGCGAGATCAATCCGCCGCCCCAAGTCCAGGAGGCGATGACACGCCAGATGTCCGCCGAGCGAACCCGGCGCGCAGTGGTCACGGAGTCCGAGGGACAGAAGCAGTCGGCAATCACGGTGGCAGAGGGCCAGAAGCAGTCAAAGATCCTCTCCGCCGAAGGCGACCGCCAGGCCGCGATCCTGCGCGCCGAAGGGTTCTCCCTCGCTCTGGACAAGATCTCGGAGATCGCGCGCGGCGTCGACCCGAACACTGTGCTGCTGCAGTACTTCGACGCGCTCCGCCAGGTGGCTAGCTCGCCGTCGTCGAAGCTGCTCCTCCCGATGGAGCTCACGAACGTTCTGTCGGGGGTGCGCGACCTGGCCGGGAAGCTGGGCCCCCTCGGAGCAGCGTCGAACGACGGGGCCGGAGCCGCTACAGCTTCCTAGCCGTCGAGGGTTTGGTCCCTTCGCTGGGTCGCAGGCCCCGGTAGCTCTGGACCGGGCCGTTGCTCGGAGACAGGCGGTCGGCGTGCGCGCCACACGCTGAAAGCCAGGCCCGCCACGGCGATAAAGGGCAAGCCCACGTATGCGAGCGGGTGAACGCTGCGAAGCCCGTATGCAGCACCGACCACCAACGCACCGAGTACCAGGACCTCGGGAGTGTCGTCCACCAGAAAGGACATGAGGAGATGCCCGCTCTTCGCGAGCCCCCTACTCAGCGAGCGGATCACGTCCTCACGTCCTGTCCAAGGGTCTCGGACGCCGGACTCGAGACCGCGCCAGTCCCACCGAGGTTGGCCGACTTTCCGTGACGAAGCACTACGACCATCGCCGCGGCCGACGCTGCGAAGGCTCCGATCAGAACCGGAAGTGCCAGATCGCCGCCCGGCCAGCTCACCCCGGCTCCCTCGCCGACCCAGAAGACTCCGAAGCTCGTGAGCATCACCCCCACCACGCTCTTCAGCACGTTCTCCGGGACAGACGACAGTTGGCGGGCGACTACGGCTCCGACCCCGCCTACGACCAGGACCGCCGCACCCGCCGAAGCTGCCGCGATCCCGAGACGGTGAGCGCTCGACCCGAGGCTGATCACGATGAGGACGACCTCGGAGCCCTCGAGCAAAACCCCTTTGAAGGCGACGATGAACGCTGCGGTGTCGCGGTTCGCAGCGCCTTCGCTCGAACGTGTGAGGTCGTCGACCGTGCGCGCGTATATGGCGTCCTCGTCGTGCTTGGCGAGACGTCCTCCACCGCGCAGCACGGCCTTGCGCAACCAGGAAAGACCGAGGAGCAGCAGAAGCGTCCCTACGATTACTCGCAGGGTGTCGATGGGCAGGTACGTGGCGATCGGGACACCGACAGCCGCGGTGAGAGTCGCCAGAACCGCCAGGGCGGCCGCGGTTCCCTCGAGCGCCGACCTCCAACTGCGCGTGCCGGCCGCTACGACGAGCGTGAGCGCCTCCACCATCTCGACCGTCGACGCCCCGAAGACGGCGAGGACCAGGGCGGTGATCGATGTTGCGCCTGTCGACGAGATGGTGAGCATGAGTTGTTCGGCCGGTGCCGACGTTACTCGCCGAGCAGTTCAGCTCGCGAAGCAGTTCCCGTTCCTTGCTAACGCCGTTGCCGTCCGGCGCTACGGAGGCTCGACGACACGAGCTGCGCCTTGACCACGAGCCGGTGCGAGGCCGATCCACGCGGGGTGCAGGTGGTGAGGGTCAGACTGAACTGTCCCGGCGTGTTCGTCACCACCGAGGTGTCGGTCGGCAGCACCGAGAAGGGCTGCTGGCTCACCGTGTAGCTGCACGACCAGGCGGCCGTCTGGAACTCCACCAGGTCTCCGGGCTTGAGCGCGTCGAGGGAGTAGAAGGGATGGAGGAAGGTCGTGCGGTGCCCCGCCACGGCAGCGTCCCCGACGGTGCAGGGCATGGGGGTGCTCGGGTAGTGGCCCGGCCCGGAGGCGAGCGCCGCGGCGTCCACCCCCTGCACCATCACCATGTCGAGACCGATCGCGGGGATGATGATGCGCCCGATCGGCTTTCCGTCTCCCACCGTCCCGTTGGCGACCTGCCCGGCGAGGGCCGGATCGTCGAGTTGTGCGGCCAGCTCGTGCTGGCGGTGGCTCGCCCACCAGTTGCTGAGCATCGGGAAGGCGAGCGCCGCCGCCGCAACCAGGCACAGCAGCACCATGAGAATCGGTAGTCCGAATCGCGTCCAGCGGCTGCGTGCAACCTTTTGGATGCGCATCGCATGCGGTTGTTGCGTTCGTCGCGTCCGCCCTTGTCGTTGCGGCACGCGATGTGGTCGTTGCACGGAGTGCAACGGTCCCTGCGAGCTCCGGTAGCTCCAGCCGCTAGAACTCTCCCGGCACCCATCGTCACCGGACGCGTCGGCGCCGGGGACGAGTTGCCCCGGTGCCGACGGCCGTGAGGCCAGCACTGTCATCGCTCTGTCAGGAGTAGCGGCGGGCGAGAAGACGAAGCGCCAGAACTGCAAGTCCTGTCAGGCCACCGAGGCCGAGCGCGAGAGCCCCCACGAAGGGGATCCACGACGGCTCTCCGGTGAACGGAAGGGTGGCGCCCGCCGGGTCGGGTGTGACCGAAGCCGTGGCGACAGGAGTGGTCGTGCTGGCGCCGGCGGGATCGACCGAAGCCGAGACAGTGCCGTCCGGAGTCGACGCTGCCCCTGATGCGGCCGAACCCGTCACGGGCAGAGCCGACAGCAGGTCCCCGAGACCAGCGCTACCGAGCTGGCTGCTGAGCGCCGACAGACCCGGAATGTTCGCCAGACCTCCCGTAAGGGAGGAACCACCCGGAACGCTGCCGAGCGCACCGGTGATGCTCGAGGCACCCGGAACGCTGCCGAGCGCGCCCGTCACGGTCGACACGATGCCGGTCGGGTCGGGGAGCGATCCGCCTGAGCCGGTCGCGCCACCGAGCGCACCGGTGATGCTCGAGGCACCCGGAACGCTGCCGAGCGCGCCGGTCACCGTCGAGACGATGCCGGTCGGGTCGGGGCGCGATCCGCCTGAGCCGGTCACGCCACCGAGCGCACCGGTGACCGTCGAAGCACCCGGAACGCTGCCGAGCGCGCCCGTCACGGTCGACACGATGCCGGTCGGGTCGGGGAGCGATCCGCCTGAGCCGGTAACGCCACCGAGCGCACCGGTGATGCTCGAGCATCCGGCCGGCAGGTTCAACGGCAGGAGAGAAGTGACCTGGGAGACGACAGAGCACGGGTCGGGGGCGGGTGCGGCCCACGCCACGCTTGCTGCGACTGGACCTGCCGCGAGCGCAGCTCCAGCTCCGGCCGCGATGGCGATCCTCTTGACTGACCTCGAAGCGATCCTGATGGTCATCTCGTCCTACCCCCCATCTCGTCGGCCTCACCTGCGAGACCGAATCACGTTGGGTGAACGAATGACCACGCTAAGTCCTTGCGGCCTCAGTCCAAGATTTCGCCCAAATTTGTCTTCCAGCTGCTATGACGCGAGTGGCCAACCGATCTCCGGCTCGGCGACAGGCTGCGTCGAGTCGCTTGCGCGGCTCAGATCGCGAGGCCCCGGCTTTCGAGGCCCCGGCTCTCGAGGCCTCGCCTGGCGAGGCTCAGGTTTCCTCGGAGCCGTACTGAGCCTGAGGGATGCCACCGGATGTGGACGCGGGTGGGGGGCTCGACGGCGCGGGGATCGTGGCGTTCGGGTCGACCACCCCTGTCGTCTCCGCGATCGCCGGGTTGGCCGAGGTCACCGTGATCTGCCCGTGTTCTGCCTCGTGCTTCTGCAGCAGATCCATCAGCTCGGCCGAGCGCGGTCCGGACGTCGCGTCTGCGCGTCCTGTCTTGTCGAGATAGACGATCCCACCGAGCTCGAGCAGCATCGCGTCGGCCTTCTTCTTGGCCTGGATGTCGGCGAGCTTCGCCTGGCCGGCCTCCACCCCGTGCTGGGCCTTCTCCGCGAGCTGGCTCGCTTGCGACTTCACCTTGTCCATGAGTCCCATGTCGAACCTCCTTGGCGCGTCACGGGGCGATGCGCCCCACGAGCGAAGACACTAGGCCGCCTCGGCGTCGTGGAGAACTTCGAATTCGTCGCGACTGCAGACGGTCGCACGAACAGAAAAGGGTGGGGGGAACCAGGTTGGCGACCGGGCCCGTCCGCCGACAGGCCCGGCCGCAAGGTGCAAATCCGCCCACCTGGTTCTGGTCTGGGAACGAGGTGGGGGGACCCGGCTTGCGCGGGGCGAGACATGCGAGCCGCTGATCTCGAGGACCGGCAGGTTCCGGTCGAGCGGGGTTGGTTCCCTTGGGCAAGCAGCCGGTCACCGGCCAGGGAGGATCCCGTCCAAGAGCCGCGATTACGAAGGAGACAGGTCGAGGAGCCTCTCGCGCCCGTTCGCCACGAATTCGCTCCGGATCCGCTCTGCATCCTCGAGGGTGAGCTTCCTGTAGACCTCGTGAACACCGGAACCGGGACGCTCGGGCGGCTTCCACCACACGGGGTCGGTGGTCACCCAGCGCTCGGACCGCAGAGGGCGTTTGTTGAGCTTCCCGGTGCCGGTGAGCGGCATGCGGTCGATGACGCGCACGAAGCGCGGCGCCCATTTCGTGCCGAGGTCGAGCTGATCGTCCAGGAACTCTGCGAACGCTTCGGGGTCGAAGCTCGTGCCGTCGGTCAGCTCGAGCGCCGCCATAACCACGTCGCCGGTTCGCGGGTCGGCAACGGGATAGACCGCGGCGGTCACGACCCCGTCGAAGCGCGCCAGTATCCGCTCGATAGGCGCCGAAGCGAAATTCTCCCCGTCTACGCGCAGCCAGTCGGCTGGGCGTCCCGCGAAGTAGAAGTAGCCCTCCTCGTCGCGATATCCGAGGTCGCCCGACCAGAACCAGCCATCGCGCGTGCGTTCGGCCTCCGCGTCGGGGTTGGCGTAGTAGCCCTCGAAGCGCCCGACGCCGTTGCGGCTCACGATCTCGCCGATCGCCTCCGACGGGTTGAGCAGCGCTCCCGACGGGTCGATGCGCGCACGCGGGCACTCCTCGCGGGTCTCGGGGTTCACTATGACGACATCCGCCCCCGGCGGTGGCACCCCGAGCGACTCGCGCGGGGTTCCACGATTGCGCGACATCGAGATCGCCCCTTCGCTCGACCCGTAGCCCTCGACGATCGTGCAGCCGAACCGTTGCTCGAACGACGTCATGTCGCGCGGCGAGGCGTCGGTGCCGAAGCCGAGGCGCAGCGGGCTGTCCGCGTCGTCGGGCGCTTCGGGGGTGGAGAGGATGTGGGCCAGAGCCCGCCCGACGTAGCTGAAGTACGTAACGCCGTAGCGGCGGACGTCGGGAAGGAAGCCCGACGCAGAGAAGCGCCGTCGCAGGACGAGGGTCGCCCCCGACGCGATGGCCGGGACGACGCAGGTTATGAGGGCGTTGCCGTGGAACATCGGCATCGGGCAGTAGATGACGTCCTTCTGGGAGAACCCCGATCCGCTCACCATCACTTGGGCCGAACCTGCGATGCGCCCCTGGCTCACTCGCACGGCCTTGGGTGCGCCGGTCGATCCCGACGTGAAGAGCAACAGCCACAACGAGTCGCCGGCAGGGAGCTCGCTCACGTCGAGGTCTGCCGCGGCGGGATCGTGTGCGTGCTTCTCGACGACCTCGAGGTACTGCGGGCTGTCGGAGACGAGGACGCGCTCGCGCTCCACCCCGGTGTCGAGGCCACTGAGCAGGGGGACCTGGTCCGAGGAGGTGACGATGAGCTGGCAGTCGGTGTGGGCGATGTCGCCGGCGAGCTCGGCACCGCGCCGAGTCGGGTTGATCCCCACGACGGTCGCCCCGGCCAACGAAGCACCTCCGAGGAGGAACAAGAACTCGGGAACGTTCTCCAGCAGCGCCCCCACGTGGAAGGGCCCCTCTCGACGGAGCTCCGAGATCAGACGCGCCCGCAGGAGGGACTGCTCGACGACCTCGCGCCAGGTCCACGAGGAGTCCTCGAAGCGCAAGCCGACGTGTTCGTCGGCGGACCGCGCGAGGAGAAGCTCTGCGACGCCAGTCATCGCACCGAAAGATAGTGTCTCTCGAGGTGGGCGCCGAAAACGATCCACGGCACCTGGTCGACATGATGCCGTTCTCGCGCTCTTGCGGCATCGAGATCGAAGAAGCCGACGCGACCCACGTCACGGGGACGATCCGATGGGCGCCCGAGCGCTGCACGAGCGCAGGGGTGCTCCACGGAGGGGCGCTCATGACGCTGGCGGACAGCCTGGGCGCGATCTGCGCCTTCTTGAACCTGCCCGAAGGCGCGTCGACCTCGACGATCGAGTCGAAGACGAACTTCTTCCGTGCTGTGCGAGAAGGAGCGGTCCGGGGCGTCGCGCGTCCGGTGCACACCGGGCGTACGACGATCGTCGTCCAGACCGAGCTCACGAATGACGAAGGCAAGCCGGTGGGCATCGTGACGCAGACCCAAGCCGTCATCCGCTGATCTCGGGGGGCGGATTGGGCCTCTGAGGCGCACTTGCGCACCGAACGAGAAGCGTCTGGGGCTCGCTACGCTCGTTTGGGCCGGGCGACGGGTCGGAGCGTACGGATGGGCATGGGACTTGGACACATGATCGGGGGCGCCACGGGTGGTGGCGGCTGGGGTGTCATGCGCTCACTTCGCCGTGACCAGTCGGTGACCCAGCAGAAGCTGCCGCCGGGCATCGTCCGCCGCATCGGGAAGTTCGCGAGGCCCTACCGCGCGATGCTCGGTGTCTTCCTCGTCCTCATCATCGTCGACGCCGTGATCGGGGCTGCGAACCCTCTTCTGTATCGAGGGATCATCAACTCGATCGTGGCGGGCCTGCGGACCCACTCCGCCGTCCACCACTCCGTGAACGTGATCGTGGTCCTGGCGCTCGTCGTGATAGGTCTCGCCATCGTCGACGCCGTCCTGTCGCTTTGGCAGCGGTGGGTCTCGGCTCGCGTCGGTGAGGGCCTCATATTCGACATGCGGGCTCGAGTGTTCGAGCACGTTCAGCGGATGCCGATCGCCTTCTTCACGCGCACACAGACCGGGGCGCTCGTCTCGAGGCTCAACAACGACGTCCTCGGCGCTCAACAAGCGTTCACCGACACCTTCAGCTCCGTGGTCAGCAACGTGATCGGCGTGGGCATAACGCTCGGCGTGATGTTCTTCCTCTTCTGGCAGATCACCCTTGTCGCGCTGTGCTTGCTCCCCTTGTTCCTCGTGCCTGCGAGATGGGTGGGAAAACGTCTCGCAGCACTAACCCGTGAGAGCTACGTCCTGAACGCCGAGATGACCAACACGATGACCGAGCGTTTCAACGTCTCGGGAGCTCTGCTGGTCAAGCTGTTCGGACGCCCGCTACGCGAGGTCGAGGGGTTCGAGCAGAAGGCCGGGAGGGTACGGGACATTGGTGTGACCCAGGCCATCTACGCGCGGGTCTTCATGGCCTCGCTGCTTCTGACTGCGTCCCTGGCCACGGGGATCGTCTACTTGTGGGGTGGCGTGAACGCGGTGCACGGGACTCTCGCGATCGGGACCGTGGTGGCGCTCACGGCGTACTTGAACCGTCTCTACGGACCGCTCACCGCGCTTTCGAACGTCCAGGTGGACGTCATGACCGCTCTCGTCTCGTTCGATCGCGTGTTCGAGGTGCTCGACCTGGCACCGATGATCGACGAGAAGCCCGATGCGCGAGTGATCCCACGCGGTCCGGCGCTCGTGGAGCTCGACCACGTGGACTTCTCGTACCCCACTGCCGAGGAGGTGTCACTTGCATCCCTCGAATCGGTGGCTGTGCTCGACCAGGCTCCCTCGTCCCAGATTCTCTACGACGTGTCGTTGCGCGCGGAGCCGGGAGAGCTATTGGCTCTTGTGGGACCGTCGGGAGCAGGAAAGACGACGATCAGCCACCTCGTCCCTCGCCTATACGACGTGCGATCGGGTGCGGTGCGGATCAACGGGGTCGACGTGCGCGACGCGACCCTGGACTCCCTGCACGACATCGTGGGAATGGTCACCCAGGATGCACACATGTTCCACGAGTCGATCCGGTACAACCTTCTCTACGCCAAGCCCGACGCCACCGAGGAGGAGCTCACCGAGGCGCTTCGCGCGGCACAGATCCTGCCTCTGGTGGAGTCGCTCCCCGACGGGATGGACACCGTCGTCGGGGACCGGGGCTACCGGCTGTCGGGCGGTGAGAAGCAGAGAATCGCCATCGCCCGGTTGCTCCTCAAGGCTCCCGACGTCGTGGTGCTGGACGAGGCGACTGCGCATCTCGATTCCGAGTCCGAGCTCGCTGTGCAAGGTGCACTGCGGACGGCGCTCGCTGGGCGCACCTCAATCGTCATCGCCCACCGGCTCTCTACGGTGCGGGAAGCTGACAAGATCCTCGTCGTGTCCGAGGGACGCGTCGTCGAGCAGGGTTCGCACTCGCAGCTCCTCGAAGCCGGCGGCCTGTACTCGGAGCTCTACCGGACGCAGTTCGCCCAGCAGGACTCGCCAGCGGCTCCCAACGGTGCCGTGACATCGGTCGCGCCCTGGGACGAGCCGCCTGCTGCCGGTGCTCCCGAGCCCGGGACCCTTCTCGCCAGAGAGGGCTGAAGGACCGCCAAGTGCCTACCTCGCTCGGGGGACCTGATCTCGGGCTCGCCCCGAAGCCGGTGCACGAAGGTGCGAAGGGGGGGCGGCCCCCCGTCGTGGGACGCCCGGTCATGCGCGGTTGGATCCACGTCGTCGCTCTCTTGGTGTTCCTGGTCGCCGGCCCGATTCTCGCGGCCAACGCTCCGACACCTTGGACCACAGCTGCGCTCTCGATCTATGTCGTTTCGATCGTCGCTCTGTTCGGGGTGAGCGCTGCGTTCCATCGGATCCGGTGGTCTGCGCCAGCGCGCCGGAGGATGAGACGCGCCGACCACGCCACGATCTTCGTCGCCATTGCTGGGACCTACACGGCGATCGCCAGCCTCGCGCTGAGCGGGTGGGCGCAGGTCCTGGTGCTCTGCCTGGTGTGGGTGGGAGCAGCGGCAGGAATTACCCTTCGTCAGCTATGGCTGGACGCTCCCAAGTGGGCGGTGGCGCTGCCGTATCTCGTGGTGGGATGGAGCGCTCTGGCCGTGATGCCGCAGCTGTTTCGTGGGCTCTCGGGGGGAGGCTTCGGCCTCGTGGTCGCCGGGGGCGCCGTCTACAGCGCCGGCGCACTCGTGTACTCGTTGCGAAAGCCCGACCTGGTTCCCGGCGTGTTCGGCTACCACGAGCTCTTCCACGCATGCACGGTCGTGGGGGCCGGGCTGCACTTTGCGGCGATCGCCGTCTACGGGCTCGGCAGGACCTGAACATTCCGACCGCCCGAGGCGCGCGGGGACTCGGTACTAGTCGACCTGACTCGGCTCGAGCTCGTGCGGCGGCGCTCGCCCGTCGTCGGTGCTCGCCCCGCGCTGGTTGCTCGGAGCGTCCTCGTTGACCCGGCCCAGCTTGGCCGGCCACCAATTCCAGCGCTTCAACAAGGAGACCGTCGAGGGCACCAGAAGCGTCCGCACCAGGAACGTGTCCATCAGGATCCCGGCGGCGAGGCCGAACCCGATCGCACGAACCTGCCCGCCGCCCGGGCCTCCGCCGCCTGCGATCGCGAGTGCCGCGAAGCTCCCGGCCAGGACGAGCCCGGCCGAGGTGACGGTGGGCCCGGTCCTCCCCACGGCGCGGATCACCGCTTCGCGAAGGGGCCGCTCGTGCGCCTCCTCTCGGATGCGGCTCATGACGAGGATGTTGTAGTCCTCTCCCAGGGCCAACAAGAAGATGAACATGAGGAACGGCAATATGAAGGTAAGTCCCGCGTTCCCTGCGATGTAGATGAAGATGATTGTGGCGACTCCGAGCGCGGCGAAGTAGCTCAGGGCGACGCTGACGATCAAGTACAGCGGGGCGACGAGACTGCGCAGAACAAGAGCGAGAAGGATCCCTATCGCGAGGATCGCAATCGGGATGATGTGCACGAGGTCGCTGTTCGAGGCGCTCGAGACGTCGTGAAGTGCCGGTGCCTGGCCCGCCGCACCGCTCGCGATCGCGCCCGACACCTTCGCCGCTTCGGTTACTGCAGCGCGGACGCTCGGGACCGCTTGGAGGGCCGGCGTCGACCCGGGATCACCGGCGACCAGAGAGGACTCGAACTGGATCGTCTTTCCGTCCGGGCTCACGAGCACCGCCGTCGCCCTGTACGCGTTGTACGCGTCGGCAGAGATGCTCGAGCCCGCCGGCTCTATCGCGGGCAGGTTGGCGGGGTTGCCCAGTTGCCCTTCCAGCGAGGCGTACTCGCCCGGGGTGAAGGTGTAGCCGTTCGGGTCGAGGGGACCGGTCAGCTGGCTGAACAGCTTGGAGGATTGAAGGCTCGCTTGCGCATTCGCTATCGCGGTCGGGTCCTCCCACACCGGCTCGGAGTAGCGGAAGATCAGGTTCGTAGGGTTCGCGCTCGACTTCGGGAAGTACCGGGCCAGCAACGCGTTACCCGCGGCGGCGTCGCTCCCCGAAGGGGCGGTAACGGTTCCTCCGAAGCCGCCGGAGTGGTACCCGAGCGCAGCGGCAGCAAGGGCCAGGAACAACACGACCCCGCCTACCAGCGTCATGACGGGACGGGCCACTAGTCGCGACGCGATGCGTCCCCAGACACCGTCGGTCTCGGGCCCGGCCGACCTGTTGGAGGGCCAGAACACTGCCTTGCCGAAGATCGCGAGCAGAGCCGGGAGAAGAGTGAGGCCGGCGAGGAGCATCACTCCGATCGCGAGCGCCAAGGGTATCCCGAGGTCCTGGTAGACGCCGAAGGTGGCGAACAAGAGCGTGAGAAGGGCCAGGATCACCGTCCCGGCGGAAGCGCTGATCGACTCACCGACTCTGACGAGCGAGTGGACGACCGCTTCTCGAGGCTCGAGGCCGCGCCGGACCTCCTCTCTCACGCGGAACACGAGGAACAGTCCGTAATCGGTGCCCGCACCTATGAGCAGGACCACGAGCAGCAGCTGTGTGATCTGGGAGATCTTCAGCCCGTGGGCACCGAGTCCTCCTATGAATTGCATCGACACGGCGAGCGACAGGGCGGGAGGTATGAGAGTGACGATCGGGCCGAGCAACGAACGGAATATGAGGAACAGCAGGACGATCACGATCACGAGGGAGAGCGACGTGGTCTTGTTCTGCGTCTCCTTGGAGCTCTGCTGGTCGGCGACGTTCACCGCGACGTCGCCCGCGAGATGGAGCTGAAGTCCCGGAGGCGCCGAGATCTTCGCGAAGGTTGCGTGCAGATCGTCCACGAGGGTCTTCTGGGAAGCTATGTCCGAGAAACCGACGCGCGCCTCGACGAGGATCTGAGCGGCTTGGCCTCCCGGAGAGAGCCCCAACCCGCGAACCAGGACGACCTTCGGCACTGCGCGCGCGGCGTCCACTTCCTGCGCGATCGCCTGTTGGTCGGCGAGCGTGAGCGCGCCCCCGTTTCTGGCCGCGACGATCGTGACGGGGCTCAGGTTCTTGGTGTCGCCGAGCAGCGGCGTCGCCAGGTTCGCCGCCTGCTGGCTGGGTGAGCTGGCAGGGAGGAACTGGCTGTTCTGGTTGTTCACCTCGCTGCTGAGCGAGGGCAGGGCCTTCGACGAGACGACCACGACGACGATCCAGGCGATCACGACGAGGTAGCGGTACTTCACCACCCAGCGGCCCAGTGCGGAGAAGAGCTGGTTCAAGACAGCATCGTCCTTTCGGGAGATCGGGGAAGGCGGACGATTCGATGCCGCTGCGGCGGCGGCGGGTTCGAACCTACCATCGCGCGCTGTACACCCGAACCGCCCTCGCCTTGCAGGGCACGGGCGCGCCAGTGCAGATGTGCAGACGGGCAGATCGGCAGATCGGCAGATCGGCAGATGGACCTCGAATACCCGTTGACTTAGTGTGACTCGTCGCGTGGGCACACGGTCGATGGTCGAGAGGGAGGGGTCGGTGGACGACGAATTGAGTTGGCTGCTCGACAGGACTCGCATCCGCGAGCTGACCGCCCGTTACAACCGGTGCTTCGACGACGGCGACGCCGAGGGGTTCGCCACCACCTTCACCGAGGACGGCGTGATGGAAGTGGTCGGAGGTTTCAGCGTGTCGGGCCGAGCCGGGCTCGAGGAGATGTGCCGGCACACTCCCTACGGGGTCGTACATGTCACCGCCGACGCGACCGTGGAGATCGAAGGGGACCGCGCGGTTCAGGACGTGACGGTCCTCGTCCTGCAGCGTCCGAAGCCTGACGCCGCACCCGACGAACGGGCATCGAGCCTCCAGCGCACCGGGCGCTATCACGACGAATTGGTGCGCACCCCCGACGGCTGGCGGTTCTTGCGCCGCAGCGCCTCGTTGGACGGTGGAATGTGAGAGCTTCGGGCAACCCGGGGTGACCACTCTCCTTACCGATCACCTTCGCGCTCAGGCCGCCGCGTTCGGGGACGAGGTCGCGTACCGGATCGTCGACGGCGGGGAGATGACGTTCGCCCAATGGGAGGCGGAGTCGAACCGCCTGGCGCGCGCGCTGGTCGGCCTCGGAGTGAAAAAAGGCGACCGCGTCTCGATCTACCTGCGCGCCGAGGAGGCGCTCAGGTTCATGGTGGCGTACTCGGCCGTGCACAAGGCGGGCGCGGTGGCGGTCCCGACCAACACTCGCCTCGCAGACGGCGAGGTCGAGAAGCTCTTGGGGCACGCGGAGGTCACGGTGGTGCTCACCGACACCGAGCTCTCCCCTGTCGCCCACCACGTCGCCGGCTCCCTGCCGAGCGCCCGCCACGTCGTGGTGGCGCCTTCGTCTTCGGACACTTCGGATCCAGCCTGGTCGTGGGGGGACGTGGCCGCCGCCCACGGGCTCGACGCGACCGACGACACGAGCACCTTCCAAGTCGAGTTGAGCGGCGACGACCTCGCCGACATCCTCTACACCTCGGGGACCACGGGGACCCCGAAGGGAGTCGGTATCCGCCATCGCAACGTGGCGCTCATCCCCGGCCAGCCCAACCCGACCTATTCGGGCAATTGCTGGCTTCACTCCAGCCCTCTGTTCACCTTCGCGGGCATCGGGTTCGTCTACAACCCGATGCAGCTCGGCCTGTTCGGCATCTACCAGCCGCGCTTTGATGCGGGGCGCTGGCTGGAGGTGGTCGAGGAGCTGCACCCCCAGTTCGTGTTCCTTGTCCCCTCCATGGCTCAGCTGGTGGTGGCCCACCCGCGCTTCGCCGATACTGATCTTTCGTCGGTGCTCATCTGCGCCATCG
>Ga0116216_10000388_pt1 | contig 37033 bp, 31 predicted proteins | sample Sb_taG_11_FD_89696 | JGI IMG/M metagenome (GOLD analysis project Ga0116216, IMG submission 89696) | Peat soil microbial communities from Weissenstadt, Germany - Sb_50d_3_AS metaG | ecosystem: Environmental > Terrestrial > Soil > Wetlands > Peat | place: Germany: Weissenstadt | collected 2010-09-21
ATGAGCCACTGGCGTGGATCGTCCCTGAACCGCGAACGCTCAGCATCACAGGCTTGCGCCCGTTCCTGAGGCTGCGGCTGCTTGACGTCGCGGCGGCCCTCGCAGCCCGGTGTTACGCGGTTCACGGGAGGATCGTGCTTGAGGTGGCCGATCCGGTCCTCGCGGAGAGCTGCCAGCGGTACCTGCTGCAGGGTGGGCCCGACGGCGCAGCGTGTGTCACAACGACAGATGCCGCTGAGGTGGCCCTGTCCGCAGGCGACCTCGCGGCATCCTACCTGGGCCAGACCGCGCTGACCAGCCTGGCCCGGGCGGGCAGGGCTGCCGAGCTCGTCCCAGGCGCCCTTTGCCGCGCCGACACAATGTTCACCTGGCATCCCGCACCCTGGACGGTGACGGACTGGTGATCACCTGTCGCGGGTTCCGCCGAGCCAGGACAACGGCCCGACCGTCGTGGTGATCCAGTCGAGCATCCGCACGGCTGGGCCGGCCAGCAGGTTCCAGCGGCGGAGCAGCGCGAGCCCGACGGCTATGACCCCGGCTAGCGCGGTCAGCAGGACCGTGTTCCCGATCAGCCCCCCGATAGATTGAAAACCGACTTCGATTAGCGCGTACACCAGCAGTGCCGTTATGACCGCCATTACGCCAAGGGTCGCCGTGCCGCGGCCCAGCCGAGCAGCCAGGCGCTCGGCGTCAAACTCGCGCTCCCTGTCGCGCAGTGACTTGTTCTCCATTGCCAGGTGCTCAAGCAGCGGAAGTCCGGTACCGATCGCTCCCCGGTCGTCGTCTGAGCGCCTGGGCCAGTCCAGGGTGGCAAGCCGCTGCAGGCCGATCGGAAACTGGCGCTCTGCCTGGACCACCGCGTGCGTCACCCTCGCCAGCCACGCAACGCCCTTGCGGTTCGCCTGGTAGCGCCGGAACGACAACCTGAGCACACTCATCGCGGTGCCCAGGTTGTCGGCGACGCGCTCCGCCAGCGCCGCCTCGCCGACAGCGAGCTTGTTCAGCAACACGACCAAGCCGCGGGCGGCGTCAGCGGTAGCCTCGACAGACAGCCAGGCGTCCGCTGACTCGTCGGCAAGCCCGTCCAGGTATCCGCAGACCAGCTCAGCGAGATCACGGACGGCCGCTGAATCGTCCGCAAGCAACCCGGCCTGATCGAGGACGGCGATCGCGTCCAGGATCCGGATCACTGGCGCAATGGAGCCGAGATCGGCCTGCTCTGCCAGCGCGGCGGCCGCCGCGGCCAGGAATCCCTGGTCCGTCTTCCTTGTTGCGAGCGCTGTCACTGCCCGGATCTGCAGAGCCACGTCGAATCTGCGCCGCCGCGGATCGCGCGACATCCATGCGTAGAGGCGGGCGCTGAGCGGCTCTGCGCCGGACAGGAACGCCAGGCTCTGAGCGTGGGCGATGCTGGAAGAGAGATCCTCCCTGTGCGTGGCGTCGGTCAGCCGCTCGCGCAGCAGCGGCTTCAATATGCCGAGTTCGTCAGGCCCGACCGCGATCTCCGTGCGATTGGCTGGATCACTCCAGAGCAGGCTAAGGGCGACCACGATGTTACGGAGTTCGAAAGCGTAGTCCACGGAGTCCCAGCCGCGGACCGCGCGCAGCTCGCCGTAAAGGCGATTGGCCAGCCGACGCTCGGTGCACTTGCCGATCAGCGCCACCACCTTATTCGCGGACGGGCCGTACATATGGTCGTCGGCAAGCAGCGTGCCGCCCTCGGCCAGGAATTGCCGCACCTCTTGCCGGGCACTGATCGACTCCAGCTCGTTATGCGGTACGACTGCCATGTCTACAGTGCTCAGTAGCCACCGCTCCGCGGGTCCGATCCCCGCGCCGCCCTGACCGGGCAGTCGGCGAACCGACGCGCCACCGTCCATAGACAGCCAGCGGACCTGCAGCGCTCCCTCCGTCCCGGCCTTCTCCTGCCACACCAGGCGTCTCGGGCGGCCGAGGCACGCGAACCTGATGGCATTGGCGAGCAATTCGACCTGGTATTGCCAGTCCAGCGGCATCGTCGCGACCACGACTCGTTCAGGTACGTGATCATAAGTTCTGACGAGCAGGATCTCGTCGCCGTAGGCGACGACCGGCAGGAGTTTCTCCGGCAACGACGACGCCGACAACGCCTTGTAGAACAGTGACGGCGGCCCGGGCGCGGTGCGCCCGTCACGAAATTGGCCAAGCGTGACCTGTGCGGGATAATTGAGCAGCAGGTCACCGGGAGCACGCGCCTCAGCCTGGCCGGCCCCCCTGGCTGACTTCCGGTCAGCAAGACCAGGGCACAGGTCGCCGGGAAGCACGCCGGCCAGAGAATCCACCAGCTGGTGCAGTACGACGAGGCCGCCGCCACTCGCGAGATAGCCATGCAGTTGATCTTTATGCTGCTCCAGCGTATGCTCGACGCGCTCAGAAATCAGTGCGTTGGAAGCGACCACCAAGCAGTTGTGCTCCTCGGGGTCGATGCGATAGAGCAGATCTCCGACCGTGTCGTCGGTGAATGTCTGCGACATAAAGGCTGAACCGTCGGCGGAAAGCAGCGTGCAGCAGCGTTCAAAGCAGTCAGCCACGTCGGCATCGGTCTGGCGCACTAGCTCAGTGCCGTCCTGGATTACCGCGATCCGCAGCACGTCGTTCTCCTTCGCGTGGCACGGGGGCAGCGCACGCTTCCCTTCATCATGATTGTTTGGACTATATGTCGCATGACTCGTGCGTTGTGTTGTCGCCGCACCTGGACGACGCCGTGCTCAGCGCATGGCATGTGCTGTCCGCGCAGCGTGAGGTAGCGGTCGTCACGGTGTTCGCCGGTATCCCCGAGCCCGGCTTCGTGACCGATCTTGACCGAGCCCATGGAGCCGACGAGTCCGCCGCCTGGGTACGCCGCCGCCGCCGCGACGACCGAGCCGCGCTCGCGCTGGCCGGACGGACGCCGGTACACCTCGATCTGCTCGATGTTCAGTTCGCCGCGTTCCGGACTCCCGGGATCCGCGAGCGAATCGCCACGAGCCCGGAGCATTTCGTAGCGCACCTGGCCGGGCAGCCAGTCATCGGCAGGAATCCTGACGAGCTGACGGCCGTGGTCAGGTCGCGGATTCCCACGGCGCCGATCGTGTATGGCCCGGCGGGGATTGGCGGCCACCCCGACCACCGCGATCTTGCCCAGACCACGGCCAGGCTCGCGACACCTGAACTTGAGGTGCGGTTCTACGCGGACAGCCCGTATTACCTGGCGTGCGGCCTGCCGAGCTGGCTGACCGGGACGCCGAACCCAGCAGCCGACGCGCGCACTGAGGAAGCACTGGCCAGGCTGGACCTGCGGGGCAAGTCCCTGATCAGGCACGTGCGGGAACTCGACGAGCCCGCGTTTCAGCGAAAGCTGGCCGCGATACAACGCTACGAGACTGAGATTCTCGCAATCTGGGCGGACGTGACGCGAGGACCGCTTGGGCGAGAGTCGCTGCGATATGAGGCTTACTGGACGGTCAGCGATGTCCGCCGCTGACCGGCCGGAGATCGTGATGACTCACGACTACCCCCCAGTGACCGGAGGCGGCCTCGCGATCGGCGTCAGGGAGCTCGCTGGCTTACTGTGCGCTCGCCACAACGTGCAGGTTCTCTCGTCCCGGCTGGCCGATCACGCCGCTGACGACAGGCAGCGCGCGCTGTCCGACAGCGCAGGGGTCCGGTACTCCCGCGCGACAGTGCTGCGGGCCGCCCACGCCATACATCGGGCAGATGTGGTCATTGCGCACTTCACGTTCTCATTCCGCCGCCTGGCCATCCTGTCGCTCGTACTCGGCCCGCTGCTGAGAAAACCCACGGTATGTGTCATCCACACCGCCCCCGATCACTGCGACTACAACTGGCTTGGACAGATCCCGGCGTGGGCGCGCCATGCGGTCTTCGCGCTGACCAGGCGAGCGCTGCAAGAATGTGCCGCAGTGGTAGCCCTCGGTCCTGCCCACTCGGCAGCGATCATCGCCGTTGGATTCAGCGTTACGCATATCGCGCCACTTCCGGTTTCTCCTACTGCTCAGTACCGCGACGCATTCCTCCATCACGCCGTCACCACTAACCCGATGCGCATCATCGGGTTCGCCGGCGAGCTGTCGCCACTGAAGGGCGCTGATGCACTGCCCGCTCTCCTCCGTGCGCTCACGCCGCAGTACGAGTTCCGGATCGCCGGCGCCGGGCCGTTCGCCGACGCACTTGCCTGCTGCGTGGCGGAACTGTCACCAACGCAGCGTGGTCGGGTGGTGCTTGCCGGGCCGATTGCCCCGTCCAGAATGGCCGGGTTCTATCACGACGTGGACTACCTTGTCGTTCTCTCCAGGACCGAGGCGTCTTCTCGGGTAACTCTTGAGGCGATGCTGGCAGGAGTCATCGTGCTGGCATCCTCCACATGCGGCAGCATTGACCTCATCTCGGATGGCACGACGGGAATTCTCATTCGCCCTGGCGATCCGGCGTCTGTCGGCGCGACGCTCGCCGCGCTCGCCGCGGATCTGGGCCGCGCTCAGGCAATTAGGGAACGCGCTGCCAGGTTCGCAGCTCAGCTGGCAGTCGATAGCCGCTCGAGATGGCGAGGGCTGCTTAGCCAGGTTCTCCAGCCGTAGGCCGTTCAGGAAGGTCGCGAGGCCCGTGTCAACCGGACAGGTGCGGCATATCGGTCCCTTGATCATCCATTCCGGCCGGCGCCAGCGTGTCGTCGATCTCGAAGAACTCAGGCATCGGGGCACCGCCGGCCAGCCGCAGTACCCTCGCCAGCCAGCGCCGACGCGCCGCTACGGTGGCTGCCACCGCGCTGTTGTAGAACTTGCGGGCCAGGAAGACCTGATGTGCGGTGGACTCAAGCTCGGCAAGCAGCTCATCCGCGCCCTCGCGGCCAAGCAAGGACGCGCCGACTTCAGGCTGGCTGAACACCGCCCGCAGGGCCCGGGTCAGGTCGCTCTCGGCGAGTTCCCGGCCGGCCGACGCGGACCTGGCGTCGTGCGCCAGATCGGCGAGCAGCAGGCTCGCGGCCGGGTCAAGCAAGCCGGACGAAGCCAGCTCGAGCGCGACCGAGCTGCGCCGGACCAGCGCCGCGTCGAGCGAGGCGCGAGCCGCCTCCAGCCGGGCATGCATCCGGTCAAGCCGACCTGCCCGCCAGGAGATGTAGACGCTTATCACCGCGATCACGGCGATGGTCGTCAGCAGGGCCGGAGTGCTCATAACGCGATGGCCGCCGCGGTCGGCAGGACTGCCTCGTAGACCTTGACCACGTCACGGACGATCGTCTGCCAGTCGTAGTCGCGGACGGCCGCGCAGGCGGCGGCCGACAGCTCGGCCCGCCGTGCCGGATCGTCGAGCAGTCGGCCGATCGCGGCGGCCAGGTCATCGGCGTTGCCGTTCTCGAACAGCTCGCCGGCCCGGCCGCCGCGCAGCACCCGGCGGAAGGCGTCCAGATCGCTGGCCACGATCGGGGCGCCGGCCGCCATCGCCTCGGCCAGCACAACGCCGAAGCTCTCACCACCGGTATTGGGCGCGCAGAACACGTCCACCGAGTGATACACCTGCACCTTCACGGGCTCGCTCACCTGGCCGAGCAGCACGACCCGGTCCCTTAGCTCGGCCGGGACCTTAGCCGTGACCTCCTCGGCGTCACCGGGACCCGCGATCAGCAGCCGCAAGCCCGGCCGCTGCCTGCCGATCACCTCGAAGGCACGCAGCAGCACGGATAGTCCCTTCCTCGGCTCGTCCATCCGGCCGAGGAAGCCGATCGCGCCACCCTCGCCAGGCCACCCGGGCAGCGGCTCGGCCTTGGCGAACCGGCTGACGTTGACCCCGTTCGGGATCAGCACGGCGTCGCCGCCGAGGTGCTCGACCAGGGTGGTCCGCGCTGCCTCGGAGACCGCGATCCGGCCGCTGATCTTCTCCAGCGCGGATCGCAGTATCGGCTCGGCGACATGCAGCGCGCGCGAGCGCGGGTTCGCCCCGTGCATGGTCGCCACGATCGGCCCGTCGGCGACCCAGCAGGCAAGCAGCGACAAGCTCGGAGCGGCAGGCTCATGCACGTGCAAGACGTCGAAGTTGCCGTCCCGCACCCATTTGCGCACCCGGTTCGCCGACAGCGGCCCGAACGCGAGCCTGGCCACCGACCCGTTGTAGGGAAAGGCGACCGCCCGCCCGGCCGGCACGACGTAGTCAGGCAGCGCGTCATCATCATCGGCCGGCGAGATCACCGAGACTTCGTGGCCGAGGTCGATCAGGGCCTCAGCCAGATCCCTGATGTGCTCCTGGACGCCGCCGGGCACGTCCCAGGAGTACGGGCAGACCAGTCCGATTCTCATGGCTCGGCCGCCGAGCTGTCCGCGGAACCATCGCCATCGCCATCGCCCGACCCGGCATCGGTCCCGGCCGCGGCAGGGTCCGCAAGCCCCTTACCTGCGCCTGAGCCTGAGCCTGCGCCTGAGCCATCGCCGGCATCGGCAGCGGCACTGTGCCCGAGCCCGTTCCCCGCCCCATTCGCGTCCTGCGCCCTGCCCTGCGGCTGGGAACCGGCTCCGATCCGGTCATCGGCCAGAACTCCGTGACCGTTGCCGGCCGCCGCCCGCTGGCTGGCCCTGGCCCTGGCCGCGGCCAGCCGTTCAGGGTCGAGGTCGGCGACGAAGACCCGCTGCAACATGTGCCAGTCCTGCGGGTGCTCCCTGATTCCCTGCTCGAAGACGCGCGCGATCTGCTGCGTCATGGCCGCGACCTTCTGCCGCCGGTCCCCCTCGGCCGGCACCGGAATCTCCTGATGGATGTGCACGCCCCAGCAACCATCTTCGAACCAGATGATGGCGGGCATCAGAGCGGCGCCCGTCTGCACGGCCAGCGCCGCTGATCCGCTCATCATCAGAGCCTTCTCCCCGAAGAAATCCACCTCGATGCCACTGCCGGTGACATCGCGATCCGTGGGCAGCACCACGAGCCGGCCCGCCCGCAGCCGCTGGGCCAGGACGCCGAACGGACTTGGCCCTCCGGTGGCCGGGAGCACTTCCATGCCGAGTCCCTCGCGGAATGACAGGAACCTCCGGTAGACCGACTCGGGCTCAAGCCGCTCCATCACCGTCGTGAAAGAGCCTGCCCCACGGCCAATGATCCATGCGCCGGCCTGATCCCAGTTGCCCATGTGCGGCAGCGGGATCACCACTCCGCGCCCGGCGGCCAGGTTCGCCAGGATGTCCTCGACGTGACCGACCTCCACCATGTCACCGACCAGCCGCTCCTTCGGCATCACGGGGAGCCTGAAGATCTCCAGCCAGTACCGCGCATATGACCACATCGCCTCGCGCGACAGCGCACGCAACTCGGCGCCGGTCGCGGCAGGTCCGATCACCCGGCGCAAATTGCCTTCGAGCACCCGCACTCCGGGCCCCTGCCGCCGCCAGGCGATCTCGGCGACGAACCGGAAAGCGGCCGCGGTCCACGACTCGGGCAGCCGGCACACTGCCGACCAGCCGAGGGCGTAACCGACGCCCACCAGCCGGGTCTTCAGTCCGGACACCATGACCTCCGAGTGCGGCCGCGCGCCCGCGCTAAGCGACCGCGCCGCCGGAATGTGCGGCTCCGGCACCGGTGCTTCCGGCGCCGGCTCCCGGACCTGACCCGGCCGGTCCGGTGGCCTTCTCGGCCGCGGCCCGGCGCACCGCGAGCACCCGCTGGCCGAACGTGAACGCGCTCAGCACAGCGAGGATCCAGAGTCCAGCAGAAAGGACATACGGTACGCCAAGTCCCGAGAGCCCGATGGCAACAAGCCCGATAATCAGGCGCTCGGCCCGTTCGGCGATGCCGACATCGCAGCGCAATCCCAGGCCCTCAGCGCGCGCCTTCGCATAAGACACCAACCCCCCGGCCACCAGGCAGAACAGGGCCACCGCAGCGAGTACCCGCTGTCCATTGTTCGCCAGCCAGATGGCAATACCGCTGAAGACCGCGGCATCGCCCACCCGGTCCAACGTGGAGTCAAGGAAGGCGCCGAAGCCGCCGGCGCTGCCCTTGATCCGGGCGAGCGCCCCATCCAGCATGTCGGCAAGCACGAATCCGGTGCACACCATCGTGCCGACGAACAGGTGCCCGGTCGGGAACAGCGCCAGCGCTCCGGCCGTCATTCCGGTGGCCCCGATGACGGTCAGCATGTTCGGGGTCAGCCGAGTACGCGCCAGCGCCTCGCCCACCGGCGTGAGCAGGCGGGCCAGTCCAGGTCTCAGCCCCTTGAGCATGTCCGTTTGATCTTACTGGCGGTAGATGAATCCGCTTCAGCGACGGGCCGAACCCCGGTCGCGGACCACAACAGTCACGCGGATTGCGGCTGGGGACTTGTGGTAGCGAACCAGCGGGTAAAGGCTGGCTGAAGCAGAGCCAACATGAAACCAAGGAGGCGGTGGTATGGCGGAGAAGGCAACATCGGGCGCCGCGGGCAGGGCACCAGCGGTCGGCCAGCCCGAGAACGTGCGCAACGTTGTGCTGGTCGGCCACTCCGGAGCGGGAAAGACGACGCTGGTCGAGGCGCTGCTCGCCGCCACCGGAACGATTCAGCGAGTCGGCCGGGTTGAAGATGGCAGCACGGTGAGCGACTTCGACGATGTCGAGATCAGGCAGCAGCGTTCGGTCAACCTGACCCTGGCGCCCGTGGTGCATGCCGACGTGAAGGTCAACCTGCTGGACACACCCGGATACGCCGATTTCACCGGCGACCTTCGCGCCGGGCTGCGCGCCGCCGACGCGGCGCTGTTCACTGTCTCGGCAGCGGAAGGCATCGACGGCCTGACGACGATGCTGTGGGACGAGTGCGCCTCGGTTGGCACCCCGCGGGCGGTAGTGATCACCAAGCTTGACCACCAGCGCGGCAACTTCGCCGAGGCACTAGCCGCCTGCCGCGCAACCTTCGGCGAGTCGGTAGCGCCACTGTACCTGCCGGTCGGCGAGGGGCCAGGAGCCGTCCGCGGCCTGATCGGCCTGCTGTCCGAGCGCTTCTACGACTACTCGGGCGGGCACCGGACCGAACGTGAACCCGACCAGGCCGACACCGACCGGCTGGCCGAGTTCCGAGGGTCGCTGATCGAGTCGATCATTCAGGAGAGCGAAGACGAGAGCCTGATGGACAGGTATCTGTCCGACGAGCACATCGACCCGAAGATCCTGATCGAGGATCTGGAGAAGGCGGTGGCGCGCGGCACCTTCTATCCGGTGATACCGGCCGCGGCACCGCTCGGCATCGGCCTCGCCGAACTGCTCGAGCTGATGACGCAGGCGTTCCCGTCACCGCAGGAGCATCCGATCCCGGCCGTCACCACGCCGGACGGCAAGCCGGTCAGCGGCATCTCCTGCAACCCGGCCGGGCCACTGCTCGCCGAGGTGGTCAAGACCACCTCGGATCCTTACGTCGGCCGGATCAGCCTGGTCCGGGTCTTCTCGGGAACGCTGCGCCCTGACGCGGTCGTGCACGTATCCGGGCACGGCCGGGCGGCCAGCGGGCACGCCGACCATGACGAGGACGAGCGGATCGGCGCGCTGACCTCACCGCTTGGCAAGCTTCAGCGCAGCGTCGCTGCCTGCGTGGCCGGCGACATCTGCGCGGTGGCGAAGCTGACCAGCGCCGAGACCGGCGACACGCTCTCAGACAAGGACCGGCCGCTGCTGGTGGAGTCCTGGGCGATGCCCGAGCCGTTGCTGCCGGTCGCGATCGCGGCCAAGTCGAAGGCCGACGAGGACAAGATGTCCCAGGCCCTCGCCAGGCTGGTGGCCGAGGATTCCACGCTGCGACTGGAGATGAACGCCGAGACCCACCAACTCGTGCTCTGGTGCATGGGCGAGGCGCATTCCGACCTGCTGCTCGACCGGATCTCCAGCCGGTACGGCGTCGCCGTCGAACCCGTCGAGCTGCGAGTGCCGCTGCGCGAGACGGTAGCCGCCAAGGCTCAGGGCCTCGGTCGCAACGTCAAACAGTCTGGCGGCCACGGTGAGTTCGGGATCTGCCATATCGAGGTTGAGCCACTCCCCTCCGGTGGCGGCTTTGAGTTCGTCGACAAGATCGTCGGCGGGGTGGTACCCAGGCAGTTCATCCCATCGGTGGAAAAGGGCCTCCGCTCCCAGATGGAGCAGGGGGTGCTGGCTGGCTACCCGATGGTGGATATCCGGGTCACCCTGTACGACGGCAAGGCGCACTCGGTGGACTCCTCCGACATGGCGTTCCAGAAGGCAGGCCGGGCCGCACTGCGCGACGCGGCGGCGAAGGCCAACCCGCAGCTGCTTGAGCCGGTTGACGAGGTGTCCGTGCTGATCGGCGATGACTACGTCGGTGCTGTCATGTCCGACCTGTCATCCCGTCGCGGCCGGGTGCTCGGCACCGAGCCGGTTCCCGGAGGCCGGACGCTGGTCAAGGCGGAGATCCCCGAGCTCGAGCTAACCAGGTACGCGATCGACCTGCGATCCATCTCGCACGGCACCGGCTCGTTCTCGCGCTCGTACCTGCGCTACGAGCCGCTGCCCTCGCACCTGACCGAGAAAGTAGCGGCCGCCTCTAAGCCCGGCTAAGCGCCGGGAAACGGGCGGTTTGAGTGGCTGTGGCCGCCCGGTCGCGGGCATCGGCTGCTGCGCAACGCCTAGCGCCGCGACCGGAGCGACCACGGCGAATGACGCTCGTGCCCAGCGGTGCGCCGGGCTTCATCGCCGCTCACGGCTCCCGTGGTAACGCGGCCAGGCAGCCCTGGGCGTAGCTGTCGCCGGCCTCGGCGCGCCGCCGGAGCTCGTCGATCTCGCAGCCTGGCGGCGCGACTAGCTCGCGGGTGTGGGCAGCTCCATTCTCGCCCCTGATCTGTGCCGCCGGAATCCATGTGTCAGCCAGGCTTGACTGCCTCGATCAGGAACCGGCGCGTGGTCGCCAGGAAGGGTCCGTACCGCTGAATCCGGTCGTGCAGCGCTGCGAGCTCGGCGCGGTAGCGGTCAACGCTGAAGCCCGGCACGATCCAGATCACCTTCCGCAGGAAGTAGACAACCGCGCCGACGTCGTAGAACTCGGCCCGCAGCGGCTCCGAGCGCAGATCAGTCACCCGCAGGCCCGCGGCCTGCGCCGCGGCGCTGGCAAGCTCGGGTTCGCGGCCTGACTCGCCAGGGGGCTGCGGGCCGATGAAGAAGTCGGTGAGCTCGCCGACGCTCTCCGGGCCTACCTGCTGCGAGAAATACGTCCCACCTGGCCGCAGCACGCGGGCGACCTCCTCCCACCGGACGTCCACCGGATGGCGGCAGACCACCAGGTCGAATGCATTCGCAACAAACGGCAGCGGCTCAGCGTCGTCGTGCGCGACCACCGCGATGCCACGCGGACGCAGACTTTGCGCCGCGCGGGCGACGTTCGGCGGCCACGACTCGGTCGCCACCGTCCGGGCGGGCAGCCTGGCGACCCCGGCCAGGACCTCCCCGCCGCCGGTCTGGATGTCAAGCGCGGCGGAAGCGACCGCCATCCGCTCTCCCATCATCCGCGCATAGCCCCAGGAGGGACGCTCCTCGCTGGCCCGGCCGTCCAGCCAGGAGAAGTCCCAGCCCTGCACCGACGCGGCTTGCGCCTCAGCGACCAGGTCGTCAAATGCCCGGGTCATCGGTGATCGCTCCAGCTAATCCAGTGGGTCCGCCCTATTCCAGTGGGTCTGCCACGGCCGATTGGCGGATTGCTCAGTCCGGTGGCGGCCAGGCGGCGGCGACCATCTCGCGGGTGTCGGCGAGGAGCTGGGGCAGCACCCTGGTCTGACCGATGACCGGCATGAAGTTGGCGTCGCCGCCCCATCGGGGCACCACGTGCTGGTGCAGGTGCGCCGCGATGCCGGCCCCGGCCGCGCCGCCCACGTTCATCCCGATATTGAAGCCCTGTGCGCCGGAGGCGGTGCGCAGGGCGGTCATCGCTGCCTTGGTGAAGCTGGCCAGTTCCGCCGTCTCGGCCTGGTCGAGGTCGGTGTAGTCAGCGACGTGCCGGTACGGGCAGACCAGCAGGTGACCGCCGTTGTAGGGGTAGAGGTTCAGCACCGCGTAGACCAGCGCGCCGCGCGCGACGGTCAGGCCGTCCGCGTCCGGCAGCCCAGGCACCCGGCAGAACGGGCAGCCGTCGCCGGCCCCGGGTCCTGCTGGTTTGTTCTCGCCCTTGAGGTATGCCATCCGGTGCGGCATCCATAGCCGCTGGAAGCCATCCGGAGTACCCGTTCCGTTCGCCAGGGCCGGATCGTCGGGCGGGGTCGGCGCGGCCGCCGCAGCGGGGCCATCGGATGCGGGACGGTCCATGATTGCAGCATAGGGGTGGCTCCGCATGGCATGCGTGATCACGTCCGGCAGAGGATCTCACCGTGCGGAACGAGGAACCACGCATCCTGCGCCGATGCCCAGCTGCGCCATGCCTGGGCTAGCCGCTCCAGGTCTGCCCGGCTCGCCAGGCCATGACTGATCACCTGGTCAGCGAACCCGGATTCGGTCAGCCGCTCGGCCCACAGCCCGCCCCACCAGGACCGCTCGTCGGCAGTGCTGAAGCACCACGAGCTAGCCGACACCTCAATCTGAGCGAAACCGGCCGCCCTGGCCCAGTGCAGCATGCGTCGGCCCGCGTCGGGTTCACCTCCGAGCAGCCGGGCGGCCCGCTGGTACAGCGCTCGCCACTCCTGCAGGGCCGGATCATCGGGGAACCAGAACATGCCACCGTAGTCCCCATCCCTGGCGGCGACGATGCCTCCTGGACGGCAAACGCGGCGCATCTCGGCCAGTGCCGCGACCGGATCGGCAAGGTGCTGCATGACCTGATGCGCGTGTGCCACGTCGAACGTTCCGTCGCGAAAGCCCAGCCGGTACACATCGCCGACCTGCAAGCGCACGTTGCGCTGCTCCCGGCGGTCAGCCTCCGCCTGCGCGTCAGCCAGCACGTGCGCCGCCGCGTCGACCGCGACTACCTGGCCAGGGGCTACCAGGGCGGCGAGATCGGCGGTGATGGTGCCAGGTCCGCAGCCGACATCGAGCACCCGCGCCCCCGGTGCCAACCGCGGCAGCAGATAGCCTGCCGAGTTCTCCGCCGTCCGCCACCGGTGCGAGCGCAGCACGCTCTCGTGGTGGCCGTGCAGGTAGCCGGCGGAGGCAGCTTGCCGCGGCCGCATCAAACCTGGATGCGCTGCTCGACGGCGGCGACGATCTCGGCGATCGCGTCGTCCACGCCGATGCCGTTGCGCTGTTCGCCGTTGCGATAGCGGAACGAGACGGCTCCGGCAGCAACGTCGTCGTCGCCGGCCAGCAGCATGTAGGGCACCTTCTGCTGCTGAGCGGTCCTGATCTTCTTCTGCATCCGGTCCGCTCCGGTGTCCACCTGGACCCGGATGCCGCGCTCCCGCAGCCGGGCGGCGACATCCTCCAGGTAGGGCACGTGCGCCTCGGTGATCGGGATGCCGATCACCTGCACCGGCGCCAGCCACGGCGGGAACGCCCCGGCGTAGTGCTCGACCAGGATCCCGAAGAACCGCTCGATCGAGCCGAACAGAGCCCGGTGGATCATGTAAGGCCGCTGCCTGCTGCCGTCCGCTGCGGTGTATTCGATCCCAAACCTGCCTGGCTCCTGGAAGTCCACCTGGAGCGTCGACAGCTGCCAGCGGCGGCCGATCGCATCCTTGACGTGCACGTCGATCTTGGGCGCGTAGAACGCTCCCTCGCCCTTGGCGATCACGTAAGGCAGCCCGGAGACATCGAGCGCGTGCTTGAGCGCGGCCTCAGCCTTGTCCCATTCCGCGATCTCGCCGACGAATTTCTCCGGCCTGGTGGAAAGCTCAGCCTCGAACTCGGTCAGCCCGTAGTCGCGCAGCAGGCCGACCACGAACTCAAGCAAGCTGGCGAGCTCGCCCTCCAGCTGATCTGGCGTGCAGAAGATGTGGGAGTCGTCCTGGGTGAAGCCGCGTGCCCTGGTCAGGCCATGCACCACGCCGGACTTCTCGAACCGGTACACGGTGCCGAACTCGAACAGCCGCATCGGCAGCTCGCGGTACGAGCGGCCTCGGGACGCGAAGATCAGGATGTGCATCGGGCAGTTCATCGGCTTCGGGTAGTACTTGGCGCCCTCCATCTCCATCGGCGGGTACATCCCGTCGGCGTACCAGTCGAGATGTCCGGAGGTCTCGAACAGGGCCGACTTGGTGATGTGCGGGGTGTTGACGAACTCATAGCCCGCCGCCTCGTGCCGACGCCGCGAGTAGTCCTCGAGGACCCGGCGGATGGTCCCGCCCTTGGGGTGGAACACCGGCAGCCCGCTGCCGATCTCGGTCGGGAACGAGAACAGGTCAAGCTCGGCCCCTAGCCTGCGGTGATCGCGTCGCTCGGCTTCGGCGAGCAGTTTGAGATAGTCCTCCTGCGCCTCGCGGGATGGCCACGCGGTGCCATAGATCCGCTGCAGCTGCGGGTTCTTCTCGCTGCCGCGCCAGTACGCGCCGCCGCTGCGCATCAGCTTGAACGCCGGGATCTGGCGGGTCGACGGCAGGTGCGGGCCGCGGCACAGGTCCTTCCAGCACACCCCGCCGGAGGCCGGGTCCAGGTTGTCGTAGATGGTCAGCTCGGCGCCGCCGACCTCGACCGACTCCTGCGCGTCGGTGCCGTCTCCGCTTTGGATCGCGCCCTTCAGGCCGATCAGTTCGAGCTTGTACGGCTCGGTCGCCAGCTCGGCTCGAGCCTGCTCGTCGGAAACCACCCGGCGGCTGAACCGCTGGCCCTGCTTGACGATCTGACGCATCTTCTGCTCGATCGCCTTAAGATCTTCCGGGCTGAACGGCTCGCGCACGTCAAAGTCGTAGTAAAAGCCGTTCTCGACCGGCGGACCGATACCGAGTTTCGCGTCCGGATGCAGTTCCTGCACGGCTTGCGCGAGCACGTGCGCGGTGGAGTGCCGCATGATGGCCAGTCCGTCTGCTGATTCGCGATCGACCGACTCGACCGTGTCGCCGTCGGTGAGCTGATGGCTCAGATCACGCAGGGCTCCGTTGACCCGTGCCGCGATCACCTGACCGGCGGCGCCGCCCGCCGGGCCGGAGCCGGTGCTTGTGCCGTCAGTCAGGAGCACGTCGCCCGCCGTCGTGCCGGCTTCCACCACGTGCTCGCGTCCGGCGAGGGTGATGTGCAGCTTGTCGGCAGGCACGGCTGGCTCCTTGAGATCGTTGGGTGTCCCGAAACTCCGATGCTAGCCGGGCCTGGCTCCGGGTGCGCGTGAGTTATCGCCCGCTGCGGCGTCTGCGCCCGGTCGCCGCGCGTCCGACGTTCGTGCCTCCATCGGCCGCCGCCAGATCGCTTCGATTGCCCGGCCGCAAAAGCAGCGAATTGCCCGCGAATGTGCCTGCAAGCGATGCTATGTCGTTGGGTCGGCGTCGTTGGCTCGGCTTACGGGGCGGTCACCGTGACCAGTGTTCCGTAGGTGAGGTACGGCCAGACCTTCTTCGCCGGGCCATACGGCAGTTCGACGCAGCCAAGACTCTGCGGGGACCCGTATGAGTAGCGGGGGAAGTAATGCACGGCCTCGCCGTAGTGGAAGTAGGCAACCCACGCGACCGGGTCGGCGTACCTCGAGCCGTCGGGATTGGTTCCCTTCATGATCTGGAACCGGTACCTCAAATACACCGGATCGGTGCGGGCCGCCGTTGGCCTGATCGGGATCCCGGTATTCGCCAGGTGCTTGAAGATGATCGCGCCGTTATGCCACACGGTCAGGGTCTCCGGCAACCGCTGGCTGGCCAGCGCGTAGGTGTACCCGTGCGTGTTCATCTGGCCCGCAGACAGCGCCCGGAACATGGCCCGCCAGACCGAAGATCCGATGATGCCGTCCAAGGTCAGGCCGTGGTCGGCCTCGAACGCCATCACCGCACCCGTCAGGACCTCGCTCGACTGGTCTGGCTTCCAGAGCCGCTTCAGCGCAGTCGGGTATCCCGGCTGCCAGGTGTACGTGCCTTGGGGCGGGCTGTAGGCCGCGCTGAGCTGCGCATTGGCGTCGGAGAGCGGTGCCGCCGTGCCGGTCAGTGGTGCCCAGGTCAGCGGCAGGTAGCCGAGTTGAGCCAGCAACTGCTCCATCCTGACCCCGCTGTACTTGCCGACCCGGAACTTGACGATGTCCGACACGGCGAGCAGGCCGCCTCCGGCCGACTGAATTCCGGCACTTCCGCCCGGGATCGCCACGGTGACCTTTGTCTTGGGCGAGAAACCTCGGACCGGGACGAAGACCGCGGTGCTACCCGAGTGCTGCCAGTTACCGTCGATCGCCGGGGTGAGAGTCGGCATCACAGAAGTGGCGCTCAGCGGCTCGGAGAACACGACCCGGATCTCTGCGGCGCCGTTCACCCCGGTGGCGCCGTTAGCCGGGCTGACCGACAGCACATGCTCTGGGCCTTTGGCCGCGGGCGGTCCGGCGGACCGATGTCCGTGCCCGTTGTTCCCCGCGGCCTGCGCTGGACTGGAATCTTTCAGGTAGTAGTACACACCGCCCGCCGCGAGGAGCACCGCGACGGCAGCCGCAATGCTGAGCGCCGAGATCAAGCCCTTTCGACGCGGCTTGTCGGCCGACCCGCCAGATCCGACTGGACCACCAGGTCCGCCGCCGCCCCACCCGCTCGGACCACCAGCCGATCCACCGGAGCCACCAGCCGATCCGGCAGAACCCCCAGTTGATCCGCTCCAACTAGCGGCGCCGTTAAGACCGCCAGTCGATCCACCCGGGCCGCTACCTGATCCGCTCCAACTAGCGGAGCCGCCTGACGAGCCAAACCCGGCCGCGCCCATTGACGCGGTCAGGCTCGGCAGGCCGGCCGAGCCTGTCGTCCAGCCAGATCCCGACAAGCCCGTCGGCTGAACGGGACTCGGCAGATCTGCCGAGCTGGATGAACTAAATGCCGCAGTCGGCAACTCCGTGGCAGCCAATCCGGGGAACCCATCAGACCCGGAAGAACTGGGCGACCGGCCGGACCACGCTCCTCCGGCCACAGCCGGACTGGTCGGCGCGGCAGGCCAAGCCGGGTCGGAAGCACTGCCCGAACCCGACGGACTCGTCGGCGCCGCAGGCCACACCGGATCAGGAGCACTGCCCGAACCTGACGGACTCGTCGATCCCGACGGACTCCCAGACACAGGCCACAGCGGATCAGGGACACTGCCCGTGCCCGACGGGCTCACCGACGCAGGCCATGCAGGATCAGGGACACTGCCCGTGCCGGACGGGCTGAGCGATCCGGACGGGCTGAGCGATCCGGACGGGCTGAGCGATCCGGACGGGCTGAGCGATCCGGACGGGCTGAGCGATCCGGACGGGCTCAGCGGCGCGGCAGGCCAGACCGACCCTGGGACGCTGCCCTTGCCCAACCGGCTCAGCGGCCTGGTCGACTCGGCAGCCCCCGTGTCACCGACGTTGTCGTTGGCCGACTGAACCGGATCGACTGACCCTGACGGACCGACCGTCGGAGCTGACTCGGCCGGTATTACCTGGCCGACCTCGCCCGGCTGGCCGTACAGATGATCTACGAGAGACTCCGCCGGTCCGCTGGTGTTCTCTGCGGGCTGGCCCTGCTGGCCCGGCCGCTTGCTGTGTGCCCCGATCTGTACCACCTCTTCCTCGGCTGCGAGTCTAGATACCACACGACGCAATCGGCTCGCGGATCAGATGAAGATTCAGCAGAGAATGCGGAACAATCTAGTGCAGGCCGCACGACGCAGCCAGCGACGGAGCGGCCCGACAACTGGCGTCGAACCCGCCCGACCTTGCTGATTCTGGCGCCGTCGGTCGGGCGCCTGGTGTCGGACTAGTCCGGTCCTGAGGATCTTGACGCCGTCGGCTGGCGGCCTCCCGCAGCCGAAAATGGCATCAGTTGGTGACCGTCACCAGGCTGCCGTAGGTGAGATAGGGCCAAGCCCGCTGGGCGGCGTCGTAAGGAAGCTCGACGCAACCCAGGCTCTGCGGAGATCCGTACGACCCGCGGGGGAAGTAGTGCACCGCCTCGCCGCCGTCGAAGTACGACACGAACGACACGGGATCCGCGTAGTGGCTTCCGTCGGGGTTAGTGCCCTGCATGATCTGGTACCGGTACCGCAAGAACACCGGATAGGTTCCTGAAGCCGTGGGAGCGACCGGAATGCCGGTGTTGGCGAGGCTGCGGAACACTTTCTTCCCGTCGTGCCAGATGGTCAGGGTCTCCGGAGATCCCTTACTCGCTATCGCGTAGGTGTACCCGACCGTATTGCGCTGCCCGGCGTCAGCCGCGATGAACAGGGCGTGCCAGAACTTCCGGCTGGCTACTCCGTCGATGTTCAGTCTGTGCTGGGCCTGGAAGGCCATCACCGCTCCCCGGATCAGCGGGTTGGACGGCCCTGGCTGCCACAGGCTGCGCAGCAGCGACGGGTAGCCGGCGCTCCAGCTGAACGATCCCGGCGGCGGGCTGTACGCCATTATCTGCTGCCCGGCCAGAGCGCTGCCTGACGCGTCTCCGACGAGACGGCCGCCAGCCGTCGACTGCCACGACATCGGCAGGTAGCCGAGCTGACTGAGCAGCTCAGCGAGCCTGAGCTGCGAATAGGCAGCCGTCTTGAAATAAACGGTGACCGGCTTAGCTAGCAGGCCGCCGGCCGCGGACTTGACCCCGGCCGACCCGGCCGGAATCCGGAGCGTGAAGCTGGTCGACGGGGCCATCGGAATGGCCGGAGTGAAGGTGAAGCTGTTGCCGGAGAGCTGCCACTGCCCCGGGACGCCAGGCATAAGCACCGGCGATGCGCCGTGAGCGGCCAGCGGTGCGGAGAACACGACCTGCAGCGGATTGACCCCGCTCACGTCGACCGAGCCACCGGACGGAGTCACCGAGACAACGCGCAGCTCAGTCGATGTCGCCGGGCCGGGCTCGGTGTGGCTGGATCCGCCTCGTCCGGCCGCGACATGCGCCATGTTGTATCCCTGGGCGTTCGACTGGCCAGATGCGCCAGACGGGGAGGTCGATACCAGAGCCAGCCCGGTAATCCCAGCCACTACTCCGACTCCGGCCGCAATGGCCAGCACCATGCCTGCCCGCGTGGCGCTGGACCCGCCCGATCGCACCAGGCCGTCGTCCTGCGATGGCAAAGCCTCGGCCTCCTGCCGTGCAGCCGCGTCGCCGACTGGCCGCCTCTTACCCCACACGGACGTCTCCCCTACTACCATGACCAGCCCGGTCCCCTGTCTGGCAGACCGTATCTGGATCACTACTCAGCGTCACATTCCGATTACCCGAGTCGGATCATCGGAAATCCATTGGTCACGTAAACGATTGAGCAGACTTGGCTTTCCCCTGGTACATCACGTGCGCTCGGTTGGTCAGCCGTCCACGCACCGTCGCCGCATCAGTTAGCGGCCGACGGACTGCCCGCTCGGCTTTGGCAGCCGGCGGGCGCCAGGACCCGGAGCCGGGAGGACATCGCGCGGCTGCCGGATGTCATGCTCGTCAGCGCAACGCAGCACGACCGTGACCTCAGCGCCGCAATCGCGGTGCCGGAAGGCAAGCGGCGATCCTTGTGGATCCGCGTAGCACGCCGAGCCCCATTCATTGCGGGCGGCCAACACCGGGTAGAGATCCAGGCCCTTGGGAGTCAGCCGGTACTCCGCTCGCTGGCGCTGGTTCGGCTCGCGGTTGGGCTCACGGCGAAGCAGGCCCTCCGCCACCGACGGCGGCAGGAAGGCGCCCGCACTGCGGTTCGGCGACCTTCGAGTCCAGGCCCTGGCCGGCGCCATCGACGCCATGCTGTTCACGGTCACCGGCATCACCAGCAAGACCCTCCGCGGCTCGATGACCGGCCTGCTGAACCGTCCCTACAGCATGAACCAGGCCAGCTACGACCTATCGCGGCTGGCCCGCAACGGCCTGATCACCCGCGTCCCCGGGCGCAACCGCTACATCCTGACCCGCGACGGACTGCTGTTCGCCCACTTCTACACCAAGGTCTACGACCACGTCCTGCGCCCGCTCATGGCACCCGACCGGCCAAACGCGCCGCCCGAACTCGCCGCCGCGCTCAGCACCCTCGACCGGCTCGCCGCCGACCACATCGCCAGGGCACGCGTCCCAACCGCAGCCTGACATCCCCTCACGGCCCGCACTCACCAGCCAGGCCGACCTCCAGCACGCCCGCCAGCCAGCCGCACGCCTCACCCGCGGTCAAACTCAGGACTAACATCCAAACCCTCGCACCGAAGGTGCCCTAGGCGCCGGAGAAGGGGCCGAACCTTGCGCCGCGCCTTATGCAAAGGGTTGCAGGGCAAATTTCTACCCCCTTCTGAAATACTCCGATCCGATATCGACTTATCACTGTGCGCAGTCAGGGGACGCGTTCTCTGATGTACTGTAGCTCCGACTCAGAACCTCGGGAAGAGCTCAGGACCAGGCTCTTTATGCCATCGGACCGCGTTCGGGCCAATCTCAATGATCCATTCCGGTCTTCGCTACAGGTGCGCCCGGGCGGTGACCAGGCCCAGCGTGAGGTCGGGCTTCGCGTCGAGTACCTTGCCGACGCGGTCGGCTTCGGACTCAAGCTCGCTGCGGTGCCTCGCGCCGAGCGGCCGCAGCGGCTCGACGGTGATGTGCAGTCGCTGCCCGGCCCGGCGCTGGTGCCAGATCCCCGCCACCGCACCGTCGACGAGCAGCACCGGAAAGGTGCCCGCCTGCCCGCGAGAAAACGCCCGGTCAGCGGCCCAGCCGGGGAACAGTCGCCAGCGTGGGTGCGACCCGACGAGGTACGGGTCGAAGTAGGGCAGCAGCCGGACGCCGCGGGCCGGCCAGGGGTCGGCTGCCGCATCACCTGCGTTCACCCAGACCCGGTCGCCGTCTAGTTCCACCTCCTGCAGCTGTGCCGCGTTCGCCGTCAGCAATTCCTGCGCGAGGCGGCGCGGCGCGGCCAGCCACTGGGCGAACTGCGCGGCCGTGACCGGTCCGTACGCGTGCAGGTAGGCGTGCAGGAGCTGGCTCAGCGCCAGCCGTGCCGGAGCGGGCCGGAAGCCCGGCAGCCAGCGGCGAGGGCTGGTGTAGGTGACCAGGCGGCCACGGGGCGGGCCGAAGCAAAGCAGGCCGGCGTTCGCCGCCGCGCCCATCGCCTGCCGCCACCGTGGCCAGTAGCCTGAAAACGCCGGCACGACCAGGTCGCCGGCCCAGCTGCCGCAGGCGGATCGGACGGCGTCATCCAGCTCGTCGCCGGTGAGCTCGGCACCGGCCAAGGCAGCGGCGATCGCGGCGACGACGGCCTCCCGCTGGGCGGTGTCCAGGCGGGCGTCCTCCGGCAGACCGGAGCTGGCCGGCAGGCCGCCCAGTGCTCCGCACCACATCGGCAGGTCGCTGGCCGGCAGCAGATGCACGGTGCCCCGCGGGCCGAATGTCTTGACCAGCGTGTGGTCCTGCCACAGCGCGCGGCGCACGTCTGCGCGGGTGATTCCGGCACCGCGCAGGCCGACAGCCAATTCCGCAGCGGACATGACCTGCGCGTGAGCGCCGCAGACTGCGGCCACGATTCCGGCTAGCGGCTCAGCCGACGGAGCGAGCAGGCCGTGCCGTGCCAGCCGCCGGGCACACACCTGTTTCCAGGTCAGGCGGGGCAGGCCGCCAGCAGAACGCTCCCGCACCTGCCTAGGGCTTCCTCCCCATGCCGCAGAACGTGTCTACCTCCGCGGGCAGGCCGGACTGGGTATCTTCGGGCCGCCACCGCGGGCAGGAGACCACTCCGGGCTCCACCATCTCCAGACCATCAAAGAAGCTGGCGATCTCCGCCGGGGTACGCAGGACATAAGGGATCGCGCCGCTCTCGTTGTAGTCCTGCTGTGCCTCCTGCGCCGGATCACCCGCGAGGGCGCTGGTGCCATCCGCGATGGACAGGTAGCTGCCGGACGGCAGGGCATCCATCAGCTGGCGCACGATCGACCGGGCCTCGCCGATGTCCGCGAGGTGCCCCAGGATGCCGTTCAGGATGAGCGCGATTGGCTTGCTGAAATCGAGGGTTTGGGTGGCTTCTGCCACGATTTTTTCTGGGTCGCGAAGATCGGCGTTGATATAGGCGGTGGCACCCTCCGGTGTGCTGGTCAGCAGCGCGCGAGCGTGTGTCAGCACGAGCGGGTCGTTGTCGGCGTAGACGATCCGGGCGGCGGGGGCTACCCGCTGAGCGACCTCGTGGGTGTTGTCCGCGGTCGGCAGGCCGGTTCCGATGTCGAGGAATTGCCGGACCCCAGCCTCCCCGGCCAGATAGCGGATCGCCCGAGCCAGGTAATTCCTGGACGCCTGGGCATTGTCCACGATGGCCGGGAATACCTGGCGGAACTGGTCACCAGCTACGCGGTCGACCTCGTAGTTGTCCTTACCGCCCAGCCAGTAGTTCCAGATCCGGGCAGAGTGCGGCACCGTCGTGTCGATCGCCGTCCTGGCGACGTCGGCGGGTTCTTCGGAGCCCGGCATGGACCGGTCGTCAGTCACAGAAATCCTCGCTGTTGTATCGGTTCGTCGTGTTCTGAATGGCTACCTCCTACCCTAACTCGCCGCCTGCCCGCGCATGCGATTCCCATGTCGCCCAGGCATTTCATGACGTTCTGCCGCGGTGCGCCAGCCGGTCCCGCAGTCGGGCCGAGCCTGCGGCCAGTTCGGTGAGTACGGACTCAGGCATGTCAGGCTGGTGAGTCGTGGCTGACAGCATGGTCCATCCACTGCTGGCGGATTCGGTCGTCCGTGCGATCGAGCATGCCGCGTCGGCACATCGCGGCAAGCCGTGGGTTTACCGCACTTTCACCGACCTGAACGACCTGGCGTCGCACCCATCCGGGGTGTTTCATGGCGATCCGTTCTCGGTGTTCGCCAAGCTCGGCGTGGCGGCGAATGCGGGCGAGCAGTTCGCGGCTGAGCTCAGCGGGCTGAACCTGCTGCGGGACCTGGCGGCGATCGCGATCCCGACACCGATCGCGGCTGGTGTCGTCGCGGTGTCTTCCGGTTCGCTGCTGCTGTCCGAGGCGCTGCCGGAGCGGGCACCGCAGGCGCGGTCGGGTGCGGACTGGCGATCGATCGGGCGAACGCTGGCTGCGCTGCATCGGGTGCATGACGAGAGTTACGGCCTCGATCAGACGATTGGTTTCTTCGGTCCCTTTCGTCAGGACAACCGTCCAGTCCGGTCGAATCGGTGGACCGACTTCTACGCCGAGCGCCGGCTGGTCCCGCGGCTGCGCTCGGCTGTCGACTCGGGGCACCTCCCGAGCGACCTCGCCGCGCAGGTGGAGCGGGTCGTCCGGCGGCTGCCTTCGCTGTGCGGTCCCGAGCCTGTCCCTTCGCTGCTCCACGGTGACGCGCAGCAGCACAACTTCATCAGCACCCCGGACGGCGCGGTGGTCATCGATCCGGCCCCGTATTTCGGGCATCCTGAGATCGACCTGGCCTTGCTCGACTACTTCGATGCCGTGCCCGATGACGTTCTCGACGCTTACCGTGACATCAGGCCGGTCGACCACGGCTTCACGGAGCGGCGCGAACTATGGCGGCTCTTCGGCTACCTGGCCGTGGTCACCGTGGCTGGCGACGGGCCCTTCGAGCGCCAGTTCCTGGCGCGCGTCGCCGACGCCGTCCGCAGCTATCAATAAGCAGCGTCAGCGACGGTCATCCGGCGCGGCATCGGCTTACCTTCCGAACTCCGACGTGCTTGGATCAGGGCCGGGCAGCGGATGGGCTAGGCAGCGGTAGGCGCGGGCACCGCTGCTGAACGCTGCTTCGTCCGGTGGCATCACGGTGATCTCCCACGAGCTGGCTGGGATCTGACGCGCCCGGCCCTGCCGTGACCTGAGCAGCACTGACATAGAGCACACAGCGCGCACCGCCGGGTTCGCCGCGACGATGTTCTCGTCGTAGGTTGACGCGTCGGAGGGCAGGATGGCGATCGCGAATGTCTCCCAGACGTGCGGTCGCGCACAGGGCAGACTGCTCGCGGTGACGTTCCCGGTAATCTCCACCAGCCCGTTCCAGCACTCCGGGGCTTGCGGGCACCGTGCCCCTACGTCCGGCACCGCCGCCGGGCATCCGCTGATGACCGTCGGGATCCCGAAGACGCCTGGTACGGACCCAGCGGCTGGAGGGCGCGAGGAGGATCCGTCCGGTGCCTCGGCTGCCTTGCCTGCGGGCGAGAGAACGCGCGCGCCGATGATCGCGGCAGCGGCGATGATCACGATCATGCCGGCGATCAGTGCAACGGGTCGCGCCACCCGCGTCCGTCGCGTCGGCGCTGCGGCGTGAGCTCCTCGGCCCGCAGCTTCGCTGGTCGGCGCCCGCCCGGCCGGAGTCCCTCCGGCTCTGGCCGAGGTCACTGCGGCCGGGATGCCTGGCCGGCTCGATCGCACTAGGTTTCCGCGTGGCTCCGCGGTTGGCCCGGCTCGCCGCGCCTGCGGCCCGGACTGAGCGACAGCCTGGGGTGACGGCGCGGCTGACCGCCTGCCAATCGCGGCGAGAGCGTCCCGCAGCGCTGCCGCGCTGACCGGCCGCGCTGCCGGATCGGCCGCGAGGCCCTGGCGCAGCAGGGCCATCAGCTCCGGTGGCGCGCCCGGGACATCCTCGACCGGCTCGTCGTGCAGCATCATGATCGCCGCGAGGCCCGGGGATCTGGAATCCGCCGGAAAGCGCGGCGGACGCCCGGTGAGCAACGTGTACAAGGTGGCGGCGAGGGAGTAAAGGTCGGCGGCCACGGCTGGTTCCTCGCACCGGAAGCTTTCGGGCGGGGCATAAGCGGGAGTAAGCGCGCCGCGGGTCGACGACTGCTCAGCTCCCGCCGCCACGATCGAGGCCAGCCCGAAGTCTGACAGGCCGACCATGCCGTAACGGTTGATCAGGATGTTCGCCGGCTTGATGTCGCGGTGCAGCACGCCGGCCGCGTGCGCGGCGGCGAGCGCGTCGGCGATCCTGATGCCGATGTCACACACCTGCGCCGCACTCATCGGTCCGTGCCTGCGCAGCACATCATCAAGTGAGCCGGACGGGCACAGCTCCATCACCAGGTAGGGCCGCCCGTCGCTGAGCGTTCCCGCGTCGTAGACGTCGATGACGTGCGGATGCCCGGACAGCCTCCCCGCAGCGGTCACCTCGCGCAGGAACCGCCGCCGGTCACGATCGCCGAGCAGCACCCGGTTGTCGACCTTGACGGCAACCTCGCGGCCCACCGCGACCTGCCAGCTCCGGTAGACGGTGGCGAAACCGCCCGTGCCAAGGACACCAGCGACCCTATGCCCAGGTATGTCCGGCGCCGAGACCACGATCCGCAAGCCTATCCCCGGATGCGCCGAACCGTTGGGCAGTCAACTCCGTCCGCAGCCGACGCCGCCCGCAGCTATCAATAAGCAGCCTCAGCGACGGTCATTGCGAAGCGCTCTGGCCAGTTGCGGTCACGTTCTTCAGGTGCCTGTCGAAGAAGGCGGCGATGCGGCGGCGGGCGTCCTGTGCAGACGCTTCGTGATAACGGGTTCCCGAGATTTTGGCCAGGAAGATCAGAAACGGCGTCGCGTCCGCCGGGTCGGGATCGTTGATGAATCCGTGGCCGGCGTCGGGATACACCTTGACGTCACGGTCCACGCCCAGCGCGGCGAGGGCCCGGTCCAGCCGCGGCGCGGCGCTGCGGCCCATCGGCGAGCGGTCCTTGCCGCCGAAGCTGCCGACGATCGGGCAGGCACCGGCCAGGGCCTGCTCGGCGTTCTTGGGACAGCCGCCGTAGTTGACGCTCGAAGCCGAGAAGCCATGTGCCGGGGCCAGTGCCACCGCGTAGGCCCCGCCCATGCAGAACCCGATCACCCCGATCTTCCCCGTGCACTGGCCATCGCGCGAGAGCCGGTCTCGTACGCTCTCGATGTCGTCGAAGGTCCGTCCCCGGCCCGCCCCCATCTCGCGCATGATCGTCCACAGACAGCGGAGCCGACTGCCCCAGTAGTACAAGTCGGGCGCCGCGGCTAGGTACCCCTCGCCCGCCAGCCAGTCAGCCTGGTTGCGCAGGTCCTGGCCCATGCCGGCGAATCATGCACAACGACCACGCCCGGCCAGGGACCCGCGGTCGCGGGAACGGCCACGTAGACGGGCATCTCCCCGTACGCGGTGCGGATCATCTCATCCGTCATCACGGCTCCAGATTCGGCTCGATCACAGCGTTGCGGACGTGCTCGCAGCCGGGCAGGGTCAAACGTCCCTTCCCTGCAGCAAAGGGGACAAGCGACGCCAGTGCGTCGCCTACCGCTGGCTGCATCGATATTGAATGCTGGGGTGATTCCGTTCTCTCGGGTCGTTGCCTGCGCAGCGGTCACTGTGCCCCGGCTACGCTCACTCTATGTCTGCTTCTCAAACTCTGACCGCAGCCGTACACAGGGAAGAGGACTGGTACGTCGCGCAGTGCCTGGAAGTCGACGTCGCCAGCCAGGGTCAAACGATCGACGACGCCCTGGCCAACCTCGCGGAGGCCGTCGGGCTGTACCTTGACGAGGTAGATGACCCGGCCCGTCATGTCAGCAGCACGCCGCTGGTGAGCGGACGCCGTGACTATGGCGGCCCGGAGCGCTTCCCGGGGATCAACACCCGGCGGTAAACTCATCGACACAGCGGAGCGGCGGCCGGCCAGGAGCTATCCATTCCACTGCAAAATCGCGTCACGCCATTCGGCGATATCATCGCGACCCCAGAGCGTGGCACGCTGCTCGGCAACCGCGGCATACTGCACGACGACCAGAAGCAGATCGTGCGGACCGCCCAGGTCCGACGCTGGCTGACCTGCGTCCTGGAATTCAAGGACATCCGCCGGACCATCATGAAGCCGCATCGGTATACGGAGCTGTTCTTCCTTGATGAAGTGACGGCTCTTGCCGCAGGGCACAGACCATGTTGCGAGTGCCGTCATCAGGCGTACCAGACGTTCCAGTCCTACTGGCGCGATGTGGTCAGTGCGCAGGCAGGCGCCGACGATATGGACCGGACGCTGCAAGCCGACCGGCGGCTCCGCGGCGGCGGGAAGAGGACCTTCCAGGCGTGGTGCGAGGACCTGCCCGCTGGCACGTTTATCGGGCAGGGCGATGTGGCGTGGCTGCTGCGCGGGGACCAGCTGCTGCGGTGGACGCCTAGCGGGTATGCCGAGCGCAGGGCTAGACCGAACGAGCTGGTGACGGTCCTTACGCCGCGCTCGACCGTGGCGCTGCTGCGAGCCGGGTATGTACCTGGCGTGCATTCATCGGCTGGCGTTTGAGGTGGCCGGCTTAGCTCGCTTCCAGCCGCCGCAGCGCTCCGCTGGACTCATGCGGGGTACTGCATGCTTGGTTACCGGCAGAAGTCTTCGGCCACCGCGGTGAGAGTCCTGGCGCAGGCGACCGTGCCGGGCAAGCTGACCCACTCGACGGTGGCGTGCGCCCCGTCGCCGTCTGGCCCGAACAAGACGGTGGGTATGCCGGCGCCGGCGATCAGGGATGCATCAGCCCAGTAGCTGACCCCGGTTAGCTGGGCAGGCTTGCCGAGTGTGCTGGCCGCCGCTCCGGCGACGGTCCGGACGATGTGCTGGTCGTCGGCTATCTCGAAGGGCGGCCGTGCCAGCGTGGTGCGGCTGGAGGCCTGGAGCTCGGGATCGGCGACGCGGCAGCTGGCCAGCAGCTCGGCGATCTCGCGCTCGACGTCCTGCACGGTCTCGCCGGGCAGAGTGCGGCGCTCCACGGTGAGCGTGCAGCGGTCGGGGATCGTCGACTCCTCGCGCCCCCCGCTGATGATCGAGCCGTGCACGAACCCGCGGCCGAGACGGGGGTGCTGGCGTCCGCTGAGCTGCTCGTTGAGTTCGGACAAGGCCACCAGGATGGGCCCGGTCTCCAGGATCGCGTCCTTGCCGAGCTCGGGCCTGGAACCGTGGGCCGCCACGCCGACGACGGTGATCTCGATCCAGACGAAGCCCCGGTGGGCGGTGGCGACGGCGAGCTCAGTCGGCTCGGTGACGATCGCGGCATCGGCGCCGGTGTGCCGCAAGACTTCCTGGACGCCGATGCTGGAATGCTCCTCGTCGGCGACGGCGGCCACGATCACCTCGCCGGGAAGCTCAAGCCGGGATGCCTCGCGGCAGGCGATCAGGGCGGCGGCCAGGCCCGCCTTCATGTCGTAGGCGCCGCGTCCGTAGAGCCGGTCGCCGTCGATGACAGGGGTGAGCGGGTCGGTCATCTGGCCGATTCCGACCGTGTCGGTGTGGCCGCACAGCAGCAGCGACCGGCCGGTTCCGCCCGATTGGCTGCGGACGAGCACGCTGGGACGGCCGGGGACCGCCTCGAGCGTCTCGCTGGTCAGGTCGGCTGATCTGGCCCAGGCAGCGACATAGGCGGCGATCTGGCTCTCCCCAGCCGCGCCGGGCACCAGGGAGGGGTTCTGCGAGTCGATCGCGACCAGATCCCTCAGCAGTTCGATCGTGTCCTCTTCCACACGCCCCATGCTCGCCGAGCATTAGACATCAGATCAAGCGATCCGCCCCGGCCGAACAACGAGAATCCGACGACCGGGTATCTGTGGCGCGTCGCCGATGTTCCCCCAGCGATCAACATGGTCGCCCGAGAATTTGTTCGGCCTGAATCAAGCCTGACCGGCGGAGGCGGCATCAGGAGATCCGTTTTCAAGGCTCTCGCCGAAGGAGAAGCTCAGGTAGAACTGGTCCTGGCGCGCGGGGCCGAGACCCCGGTCCGCCGGATGACGGTTCACGTGCACGTATCGGACGAACCGTAGGGCTGTACTCCGCCAGGTGGCGTCCGGCGTCTAAGGGTCCGTGGACACCTCACTCATCACGGCCGTAGTGCGGATGAACCGACCCCCGAATATTGGCGGCCGTGGGCACCGTCGCGGGCTGTCATGGTGGGTATTGCCGATTGCCGGTGTCCTGGTGGCGGCGGGGATGGCTGGCTGCAGCGGCGGGTCGCGTCCGGCTGGTGTCCGTTCGGTCACGGTCGCGGTATCGCCGTCCCGGCCACTGCGGGTGACGGTTCCTGGGGTGGCGACCATCACCGGGCCCGCGGGGTCGTTCCTGGGCAGCGGCACGGTGACGGTCTCGGCGGTGCGCGCCGCGCTGCCATACGGGGGCAGCCTGGCCGCGGCCGGGACCGGCATCGATGTCGCGTTCTTCGGCGTCAGGCTGTCCCGGCCATTGACTATCACCTTCGACGTCACCGGCAGGCCTGCGCCGGGTGATGTCCCGGTGGTCGCGCACCGGCTGCCGGACGGGACGTGGAGCCTGGCGGTCGCCGCGGTCAGCGCCGGGCGGATGACGGTGCGGGTGCAGGCCTTCTCTCCGCACCTGCCCGCCTGGCTGAACCCGGCCGCCTGGATGCACTGGCTCGGCGACCGGCTGGCGTCGCTGATCGGCGGCCGGACAGCGCCGATCGCCTGCGCGGGCGGCGGCCCGGCATGGGCCAGCGTCTCCCGGCAGACCGACGAGGCGCACACCTGCCTGATCCCCAGCGTGGACGCCGCCAGCCACGCCGTGCGGGCCGAGGTGCAGATCAAGTCCAACCGCGGCACCGCCCTGGAAGTCGACATCCCGGCCGGCGCCGACTACACCTGGGTCCAGGACCAGCCCTGGGCCGTCCGGTCCTGGGTCTGGGGCCACGTCATCCACCAGGACCCCAATCTGATGGCGCTGCTGCCGGCCGGCGCGACGCTGACCGCCGGGTACCGCAGGCCCGCCGCGGACGAGAACCTGTCCTTCCAGGTCACGGCCAGCTACTGGAGCCTGGCGTACTCGCTGATCGGCGACATCGTCGACGCGCTCAGCGGGCTGGCGGCCGACGCCACCGGCATGACCACCCTGTACCTGGTGACCAAATGCTCAGGCGCGGTCGACTACGGCACCTTGTCAGTGCACAACCCGCTGTCCACCGCCACGTTCGGCTCGGCCATGACCTGCGTGATCAACGAAGCGCTCTCGAATCTGACCGACCGGGACACGACACGAGCCGCTGCGCGGAGCCTGGTCGGCGACGCGGCCAGCCAGCAAGACCAGGCGGCCGCGAGCAGCGAGCTCGCCTCGGTCGGCAGCAAACTCCGCGCCCTCGGCTGGGTCGTGACCTTGTGGCCCGTCCTGCAACTGGGCTGGGGCGGCACCGCCGACGTCGTGCACAGCCTGCTCACCGGTGGCGCGAGCATCCTGATCAACCTGCACCTGCGGGCCGCGCTGGCGGCTACGCAGAAGGTCTATATCAGCGCCATCGACTCCCACGGGGGTCTGGCCGCGGGCCTGCAGGTGACCAGGACCGCAGGCGGCGCTACCTGCGCACCGGCGTCAGAGGCGATCAGCCTCGCCTACCGATGTTTCGCCGGAAACGAGATCTACGATCCGTGCTGGGCCGATTCCCAGGCCGCGGCCCCGACCGTGCTGTGCCTGGTTCTCCCCTGGTCGCACGGTGTCACCAAGCTCGCGGTGACCGGCGGCCTGGCGCCGCTAGTCGGCAGCCCTGGCAACGTACCGCCGTGGGGACTGCAGCTGGCCGACGGCCGGGACTGCGTCCTCGAACAGGGAGCCCACGACACGTTTGACGGGCAGCCGGTGGACTACTACTGCGGCCCGGCCGAGGTTGTGCTGCGCGGTCTGCAGACCACCGGCCCCCGATGGCTCGCGCAGACCGCGACCTACAGCGGCGGCCACTACACCATGGGTCCGGCAGAGGGAATCACCATCGCCTGGTTCGGCCTACCGGACCGGACCTAGCTGCGGCCCTACAGGAACGCGGCGATCCAGCTGCCGATGAGCATGAATAGCACTCCGACGACCACGAATGCCCGGTCCCCAAGCCGCCACTCCCGGCCATAGACCAGGACCTCCTGCGGATCTTCTGGGTCGTACCAGATGAGGACCTTCTGGCCGGGACGCAGTGACGCTGCTTTCCTAACCGGCTGGGGGGAGATGCGCTCTATCACCTGCCCGTCGGCCAGCTGGTACTGGATCAGCGTCCGGTGCGGTGACTCGCCTGGCTGCCCGCCCGCGGAGGCCGGCGGCGTTATGGCCATCGCCCAGGCTGACACGCCCTCGCGGCGCAGGCGATGCGCGCGGCGCATTCCGGACAGCCCGGCTAGTGCCGCCAGCCCGCCCGGCAGCGCGAGCAGGATTCCGACCAGGATCGTCATCTCGTGCCTGGCGTTCCTTCTACTGCTGGTCTGCTGCCCTGCGCAAGTCACGCATGATCGCCTCCTGCTCGGCGGCGATCCGCTGCTCCGATACCTGCCCGGCCGACATGCCTGGTGGCGGGGTACCCGGTGCCGAGCCCTCGGTGTTGCCGCCCCAATGCGTGTCGATGGCCACGATCGTGGCCCGTGTAGGTATCCATTGGTGCCCGAGCATGAGACAGCTCCTTCCGTCCCGACTCATCTATTTGGCCATTTCTGACCGTCGGCCGACAAGGATCCTAAGGAAATGCTCGCGGCCGGCCGATTCAGCTGTGCGCCGATGCGGTGACTGTATGACCGCATGGACCTGAATGCACGCGAGGCCCTGGCCTCGCGGCCGCGCATGAGTTCGACCGCCAGACGGCTGCCGCGCAAAGTCGGGGTGGAGCCGGGATGTACAACCAGCCACGCACGGACCCGGGCACATCGGCGCATCCTGGCGCCGGAACCTTCTGTGATTTGACGCCTCCCCGCGGGGCGGCGCCGAAGGGCCTCCAAACCTTCATCTCCTGTGCGGCAACACGTCAAGAACGTCGCTACCTACCTTGCAAATGACTCCTCTCCTGCGCGTGGCGCAACGGGCTAGGCGAGCGTGATGCTCGGCAGTTTCGCGTCCTGATCGGCCTGTGCCGGCCCGGCTGCCGCGGAAGTCCTAGCGAAGTGGCGGGTGAGCAGGTCGCCGAACTCCTCAGCGCACAGCGGCTGCGAGAAGTAGAACCCCTGGCCGACCTGGCAGCCGAGCATCTTGAGTCCGGCGACCTGGCTCTGAGTCTCCACGCCTTCAGCCATCGCCGATATGCCCATGGCATTGGCCAGGTCGATGACAGCCCGGACTATCGCCGAATCCACCGGGCTCTCAGCGACACCGTGCACGAAGATCCGGTCGACCTTTACTTCGTGTACAGGAAACTGCTTGAGATACGCGAGGGAGGAATGGCCGGTACCGAAATCATCGATGGCCAGCCGGACGCCAAGCTCGTTGAGCTTCCTCATCACCTCGCGGGCACCGGAAATATCTTCCATGATCATGGTCTCAGTGATCTCGAATATGAGCAGCTCGGACGGCAGTCCGGTTTCCTCGAGGATCGCGGCGACCTGCGCCGAAAGGCCGCGCTCGGAGAACTGGCGTGACGACAGGTTGACGCTGATGGGCAGGTCCACAGCCAGCCGGTCTCTGATCGAGCGCAGCTGCCTGCACACCTTGTCAAGCACGTAACGGCCGAGCGGCATTATCAGCCCCGTCTCCTCGGCCATCGGAATGAAGTCCAGCGGGCTGATCAGGCCGTTCGTTGGATGGCGCCATCGCACCAACGCCTCGGCGCCCACTATGCGCTGCTCGTCGAGAGAGTAGAACGGCTGGTAGTGCATTTCGAGTTCGTCCCGCTCCAGCCCCTTGCGCAGATCAGCCTCGATCTGAAGGCGCGCCGAGGAACGGATTCCCATGGAGGCCTGGTCGAAGACCTTGTAAGTGCCGCCGCCCGCTTTGGTCTTGGCGTCGTACATTGCGACGTCGGCGTCACGAAGCACGTCGTCGGCCGTCTTGCCTGGCTCTGTGAGGGCGACCCCGAGCGAGACGCTGGCGACGAGCTCGTACCCGCCAGGGAGCACCATCGGGTCTTCGACGGCCGCGCAGATGCGCCGTGCGGCGGCGACCGCCTCGCCGATGCCGGCCACATCCTCGAGCAGCACGACGAACTCGTCGCCGCCCACGCGGGCGAGCAGGTCGTGACTTCGCACGGTCCCCTGCATGCGAGTCCCGATCGCCACAAGGAACTCATCGCCTGTGACATGGCCGAGGCTGTCGTTGACGCTCTTGAAGCGATCCACGTCGACGAAGATCAGAGCGTGCATCTTGCGGTCGAGTGCAGACCGCCGCAGCGCCTGATCGAGACGCTCGACCAGCAGCCGGCGGTTCGGCAGTCCGGTAAGGCTGTCGTAGCAGGCGTGATGGTGCAGCTCGTCCTCGAACGCCTTGCGCTCGGTGATGTCACGAAATGCGATCACCGCGCCGGACGGCGCGCCGCCGCTCATGACAGCGGAGACCGTATACGCGACCGGGATGGTGCCGCCGTTCTTGCGGCGGAACCTGGCATCATCCTCGCGGATGGTGCGGCCCGTGCGCATGGCTTCGCGGGCCGGCTCGAGCAGGAAGTCGGGCGCCATGAGGGCACCGTCGCTGACCGGGTCGTCGATCGTGATGTTGACCGACGGCAGCTCGATCATGTTGGCCGCCGCCCGGTTGACGAAGGTCAGCTTCCCGTCCGCGGCTATGGCGCAGACGCCTTCACCGATGTTGAGGGTGATCGAGGAGAGCCTCTCGCGTTCGAGGCGGACCTGCTGGTACAGCTCGGCATTGCTGAACGCCCCGCTGCCGACGGCGGCCAGCGCCCGCAGCAGGCCTCGATCGGCGTCGTCGAAGGGCTCATCCCGCCGCCGGCCTGACGCCACCAGCCACTGCCGCTGGCCGGCCACGGTCATGGGCGCCGCCAGCTGACCAGGGCCAGGCTCGTCGCAAGTCAGGGCTGCTCGCGGGCTGCGCAGCAGCCGCTGTGCCGACCCCAAGATTGTGTCGAGCACCGCTTCTTGCAGCAGCCCCCGGTTCGCCGCCAGCGTGACCTCGTACAGCCCTTCCATCCTGGCCCGGTCATGCAGCGCGGCGAACCTGGCGCTGATCAGCTGACGCTCCACGATCATTCCGGGGATTGCCAGCGCCAGCACCCACAGATGACCCTGTATCGCCAACGCCAGGAACACGCCGACGAGAGCTCCGGCGCTAGCATGTGTCACCTGACTCGGAAGATCTCTGGTGAAGTCCTTCCATGCCGTGCCCAGCGAGACCACGACGCCGGCCACCAGAAGGGCATTGACGCCGAAGTACACGGCGACCCCGGGCACGATGGCCGCAATCTGGGCTGCGTTGAGGGGATTCGAGGGGACAGCAATAGCGCGACTGACGGCAAGTCCCAGCCCTGCGGCTATCAGAATCTGCCCGGCATTGAAGGCTGACTTGACCAGGGGACGCCGGCGGACCGCCTGTGCCAGGACGATTGCCAGGCCGAAGGTCCCCAAAGTGACTAAGGGCGGCACCAGGAGGGCCAGGGTCACGAAGAAGACCTCGTCTACATTGAATGCGGCGGACTCGCCTCCCCGGTACACCACGATCGGCCACAGCCAGCTTCCGAGCGTCAGCACCCCCACCGCGACCGCGACAATCCATTGGCTTTGCGAGACGTGTCCCGATCCCGCCCGCGTCCATATGGCGACAGCCAAGGTAAGCGTGCCACCCGCCACCGATGCCGCGACGACGGCCGAGGTAACACGCGGTACCTTCATGGCATTCCTGCCGCGTCAGCCTGAATCAGTTCCATGCCGAACCGTTCCACGCCAGCCCGTTCCAGGCGCAGCCGTTCCAGCCGGAGCCGTTCCACGCCCAGCTATTCCAGCCGGAGCCGTTCCACGCCCAGCTATTCCAGGCAGAGCCGTTCCACGCCCAGCTATTCCACGCCCAGCTATTCCACGCCCAGCTATTCCAGTCAGCGCCGTTCCAAACGTCGCCGTTCCACGCCCAGCTAGTGGGCGGCAGCTGACTCCAGGAGAGCCCCGACCACAAGTTGGTGTTCCAGGTGTCGACGGGACGGGTGGGAGACAACGAGACCGTGCTGCCAGGCCAGGTCGGGGTCAGATTCGCGGCCGACTGGTTGAAGTTCATCGAGCCCGAGGTGGCCGCGGCATAGGCGTTGAGTGCCCCGTGGCCGTCGACGAACGGGTTGCCGACCGGGCCAGGGTTGGTCGTGCCAAGCAGGCGGGCCTTCACCTGGTTGGGGCTGAGGCCCGGGTGGTCGGCCAGGACCAACGCCGCCGCCCCGCTGGTGATGGCCGCGCTGAACGAGGTACCAGAGCCGACGAAGTTCGCCGAGCCGACCAGGGCCGATGGGTAACTGTCGTAGATCGTCGAGCCCGGCGCGGCGAGGCTCACCACGGACCGGCCCGAGGTGACCAAGTCGGGCTTGACCCAGCCGTCTGGCGAGGTGGGCCCGACGCTGCTGAAGTCATTCATCTCGTCGTCGGAAACCGACGGCGTGGCCATGTCGTCTAGGGCACCGACCGTGATCACCAGAGGGTCGTCGCCCGGCGAGAGGATGGTTCCGTTGAACGGCCCGGCGTTGCCCGCCGACGCGACGACGGTGATGCCGGCGTTCCATACCGCCTCGGCGGCCTGGTCCAGCGGGTTGAGCACCGTCGACGTGCTTGGCTTGAACCCGAAGGACATGTTGAGCACCCCGATGCCGTAGGTGCTCTTGTTGTCAACGACCCACTGCATGCCCGAGATCAAGGTTCCCAGGTGGGTCGTGCCGTCAGCCCCGGCCACCTTCACCGACACGAGCTTGGCGCCAGGTGCCTCGCCCGAGTACTGTCCGCCCGAGGACGCCCCGTCACCGGCGATCAGGCCTGCCACGAAGGTGCCGTGGCCGTAGCTGTCGGCGAACGGGTTGTTTGCGTTCGTCAGGTCCACGCCGCCGACCAGGCGGCCAGCGAAGTCGGGCAGGTTGTCGATGCCGGTGTCCAGCACGGCCACGGTGACCCCCTGGCCCGTGTCGCCGGCCGCTGCGAGCTGCGTAGCCCCGGTCTCCTGGAGGAAGGCGTCCGAGGGGGTGTGCGGCCCGGTTGACTCCGTCGTGGACTGCACGCTGACCGCCACGTCAGGAGTGACGATGATGCCCGGAAGCGCTTCGAGCACCGGCTCCACGGCGGTGAGGATAGAGGCTTCCACGCCGTTGATGATGTGGTACTGCGTCAGGATGCTGCCGCCGACCTGCAATACCGCGCTAGCCGGGCTCAACATCCCGGTCGCGGTTACGATGACCGTTTCGGTCACCCCTGCTGATGCTGCCGGGACGGCAGTCATCGATGTGCCCGTTAACGCCGCGGCGGCTAACGCCGTGCCCGCGGCCAGCCGGCCCGCTTTCCGCCAGGCATGCATTGCCCGGCGGTCGGCGCCAGCGGCGGGTGAGCTGGTACGGCGCATATGGCGGGCCTCTCTCCTGCGCGCCAAGGACGTACCTACGGTACGCCGCATGATCAGCTTGGGCGGGAAAATCCCCAGAACCAGTCCGCCTTTACTGCATTGCGAACAAAACGCCCTCGAGTTCCGTTCGGCCGACAGCGTTGGGTATGCGGATTCCCCGGGCTTCGTTACTGCGCGAATGAACAGCCGCAGCTGACATCGCAATTCTCCAACCAGACCCCGCCCTCACCTACGACCACGAGCTTGGATTCCCACTGTTCCTGAGCCGCAGCAGAAAACAGGCCCAGGAAGGAGAAGACAACGGACGTGCCCTCCCTGGCGAGGGAGCGCGGGCAGCGGAGGAAGGTCATTGGAGCAATCCTGACCTGGGAAGACGCAAGATCGTGATCTGGTGGGCGATACTGGGATCGAACCAGTGACCTCCTCGGTGTGAACGAAGTCCGGCCTCCTGCACGATCAGCCTAAATGGCAAATGACCAGCTCAAGGGCCTCTCTTCGGCCCAGCTGGGCGAGGATGACGCGAGTTCGCCGCAGTTGCGGCCTCCCAAATTCCTCCCATTTGATCACGGAGCAGTGCCAAATCGTGGCAGGCGTCGAACCAGCACAAGCTGAGCCGACGGTTTATTGCCCCTGTCCGTCATTCGTTCCGACCAGGACCAGCGGTCCAGTTGACCAAGCTGCATGATGCCGGCCGACGACCGTCACCTCTGACGGCGATAGCGGCGGCTGGCAGCCGGCGTAGCGTCGCCGCCGAACCGGGGCACGGACGACCACGGCCCGGCAGCGCCCGGCACGGGAACGGGCCCGGGTCCCGACGCCAGCCTGGCCGCCC